>LSQX01018083.1_pt2 | contig 81224 bp, 64 predicted proteins | sample 654561 | NCBI WGS metagenome assembly LSQX01 (sample SAMN04489861, study PRJNA283612) | anaerobic digester metagenome | isolation source: 4 biogas reactors fed with cattle manure at either 37C or 55C with and... | place: Denmark: Kongens Lyngby | collected 2014
CTGGATAATTTCGGTATCCCTTTTGAAATGAATGCATTGTCGGCACACCGGACTCCTGAAGAAGTTGAAAAATTTGCCAGAGAAGCATCAGGGCGCGGAATTAAAGTCATCATTGCCGCCGCCGGTATGGCTGCTCATCTACCGGGAGTCATCGCAGCCTTTACTTCTCTGCCGGTAATAGGTGTCCCTGTCAGGGTCTCTTTTGACGGACTTGATTCAGTATTGTCAATACTGCAAATGCCTCCGGGAATACCTGTTGCCACAGTGGGCGTCAATGCCGCAGAAAATGCTGCTATTCTGGCCTCCCAGATAATAGGTACAGGAGACGAAAAAATCAGAAAAGAAGTTGAGTTACATAAAGAAGGTCTCAAAAAGAAAATTGTTGAAGCAAACAAGGAACTGAAAAAATTAAACTTCAGACATAAAACCAATTAACATTTTTCTTATCTTGGCAGTATAACCGGTAAATACTTGTACTCGCTGCACAAGATATTTGTTTGTTTGTCTCTATTTATTCTGCCACTAACTGCCTCGGGCTCGAATCCTTACTGTATGATAACCGGAGCAGAAGAGGCAGGGATGGGATCGTTGTCATTATACAGTAAATCATTCTGGTCGTCATTCAACAACCAGGCTCTCCTTGCAGAAAAAAACAGTATTGTCGCAGCAATTAATTATCAGGACCGTTTTTGCCTGAGCCAACTGGCTACAAAAAGTGCGGGCCTCATTATTCCATCAGGATCAGGATCAGCTGGTCTGATATTTTCTCACTTTGGATATAAAGAGTTCAGCAGAACGATGACGGGTCTCGCCTGCGGTCTGCACCTGTCAGAAAAAATATCGGCCGGGATCCAGATTGATTATTTCTCTGAAAAAGCTCCCGGTGAGTTTCAACACCATCACTCAGTAACATTTGAAACTGGCTTTTTTATTAAAATAAGAGAAAACATTTTCGCCAGCCTTCATATGTTCAACCCTCTGCCGGATGCCCTGAGAAAAAGAAATATGCCTTCAACTATTACAACAGGTGCGGGAATACAATTGAACAAAGACTTCTTTGCTGCATTAGAAACAGAAATGTGCTCATCTGAAAGACCTGTGTTAAAAACAGGGTTCACTTACGAACTGACAGATAATTTATGTCTCCAGGGAGGATTTAACACCCGGAACTGTTCATTTTCTTTTGGCACCGGACTGACAATAAAGAATATATATCTTAACATGAGTATTTCAACTCACGAAAAACTCGGGCTATCACATTTCCTGTCATTAGTGTTCAAAACATAATAAAGGAAAAGTAAAATGCCTTATTTATAAAGTGCCTGTTAAATGATAAAAAAATATTCTTATGCAATGCTTCTGTCTTTTCTGACAATAATCCTTTCCGGGCAGGAAGCTGATATTTCAGAAACAATAGGGAATATTGCGGAAGAACTGGCTTCAGACGATACAGATTATGAAAATGCAGCAATTTTTACAGAATATCTGAATTCCTTATATGAGAATCCTGTCAGAATTAATTCGGGAGATAAAAACGAAGTGTCACGTCTGTTTTTTCTGGATGATTTACAGATCAAGGCCTTAATTGATTACACCACTAAAACGGGAGCTCTGGTCTCTATCCATGAATTGGAAGGAATTAAGGGATTCAACAAACATATTTCTGGAATGATGAAAGCATTCATTACCCTGGAAAATGAATTCCCGGTTACAGGCAATTCACATAAAACAAGAGGTAAATTCATAGGCAATGCCATCATAAGGCCGGAAACCAAAGACCCTTCCTATGCCGGATCACTATGGAAATTATTATCAAAGTACAGTATTTCTTCCGGAAATATTACTGGAGGTTTTACCTTGGAGAAAGATGCAGGTGAAAAACTCATTAATGGGACACCTCCCCTCCCGGATTTTGCTTCTGCATTTATACAATACTCCGGGAAACAAATAGTAAGAAAAATTATTGCCGGTGATTTTGGTGTGAGATTCGGACTGGGTACAAATGTAAACACATCTTTTAGAACAGGTTTTTTAGCTAATTCAACAGGTTATATACCGGCCAGAAATGAGATTAAACCATATACATCATCTGATGAGAATAATTTTTTCAGGGGTGTCGCGGCAGAATTTGCACTCAGCGATATTGGTCTGACTGTTTTCTGCTCTCATCATCCTGTAGATGCTACAATTGAATGGTCAAAAGATTCCTCGGAATTGTTTATAAGTAATTTTTATAAAAGCGGCCTTCACAACACTGCATCTCTTTTGGCCAAAAAAGATGCAGTATCAGAAACAGTTACAGGACTGAACATCTCATATAATCTTAATAACCATCGCGTTGGCATAGGCTGGTCACACAACAGACTGTCTCTGCCTTTTGGCTCCGCAAATGATTCTCCTGAATACCTATTCAGGTTAAATGACAGAATGAATAGTATTTTTTCCCTTTCCTACAACAGCCTGCTTAAACAAATTCTCCTGTATGGCGAGATATCTGCAAATGACCTACATAATGCAGCTGTTACACAGGGAATAACTATCAGACCATCCGACAGGCTTAACATTAATTTTTTATTCCGGCATTATTCTCCGGGCTTCACGGCTTTCCACAATAATGGTCCGGGCAGAAATCCTTCTGCTGCCAATGAAAAAGGGATGACAGCCAATTTTACTTTTGAAGCTGCAAAATATCTTTTTATAAGTGCCGCCTGTGATATAAGCATCTTCCCATGGCTGAAATACAGGAGTGACTTCCCTTCAATGGCAAAAAGACAGGAAATAAGAATGAAATATTCTCCGGATGAGAGTCTGAATATCGACATTTCTTATCTGATGAACAGTGTTGAGAATAATGAATCCAGGGCAACCGGTATAGCCGGTATTAAAAAAAATGTCAGCAGAACAGTCAAAATACAGGCAAAATATATCCCTCACAACAATCTTACATTAACGACACGATTAGATTACAAGTATATAAATCCATCACTTAATAAGGGAACACTTTTTCTTCAGGATGTCATATATAATACCGCAGGAGGGCATTTTGCCCTATGGTTCAGATATTGCCTTTTTTACACTGACGACTGGGATTCAAGGCTCTACACTTATGAGAATGATCTGCTGCATAGTTTCAGTATACCTGCTCTCTCGGGGAAAGGAAGCAGAACTTATCTGATGATCAGATGGGCACTATGGAAAAATTCTGAATTTAGAGTAAAATACGGACTAAGCTCGCTTTCCTTGTCGGATTACGGTAATAATGTAAAAAGTGAATTAAAGATTCAATTCAGGCTATGGCACTGATAACATATTTTCTTATCACTTTTATCTCCCGGAATATTCCTCAGGTATTTTGATATCCCTGATATTCAACTGAAGGTTTCTGTTGCCACGAAATTCATTCATTTCTATTGAATAACAGACATTAAAAGGATTCCCCCCTTTTATATATTCAAAGTGATCAGCCTGCCCAAATGCTATTGCCGGAATTTTTCTCACAGTATGTGAATCCTGGCAGAGATCCAGTTTAAGATGTTCTCCGCTGGAACCGACCATACGTCCGGACCCGGTATCATAAACATTATATGAGACAAAGACAGGACTCATATTCTCAGGCCCGTACGGTTGGAACTGATTCATTATTCTGAAAAAATCCTCGTCTATTTCTGAGAAATCGAGCTCCATATCAATGAATATCCTTGGGAAGAGTTGATCTTCTGTTATGGTATTGTTCACATAGTGTTCGAATCTTTCAATGAAGGGGCTAATGTTTTCTTTTTTGAGAGTCAGTCCGGCAGCAAACATATGTCCGCCAAAACTTTCCAGCAGATCGCTACAGGATTCTATTGCCTGATAGAGGTCATAACCCTGTACTGATCGGGCTGATCCGGTTGCAAAGCCGTTTGATTCGGTTAATATGACTGTGGGTCTGTAATAAGTTTCAATAAGTCTTGAAGCAACGATCCCGATAACACCTTTTTTCCATTGTGGATTATAAAGAACCGTTGTTCGGGAATTGACTGAGCGGTTATTTTCCGAAATCATTCTCATTGCTTCGGTAGTTATCGATCTGTCGATAGACCTTCTTTCGATATTGAAGGTATTTATTTCCTTACTTATTTCTGTAGCCTGTCTGGGATTATCAGAAATAAGTAATTCAACAGCCTTACTGCCTGTCTCCATCCTTCCTGCTGCATTTATCCTCGGACCTATTTTGAAGACAACATCTTCGATTGTTAATAATCTGCAGATTTCAGCTTCACGAAGTATCTCCTTTAATCCCATCCGTGGAGATTCATTCAGCTGTTTTAGTCCGAAATATGCAAGGACCCTGTTTTCTCCGGTCACCGGCACAATATCGGAAGCAATACTTACTGCTACAAGATCAAGGTAATGGGCAATATCACTGAAAGGTATTCCCTGTATTCTTGAATAGGCATGAACAAGTTTAAAACCTACGCCACATCCTGACAACTCTTTATAGGGATAGCTGCATGAAGGTTGTTTAGGATCGAGGACAGCTACAGCCTCAGGTATTTCTTCTCCCGGATAATGATGATCACAGATAATCACATCAATACCCTTTGATCTGGCATATAGTACTTTTTCCACGGCCTTTATTCCACAGTCAAGTGTAATAATAAGCCTGCAATTATTCTTTGATGCAAAATCAATACCCTGTGTAGAAACTCCGTAGCCCTCACTGTATCTGTCTGGAATATAATAATCTACATTTGCCTTCTCACTTTTCAAAAAAGAATAAATAAGGGCTACAGCTGTAGTGCCATCAACATCGTAATCACCATAGACCAGTATTCTTTCATTCTTTTTTATTGCTGTTGATAAGCGGTCGACGGCAAGATTCATATCCTTCATCAGAAAAGGGTCATGCAGGTTGTCAATACTTGGATTGAAGAAGGAGTCGGCCTCTCCGGGACAGGTAATACCACGCTGAACCATCAGATTAGCCAGTGAATCAGATACTCCCAGGGCCTCCGACAATTGCTTTACCACAGCTACATCCCCTCTTTCTTTGATGACCCATTTTTTATCCATCGTTTATATATGTTTTTGCCATATCAGATCAAACAAATCTCTGATATTCTCCTTTAAAATACTTTTAACGTGTTCAATATCCTGTTCTGTTCCTGTTTCGTTCTCCAGTGAAGTAACACCTTTATCTGTAAATCCGCACGGATTGATATAATTAAAATAGTTCAGGTCAGTATTAACATTAAACGCAAAACCGTGCATGGTAATAAACCTGCTGGCTTTGACCCCTATTGCACATATCTTTCTTTCTTTCCCTTCAATCCCTGAATTAAGCCATACACCTGTTCTGCCTTCCATCCTTTTCCCTTCCAGACCGTACTCTCTGATCGTTCTTATAACTGCTTCCTCAAGTCTGGAAATATATTCTTTTAAACCTATCCTTAATATACCAAGGTCAAAAACAGGATAGCCCACTATCTGTCCCGGACCATGATATGTAATATCGCCACCTCTGTCAGTTCTGTAGAATACTGCATTTTTAGCATTTAATTGAATATTATCAATCAGTAGATTGTCTTCCGAACCGCTTTTGCCAAGTGTATAAACATGAGGATGTTCAACAAAAATCAATACTCCCGGAATAAGTGGATTCTCACTATCAGAATTATCTTTCCCGGAAATTTTGTTTTCTATAAGTTTTTTGAATATTTCTGCCTGATAATCCCATGTTTTTTTATAATCACTCAGGCCAATATCTTCAAATTTAACAATATAGCTCAATGCACATCCTCATATTAAGCACTTGCAATATAATCAAAATTATCCAGCCTTCACATGTTTTTCTGAATGAAAAGAAGATCTGACTAAAGGGGCACTTTCAACAAATCTGAAACCTGCTGATAAAGCTGCCCTTTTGTATTCTGCAAATTGTTCGGGTGTTCTGTACTCTGCTACACCCATGTGAGAAGATGACGGTTTCAGATACTGACCTATAGTTAAGATACTGCATCCCGTCCGGGAAAGATCACTTATGGTTTCGTAAATCTCATCTTCCTGTTCGCCAAGACCGACCATAAAACCCGATTTTGCAATAACATTATTCATTGCTATGTATTTAATAACATCAAGGCTTGTATCATATTTTGCCTTTGATCGTATGTGAGGTGTTAATCTCCTTACTGTTTCAACGTTATGTGATATGATGTCAGGACCTGAGTCTATTACTTTTCTAATTTCGTCATGTCTTCCGTCAAAATCAGGAATAAGACTTTCAATAGTAACAGAAGGATTTATCTTTTTAATCATCCTGATAGTCTGAGCCCAGAATGATGCTCCCCCGTCGGGCAAATCATCACGGTCAACAGAGGTTATAACACAATGTTTCAGCCCAAGCAGCTTAATTGTTTCTGCAAGGCGTTCTGGTTCATCAGGGTCAGGTGGAAAAGGTTTTCCTGTCATGGTATTACAGAATTTACATGCTCTGGTACAGATATTGCCAAGTATCATAAATGTAGCAGTGCCAGCATTCCAGCATTCTCCCTTATTAGGACAGTTTCCGCTTGTGCAAATTGTATGGAGCCTGTTCTGCTCAATCAGCCTCTTTAACCTAGAATAATCAGCTCCGCTCGCTCTTTGCATCTTAAACCATTTTGGTAATCTTTCTGCCATTAATGTAGTGTTATTAATACTGCCGCAAGGTACAAAAACCAAATATTACATGTAATCATAAACTCTTAGCGGCTTACTGTGATAAAACATTATATTTGAAAAAGAGTTGAACAAAAATTTTAATGATTAAGTGTATAATCACATATCACCTGACGAGGTCTGTAACTTTAAAAGACCAATCTTCTGCACTTTCCGACAAGTGAATTTTCCTATATTTGCACAAATTTTTAAGAAATCATGAGTGACGTATCATTGAGTGAACAGGAACAGATAAGAAGGCAATCCCTTGAGGAACTCAGGAAGCTGGGAATAGATCCTTACCCGGCAGCTGAATATAAGACCAATGCTTTTGCACAGGACATACTAGACAATTTTATCCCTGAAAAAAACAACTATCCGGATGTCTGCCTTGCTGGCAGAATAATGGGAAGACGTATTATGGGTAATGCTTCCTTTGCCGAGCTAATGGATTCTTCGGGAAGGATACAGATTTATGTCCGCAGGGATGAAATCTGCCCGGGAGAAGACAAGACGATGTATAATACTGTCTTTAAGCGTCTGCTGGACATAGGCGATATCATCGGAGTAAAAGGGTTTGTTTTCAGGACTAAGATGGGAGAGACGACAATTCATGTGAAAGAATTTACAATTCTCTCCAAGTCTGTCAGACCTCTGCCTGTCGTCAAAGAGAAAGATGGTACTTATTTTGATGCCGTCAGGGATCCTGAAATGCGTTACCGTCAGAGATATATCGATCTTATCGTCAATCCCCATGTCAGGGATGTCTTCAGAAAACGATCACTTATCATCCAATCCATGAGGGAATTCTTTAACTCAAAAGGATATCTTGAAGTTGAAACTCCTATACTTCAGCCCATACCCGGAGGAGCTGCAGCAAGACCTTTTATCACCCATCATAATACTCTTGATATTCCACTTTATCTGAGAATTGCCGACGAATTATATCTCAAACGTCTTATAGTAGGCGGTTTCGAAGGTGTTTATGAGTTCGCCAAGGACTTCAGAAACGAGGGTATGGACAGAACACATAACCCGGAATTCACAGTTATGGAGATATATATAGCATATAAGGACTATCAATGGATGATGGAATTTACTGAAGAAATAATTAAAAAAGTAGCCCTTGATCTTCACGGAAAAACAGAGATTCTTTATGAAGGTAAAACAATTAATCTTAATCCTCCGTATAAGAGGATTACGATGCTGGATGCAATAAAAGAATATACAGGACTGGACATTTCAACCATGAATGAAAATGAGCTCAGGAGTGCCTGTGACAGGCTCGGAATTCCACATACCCCTTCAATGGGAAAAGGAAAACTGATAGATAACATTTTTGGCGAAAAATGTCAGGATCATTTTATTCAACCCACTTTTATCACAGACTACCCTGTTGAGACTTCACCTCTTACCAAAATGCACAGAAGCAAAGAAGGACTGACGGAAAGATTCGAATTAATGATAAACGGCAAAGAGCTGGCAAACGCATATTCCGAACTAAACGATCCTATAGACCAGATGGACCGGTTCAGAGAACAATTAAAGCTATCGGAAAAAGGAGATGATGAAGCCATGGCTATTGATCATGATTTCGTCAGAGCTCTCGAATATGGAATGCCTCCTGCTTCAGGAATGGGTATAGGAATTGACAGACTGACTATGCTTATGACAGATCAGCCTTCCATACAGGATGTATTACTTTTCCCGCAAATGAAACCCGAAAATCCTAAACAAGGTGCCGGTAGCAGGAAAGAAGAATTCCTTGAATGCGGAATACCTGAAGAATGGATAGACCCTCTGAAAAATATGGGATTTAACACCTGTAGTAAACTGAAAGAGGCAAAAGCAGGAAAACTCTTCAACGACATGTGCAGCTACAATAAAAAAAATAAACTGGGACTTACCAATCCCAACCCTGAAGATGTAAAAAAATGGATCGGATGATTGTTTTCGTAAAAAACTTCAAAATGAATTATAAGATTCATTCACATATAAAGAATAAAAAAATAATTACCATTGTTTTATCTGATTTAACTATTTATAATTACTAACATGTTATACATCAGAAAGATTGTTCTTATACTAGGTTTATTTCTGCCTCTTTTAGCTACCTTTGGTCAGGAAACACCTTTTTACCCGGTATCATACAGGATCTTCACTCCTTTCGTTTATAATCCGGCCGTTGCCGGAAGCAAGGACTTCACTTCCGTTGATCTTAATGCCTCTCTGCAAAACAACTCGTACTCACAAATTCTCAGCACAAATACAAGGCTTTGGAGCGCAGGGCCAGGGTATTCATTATCCCCTAAACTACGACAATACAGCAACATAGGCATAGGGGGCGCTCTTTTTAACGACCAGATCGGACAGAACAGAAATATGGGAGGAAGTATTGCAGGGGCTTATCACTTTCCTGTGAACAAAAAAGAACTGTCATTTCTTTCAGCAGGTATTGCTGTCAAGGGAATATACAGCCATGTACCCGGAGATGAATTGTTTGAACTGCCTGAAGAAAATCTTCTGTCATTCAATGCCGATGCAGGTATTTATTACTATGATCCCAATTTCTATATCGGTTTCTCCATCACAAACATATTAGGGAACCCTCATAAGAATGACTCTCTCAGCCTGTATCCATACGCTATTGACAGACAGTATTTTTTTCACACCGGGTATAAATTTGTACTTAGCAGAGCCCTGGATATAGTGCTTGAACCTTCACTGATAATTTACTCCGGAGATACAATATCTACTGATATTAACGAGATTACCGATATGATAAAACCGGGACTGAAACTCTATATGGGGAAATTCTGTGTAGGAACATATTTTCACGACTTCGACAAAATCCCGTTTTTCTTCCAGTACAAATACCCAAAATTTTATGTCGGGACATTCTTCCAGATACCAAGAAACATACCCTTCTATAAAAAAGAGCTGACTGCTGAAATAGGTATTGGGATAAATCTCGGGAATAACAGGTTTGCCAACAAAAGAAATAGCCACTGGTAGAAATTATCTCCGTTAAAGATATGATAAGGTTGTTTGTATCAGTATTATTTTCTCTTATATTGAGTTTTTTCTCATTCTCTTATCCTTCTGCATATAATAACCTGTCATCAGAAACTCAGATAAACATTAACAACACCGGGCAAGACACCCTTTCCTCCGGCCTGTCTGTCAGGATCGATTCCTTCAACCTTAACATTATTCCGCCTTCATCAGGAGTCCAGTTCTATAAGGAAGGGATAATGTTTCTTTCTGGCTCAGGAGTGCAATCCAGAATGGTCCCGCTGCATATCTCCTTCGGTACTATTCAGGCCTATTACGCTGCCTTCACAGATACTATGCCGTTAAGCCCGGTGATATTCCCTGCTTCTTCAGCTTTTACTTATCCCTGCGAGGCTGTCTCGTTTAACAATGACTACAGTACTATGTATTTCACTAAACGAGGTAAGAAAGATCGTGCTGAAAAAATTTATACGGCAACCTATAGCCCTGCCACAGATAAAAAAGCTGAAAAATGGACAGAATCACCTGCCCCACTGGATTTTTGCACCGGCAGCTATGTATACACCCATCCAACAGTTTCCGCAGATGAGAGTTTTATGATATTTGCATCAGACAAAGACGGGTCTACAGGCCGGATGGATCTTTTTATAAGCCGTAAAACAGATAATAAATGGTCTGCTCCGGAGAATCTTGGTAAAGTGATAAATACTTCATCAAATGAGCTCTTCCCCATGCTCGATTCTGCCAATAACCTTTATTTTTCTTCTGAAGGTCATCCGGGTTACGGGGGATATGATGTATTCATCTGCCCTTTTAACGGAAAAGGATGGGAAGAACCTTATAACCTCACCAGTCTTATCAACACTCCTGATGATGAAGTGGCTTTCACACTTGACCGGAAAGACAACAAAACAGGCTTTGTTACCATAAAAAAAAGAAATAATGATCTGGAGGCTCAGCTGTATAGGATCAATTTTCAAAATGAATTCGCTCCTGATACAATAAAAAACCTTTCTTCAGCAATCCTCGACATTGCTCTGTCAGATATGAATTTTCCCCACAAGGGCCTTGTTGCTGAAGTATTAATACCGGAATCTGTTGATAAAGAGCCGGAAAAAACAGTGACGAAAAAAGATACTGTAAAAATCTCTCCGGCAGTAAGCAAAAAAGACATTACTCAGGAGCCATTAAAGGAAACAGCTGGCATTAAAACGGAAGAAAAAAGAACAGAGCCTGTTACAAACCATACAACAAAAGAAAAAGCCGGTTCTCCTGCAGGAGTTAAAAAGACTGAAGCTTTATTAGCTGCAGAGATAAAACCTTCTGAGATTACCTCTGCTGTAACAAAGAAAGAAGAAATCACCAGTACTGCTAAAAGCACCAAAAATGAGAAAACTGTAGCTGCTAAAAAAGCAAGAATTGATACTGTAAGAGTTGTGTCTTCTGTGAGAAATGAACTCAGGGATATCGTCATTTACCGGGTACAGTTCCTCTCCACTGCAAAACAGCAAAATATCAAAGAGATAACTGTGAATGGTCAACGATATGATACTTACATATATTACTACCTGAAAGAATATCGCTATACAGCAGGAGAATTCACGACTCTGGAACCTGCCAGGGAACTACAGGCCGCTTTAAGAAAATCGGGCTATCCCCAGGCTTTCGTAGCAGCTTTTAAGAACAATATCCGATCGCTCGACCTTTCCCTCTTCAGATAGCTTAACTGTTCTCAGCATAAAAAGAGATAGGTTAATTACATTGTTTTTTATCCTTATTTATGCAACATTTATAAAATCCTGATGTCTTTATCCTGAAGAAACACAAATAAATCAAATCAGGAAAGCCATGAAAAATCTGAGAATTATTTTAATTGCCTTAATATCATTTGGGATAAGTTCATGCCTGAATGGTCAGTTCCGTAAGACTGTATACGGTAACGGGAAGGTCATCACAGAAGAAAGAGAAGCTTTTAATGTCTCGGGGATAAAGGTAAGTACCGGCATCGATGTTTTTCTCTCACAGGGAGATAAACCCGGACTGAAAGTTGAAGCCGATGAAAATCTGCAGGAGTACATACTTACAGAAATAAAAGGCGGAGTGCTGCATGTTCACACAGATGCCAATATCCGCAGGGCTAAAAGCAAGAAGGTCTATGTCACACTGACAGATATTAACTCAATAAGCACTTCAAGTGCGGGTGATGTTATTGGGGCAAGTCCTGTGACAACTGAGAATCTCATACTGTCAGCTAGCAGTGCAGGCGATATTAAGCTGGACATATATGCTGAGAAGATAGATGTCAAAATCAGCAGTTCAGGTGATATCACTCTCTCCGGTGAAACAGACAAACTTTTTGCCGATCTGAGCAGTGCAGGTAATCTGAATGCTTACAACCTGAAAGCCAGGGAAGCAGATGTGTCAGCTTCCAGCGCCGGAGATGCAGACATATTTGTCACGGAAACACTCCGGGCACGTTCATCAAGTGCAGGAGATATCAATTATAAAGGCAATCCGACATACCTTGACGCTCATTCTTCAAGCGCAGGAGGAATACAAAAAAGATAATTTCAAACCAATATATTTTCTTCCATTATTTTAGAAACCGTCAGGAGTGTTCCCGACGGTTTTTTTTAACTTTACCCTTTATAAGATAATTTCCACTAAAACCTGATCAAATGAAAGAGAATATTAGTATTGATCTGAAGAACACAGAGAAATTTATTTCCTGTGAAGAGACTTATGCTCTTGCCCAGAAATCAGTTATTCATCTTGACTCTCTCAATAACGGGACTGGAGCAGGCAATGATTTCCTTGGCTGGCTTTCACTTCCAGATGATATTCATCCTACTGTCAGCAAACTGGAAAAATGTGCCAAACATTTGAGGAATATATCCGATACCACTGTAGTAGTGGGCATAGGTGGATCATACCTGGGTTCCAAAGCAATAATTGAAGCTCTTTCACATTCTTTTTCACCTCTTCTGCAAAAGAAGCATCACGATGTGCTGTTTGCAGGTCATAACCTGTGCGAAGATTATATTTCAGACCTTCTTGAACTCCTTTATGAAAGAAATTATTCCATTATTGTTATCTCCAAATCGGGGACGACCACAGAACCTGCAATAGTTTTCAGGATACTTAAAGAGCACCTGGAAAGGAGAGTAGGCAAAGCACAGGCAGCCGACAGGATTATTGCCGTTACCGATAGCTCAAAAGGGGCTTTGAGATCATTGAGTGAACTATATGGTTACGATACTTTTGATATCCCTGATAATATAGGTGGCCGTTATTCAGTACTTTCTCCTGTTGGCTTACTGCCTGTAGCGGTCAGTGGGCTGGATATATCAGCCCTTGTTAAAGGTGCCAAAGCATTTGAAGATATCTCCCGGAGAAACAAAAAAGCTTTGACTAATCCTTCTCTGATTTATGCTGCAGCCAGAAACCTGTTGCTTCAACAGGGACGTTCCATAGAAATCCTTGCAGGATTCACTCCAAAGCTTCATTATCTCGCTGAATGGTGGAAACAACTCTATGGGGAAAGCGAAGGGAAAGAAGGAAAAGGTATTTTCCCTGCCTCAGTAGATTTCACAACCGATCTCCATTCCCTGGGACAATACATTCAGGAGGGCCAGCGATTGATGTTTGAAACTATACTTTCAGTCAAAAACCCCACAAAAACACTTACCATACCCTCAGAAACAGACGACTCCGATAAACTGAATTTCCTTGCAGGTAAAAGGGTTTCCGAAGTGAACCGCTGTGCTGAAACAGGTACAATACTGGCACATAATGACGGTGATGTACCTGTGCTTCGCATTGATGTACCTGTGCTCAACGAATTCTATATAGGCCAGCTTATCTATTTCTTCGAACTTGCATGTGCTATAAGCGGTTATATCCTGGATGTCAACCCTTTCGATCAACCCGGAGTTGAAGCTTATAAAAACAACATGTTCGCCCTGCTAAACAAACCTGGTTACGAGGAAAAAGGAAAATTATTACAGGAGAAAATGAAAAAATGATAATACTAAACTTAATATTAAGATGATAGAATTGAAAAAAGACTACAAATGGGCTATGGTAGTTCCTACCAGTATGGGAGTACGAATAACTCCGGTTGACAGACAGCCTGTGCATTGTACGGGAACATTTATGATGCACGTAACCAGTGCCGAAACAAATGTTGCCAGCATATCATCATTTCTGGGTCTTCCTGTCAAAGTGCTCACCACATTTGTAAAGGACAGTCCTGTAGCAAGAATGATAAAGGATAATCTTGCAGGCCGTCACATGGTTTATGAAGGCATAGAAGTTGAACAGGGTGGACCGTGGGGTTTCAGACACCAGTTTAATATCGCCGATACAGGTCATGGCCCGCGCGGTCCCAGAGTTCACAATGACCGTGCCGGAGAAATTGGCAGGACTCTTAATGTTAAGAATTTCGATCTTCCAAAATTATTCGGAGAAGAAGGAGTCCAGATTTTACATCTCTCAGGTTTGATAGCTGCTCTCTCCCCTGATACCAGCAATTTCTGCCTTGAACTGGCGAGGGCAGCAAAGAAATATGGTACCCGTATTTCTTTCGATCTTAATTACCGTGCTACTTTCTGGAAAAACAGGGAAAAAGAGCTGTCAGCAGCATTCAGGGGAATAGCCGGCATTTCCGATATCCTTGTTGGTAATGAAGAGGATTTCCAGCTTGCCCTGGGAATAAAGGGTCCTGAAGAAGGAGGAAAAGACCTGGGAGCTAAAATAGAGAGTTTTAAGGAAATGATTGGCAGGGTAAAGAAAGAATATCCTGATGCTTCAGTCTTTGCCACTACTCTCCGTCAGGTCATTAGTGTGAATGAACATCTTTGGGGTGCCATAATGCTTGAGGGTGACAACTGGCATGTTGCTGAACCCCGTGAAATACACATTCTCGATCGTATAGGAGGCGGAGATGGTTTTGTGGGAGGCATGCTTTATGCTATCCTGAGAGGCTGGGAACCCGAAAAATGGATTCAGTTCGGATGGGCAACAGGAGCTCTGGCAACAACCGTGGTAACCGATTATGGACAGCCTGCCGATGAAGAACAGGTATGGAGCATATGGAAAGGGAATGCCAGAGTAAAAAGATAATTAATTCATTAAGACAAATTCAGATCCTGTATAAACAACAGGCAGAGGCAATTCTGACAGGGTTCAATATACAGGATCAGGCATTTCTGGAAATCATTTCAGGAACAACAGAACCTTCAGGACTTCTTCCTCTTCAAATGCCGGCAGATATGAAAACCGTTGAAGAACAGTATGAGGACAGGCCTTTCGATATGGAATGCCATGTTGACTCAGAAGGTAATAAGTATGATTTCGGGTTCGGACTGAACTGGTCAGGATTTATATTTTCCGATGAATTCATTAATAACCTGTGAAAGATCGGGATCACCTATTTCCTGAAGATCGTAATAGACTCTGGTATTGGGTTTCCTGATCTTTATTATCCTGTTGAGGTCGATAGGAGTGGCTATAATAACGGTATCACATTCTGTGTTGTTAATAGTTTTCTCAAGGTCTGCCAATTGCTGTTTACCATAACCCATTGCCGGCAACAGAGTGCCAATACCGGGATAAAGCCGGAATGTTTCACTCAGTTTCCCTACTGTAAACGGTCTGGGATCAACTATTTCTGATGCTCCGAACTTATGAGCCGCCACAGTCCCTGCCCCGATTTTCATTTCGCCATGTGTAAGAGTAGGACCGTCTTCAACAACGAGTACTTTCTTACCCCTTATCAGAGAAGGATTGTCAACCCTTATAGGTGAAGCAGCGTCAATAACAATGGCTTTCGGATTGACTTTCTCAATACTTTGCCTTATTATATTTATTGATTGGGGATCAGCACTGTCGACCTTGTTAATTATAACAACATCTGCCATACGTAAAGTAACCTCTCCGGGGTAATATCTCAACTCATGTCCTGCCCGGTGAGGATCAGTTACCGTAACCATAAGGTCAGGCTTATAAAAAGGAAAATCATTATTACCCCCATCCCACACTATCACATCACAACCAGCAGGATCTTTCTCTGCGGCTCTCAAGATAGATTCATAATCAACACCTGCATAAATAACATTTCCTCTTACCACATGAGGTTCATATTCTTCCATTTCCTCAATAGTACACTTATGCTTTTCCAGATCATCCAGAACTGCAAAACGCTGAACCTTCTGTTCAATAAGATTACCATAGGGCATAGGATGACGTATCGCAACAACTTTCAATCCATTTTCCATGAGTATTTCTATTATCCTCCTGGAAGTCTGACTCTTTCCGCATCCTGTCCTCACAGCGCCAACAGCTATCACAGGTTTGGTACTGCTTAGCATTGTGGCGGAAGGACCTAAGAGTACAAAATTTGCTCCTGAAGCATTGACAATAGCGCTTACAGCCATCACTTTTTCATAGGGAACATCACTGTAGGAGAAAATACAATCATCAATACTTAATTCCTTTATTAATTCGGGAAGCTTTGCTTCTGAATAAATAGGTATTCCTTCAGGGTAAAGCTTACCAGCAAGCTCTTCAGGATACTTACGGCCATCAATATCGGGTATCTGCGCTGCTGTAAAAGCTTTGACACTATAATCTTCATTATCCCTGAAAAAAGTGTTGAAATTGTGGAAGTCTCTTCCGGCAGCTCCTATTATTATTATATTCTTGGTGCTCATATAACCGTTTAATATTATTAAAATTTTTATTTTGCAAAACCGTTTAATTTTAATATGAATAAACAAATGTATAATTTGCATGGCTGAATTCCGAGTAAACAAGGGATTTTTTAAATTGCCTGATCTACATTTTAAATGCCTGTAATACTGTTAATTCAATTAAAACACCCATGAACTCACAAAATTGAAACGACAAATTATTATCAAGTGATAAACTATATGCCGGATTAATTGTCCTATAAAATAGTATGAATGTTCTCGCCCACATATATCTTTCAGGTGATTCCGATAAAATCATTATCGGTAATTACATTGGCGATTATGTTAAAGGACGTGATTATTTAAAATACCCTGACCTTGTAAGAAAGGGCATTATTCTTCACCGTCATATAGACGACTTTACCGACCGGCATCCTGTCGTCCACAGAAGTAAGATATTTTTTTCAAAGAAATACTATAAATATGCCGGAGTAGTTACAGATATCATCTATGACCATTTCCTTACAAAAGAATGGGATTTGTTTTCCCGCCGCCCCCTTGAGAGTGTTACATATAATTTCTACAGGGCAATGGTAAATAATTACGACATACTTCCCGATAAGGTAAAAGAGACAATTCCTTTCTTCATTATTAATAACTGGATAGAATCATACCAGACCCTGCACGGGATAAAAAAGGTACTTAAAACTCTTAGCTCACAAACATCACTGCCCAAACAAAGCAGCTTTGCAATACGTATGCTGAAAAAGAATTATTACTCCCTGCAAGACGATTTTCTGGAGTTTTTCCCACAACTGATAGATTATGTCGAGAAAGATTTCGGGGTAGAAATATCTCACAGGATAACCATTCCTTTCTGATCATACAAGATATTCTGTTCTGCCGGCATCAAGACGCAGGAAAATAAACAAAAGAATAGTAAAACCCCATAATGAACTGCCGCCATAACTAAAAAACGGTAGAGGTATGCCGATAACAGGTACCAGGCCTATTGACATACCAATATTGATGAAAAAATGTATAAACAACACAGAGACCACGCCGTATCCGTATATCCTTGAGAATTTTTCCCTCTGCCTTTCCGCCAGCATTATTAATCTGAGCAGAAAAAAAAGATAAATTCCTATAACGATAAAAGACCCCACGAAACCCCATTCTTCTCCTACTGTACAAAAAATAAAATCGGTACTCTGAGAAGGCACAAATTTAAATTTCGTTTGAGTTCCCTGGAGATATCCCTTCCCTAACAATCCGCCTGAACCTATCGAAATAAGCGACTGGTTGACATTATAGCCTGTCCCATGAGGATCTGTCTTAATACCAAGCATCACTTCAACTCTCTCTTTTTGGTGAGCTTGAAGCATATGATTAAAAGCATAATCAACAGAGTTGACAAATAACACTCCCCCAAGAAGAAAAATATAAATAATCATCAATATCCTGGCTTTTTTCATATAGAAATAATACGCAAAGACGACTCCGGACAGAAGTACAGTCAATATAATCACCAGGTTATTACCTGGTGTCTTTAAAAGAAACCGGTCAATAGTATAAAGAGCTCCACCCGTTATCAGAAAAATGCCTAATCCTGTCAGACACTGTTTCCATTTTCTTGTCACAAGAAAAGCGACGATGAAAGCAAGTAAGATGAGAGCCAGCTGCAGATAAAGATTATTTATGAGCAATGTAAGGAAAAACAGTATTACCATCAATACTCCTGAAATGAATATATAAGAACTCATACCTTCCCTGAAAAGCACAATAAAGAAGGCAAAGTAAACCATTGTGGAACCTAAATCAGGCTGTAATGAAATAAGAAAGGCAGGCAGTAATATAATACCAGCAGCAGTCAAAAATGTCTCTGCACGGGTCAGATCAATATGACGTTTACTGAGATATGCTGCCAGTGCCAGTGCAGTAGTGAATTTTGCAAATTCAGAAGGCTGTAATGAAACCGGACCGAATTCAAACCATGATTTTGCACCATTTATTTCTCTTCCCAAAACCAGGACAATTATCAGTAGAAATATCATCAGGGCATAAATAAGCCATGTGAAAAATAAATAAAAGCGGCTATCAATTATAACTATGAATATTGCAAGCACTATTGTAGCTATTATCCAGATGAATTGCCTTCCATAGCGCTGGGAAAAATCAAATATTTCCTTATGGTCTTCATTATAAACGGCAGCATAGATATTAAACCAACCCATAGTCACCATTATAAGAAACAACAGGATAGTAATCTTATCTATCCTTCCCCATATATTAACGCGCCGTCTCATTCTCCGGAATTGTATCAGTAAGATTCAGATTATTGATATACTGTTCTTTCCATTTATTGTTAAGAGATATATCTCCCTTTAAATATTTTTCTATCAACAGGCTGGCTATGGGAGCTGCATAAGTAGCTCCAAAACCTGCATTTTCCACGTACACTGCCAGAGCAATTTTCGGGTTATCTTTTGGGGCAAAGGCAATAAAGACTGAATGATCTTCTCCATGTGGATTCTGTGCAGTTCCTGTTTTTCCGCATACTATAATACTGTCAATGGAAGCAATTCGTGCAGTTGCCCCTTCTCCCCCATTGACAGCAGCTTCCATCCCCTTGATAACAGTTTCGAAATGAACAGAATCGATACTGATACTGTGCTTCAAAACATATTCAGGACTTATCTCTTCTTGCTTAGCTATCGATTTAACGATATGCGGTATATAATAGAACCCCCTGTTAGCTATTGCTGCTGTCATATTGGCCATCTGCAAGGGGGTAGTCCCCACTTCTCCCTGACCTATGGCCATAGAAATAATGTTAAGTGCTTTCCATCTTCCTTCGCCATGATAACGGTCAAAATAAGCTGTCGACGGTATAAAACCAGGTAGTTCATTGATGAACTCACTCCCGCTTATCTTTCCAAAACCAAATTCATCAAGGTAACTTTTCCATTTAATATAAGCTTCTGAAACCGATCCATATTCCGGATTCTCAAGTATACGCCTGTAAGTCTGACAGAAATATGAATTACATGAATTCATTATTGCGCCTTCCAGGTCAAGTGGCGACTTATGTGAATGGCAGCTGATGAACAGGTATCCATTACTACAACCGAATTCTGTTGAAGGAGTAATAACTTTTTCCTGTAAGGCTATCAACCCGTTTATTGGCTTGAAGGTTGACCCTGGTGGATAGGAGGCCATAAATGCCCTGTTAAATAAGGGCTTAAACAAAGTATCAGCCGACAGGCGCCTGTAGTTTTCTGTTCTTACCCGTCCAACAAGCAAACCCGGGTCATACTCAGGAGAGGAAACAAGAGTGAGAATTTCTCCTGTAGCCGGTTCGATAGCCACAATACTACCTGTCTTATTCTCCATTAACATCTCCCCGTATTCCTGAAGATCCATATCGATGGAAGAAATGATATCTGTCCCCTGAACTGCAAGAGTGTCCATCTCCCCATTTGCATAAGAACCTTTTATCCGACCATAAACATCCACCATAAAAATCTTTACTCCACGTGTTCCCCTCAGATACTTTTCATAGGCCTGTTCTATACCAAGTTTACCTATATAGTCTCCGGGTTTATAATAATGATCCTTACTGATAAGATCTTCATCAACCTCGCTTACATAGCCCAGAAGATGTGATGCAATCGGTTTAGAGTACTTCCTGAGAGTCCGTGGCTGAACATAGAACCCCGGATACTGAAACATCTTTTCCTGAAACCCGGCCCATGTCTCAGCAGATATTTGCTTAAGGAATACAGAGGGAACACGACTTGAATAATCTCTGGCTGCCCTAATCCTTTCCATAAAGATGTCCCGTGTAATTCCCAGGTCATCACAGAACATGGCTGTATCGAAAACATCTGTCTGGGCCGGAACAACCATAAGGTCATAAGCTGCCTGATTATAAACAATAAGCTTCCCGTTACGATCATATATCAGTCCACGTGCAGGATATTGTGTAACATACCTCAGCACATTATTTTCTGCCGACATCCGGTAAGTATCTTTTACTACCTGGATAATAAACAGTCTGATAACGAGAATAACTGTTATCAGTATCATCAGCATTGAAATAATATATCTGCGGCTGGCGAATTTGTCTTTCATGCCCAGGTGATTATCTTACTTTTCTTACAAACTCCAGAAGAAGAATAAAAGTCACTGTAAACAGCGAACTTAAAAAAATCCTCAATAAGGTAGTAAGAAAACCTGTAAATCTGAAAACCTCAAGAAAAAACAGGGCTGTATGATGGATAAACACTACTGTCAGGGTATAGATAATGAACCATTTAAAACCATAGAGCATCATCGAAGGATATGATCCTGCCTCATAACCATCGCGGGGTGAAGTAATACGCAGAACGAAAGGGCGAACAAAACCGGCCACAACAGTAGCTGAGGAATGCATACCCGGTGTTCCTGTGAAAAGGTCAACAATAAAACCTGTTAGAAAAGACAGAAAAAGCAAAAGCCAGGAAGGTGTTTCAAAGGGAAGAAGAAGAATAAACATAATGTAAACGTAGGGATTAACATATCCGCTGAACTGAATATTGTTGAATAATAAAACCTGCAGCAGGATCAGCAGGATAAACAGAAGGCTGTATTTTATTATTGTATTTATCATTGAAATTTTGTCTCCAGTTCAAGTTGTTCCGTTTTACTGAGATTACCTATTACATCAACGAAATAAAGTTTCTTAAAGTCAGTCTTTAGCAGAACTTTTATCTTATAAAAATCACCTCCTGATTTTTCAAAATCACTTATTGTTCCTATCATCAGACCTTCAGGGAAAATAGCTGAAAAACCTGTTGTTTCTATAGTATCTCCAATACCAAAAGTAACATGCTGAGGTATTTCACTCAACACAGCATGCCGGTAATCTTCGCCTTCCCATGTCAGTGATCCGAAATAGCCGTTTGACTTTATTCTGGCACTAAGTCTGAAATCGAGATTCAGTACAGACATTCCTACAGAAAAATTCCGTCCACATCCCACTAAAATACCTGCCACACCACCATCGGCCATAACAGCCATATCAACATCCAGACCGTGAGAATAACCTTTATCTATAGTGAAAAAATTCTTTTGACGGTTTATCGAATTATTTACCACACGTGCAGAGGAATAAATATAACGTTGATCAAACAGAGAGTCAGATACAGAAAAAAAAAGCGAGTCATCTGATCCTATAAGCCGGTCCAGTCTGTTATTCAAAGCAACATTTTCTGAAGCAAGTCTGTTGTTGATCTCTTTCAGATAGAAATATGACCGTGCATTATTAAATTTCTGTTCCAGATAATAAGTAAATCCTTTTGTTGCCTTCACTACCCGGGTATTATGATAATCATTGCCCGTACTTAGCAACCAGAAGGTAATTCCTTCCAGTACGAGAAAGATAATCAGGTTATTATATCTCTCCAGGAAGTTTAACAGGTTTCTCATTCATAAAAGCGGATTATCTCATGAGGAAAGGAAATCTTTCAACATTTTTCAGTGCAACTGCAGTTCCTCTGGCGACAGCATGAAGAGGATCCTCTACAGGAATAAAATTAATATTTATCTTATCGGAAAGTCTCTTATCCAGTCCTCTGAGCAACGAACCTCCTCCGGCCATATAAATGCCTTTATTAACAATATCAGCATATAGTTCGGGAGGAGTCTGTTCAAGAACATTTAACAGGGCTGCTTCTACTTTGGAAAGTGATTTATCAAGACAATAAGCAATCTCCTGGTATGACACAGGTATCTCAATAGGAAGGGCTGTCATAATATTCGGACCTCTCACAATATAATCGGGAGGGGCATTGGTTATATCAGGTAATGCGGCTCCTACTCCTATCTTAATATCTTCAGCTGTTTTTTCACCTATTTTGATATTGTGCTGATGCCTCATATAGGCCTGGATATCTGCTGTAAAACCATCTCCTGCAATTCGTATTGATTTATTACATACAATTCCGCCAAGAGCTATTACAGCTATCTCTGTTGTGCCGCCGCCTATATCTATTATCATGGAGCCTTCAGGGGCTTCAACATCCAGTCCTATACCTATTGCTGCAGCCATAGGCTCATATATCATGTAAATATCGCGGCCACCGGCATGTTCTGATGAGTCGCGTACTGCACGTATTTCAACTTCAGTACTGCCTGAAGGAATGCCCACAACCATTTTAAGAGAAGGAGAGAAAAGTTTTGGCCCTTTGTTAATCATCTTAACCATACCTCTTATCATCAGTTCGGCAGCATTAAAATCGGCTATTACACCATCACGTAAAGGCCTGATAGTTCTTATGTTTTCATGTGTCTTGCCATGCATCTGCCTGGCTGTTTCCCCTATTGCTATCAGTTTCCCTGTGTTTTTGTCAATAGCAACAATTGAAGGTTCATCAACAACAATCTTATCATTATGTATTACAACTGTATTAGCTGTACCCAGATCAATAGCAATCTCCTGCGTTAAAAATGAAAATAGACCCATATAATGAGAGATTAGAAATAATTTTTTAGTGTTTAAAATGTCTTGTTCCGGTAAAAACCATTGCAATGCCGTTGGCAGAGCAATAATCTATAGATTCCTGATCGCGCACTGACCCTCCGGGCTGAATAACAGCTGTAACCCCTGCTTTATGCGCTATTCCTACAGAATCGGGAAAAGGGAAAAATGCATCCGAAGCCATCACTGATCCCTTCAGGTCGAAACCGAAAACCCTGGCTTTGTCAATAGCCTGCTTAAGTGCATCCACTCTTGATGTTTGTCCAACGCCACTGGCACACAACTGTTTGTTTTTTGCCAGTACAATAGCATTCGATTTACTGTGTTTAACAAGCTTGTTAGCAAAAACAAGATCTTCTTTTTCTGATGAATCGGGTTCCCTTGTCGTCACAGGCCTCATATCTTTTTCTGTCTCGGTTGACTTATCACGTTCCTGCCAGAGAACACCATTCAATAACCAGCGATAATTATAATCTGAGAGAGGAGAAGGTTTTCTTTTCAGTATTATCCTGTTCTTCTTCTGTTGCAATAATTCCAGAGCTCCAGAGGAATAATCGGGTGCAATGATAATCTCAAAGAAAATCTTACCAATAGCTTCTGCAGCTGTAGCATCTATTGCGGTGTTTGTAACTATAATACCTCCGTAGGCCGATACCGGATCACAGGCCAAAGCGGCCTCCCAGGCATCAGGAAGATTATCTCTCGAAGCTACTCCACAGGGATTGTTATGCTTAATTATGATAACTGTGATCTCCGAAAACTCATTTATAAGATTCAAGCCCGATTCAATATCAAGAATGTTATTATAGGATATCTCCTTCCCGTGCAGTTTGTCAAACAACTGATCCGGATCTCCGTAAAAGACACCTTTCTGATGAGGATTCTCTCCATATCTCAGAGGATAAACATTGTCTATACTTTCCCTGAAACAGTTTATGCCTTCTTTTCTGTTGAAATATTTAAAAATTGCAGTGTCATAATTTGATGATACTCTGAAAGCCTCTGCAGCAAAATGCCTTCTTTCCTGCAAATCACTTGTTCCGCCTTTTTCTTTTAACAAGGTAAGCAAACCGGTATACTGATCCCTGCAGGAAATAATGACTACATCTTTATAATTCTTAGCGGCAGCCCGTATCAGAGATATTCCTCCAATATCTATCTTTTCAATTATCTCAGCTTCATCATCGGTATTTCTTACAGTCTGTTCAAAAGGATAAAGATCCACAACTACAAGATCAATTTCGGGTATCCTGTAAGAAATCAGCTGCTCTATATCCTCAGGATTATCACGCCGGGCAAGTATCCCGCCAAAAACTGAAGGGTGAAGTGTCTTTACCCTCCCTCCCAGAATAGACGGATAAGTAGTTATATCTTCCACTTTCTCAGCCGGTATACCAAGACCTTCAAGAAAAGAAAATGTTCCTCCTGTTGAATATATCTTAACACCCATTTTATGAAGAAGGCTGACAATTTCATCAAGACCTTCCTTATGATATACTGATATTAAAGCACTGCAGATTTTTTTCTTACTCATTACCTGATTATTAAGATCGCCAGACAAAGTTCCTTCGGGCGAGTAAAAATAGATAATTTTTTATTAACACCAATGAATTAAAAGCATGATTATCTTTACATACTAAGTTATATTGTTTTAAACGCCGGAGTTCTCTTTTTTTCTATCTTTGAACTTTAATTATTATTCCATTACCGTCTAATGTTTTTAAAGCTTTTCAGGGAAGGATTACTTTTCGCAATAAACTCTGTAGTCGTCAATAAACTGAGGACTTTTCTTTCTCTCTTTGGGATTACTATAGGAATTTTTTGTATCATATCGGTATTCACAGTACTTGACTGGCTTGAAAGATCGATACGCGACAGTATTGATTCAATGGGGAGTAATGTTCTTTATGTTCAGAAAATTCCATGGTCGATGGATGGTAGTTTTGACTACTGGGACATAATCAGATGGCCGACAATCTCACTCGATGATTATCAGGCAGTAAGATCAAGGTGTAAAAAAGCTGCAGCTGTTTCTCTTGTTGTTGGTCAGGCTGAAAAAGTAAAATACGGAAATAATATTGCCAATGATGTGGTTATTGCCGCAACCACTGACAATCTCGAGAAAGTTATCTCTCTTGAGGTAGCCAATGGCAGATATTTCTCACCTTTTGAATTCTCCGGAAGAAGTAATGTGGTAGTACTGGGAGCTGACATAGCAGAAAACCTTTTTGAAGATACTGACCCTGTGGGCAAGGAGGTAAAGATAGCCGGACGGAAATGTATAATAATTGGTGTTCTTAAAAAAGAGGGAGAAGGAGCTATTTCCTTAAGTAACATTGATCAGCTGACTATTGTTCCAATGAACTTTGGTAAAGGATTCATCAATCTCAGAAACAGATATTCTGATAATCAGATGATAATAAAAGCCAAACCTGGTATTTCAGCTCAGGAATTATCAGATGAAGTAACAATGATCCTCAGAGCTTCAAGAAGATTAAAGCCTGCTGAAGAGAATAATTTTTCTGTCAATACCCCAACAATGCTTTCTCAGGGATTTGATTCAGTATTCACTCTCATTAATGCAGGAGGTTGGCTAATCGGTGGCTTTGCTATACTGGTAGGAGGCTTCGGAATAGCAAATATAATGTTTGTGTCAGTAAGAGAGAGAACAAATATTATTGGTATTCAAAAAGCCCTGGGAGCTAAAAGAGGCTTCATTCTTCAGCAATTTCTTGTTGAATCGGTACTACTGTCGATACTCGGAGGAATACTTGGAATATTACTGATCTTTATTGCAACTCTGTTTATTAACTACCTGTATGATATGAATATACACCTTACCGGAGGAAATATAACTCTTGCATTGTTTGTTTCAGGAATAATTGGCATAATTGCCGGATATGCCCCTGCGTATTCGGCAGCAAGGATGAATCCGGTAGATGCCATCGGATATTCATTCTGAAAGTATCATGTTTTCTTCAACCCAACGGGTAAGTTCAATGAATCTGCTTACCGACAGCTGTTCAGGTCTTAATACCAGATCCGGATGATTCTCATTCCTCAGTCTGAATACTGCTTTCAAAGAATTCCTAAGTGTTTTTCGCCTCTGATTAAATCCTGCTTTTACTACCCTGGTAAAAAGCTTTTCATCACAATCCAGAATTTCTGCTGTGTTACGTCTCAACCTGATAACACCCGATTTCACTTTTGGAGGGGGAATAAAGGCCTCTTCTTCCACTGTGAAAAGGTATTCTGCTGTATAGTAGGCCTGTAACAGAACACTCATAATACCATATGTCCTTGAACCAGGAGGTGCGCATATCCTTTCTGCAACTTCTTTCTGAAGCATCCCACATATCTCTGTTATCTTGTCACGGTGATCCAGTATCTTAAATAATATCTGGCTGGATATATTATAAGGAAAATTACCTGTTACTGCAAAAGGTTCATTAAAAAATGAATCTATATCCATTGTCAGAAAATCTCCCCTGATTATTTTCTTCAGTCCGGGGAAAGTCTGCTTAAGATAATAATACGACTCATTATCTATTTCTATCGCCCTGAAATCCGGGAAATTGCGTTGGAAAAGAAAAGAAGTCAATACACCTGAACCAGGGCCTATTTCAAGAACAGTATTATAGCCATCTCCTGTAAGAGATGAAGCAATTCTGGAAGCTATCGCCTTATCTTTGAGGAAGTGTTGCCCCAGGTTTTTTTTTGGCCGGATTCGGTGCATCTAGTTCTTTTATATTTCAGATACGTAGTAATTCACGTCCAAACTTTCTCCAGATTGGTAATTTAAGAGACTCAAGATATACAATGAAACGATTCAGAATGTTATAGTACAAGGTAACAAAAAGAAATATTGTCATTATCCATATTGCAGCGACATTAAAAATGAGCGTGCCGATCTTCAGATTTCCCAACTGCTTGTAAGGAGCGAAGAAATGAGCTCTCCCGTATCTTGAAGCCGGTTTCATGAAGACGGGATCGGCCTGCTGAATTAATCTGTCATAATAATCAGAATCATATATCTTGTTTGTTGCCAGCCTGTTGAGCACATGATCTGCAAGCCGTTCATTATGATGGCTTTCACGAAGATGTAAATACTCTTCCTTCCCAATTTTGTTCTCTGTCACACCTATCACCGAATCACGGGCATTTGAATTTATTTTGCTGATCATTCTGAAATATTTATCCAGGCTGTCGAGATACTCTTTCGTATCGTCTCCTGTCAGTTCATCAAAGTAATCATAATTCAGCCTGTTAACCCATGATCCGGGTTTTATTCCTGAGATATCCGATAGATCATCTATATGGTAATTCAGTTTAGTGAGATTGATCTCTGAGTGTTCCCTGTAATAAGGATCTTTTCCTGCTTTGATACATTGATCAACTTTCACCCTGAGCATAGGTATAAGAAAAGAAGCATTCCAGTCGGCCTGACTCTTATTCATCTCATACTCAAACAAAGGTTTTTCGTATTTGTTACTTTTAAACTGTTCAACACTTATTGCTTCATAAGCCCAACGGGTTGCCATAATATCACCTATCACAGGTACATATAATTTCCCTGCCAGTGACCGGGGAAGCTCGTCGAATTTGATCATTGCCCCGCCTAACAGCAACTGGGGAACAAGTAAGAGGGGAATAAGGATATAAATACTTACTGCTGTCCTCATACCGGCAGAAATATTCAACCCCAGAATATTTCCAAAACATGCTGTGGTAAAAAGGATAAGAGAGTGCCTGAATAGCATTCCTTTAACCTCCAAAACAGAATTTGCCACCAATACGAAAGTAATAGCCTGTATAGCAGAAAGGAAAAAAAGGAAACTGACCTTCGATAAAAAATAACTCAACCTGCTGAGATTAAGAAATTTCTCTCTTTCCAGTATTTTTCTGTCTCTGAATATCTCCTCAGCGCTAACAGTAAGTCCTAAAAAGAGAGCAACAATTATGGACATGAATAAAAAAACAGGATAATTAATATTCTCCGAAAAAATATAATCTCCTTTTTCACTGAATTTTGCAATATATCCCAGTATTACTGCCAACAGAGGTGCTTCAAGGAGGTTAATGGTCATATATTGGCGATCAGCAAGCTTACGGGTAATATTACGTCTGACAAAGGTTTTTATCTGATCCCATTTGCGGGGTACTTTAAAATTACTTTTGGCTACTTTCAGTTTCTCCGGTATTTTATCAAAGACAGGCATCATTTTTTTCCTGTACTTGTCATACCATTCAATAGGACTTACCTGTCTCTCTTTACCCGGTTTGCCTTCATTGTCAATTACCTTTACTTCAACGATATGAAGAATACTTTCAGCCTCTATATTTCCGCATGTAGGACATTCGCTTTCGGAAGCATTTGCCTGTGAGGTTTCTGTCTTGAAATATACCAGGGCTTCCACCGGATCGCCGTCATAAATCATATAACCGCCTTTGTCAAGTAACCAGAGTCGGTCAAACATCTTAATTATGTCGGAGGAAGGCTGGTGAATGATTGCAAAGATTAGTTTTCCGCTCAGTGTCTGATTCTTTAGCAGAGTCATCACTTTTTCAGAATCAAAAGAAGAAAGTCCGGAAGTAGGTTCATCAATGAAAAGTATTACCGGTTCACGCATGAGTTCAAGACCTATATTCAGTCTTTTCCTTTGCCCTCCGCTGACTTTCTTGTCAAGCAGGCCTCCTACCTGCAGATCTTTTATCTCCCACAGATCAAGATCATTAAGGACTTTTTCGACGGTGGCATTCATCTGCCCGGGCGTATAATCACCAAAACATAAACGGGCATTGAAATACAGGTTCTGATAGACTGTAAGTTCTTCTATGAGCATATCATCCTGAGGTACATATCCTATTAATCCTTTTATCTCTTCAGCCTCCTGATGCAAATCATATCCATTGATAAAAAGCCTGCCTGTCGTGGGATTTATCTTTCCGTGAAGCATATTGATCAAAGTGGTCTTCCCCACCCCGCTTCCACCCATAATACCAATAAGATTACCCGACTCCACTCTGAAATTCATTTTCCTGACACCATTATCAGAGTTCTTAAAGAGATACTCAAGATTATGCCCCTCAAATACTACTTTCGTATTTGAGAATTTCTCTGAAACAAATTTTTTGTAAATTTTTGAATAATAGACAGGTTCAATACCCACTCCCTTAATATTTACACCCCTTTCAAGAAGATAGGTCCTGCAGGCTATTATATCTCTTCCCTTAAAATAAAGAGTCAATGGGCCATCATAAGTAAAAAGCAGATTTCCTGTGCTTTCAATATGTAAGACAAAGAGTTGACCTTTAAACCCTTTTATTTTAAGATGACGCCATTCCTTATAGTTTTTCTGAGTAGTGGTAACCCGGGATTCCGGATTATCTCCCTCAACAAGAAGAAGACACTCCGGAGAAATATCATCGAAATTACTGCCTATCATGAATGTTGTAGCATTATTATATTCCTTTCTGGGAATATTAAAGGTCTTTGCTACAATATCAATAATTGTTTTTTCCTGTTGCGATACCTGGCTGTCCTCATACGCGAATTCTATCAGCTGAAGAAAAACTATCATTCTCTCTTCAAGAAAAAGTCCTTTCTTTATCTGGCGACAAATATTGGTAATCTGAAAAGAGATCAGAGAATTCTCATCTGTGAGATCATCCTTGTCAATACTTTTAAGTTCATTCGAATAAAAATCGAGGTTATTCTCGAAAAGGGCATAGTATTCTTCTTCAAGTTCTCTGTTAAGGTACCTCCTGAGGTAATTGCGGAGTATTTTCCTGCCCCGGGAAGTAATACCCATCGGATTGACGGTAGAAACTATGGCAAAAATGTGTATTAATGCCAGTAAAACGGATTCCCTCATAAGAAAACAGAAAAAAAAAGACCGCAGACTGACAGTATGCGGTCATATGTTTAATAATCCCTATTGAACTATCTGGGCACGTACTACTTCAATTGCCTTGGTGATATCAATAATGTTCTGTTCAGTAAGACTTGTAGAAAGATCCGAATACACTGCCTTAACAGGTTCCATCTTACTTAAAAGATCACTTAATGCCGGATCATTCTCATATGGTTTTGAAACTTCCAGGAATAACTCAAATGATTTTTTCTGTTCAAGAAGGTTCTTAGATATTCCGGCAATCTGGTAAGCTGCTTCTGAGACATGAGTGGTCAGATACATGCCTTCAACCCATGCACCACCAACGACAAGAAGGGCCAAGGCCTGCTGGTCATTCTCACTAAGGTAACTATAGGTATTATCAAAAGCTGTTGTTAAAATATTTACCAGCTCTTCCCTGTTATCAAAATTCTGTTTGATCTTGTCATATAATGATTCATCGTATATCTGCGACATATTCAATTCACTGGCCAACACTCTTATGGCATCAAGATAATTGATCACTTCCTGTTGTATGTTATAAAGAGTTGCATAACTGAGATCTGCTCCAAAAACCCCCATATTTAAAGCCTTAGATGGACTGTTGATATATTTATTTGCATTATCAACAGGATTGGATATTCCAAAAATATATCCTACCTGAAGATCCTGAAGCATATTGATAACCTCAGCAGATGTTGGAAGGGGATAGACATTTTCTTCAATCTGTCCTTCAATAGTCTCAACCTGGTCCATCTCTACCTTATTTACCTCTTTCTGTGATTTGTTACGGCAAGAGTTGAGTCCGTAAAAACTGAAGAAAAGAAATGGTAATAATAATGCTGCAATCGTTCTTTTCATATCGGGTCATTTTAAATTAAATATTTAGCAAAAAAACAACCATAAAAGTAATAATAAATATTTAATTGTACCCCATACCGAAATGTAAATTGAGATGCCTTTCAATAAATTGGTCGTCAAGATATTCCATAATAAATTATACCCTGGATAAAACCATAGCAGAGTTACTTTTAACTGATTTTATAGTATTTTTATCTATCTTCGGCGGGGATTTCACAGCTGCCGACTTATGACAGATCCTGGGCAGAGATGTGAAAAAAAAGGTTGTAAAAACTTTGCAGAATACAGGATTATGGCTAAAATACAGTCTTATAAAACGGTTGAGTTATAAACAAACACAGTAATTATTATCTGTATATGGAAAAAAGGGCAAGGATAAAACTCTCCCTGGAAGATGGAACAGTATATTACGGAAAAGCTTTTGGATCAGAGACTCCTTCTGCAGGTGAAGTAGTGTTCAATACGGCAATGACCGGTTACCCTGAAAGTCTTACTGATCCTTCCTACCGTGGACAAATACTATGTCTGACTTACCCTCTTGTTGGAAACTATGGAGCTCCCGCAAAAAGTGAAGAGAACAGTCTTTATAAATTCTATGAATCATCATCCATCCATATAAAAGGACTTATCGTGTCTGATTATTCTTTTGACTACAGCCACTGGAATGCTTCAGAGAGCCTTGATGAATGGCTCAGACGGAATAATGTTCCGGGAGTATATGGCATAGATACAAGAGCTCTTACCAGAAAAATCCGGGAGAGAGGAGTCATGTTGGGCAAACTTGAGCCGGAGGATACAGATATACCTTTCTTCGACCCCAACGGGCTTAATCTGGTTGAAGAAGTCAGTACCCGGAAGATTAAAACATACGGTTCCGGAAAATACAAAATACTCCTTGTCGATTGCGGAGTAAAATACAATATTTTAAGAAGCTTATTGAAACATGATGTAACTATAATAAGGGTTCCATGGAATCATGATTTTAACAAAGAAGAATACGACGGCCTTTTTCTGACTAATGGTCCGGGCAATCCTAAAATGTGCGATATCACTATTAATAACATCCGAAAATCTTTTGATAAAGATATTCCCATTTTCGGCATATGCCTTGGGAATCAGCTTATGGCACTTGCTTCAGGAGCAGATACATATAAATTAAAATATGGCCATAGAAGTCATAATCAGCCTGTAATGGAATTAAGCAGTGGAAGGGCATATATTACATCACAGAATCATGGTTATGCTGTCAACAATGATACCCTGGAGAAAGAATGGGAACCTTTGTTTATTAATCTTAACGATAACACCAATGAAGGGATGAAACATAAAAGAAAACCTTTTTTTTCAGTCCAGTTTCATCCCGAAGCATCCGGTGGCCCGACAGATACTGCATATTTATTTAATATGTTTCTTGAAGAAATAAGGAAATTCCGAATGTAGCCACCAACATCCGTCTTATTATCAGGCATCTGGCCTGCCTCCTGCTTTCATCAATTTCCGTACAATTTCAGCTGCCGGCTCGTTTTTGAAACATTTCAACCGATCCCTGAACCTTTTTTCTATTTCTTTATTGCACAGATTCCCAATACTACCTTCATGAACATAATCAGATATCGTCGTTTTTGAGAAAGAAGCTTTTTTTATTGTTTCAGAAACAGCCTTGTATGCATCTCTGAAAGGAATTCCTTCCTTCACCAGACGGTTAACCTCTTCAGTACTGAAAATAGGATTATAAAGAGAATTATCTGTGATATTCTTTCTTATTCTGATATTGTTCAGCATAAGTATCATTACTTCAACAGACTCTTTGAGATCTGCAAAAGCATCGAATAACAATTGTTTCAATAACTGCAGGTCGCGGTTATACCCTGACGGAAGATTCGAGACCAGCATTGCTGTCTTGCCGGGCAGTGTCTGAATAATATTTGAACGACCTCGTATAAGTTCAAAGACATCAGGATTCTTTTTCTGAGGCATTATACTTGATCCTGTAACAAACTCTTCAGGAAAATCAACAAATCTGTATTCTGCACTCATATACAGACATACATCCATCGAGAATCGTGCAAGAGTTTGAGCCAGCGATGCCAGTCCGGAAGCAACAGCCATTTCAACCTTTCCGCGACTCAGACTGGCATAAGCCGAATTATACAGAAGATCATCAAACTCAAGAAGGTCTGTAGTCAGTTTCCTGTTTATCGGGAGAGTGGTTCCAAATCCTGCTGCGGTACCCAGAGGATTAGTGTTATTGATATTACGTGCTGCACACAACAGAGCCATATCATCACTCAGACATTCTGCATAAGCCCCAAACCATAAGCCGAATGAAGAGACCATCGCTGGCTGCATATGAGTATAGCCCGGGAGCAGTGAACCTTTATACTTATTGCTCAACGAAATAAATGTATCAAAAAGCCTGCCCGTAAGAACAGCCAGATTATCTATCTCCTCTCTCAGGTAAAGCCTCATGTCAACCAACACCTGATCATTCCTGGAACGACCTGTATGAACTTTCTTCCCTGCCGGACCAAGAACCGAGACCAGCTCCTTTTCAACCTGCGAATGAATATCTTCTATGTGTTCTTCAATAGTAAGCTCTCCCTTTTCGTCTTTTTTGTATAATGAATAAAGAGTATCAAGTATATCATTTTTCTCCTCCTCAGAAATCAAACCAACGGAATGGAGCATTATAACATGCGCCATCGAACCTATAATATCCCATTTGGCAAAAACAAGATCGGTTTTTCTGTCTTTCCCAGCAGTATACTCAATTATTGCAGGCTCCGGTTTTATCCCTTTTTCCCAAAGTTTCATGTTCTCAAAAGTGTTTATTAAATGTTTTTACTTCCAGGTGAATTTCCCTGTCCATATTATCTCGCTTTGCTTTCTTCGATAATAGCCCTGTGTGCCATAAGCCTCATGGCATTTATCTTTATAAAGCCTCTGCTGTCCGTCTGGTCAAAACCGCCTTCAATATCCATACTTGATAATTTACTGTTATACAATGAAGAAGGTGATTCTCTCCCTTCAATTATCACATTACCCTTATACAGACAAAGGTGCACACTGCCATCAATGAGTTCCTGACTCTTTACAATGGCAGCCATAAGAAAATCCATTTCCGGACTGAACCAGAAGCCATTGTAAATAAGCTCTGCAAATTTCGGAGTCAACATACTGACAAGCCTCATCACCTCTCTGTCCATGGCAATTCCTTCAATATCTTTATGAGCCAGATGAAGTACTGTCGCTGCCGGGGTCTCATATACCCCCCTCGATTTAATCCCAACAAACCTGTTTTCAACCATATCAAGCAGACCTATGCCATTCTTTCCTGCCAGATCATTTAGATAAACAAACAAGTCGTAGGGATCATCTTTCAGTGTACCGTCATCTTTATTTATCAATTTAACAGGCACTCCGTTTTTGAAATGAATCACTATCCTGGTTTCTTTATCAGGAGCGTCCTGAGGCAGAACCATCTTTTCAAGCATACTCTTGTTGAGTGTATACATAGGATCTTCCAGAACACCTGCCTCATGACTGATATGCATGAGATTCTCGTCTTCGCTATAGGGTTTATCAATACTGGCTTTCACCGGGATCTTTCTTTCTGAAGCATATTTTAAAAGATCAGTCCTGCCCTTGAACAGTGCCAGAAATTCCTTATCCTTCCAGGGTGATATTACCTTAACGCCGGGCATGAGAGCATAATAACAAAGTTCAAACCTGACCTGATCATTACCTTTTCCGGTAGCACCGTGAGCTACTGCGGAAGCTCCTTCCTGCCTGCAGACTTCGATCTGCTTTTTAGCAATAAGAGGCCTTGCTAGAGCTGTCCCAAGCAAATATCTGTCTTCATAAATGGCATTCCCCATAATTGCCTTATACACATAGTCTGTGACAAACTCCCTCTTCAGATCAGAAATGATAACCTTTGAAGCACCCAGCAGTAAAGCCTTTTTTCTGCATTCCTCAAAATCATCTGCCTGTCCGACATCTGCTACAAAAGCAATTACATCATAATCTTTTTCTATCAGCCACTTCAGAATAACCGAAGTATCCAGACCTCCGCTGTAGGCCAATATTACTTTTTCTTTCATCTCTCTTTATTATTAGTAAATTATTATTGACAGTATTTCAATGAAATACTCATTTTTTCCTTACCTGTTCATGTATGCCGGGGAATATGATCTCAAGACATGCATGAGCCTGCGAATTTGTTATTCCGTCACGCGGTATGATCAATATTGTGTCATCACCTGCTATTGTTCCCGCTATCTCATAACGGGCTGTGTTGTCAATGTAAAATGCTGTATTGCTGGCATTACCAGGCATAGTCCTTATGACTATCAGGCCTTTCGCATCAATTATATCGCGGATAACCGGCAGTAATTGTAATTCTCCCCCTATAGGTGCTGAATTTCCGGGATTATCCATAATAACATACTTATAGCCTCCCTTCCCGTCAGGAACCCTTCCTGCCCCTAATTGACGAAGATCGCGGGATAATGTTGCCTGTGTGCAACTTACACCCTTCTTCTTTAGCTTACCCAGCAATAAATCATGGGAAGGAATGTCTTCTTCCTTTATCAACTTCTCTATTTCCAACAAACGCCCGGATTTATGCATATTTATTCATTAAGGCTGCAAATATATTCATTTTTTTGAATTATTAAATTTTTGATTATAATTTTTGTACTATTTTTATGCCCCAAATCCTGATAATGAAAGAAGATATAAAAAAAGTTGTGATCCTGGGTTCAGGAGCTCTTAAAATAGGGGAAGCAGGAGAATTTGATTATTCAGGATCTCAGGCTTTGAAAGCTCTTAATGAAGAAGGGATAAAAACCATTCTGATAAACCCCAACATTGCAACAGTACAAACATCGGAAGATCTGGCAGATAAGATTTATTTCCTGCCGGTAACCCCGTTTTTTGTTGAGAAAGTTATAGCCAGAGAAAGGCCTGACGGGATACTTCTTTCATTTGGCGGGCAGACAGCTCTTAACTGTGGTACAGAACTTTTTATAAACGGTGTCTTTGAGAAATACAATGTAAGAGTATTGGGTACTCCTGTAGAGGCTATTAAAGATACTGAAGACCGTGAATTATTTGTCAGAAGACTTAACGAAATAAATGTCATGACTCCCCATAGCATTGCTGTCATGAGTGCTGATGACGCTCTCAAGGCTGCTGAAAAACTGTGTTTCCCTGTAATTATAAGGGCTGCATACACATTGGGCGGACAGGGTAGCGGATTTGCCTCAACGAGAGATGAACTGAAAACTCTGGCAAAAAAAGCCTTTTCATACACAAACCAGATACTGGTAGAAGAATCACTGAAGGGATGGAAAGAGGTGGAATATGAAGTGGTGCGTGACAAGTATGACAACTGCATCACTGTATGTAACATGGAAAATTTCGATCCTCTCGGGATACACACCGGTGAAAGTATTGTTGTTGCACCGTCACAAACCCTTACAAATAACGAATATCATAAGCTGAGGGAATTATCTATCAGAATAATAAGACACATAGGTATTATTGGAGAATGTAATGTACAATATGCTCTTTCTCCAGATTCGGACGACTACAGGGTTATTGAGGTGAATGCCAGGCTTTCACGGTCCAGTGCACTGGCTTCAAAAGCAACAGGCTATCCTCTGGCTTTCATTGCAGCAAAACTGGGAATAGGATATGGTCTGCATGAGCTTACAAACTCTGTTACCAAATCAACCACTGCCTGTTTTGAACCTGCTCTCGATTATATTGTCTGCAAAATACCCCGGTGGGACCTTAATAAATTCCAGGGAGTATCCCATGCTATCGGCAGTAGTATGAAGAGTGTCGGTGAAGTGATGGCCATTGGAAGAACCTTCGAGGAAGCAATACAGAAAGGACTCCGGATGATTGGCCAGGGAATGCACGGATTTACAGGTAACAGGGATCTGGAATTCGCCGATATTGAGAAAGAATTGGCTGAACCTACCGATATGAGGATCTTCTCAATTGCAGAAGCCCTCGAAAAAAGAATGTCCCCTGAGAGGATCCATGAACTCACAAAAATAGATAACTGGTTCCTTTTTAAACTGAAGAACATTATCAACATAAAAAATGAACTGGAAGAGTACAGGACACTGGAAAGTGTTCCGCCTGAATTGCTGCTTCATTCAAAGATAAACGGGTTCAGCGATTTCCAGATAGCACGTCATGTGCTTCGCTCTGAACCAACAGAGATCAATGACGATCTGATGAAAGTAAGGAAATACCGGAAATCACTGGGAATTGTTCCTTATGTCAAACAGATAGATACACTGGCAGCAGAGTATCCCGCTGTAACCAATTATCTCTATCTGACTTACAGTGGTGCGGAACATGATATAGAATACAAAAATGACAACAAATCAGTTATCGTTCTTGGTTCGGGTGCCTACAGGATAGGATCAAGTGTGGAATTTGACTGGTGCTCGGTAAATGCAGTAGATTGTATAAAAAAAGAAGGATACCGATCGGTAATGATCAACTTCAATCCCGAAACAGTTAGTACTGACTATGATATCTGCGACAGACTTTATTTTGATGAGCTGACTTTTGAAAGAGTGCTGGACATTATCGACCTCGAAAACCCTAAGGGAGTTATTGTATCAGTAGGCGGCCAGATACCCAATAATCTTTCCATGCGTCTGTTCCGTGAAAACATCCCTGTGCTGGGTACTTCTCCGGTTTCAATCGACAGGGCAGAAAACAGACATAAATTCTCTGAAATGCTTGATAACCTCAGGATCGATCAACCTCATTGGAAAGAGCTTTCTTCTGTAGATGATATATTTGATTTTGTCGACCGTATTGGTTTTCCCGTTCTTATAAGACCATCCTATGTGTTATCCGGTATGGCCATGAATGTTGTCTCAAACAAGAATGAACTCAAACACTTTCTCCATCTTGCTGCAAAAGTCTCAAAGCAATATCCTGTTGTGGTGTCTGAATTCATTGAAAATGCAAAGGAGATTGAAGTTGATGCAGTAGCCGACAACGGGAACATAATGGCTTATGCAATAAGTGAGCATGTTGAATTTGCAGGTGTTCATTCCGGCGATGCCACAATTGTATTTCCCCCGCAGAAAATATATTTTGAAACTGTCCGCCGTATCAAACGTATCTCAAGGCTTATAGCCAGTGAACTTAATATTACAGGGCCCTTCAATATTCAATACCTGGCCCGCGATAACGATATTAAAGTCATCGAATGTAATCTGAGAGCAAGCCGGAGTATGCCTTTTGTTTCAAAAGTCCTCAAATCGAATCTGATTCAGCTGGCTACGAAAGTTATGCTCGGCATACATATTGAAAAACCTCACAAGTCAGTATTCGAACTCGACTATGTTGGTGTAAAAGCACCCCAGTTCAGTTTTTCAAGACTGGCTAAAGCCGATCCTGTACTTGGTGTCGACATGAGTTCTACAGGAGAGGTTGGCTGTATAGGAGAAGGTTTTTATGAAGCGATTTTAAAAGCTATGTTCTCCGTAGGTTACAGAGTACCGAAAAAAGCCATTCTCCTCTCAACCGGACCAGCCAGGTCAAAGGTTGAATTACTGAACAGTGCCAGAGCTCTCCGGGAAAGAGGACATAAACTATATGCCACACGGGGGACCCGGCAATTCCTGGTAAATGCAGGTATTGAAGCCCATGTCGCCTACTGGCCCGATGAAAAGAAGTCGCCCAACACTATCGAACTGATAAGGTCCGGAGAAGTTGACCTGGTGGTAAACATACCAAAAGACCTAAGTGCCTCCGAACTTGATAATGATTACTCAATAAGACGCAACGCCGTTGACTACAACGTACCCCTTCTTACTAATGCCCGGCTAGCAAGTGCATTCATCCTTGCCTTTTGCAGATTGAATATTGAAGATCTGGCCATCAAAAGCTGGAACGAATATAAATAACAATATATATTATGCCGGTAGTCAGACAAGCCACAAGAGAAGATGTATCAGCAATTGTGAATTTCCAGAAAAAAATGGCAAAGGAAACAGAGCATCTTGAACTGAACGAAAAAATTGTAGAAGAAGGTGTTAATGCTGTTTTCACAGATAAATCACGTGGAAAATATTTTATTGCAGAAGATAATTATAAAATTATTGCTTCACTGCTTATTACTTATGAATGGAGCGACTGGCGCAATAGTAATATATGGTGGATACAGTCAGTTTATGTTATACCTGAATACCGCCGGAAAGGCATCTTCCGGGAAATGTATACTTTTATTAAAGCCCTGGGTGAAAAGCAGGACATTGCAGGCTTAAGGCTATATGTTGAAACAAATAATACACAGGCAAAAATGACCTACGAAGCACTGGGGATGAATTCCGGACATTATTCTTTTTATGAATGGATGAGGAAATAAAAGATGCAGTGGCTTTTACTTGTCGTCATCATACCATATATATACTTCCTCCTGAAAGTATACATCAGTCTTTCCGGAATAAAACCCTGGATTCCATCATCTGAACCAAATATAAATGTGTCGCTTATTGTTCCATGCCGCAATAATGCAGATGAGATATTACATCTTCTTGCTGCTCTGGCTGAACAGGACTACAATAAAGATCTTTTCGAAATAGTGGTTGTGGATGATAACTCAACTGATGATATTATTTCAGCAATCTCACACTTTGACTGTTTTGATAATCTCAGACTTATTAAAAACAGTGGTCATGGGAAAAAAGAAGCACTTTTAACAGGGGTGAGAGCTGTTTCAGGAGACCTCATCATAACAACAGACGCAGATTGTACCCCGAAACCAGGATGGATAAAGACTGTTGCATCATTCTACTCTGACAATAAATCCGATTTAATAATTTGTCCTGTTACTTTGGAAAGCAAACCTGGTTTTTTTCAAAGGTTCCAGGAACTTGAATTTTTAAGTCTGCAGGGTGTGACGGCCGGAACTGCTGCTGCAGGCAGTCCGGTTATGTGCAACGGATCAAATCTTGCATTTAAAAGAACCGTATTTCTGGAACATTCTGTAAACCTCCGCTATGATATACCATCAGGGGATGATATTTTTTTATTGCAAAGCATCATTAAGAAGAGCGGAACAAAAATCAGCTGGCTCGAATCAAAGGGGGCGATAATGACAACTTCGTTATGTAATGATTTGCCTTCGTTTATCAGGCAAAGAAAGAGATGGATATCAAAAGCCGGATCTTATAATGTAAAATTGCCAGTAGTAATGGCTCTCGCAACACTTATGACAGCATTGCTGCAGTTATCGCTTTTATTTACAGCAGCATTCATGTCTGAAGTTATACCGGTGCTAGTGGCATCCTTTTTATTGAAATCAATACCCGATTTCCTTATTCTGAAAAATACAACAAAAAGATATGGGTCAGCATTCCTTATGAAATGGTTTCTCCCGGCTCAGATTGTATATCCTTTTTATATTACTGCGGTTCTGATCAGCCTGGGATTTCCGCTAACGATGAACAGATCTGTGAATAAAACCTATATGGAAGGAAAGGGGAACCGGATAAATTGATTTCCGTTTAATTGTTTAATTACCCATTTCGGAAAGAAATTTGATCCTCATAAGCCTTATTTCTTCCTCTTCATAATCATTACCCAGTTCACTGATAGCTTCTTCAAGTGAGTCTGACTCGGCTTCTTCTCTGAAATACGAAAAGATATCAGTCTGTCTTTCTTCATCCATTACCATATTAATATAGTAATCCAGGTTAAGACGTGTACCGGAATTGACAATAGCTTCTATTTCTGAAAGAAGCTCACTCATTTCCAATCCTTTAACATCAGCAATATCCTCAAGGGGCCTTTTCATATCTATACTTTGTATAATATAGACTTTTATTCCCGACTTATTGATTACTGATTTGACAACCATATCAAGAGGACGGATGATTTCTTTTTCTTCAACATATTTTTTTATTATATCAACGAATTCTTTTCCGTATCGCTGGGCTTTACCTGCTCCAACTCCGGAAATATTCTGTAATTCATCAAGTGTTACAGGATATTGAATTGCCATATCTTCAAGGGAAGGATCCTGGAAGATTACAAAAGGTGGTACATCTTTTTGTTTTGATATCTTTTTCCGGAGGTCTTTCAGTACACTGAAGAGCTCTTCATCAACTGCTGCTGTTTTTGCTCCGAAAGCATTTTCCTCTTCATCTGTATCAGCATAATCATGATCTTCGGCAAGCATGAAAGACTCGGGTTTTTTCAGGAACTCATGGCCTCTCTTTGTTACTTTTAGCAGACCATAGTTCTCAATATCCTTTGTAAGATATCTCGCTATCAGTCCCTGTCTGATAACCATATTCCAGAATTTTTCATCCTTTTCTTCTCCGATACCGAAGTACTCCAGTTTATGATGCTTATAAGACTTTATTGCTGAAGTAATTTTCCCGGAAAGAATATGGGCAATATGGTCGGCTTTGAATTTTTCTTTTACGGCAAGAATGGTTTCAAGGACATTTACGACAGCTTCGCTCCCTTCAAACTGTTCTTTGGGATGCAGGCAATTATCGCAGGCTTCACAATTTTCTTTCGGATACTCTTCACCGAAATAGTGCAGAAGCAATTTACGGCGGCAGACAGATGATTCGGCATATGATACTGTTTCAAGAAGCAACTGTTTGCCTATTTCCTGTTCCGCAATAGGTTTTCCCTGCATGAATTTCTCCAGTTTCTTAATATCATTATAACTGTAATAGGCAATACAGTTACCTTCTCCACCATCACGCCCGGCTCGGCCTGTCTCCTGATAATAGCCTTCAAGGCTCTTGGGCATGTCGTAATGAATAACAAAACGGACATCAGGTTTATCAATACCCATTCCAAAAGCTATTGTGGCAACGATTACATCCACTTCTTCCATGAGAAACTTATCCTGGTTCTGTGTCCGCGTGGCAGAATCCATACCTGCATGATAGGGCAAAACCTTTATTCCGTTTACCTTCAATATCTCAGCCATTTCCTCTACCTTCTTACGACTGAGGCAGTAGATTATTCCTGATTTCCCCGGATTATTCTTGATATATTTAATTATTCCCTTTGTTACATCCTGCTTTGATCTGACCTCATAATACAGGTTCGGACGGTTGAATGACGATTTGAAAACGGCAGCTTCAAGAATACCGAGGTTCTTTTGTATGTCGTGCTGAACCTTTGGTGTAGCTGTAGCAGTAAGAGCAATAATAGGAGAACGGCCTATAGAATCAATCAAGGGACGGATCCGCCGGTATTCAGGCCTGAAATCATGTCCCCACTCCGATATACAGTGTGCCTCATCTATAGCATAAAATGAAATCTTTATTTTCTTCAGAAACTCAATATTCTCTTCTTTGGTAAGCGATTCCGGTGCAACATACAACAATTTCGTTCCCTGCCTGAGAACATCATTCTTAACCCTTGCTATCTCTGTTTTCGTGAGAGATGAATTCAGAAAATGTGCTACATCATCATTAGTACTGAAATTACGCATTGCATCAACCTGGTTTTTCATCAATGCAATCAGAGGAGAAATCACTACTGCAGTTCCTTCGCCCATTAAAGCAGGGAGCTGATAACATAATGATTTTCCGCCTCCCGTTGGCATCAGAACGAATGTATCCCTCTCTGAGAGGACATTTTTTATTATCTGTTCCTGATTACCTTTAAAAGTATCAAATCCAAAATACTTTTTTAAATACTCATGTATTGTACCGTCACTTATCATTAAATCAACCTCTAAAAATCAGAATTACTGTAAATAATTTAAACATTTTATATAAATGTAATAATTTTCCTCATCATTATCCAATATTTAAATTTCATTAACAAAATTATTCATCAGCACACAACTTATCATTATCCTGATATTGCTTTACATAAGAAGTTTTATCATCTTTACACGCTGAAATAGAAATTTGATATGTTCAGATGGCATTAAAATCAAAAAAAAGGAAGAAAAGTGAAGCTGAGATGTCCTTCCTCGAACATCTTGAAGAATTACGATGGCACATAATCCGGTCAATATTAGCCATTGTGGTCTTTATGGTAGTGGCTTTCGTATTTAAGAATATAATCTTTGACCATGTAATTCTGGCTCCTAAAGATCCTGGTTTTTTCACTAACCGTATTCTTTGTCAGCTTGGACATATGTTGGGTACTGATAAATTATGTATCAATACAACACCTTTTGAAATAATAAACATTAAGATGGCGGGGCAGCTGACAACACATATTACTGTTGCCATGGTATCCGGCCTTATACTTGCTTTTCCTTTTATCATAAGGGAATTCTGGCTCTTTTTCAAGCCGGCTCTCCATACGAATGAAGCCCAGTATGCAAGAGGAGCTGTTCTGGCTTCTTCTCTTTTGTTTTTTGCCGGTGTCCTTTTTGGTTACTATATGCTGGCTCCTCTCTCAATTCACTTCCTCACTTCTTATGAAGTGAGCATGGATGTTACCAACCAGATAAATATCAGATCATTCATTGGCACTTTATCTTCTATATGCCTGGCCACCGGGGTGATATTTGAACTTCCCATAATTGCTTTTTTTCTGACCAAGATTGGAGTAATTACTCCCGAATTCATGAAAAAATACCGGAAACATTCGATAGTTGTTATCCTTATCCTTTCAGCTATTATAACGCCTCCTGATGTTTTCTCCCAATTGCTGGTAAGTATACCCTTATTTTTTCTCTACGAGGTAAGTATCCATATCTCAAAAAGAGTTGTCCAGAAGAAAGAAAGAGATTATCAGGAATTTATGAATGATAATGATCCCGGAGAAACTGTTGAAACTACGTCCTGAATTTTGAAATGAAACTTACATAAGCAGAACCTCACAAAAGGGAATTATTAATTAATTCATGTAAGTTCCATACGACCAATGAAATAATGTTTTAATAATCGCATGAAACTCTATACAAAAGATCTGGTAAAAAAATATCGTAACCGAACTGTTGTAGATCATGTATCCATTGAAGTTGAACAGGGAGAGATAGTTGGTCTGCTTGGCCCTAACGGGGCCGGAAAAACAACCTCTTTTTATATGATAGTCGGTCTGATCCGGCCGAGGGAAGGGAATATATATCTCGATAATGAAAACATTACAAAACTGCCGGTTTATATGCGGGCCCGCAGGGGTATCGGGTATCTGGCACAGGAACCCTCTATTTTCCGGAACCTGTCAGTAGAGAACAACCTCAGAGCTGTTCTGGAACTCTCCGACTTCACAAAAGAGGAACAGAAAGAAAGGCTGGAATCACTTCTGGATGAATTTGGTTTGCAAAAGATTCGTAAAAGCAAAGGCATACAGCTGTCAGGAGGAGAAAGAAGGAGGACTGAAATTGCCAGAGCACTGGCTATTAAACCAAAATTTATTTTGCTTGACGAGCCTTTTGCCGGGATTGACCCGATTGCCGTGGAAGACATACAGAGCATCGTATCACATCTTAAAAGTAAAAAAATAGGTATCCTAATAACCGATCATAACGTTCATGAAACCTTGTCTATCACCGACAGGGCATACCTCCTCTTTGAGGGCAAAATCTTAAAATCGGGCACTGCTTCTCAACTTGCTGAAGATGAAATTGTAAGAAAAGTATACCTGGGCAAAAGCTTTGAACTCCGGCGCTAAGCTCTTCAGTTTGTTATTTATGTAATTTTCTATACTTTTGCGGGGATTTTTATGCGGATGTGTCGTAATTGGTAGCCGAGCAAGACTTAGGATCTTGTGTCTTTAAGACGTGGGGGTTCGAGTCCCTTCATCCGCACTAACATGATAAACCGCCCTTAACCTTCGATTTACAGCGTTTGGCGGTTTTTCAGATATATAATAAAGGATAAACTATATGAATATTACCAGAGAAAACATTGACGATCTGAATGCAGTACTTAATATACAAGTCGAAAAAACAGATTATGAGGATAAAGTGGAAAAAATTCTCAGAGACTATCGCAAAAAAGCAAATATAAAAGGATTCCGTCCGGGTATGGTCCCCATAGGCCTTATAAGGAAAATGTATGGTACAGCTGCCAAAATAGAAGAAGTGAATAAAACCATTTCCGAAAGTATTCAGAAATACCTCTCGGACGAAAAACTGGAAATACTTGGAGATCCTTTACCCAAAACCAACGAGGAAGAGAATATTGATTTTGAAACCCAGGATGAATTTAAGTTTTCTTTTGAACTGGGACTGGCACCTGTTGTCGACCTTAAAATCAACAAAAAAAATAAGGTTAATTTGTATGAGATCTCTGTTGACGAAAAAATGATCAACGATCATAAAGAAAACTATACCCGGCGTTTCGGAGATTTTAAAAATGTTGACAAAGTCGGCGAAAAAGATACAGTAAATGGTAAAATAGAGGCTCTTGATATTGAAGGCAATCCTGTCGCCGGAGAAGGTATCGAAGATACTTCTTTAGCTGTTGACATAATTAAGGATGAGGAGATTAAAAATACCTTTATTGAAAAAAATACAGGTGATACTGTCGATTTTAATATCCGCAAAGCTTTACCCGATGACAACGAAATAGCCGGATTACTGAGAATCGATAAAGAGAAAATTGAAAATATCAGTGAAACATACCGGATGACCATTAAAGAGATATCTCGTTTTTACCCTGCAGAAATTGGGCAGGACCTTTTTGATAAAATATACGGGGAAAACACTGTAAAAACCGAAGAAGAATTTAATAAAAAAATTGAAGAAGAAATTGCAGCCAGTCTGAAAGGTGAAAGTAATTATAAACTCATGCAGGACATCAGAAACATGGTAATCGAAAAGACAGACATTCCACTACCTGAAGATTTTCTGAAAAAATGGCTTCTTAAAGTGAATGAAAACACTACATCAGAGCAAATAGAAAAAGAATTTGATTCCTTTAAAAAAGACCTCAAATGGCAACTGATAAAAAATAAGGTAGCAAAGGATAATGAAATTAAAATAACAGAAGAGGAACTGACCAAAGAGGCAGAGAATATAACAAGATACCAGTTCCAACAGTATGGAATATACTATGCAACTGATGAGCAAATTTCAAATTATGCAAGAGAAACTCTTAAAAGAGAAAATGATGCAAAGAGAATTGCCGACAATATTTTAGATACCAAAGTTATCGATGCATTAAAGGAAATAATTAATATCCAGCCCAAAAGTGTAACAGCCGAAGAATTTAACAAGCTTTTTGAATAAGGATCAGATAATTACATCATATATCATATTTTTGTATCTTTACCCTCTAAATCTAAATAAACAGCAATGAGCAATAAAAACGATTTTGAAAAATATGCCAGAAGCAAACATGGTATTGGCAGTCTTTCCCTTCACAAATATGCTTCTGTATGGTCTAGTTATATTTCTCCTACAATCATTGAAGAGAGACAGTTAAATGTTGCTTCAATGGACGTATTTTCACGTTTGATGATGGACAGGATTATTTTTCTGGGTCTTCCTATCGATGATTATGTAGCTAATATTATTCAGGCTCAACTTCTTTATCTTGATTCATCTGATCCGGGAAAAGATATCCAGATCTATTTTAATACTCCTGGAGGTTCAGTAAGTGCCGGACTGGGTATATATGATACGATGCAGTATATTTCTGCAGATATTGCCACCATATGCACCGGCATGGCTGCATCTATGGGAGCAATTCTCCTTACTGCCGGGACCAAAGGCAAAAGATCTGCACTCAAACACTCAAGGATTATGATACATCAGCCTATGGGTGGATTTGAAGGTGCTGCATCAGATATTGAAATACAGGCAAGAGAGATACTGAAACTGAAAAAAGAATTATATGAAATAATTGCTTTTCATTCAGGCAATCCACTGGAAAAAGTTGAAAAAGACTCTGACAGAGATCACTGGATGACTTCAGAAGAAGCTAAAGAATATGGAATGATTGATGAGATTCTTCATCGCAATTAACAGTATATTATAATGGACAAATGCTCTTTCTGCGGCAGAACAAAAAAAGAGGCCAATATGCTGATAGCCGGTCTCGAAGGACATATATGTGACCACTGTATTGAACAGGCTTATAACATTATGAATGAAGAACTGGGATTAAAAAAAAGTACTTCATTCGATAGCATAAACCTTCTCAAACCTACTGAGATTAAGAGCTTTCTCGATCAGTATGTCATTGGCCAGGATATGGCGAAAAAGATTATTTCCGTAGCTGTTTATAACCATTATAAGAGATTGATACAAAAACCTGATCCGGATGATGTTGAAATTGAAAAATCAAATATCATTCTGGTAGGTGAGACAGGTACAGGCAAGACTCTTCTTGCCAAAACAATTGCAAAAATGCTTCATGTACCTTTTACAATAGTTGATGCCACAGTATTGACTGAAGCCGGATACGTGGGAGAGGATATAGAAAGTCTCCTTACCAGACTGCTGCAGAATGCGGAATACGATGTAAAAGCTGCTGAAAAAGGAATAGTTTTTATTGACGAACTGGATAAGATAGCACGAAAAGAAGGTGATAATCCTTCAATTACAAGAGATGTATCGGGTGAAGGAGTACAGCAGGGTCTGTTGAAATTGCTTGAAGGTTCTGTCGTTAATGTCCCTCCACAGGGCGGACGTAAACACCCTGAACAAAAAATGATACCTGTTGATACAAAAAATATCCTTTTCATCTGTGGCGGAGCTTTTGTCGGTATTGAGAAAAAAATTGCCCAAAGGCTTAATACACAAATTATTGGATTTGGAGCTTCCAAAGTCAGAGAAAAAGTCGATAAAAACAATCTTTTAAAATATATATCTCCACAAGACCTCAGGGCTTATGGGCTTATCCCTGAAATAATTGGAAGACTGCCTGTAGTGACCCACCTTGATCCTCTTGATAAAAAAGCCCTAAAAGCAATACTCACCGAACCAAAAAATTCTCTTGTCAAACAATATACCAAGCTCTTTGATATGGACAATATTAAACTCAAATTTGACAAAGGAGCTCTCGATTTTATTGTCGATAAAGCGATTGAATACAAACTTGGTGCCCGTGGTCTGAGATCAATATGCGAAACAATAATGCTTGATGCAATGTTTGAAATGCCTTCGACTGCGAAAAATGAACTGGTAATAACCGTTGATTATGCCAGCCATAAACTGGAAAGGATAGACCTTAAAGTTCTTAAAGCCTCTTAATCCCTTCGTTCATAAATGATATAAGTATAAGGAATATTTTCTTTTTCAGAAACAAATCGCTCCCTGCTTATCGTTTTCCACATTTTTCTCTTTATTTCCGGGAAATATACATCTGCCTCTGCTCTCCGGTGAACACGTGTAATGTACAACCTGTCAGCATAAGGCATAAACTGACTGTAAACACTACCACCTCCTATTACGAAAACCTCTTCATCGTCACGACATTTCTTAAGAGCATCCTCCAAAGAATAAGCTGTTTCAGCACCTTCAAAACATTCTTCAGGAATATCCGAAAGAATAATATTCCTCCGTCCCGGTAATGGTCTCCGGGGAAGGGAATCCCATGTCTTCCTTCCCATGACAACTGTTTTTCCCATGGTAAGTTTCTTAAACCGTTTAAGGTCTTCAGATATATGCCACAGTAGTTCATTAGCTCTGCCAATGCCCTTGTCTTCAGAAACAGCAGCAATTATGGAAATCATAACTTCGTTTTTTATACAGATATCTCGCCTTTTATATGTGAATGAGAAACATAATCTTTCAGAGTAAAATCTTCATACCTGAATTTAAAGAGATCATCAACTAAAGGATTCACAATCATCGAGGGTAAAGGATAAGGGTCTCTGGTGAGTTGCAATTTAACCTGTTCAATATGATTAAGATATATATGGGCATCACCCAGGGTATGAACGAAATCTCCTGGCTTCAGGCCGGTAACATGAGCAATCATCATGGTAAGCAAAGCATAAGAGGCAATATTAAATGGGATTCCAAGAAAAATATCACAGCTTCTCTGATAAAGCTGACATGACAACTTTCCTTCAGCTACATAAAACTGAAAGAGAAGATGACAAGGAGGCAAAGCCATTTTATCAAGTTCTCCAGGATTCCAGGCACTGACAATAAGCCGTCGTGAATCAGGTGTTTCCTTTATGGCATCTACCACTTCTTTTAACTGATCGATCTTTCTCCCATCAGCCGACAGCCATGAACGCCACTGTGAACCATATACCGGCCCCAGATTACCGTCTTCATCAGCCCACTCATTCCATATCCTTACACCATTATCTTTTAGATATTTAATATTTGTATCTCCGGAGATGAACCACAAAAGCTCATGTATAATGGATTTTAGATGCATCCTTTTGGTTGTCAGTAAGGGGAATCCACAGGCAAGATCAAATCTCATCTGATAACCGAATACACTAATGGTCCCGGTGCCGGTCCTGTCACCTTTCCTTATTCCTGATTCCAAAACATGATCGAGAAGTTCAAGATATTGTTTCATGGCTGTTTCCTGCTATCATTTCTTTTTTCCAATTCATCCCTTATCGAGGCAGCCTTTTCATAATCTTCAGTCTTTACCGCTTCATCAATCATTTTATATAACTCTTCATCCGAATAGGAGGAAAATTTCGACCCCGTTTCCTGACTCTTGCCTGTATCTTCTTCAGAAGAAAGATCAGTATCAGATGGAGTATTAGTCAATTGTGCTTTTTCCAGTATTTCTTCATTGATATATATCGGACATCCAAATCTCAGGGCTATAGCCACTGCATCCGAGGTACGGCTGTCAATAATATATTCTTTTTCCCCGTTGTTACATACCAGCTTTGAAAAAAATACCCCCTCTTCAAGCTTGTCAATTATTACCTCAATCACAGCAATATTAAACTGATCGGCAACTTTCTTGAAAAGATCATGAGTGAGTGGCCGGGGTGGTTCAAGATTTTCAAGTTTAATCACAATAGCCTGAGCTTCAAATCCTCCTATTATTATGGGTATTCTCCTGTCTCCATTCTCTTCTATCAGTAAAAGCGCATAAGCTCCTGACTGAGTCTGACTATATGATATCCCCATCACTTTTAACTTGACCCGTTTCATAATAATTAATTATGCATCAATATAATACACACCAATGGTGTGTTTGTGACAAATATAAAGATAATAGAAGTATTTACTCGGTCAACGCGGCGCTTTTTTTTAAAAGTTTTAAAGCTCAGCATGAGACATGTCTTTACGATACGAAAATACTGACAGGTGATATCCGCATTTTAAAATATATAAAAAACATCCTTATCATTTGAAAATAATGTATTTTATTTATCTTTGCAGTCCGAAATAAAATCAATCTGTCAGGGCTCAGAGAAGTTATATGATTTTTTATCCTATACGCCTTGCGGAGTAATATAATAAAAATGACAATGTACGCTATTGTTGAGATTGCAGGACAGCAATTTAAAGTTGAAGAAGGTAAAAAGATCTTCGTACACAGGCTTGATGCTGAAGAGGAAAAGGAAATTAAATTTGAACAGGTCCTCTTGATTGAAGAAGAAGGTAAGGTTACAGTAGGAGAACCTTTTATCAGTGACTCTTTCGTTGAATGTAAAGTTTTAGGACACGCAAGAGGAAAAAAGGTGATTGTATTTAAAAAGAAGAGAAGAAAAGGTTACAGGGTAAAAAACGGTCATCGGCAAGACTTCACTGAGGTAGAGATAATAAGCATAAACGGTAAGAAATCTGCTGAAAAAAAGACTGTAAAGAAAGAGCCGGCTGTAACTGCAGGTGAACCGAAAGACGAAACAAAATCGGCTGAGAAAAAACCTGCCACCAAAAAACCTGCTGTAAAAAAGCCGGCAGGTAAAAAACCAGCTGCAAAAAGTGCTGACAAAGGAAAAACAACCGCTAAAAAGACAGCACCAAAAAAAGCAGATAAAGGAGAAGATAAATAAAAAAATAAGAATTAAATATTTATTATTATGGCACACAAGAAAGGAGCCGGTAGTTCACGTAATGGCCGCGACTCTAATAGTAAAAGACTTGGAGTTAAACTTTTCGGGGGTCAGCATGCAAAAGCCGGTAATATCATCGTTCGCCAAAGAGGAACAAAACATAATCCCGGCCTGAATGTGGGATTAGGAAAAGATCATACTCTTTTTGCCCTTGCCGATGGTGAAATTGAGTTCAAAAAACGCAAAGACAATAAATCCTATGTCTCGGTGATAAGCTCAAAGGAATAATCTTTGTCAAAGATTATTTTTCTTTCGATACTTTTCTCTCTCCTGAAAACTAATCAGGGAGTTTTTTAATACCTTTACAGCAGGCTCACAGAGTCTGCTTTTTTTATTAACCAGAATCCTGCCATGCTAACAATTAATCTTATCCGTGAAAAAAGAGAGCTGATCATTGAACGTCTTAAGGTAAAAAACTTTGATGCAGAAAAAGTACTCGACAAAATACTATCTCTTGACTCTACACGCCGGGAGATTCAGACCCGGTCTGACTCCCTTCAGGCTGAGATGAACAGGTTATCAAAAGATATAGGATTACTTCTGAAAACAGGCAGGAAAAAAGAAGCTGATGAAGCAAAAGAAAAGACTTATACCCTAAAAGAAGAAATAAGGTCTCTCTCTGAAGAATTAACACCTCTTGATATTGAATTGAGAGAACTGATAGTCAGCCTTCCCAATCTGCCTCATGAATCAGTTAACAAAGGCTTTGGAGCTGAAGATAACTTCATTGTAAAAGAGGGTGGAAAAATAGTTGACATAGACGGAGAAGCCCTTCCTCACTGGGAGCTGATAAAAAAATATGACATAATTGACTTCGATCTGGGAATAAAACTAACAGGCGCAGGTTTCCCGGTCTACAAAGGTAAGGGCGCCAAAATGGAAAGAGCTCTTATTAATTTCTTTCTTGATGAAGGAGTAAAAGCAGGTTACAATGAAGTCATACCTCCCATTGTTGTAAATGAAGACTCAGGTTTCGGTACAGGCCAGTTGCCCGATAAAGAGGGACAAATGTATAATATTACACTCGATAATTTCTACCTCATTCCAACTGCTGAAGTGCCTGTAACAAACATTTACAGAGATATTATTCTCAATGCTGATGACCTGCCCATAAAAAATATTGCCTACACCCCCTGTTTCAGAAGAGAAGCAGGCTCATGGGGTGCACATGTCAGAGGCCTCAACAGATTGCATCAGTTCGATAAGGTCGAAATAGTAAGAATAGCCCACCCGGACCATTCTTACGAGTCTCTTGATGAAATGGTATCTCATGTTGAAAACCTGGTGTCAGCCCTTGATCTCCCATACAGAATACTAAGACTATGCGGAGGTGATATGTCATTCACTTCTTCTCTTACATACGATTTTGAGGTGTGGTCAGGAGCACAGAAAAAATGGCTGGAAGTAAGCTCTGTTTCAAACTTTGAGTCATTCCAGGCAAACAGACTGAAATGCCGTTTCCGGGAAAAAGCCGGAAAACAGACACAACTGGTCCATACCCTTAACGGAAGTGCCCTCGCTCTGCCCAGAATTCTTGCAGCTCTGCTTGAAAATAATCAGACAAAGGAAGGAATAAAGATCCCGGTCAGTCTTATACCCTATACCGGTTTTGAAATAATCGACTGATATTTTTTATCAGCCTTTAACTTCAAAATAATACAGGATGTTTATGTTTCTCCTCAAAACACACATATCCAACACTTTATTGAGGACTAAGTAAAACGGGGTCCCGTAAAATGAAAAAATCCCGTCAAGCATATATATATGCCGGCCTGGCCATACTCTTCTGGTCAACAGTGCCTACTGCCTTTAAAAAAGGTCTTCAGGAACTGGAAATCATCCCCATGCTTACAATAGCATCCCTGACATCAACAATAATATTGTTTTTTATCCTTATCGCTTCAGGAAAAATTTCACTACTCCTTAAGAAAGATACCAAAGGGCTTACACACTCAGCCATTCTCGGTTTTATTAACCCCTTTGCCTACTATCTTATCCTCCTGAAAGCTTACCAGCTTCTTCCTGCACAGATAGCACAACCATTGAATATGGTGTGGCCGATAATCTTCGTGTTTCTTTCAGTAATTTTTCTTGGTAAAAAAATCAGGAAAAAAAGTATTATTGCCCTTCTTATTAGCTTCACCGGAGTATTTATTATTTCATCCAGAGGCGATTTCTTTAACTATGGACAATCAGATATAAGAGGTATTACCCTCGCCCTGACAAGCTCCATATTCTTTGCTTTCTATTTTATAATGAATATGAAAGATCAACGGGATGAAACCCTTAAGCTGTTCCTGAATTTTCTCTTCGGTTCAATATATCTGGTCATTGCACTCCTGATAACTGAAGGATGGAATTTTTCCGGATATAGTATCCCGGGAATAGCAGCATCTGTTTATACAGGATTATTTGAAATGGGCATAACCTTCCTTCTGTGGCTTAAAGCTCTTAACAGTTCTGAGACTACAGACAAAACAAGTAATCTGGTATATCTTGCCCCTTTTCTTTCTTTGGTTTTTGTTCATTTCATACTTCACGAACCTATCTATTATACAACTCCGTTGGGCTTAATTCTTATCGTCACAGGTATACTGATACAAAACAGAAAAATTCAGAGATAATTAATTATTATCTTTGATGACTATAGTCAAAAAGACTGAAGAGAGACAGCTGATATCGTGATTAAAATGTTTCACGTTTTGCAGGGAAAGACAAAAGATAAAATAATACTGGGTATTGACCCTGGCACGAATATCACAGGTTACGGGCTTATCCGTATTGCAGGCGCCGAACCTGAGCTGATTGCCGTTGGAGTGATTGAGTTATCGAAATATAACGACCATTACCTTAAACTGAAGCATATTTTCGAAAGGACCATTGCTATTATTGATGAATATCATCCCGATGAACTCGCTATTGAAGCTCCTTTTTACGGAAAGAATGTTCAGTCGATGTTAAAATTAGGCCGTGCACAGGGTGCTGCAATATCCGCAGCTCTTTCGCGGTCTCTTCCCATATTTGAATATGCTCCGCGTAAAATAAAAATGTCAATCACAGGTCAGGGCTCAGCTTCAAAAGAACAGGTAGCTTCGATGCTAATGAGCATTCTCTGTTTTAATGAGAAAGGTATAATTCTTGATGCTACCGATGGTCTTGCTGCTGCTCTCTGCCATTTCTATCAGTCAGGACTCCCTTCTGTTCAGAAATCTTACAGCAACTGGAAGGATTTTATGAAAAAAAATCCGGGAAGGATTAAATGAGTATATGATTCATGTTATTGCCACTGCAAGAGCAATAACACTTACTTTCACTCCTTGTGTTTTTATCAGTTCGGAAGTACAGGATTCAATCGTTGACCCGGTTGTTATTACATCATCTACCAGCAGTATGTGTTTATTCTCAATTGCTGCGCTATTGCCTGTTCTGAATATGCCTTCCACATTGATCCATCTTTCATAGCGTGACCTCCTTGTCTGAGTGGCAGTCTTTGATACCCTCTGAAGATACGACCTGTCGACTGGCAATCCGGCAGTTCCGGCAACACCTTCAGCTATCATATCACTCTGATTGAAGCCCCTTGCTTTTTTTTTTGAAGGATGAAGAGGAACGGGTAAAATGATATCTATTCCTTCAAAGAAGCCTGATTGCTTCAGGTCATAAGCATACATACGGCCAAGTTCAATACCTATTTCTCTTACCCCTTTATATTTGAGATTATGAATGAGCTGTTTCATCCTGCTGTCTTTATTATAGAATGAGAATGCGGCACCTTTTTCCACTTTGCAGCGACCCCAGAAGAGCTGTTCAACAGGATTTCCTGCCTGAAGATGATAATTTGTCCGTGATATAAGCACATAACACTCCGTACATATCAGTTTCTCATTCCTTACAAGGTCTTTTCCACAGCCATAGCATACCCTTGGGAAGAGAAGACTTAAAAAATCATCATACAAACCATTAAGAAAACCCATGCAGCGAGCTGAATTTACCGTAAAGGTAAGAAATCCTGCTAAAAAATATCAGTAAAGAAAACGGACTAAACAGAGATTTTTTCCCTGATTTTCTCTGCAATATTTTCAAACTCTTCAGGTTTGAGCTGCAGCTTGGGATTGCGGAAATTGATATCATCCATTGTGTCCATTGGTACCAGATGGATATGGGCATGTGGTACTTCAAGGCCAAGAACGGCAATCCCGATTCTGTTACATGGTATAGCAGCTTTAATGGCAAAAGCAACTTTCTTTGAAAAAACCATCATGCCGGCAAGTTGATTATCATCAAGATCATAAATATAATCTGTCTCCTGTTTAGGAACAACCAGAGTATGTCCTTTTTTAAGGGGATTGATATCTAGAAAAGCAAAAAACCTTTCGTCTTCAGCAACTTTATAACATGGTATTTCCCCTTTAATAATTTTTGTAAAAATTGTTGCCATAATATATTTTTTACAATGAAACAGCCATTATTTCAAAATGCATTAGTCCTAAAGGGACTTTAATCTCAACAGTATCTCCTACTTTCTTTCCAATAAGTCCTCTTGCAATGGGAGAATTAACAGCTATTTTCCTTTTTTTCAGATCAGCTTCACTTTCCGGGACTATCTGGTATTCCATAGTAATATTGTTCTTTACATTCCTGATCTTTACCTTATGAAGGATCCTGACAGTCGAGCTGTCTATCATTGATTCATCAATAACTCTTGAAGTTGCAATAAGATTTTCCAGTTTTGCTATCTTCATTTCAAGCATTCCCTGTGCTTCTTTTGCAGCTGAATATTCGGTATTCTCCGAAAGATCGCCTTTATCGGTCGCTTCAGAAAGCATTTTAGCTATCATGGGGCGTTCAACAGTTCTTAGCCTTTCCAGTTCCTCCTGTAAATTCCGCAGACCGTCTTCTGTAATATATAAAAGCTCTGACATCTCTCTGTTCATTTAAAAAAAATAAGAAGAATCCCGTGGCATGCGGAACTCTTCATTGACCAAATATATAAAATCTTTTTCTAAATTACAAAATAAACCTGAAAATTAAAGAGATACATCCGATAATAAAAGTCCGGACTATTTCCTGTATTTCTTTGCTGCTTTTCTGCTCCGGGAAGCTGTTTTTTTCCTTTTAGCCTTATATCTTTCATTGGCTTTTTTAACATTCTGTTTCATCCTTTCACGAACTTCCGGTGTCTGTATCTCAAAAGAACGTTCCCTGTTCGCTTTGACAAATTTTTCATTTTCTCTCTTATTCTTTCTCTCACTGGCCCCAGCTTTCTTCTTCGCTTTTTCTGCCGCTCTGGGTTCCCGTATCTTTACCGTACGTGACCGGAGTGGTTTATCACGAACTTTCTTCTGAAGCCTGTGGCTCCTGGGCCTGGTAAATGCCTGTGCTTCAGTAACCGTATAAGTCAGAGAAGAAATGAGAAATATTAAGAACAAGTGCCTTATTTTCAGTTTACTCATCTGCAATAATTTATTGTGTAACCATCATATTTTTTCCCCTGGTGAAAGAGAAGCCGGTTTTTTCAATAAAATAACCTTATGTTATACCTTAAATATAAGCGACCGTGTTATATTAATATAACGTAATTATTAACTTTTATTTTAAGATATTGACAATCATATACTGAACAGGACGCTGAACAACATCCTGTCAATACTCTTAACTGTATTAATTCTAAGGTATTAACCTATCGTGGTGCCGGAAAAACAATTAATATCTGTAATGATCCGGTTTATACGGACCATCAGGTGATACATTTAAATAATCAGACTGTTCCTTTGTCAGGAGGGTCAGCTGTACTCCCAGATGATCAAGATGTAATCGGGCCACTTCTTCATCAAGATGCTTTGGCAGCCTGTAAACACCTGTCTGATAATTGTTTTTCCAGAGTTCTATCTGGGCAAGCGTCTGGTTGCTGAAAGAATTACTCATAACAAACGAAGAATGTCCAGTGGCACAACCCAGGTTTACCAGACGACCTTCTGCCAGAAGAAATATTGAATGACCATCAGGAAAAACATATTTATCAACCTGAGGTTTAATATTGATTTTCTTTATACCCTCCACTGCATTTAGCTGATCGACCTGTATCTCATTATCAAAATGTCCAATATTACAGACAATCGACTGATCCTTCATCTTCTTCATGTGATCAGCAGTAATAACATCCCTGTTCCCCGTTGCTGTTACAAAAATCCTTGCCTCATCAAATGAATCTTCTATCCTTTTTACTTCGAAACCCTCCATGGCTGCCTGCAATGCGCATATAGGATCTATTTCAGTAACAATGACCCTTGCCCCATAGGCTCTCATCGATTTTGCACTTCCTTTTCCAACATCCCCGTAACCACATACAACAACTACTTTACCTGCTATCATAACATCGGTAGCCCTCTTTATCCCATCTGCCAAAGACTCCCGGCAACCGTAGAGGTTATCAAATTTTGACTTTGTAACAGAATCATTTACATTGATTGCAGGCACCAGTAATTCATTGGTTTTGTGCATCCGGTATAATCTGTTAACTCCTGTTGTTGTTTCTTCAGATATTCCCTTTAGTTCCCTAACAGCACGTCTCCATTTTTCAGGATCATTTTTTTGGAGGGTCCTCAGGGTCTCCAGTATGATTTTTTCTTCCTTGTTAGCAGGCTTTTTGTCCAGAAATGAAGGATCATTTTCTGCCTTAAACCCCAGATGGATCAACAGAGAAGCATCACCACCATCATCAACGATCAGATGAGGTCCTTTGCCTCCCGGAAAAGAAAGTGCCTGCGCAGTACACCACCAATATTCTTCAAGAGTCTCTCCCTTCCAGGCAAATACAGGTATTCCTGAAGCAGCTACACTGGCTGCAGCATGATCCTGTGTTGAAAAAATATTACAGCTCGCCCATCTCACCTCAGCACCCAGTTCTTTTAATGTTTCTATTAATACAGCTGTTTCGATAGTCATGTGAAGTGACCCCGTTATCCGTGCCCCTTTCAAAGGCTTTTCATGAGAATATTTTTTTCTGATAGCCAATAATCCCGGCATCTCTTTTTCTGCTATTTCAATTCCTTTCCGGCCTGAATCAGCCAGAGTGATATCCTTAACTTTATATTCCATTATATCTGTTACTAAGTCCATTGATTATCAATTTACAGGTCCGCAAAGTTAAATAAAAGCCTGATATTATTCAAGACAGTAAATTAATTGCCTTTAATTTGTCATTTTCCATCTGGCTTACCAATTGTTGGGGGTTGGCAAACTTTATTTCATCACGTAAACGGTAACGGAAAATTATTTCTATTTCTTTATCGTAGATATCTTTGTTAAAATCAAAAATATTTACTTCAATCGATCTTTCTCCAGGTTCCTTTCTTATTGTGGGTTTATATCCGATGCTTAACATAGCCTTCATTGTTTTCCCTTCAAGCTTTGCTTCCACAGCGTAAACACCATCTGCAGGTATTAATTTGTATTTGTACAAAGGACTTATGTTTGCAGTGGGAAAACCCAGTTTTCGTCCCAATTTCTCTCCTTCAATTATTCTCCCCTTCAGAAAATAACTGTAACCGAGCCATCTGTTAGCATCCTCAAGCTTCCCTGCAAGCAGGGCTTCCCTTATCAGTGAAGAACTGATTGTGATGTCTCCCTCTTCCATGCCTTCGCTCTGTAATACAGTGATATTCATGGCTTCAGCCAATCTGGTTATTGTATCATAATCACCTTCGCCCCTGTAACCAAAACGATGATCATAGCCCATTATAAAATGGCTGGCCCGTATTTCTGAAACAAGAACTTCTTTTATAAAAGAGGAGGCTGTCATTCTGCTAAAAGCAGGAGTGAAATCAATAATAATTAGATGGTCTGCTCCTGTTGAAGCGAGAAGTGATATTTTTTCTCCGGGAGTTGTCAGCAGGGAAACATTAGCCGATCCATTTTCCAGAACCAACCGGGGATGAGGGTAATATGTTATTAAAACAGATTCGCCCTGTGTCTTCTTAGCCACAGAAACAACTTTATTTATTAGAGCCCTGTGACCACGATGAACACCGTCAAAGATGCCCATTGTAACAACAGGATTCTTCAATTCCAGATTCGTATACCCTTCATGTACAATCATTGTACCATCTTAACCATGCAAAAATAACAAAGCACCGCGAAATGAGTAAACATTCTGATTTAGTTTTTGTACTTTTAATGATAAATACCCAACTTAACAAGTGTATGAATACCCGTAAGTTTTACGACATTGATAAGTGGTTGAATCCATATATCAATATTATAGAAGAGAGAATATCCAGATATCTTCAGAAAGAAAATGAACTGACAGAAGGAGGGTCTCTTGTCGATTTTTCTCTTGGTCATTATTATTACGGACTTCATTACGTCAATAACAACTGGGTTTTAAGGGAATGGGCTCCCAATGCAACAGATATATTTATTATTGGTGAATTCAACCACTGGAAAGAGGAAGCCGGGTTCAGGATGAAAAGGGTCAATGAATACGGTAACTGGGAACTCCTGTTGTCTTCGGATAAACTGAAACATGGAGATCTCTTCAAGCTATCAGTACACTGGGAAGGAGGAAAAGGAGAACGGATACCTTCATATATTTCCAGAGTGGTACAGGATGATAAAACAAAAATATTTTCAGCACAGGTATGGCATCCTCCTGAACAATACGAATGGGAAACAGAAAATTTTCATTGTGAAGATAACGCACCCGTTATTTACGAAGCCCATATAGGGATGGCTACTCCAGAAGAAAGGACAGGATCATTTAACGAGTTCACTGATAATATTATTCCCCGGATAGTCAGGGCCGGATACAATACCATTCAGTTAATGGCTATCCAGGAACATCCTTTCTACGGTTCATTTGGTTATCATGTGTCAAACTATTTTGCAGTTTCATCAAGATTCGGAACTCCTGAAGAACTGAAGAGACTGATTGACACTGCCCACAAATCAGGACTGAGAGTCATTATGGATATCGTCCAGTCGCATGCTGTGAAAAACACCAATGAAGGGCTTGGTCTTTTTGACGGATCGCCGGGTCAGTATTTTCACACAAGCAACAGACGTGACCATGTAGCATGGGATTCTCTCTGCTTCGACTATGGGAAGAATTCTGTAATCCATTTTCTGCTTTCAAATTGTCATTATTGGCTCGAAGAATACAAATTCGACGGCTTCCGGTTCGACGGAATAACCAGTATGATTTATTATGACCATGGCCTTGGAAAAAACTTTACAAGTTATGACGACTATTTTAACGGCGGACAGGATATGGATGCACTTATCTATTTATATCTGGCGAACAAGATGATTCATACCTTAAGGCCTGGTGCTCTGACTATTGCAGAAGAAATGAGCGGTATGCCCGGCCTTGCTGCCGCCACAGATAAAGGGGGGATTGGATTTGATTACCGGCTTTCAATGGGAGTTCCGGATTTATGGATTAAACTGATAAAAGAAATACCCGATGAGAACTGGGATATGGGCCTTTTGGTTCATGAGCTCACCCAACACCGGCCTGAGGAAAAGATTATCTCATACTGTGAATCCCATGACCAGGCTCTTGTAGGCGACAAGACACTAATATTCAGGATGCTGGACTCTGAAATGTACACAGGCATGTCTGTTTCATATCACAGTTTCTCAATGGACCGGGGAATAGCTCTGCATAAAATGATACGATTACTCACTTTTTCCACTGCGGGAGGTGGTTATCTGAATTTTATGGGTAACGAATTCGGACACCCTGAATGGATTGACTTCCCGCGCCAGGGAAATAACTGGAGCTATAAATACGCCCGCCGTCAATGGCATCTGGCTGAAAACAACGACCTTAAATACCAGTTTCTTTCTGTATTCGACCAACAAATGGTTGATCTACAAAATGATTTCAGGGTTCTTGATAACATGTACATTGAGAGATTAACAGAAAACAACGATGATAAAATAATAGCATTTACAAGAGGAGACCTCCTTTTTGTGTTTAATTTTCATCCTTTAAAATCATATACCGGTTATGGTATTCCTGTGAAAGGTAAATACAGAATTATTCTTGACACAGATGACTCTGCATTCGGAGGTTTTGACCGGATAGACAGGACAGTACTGTATTCTGCTGAAAAGAAATCAGAAAGACCTGCTTTAAACATCCCTTTTTATCTTTTTCTTTATCTCCCTTCCAGATGTGCTCTGGTCTTAAAAAAAGAAGCTGTCAGAAGAGCAACGGATCTTTAATCTATCCATCTCAGCAGATAGAAATCCTGCTTATGAGGCAAATCTTTATGCTTCGGATATATACGAATACCATAAAAGAAGGTTCCTGCTTTTTCCGGAACGAGATTAGCCCTGTAAAGACACTTCCCATTCTTGCAGCTTATCATTGTAAAATCCTTACTTGCGACAAATTCATGTTGCCCCTCCTTATTGAGATAAGTAATAACGTACTCAACACCAACATTTTCCTTTGGTATCTCGTGAATATCCAGGGCAATCTCAGCCTTATAGTCATGTCCTGAATGATACACATTTCCGTCAGGTTTTTCAAAACTGTAATTCAATACTTCAATATTATCCCACTCCTCCTTCATAGTATATTTCCAGTCAGCAAGATTTTTTGCCTTTGCGAAATTATCAGAAATGAGATATTTACTTCTTTTATATAGTTTATTGTAATATTTTTCGTAATAATCATCAATCATCCTTTTCATAGTGAATTCCGGAGCAATTTTAACCATAGTGTTTTTGATATGGCTTATCCATTCCGCCGGTATTTGCTGTTCGTCAAAGGAATAATATGCAGGGATGATTTCATATTCAAGCATGTTATAAATTGTTTCTGCATCAATATCATCCTGCAGTTCCTGGTTTGCAAATATTTTCTTCTTGGGGATGGCCCATCCTGCGAATGCTCTGTATCCTTCAACCCACCACCCGTCAAGTACACTGAAATGAATAGTGCCGTTCATTACAGCTTTTTCTCCACTGGTACCTGATGCTTCCAAAGGTCTTGTTGGTGTATTAAGCCAGATATCAACTCCCTGTACCATATCCTTTGCCAGCTCTATATCATAATTCTCGAGAAATATTACTTTTCCTGTAAATTCCTGCATTTGAGACACTTCATATACTCTTTGTATAAGATCCTGTCCTCCCCCGTCGTGTGGATGGGCTTTTCCGGCAAAGATAAACTGAACGGGTCTTTCAGGATTGTTTAATATTCTGGAAAGTCTGTCCAAATCCCGGAAAAGGAGGGTAGCGCGTTTATAAGTTGCAAAGCGTCTGGCAAAAGCAATAGTAAGGGCTTTTTCATTGAGATGGGTGCTTATATTCATTAGTGTACGCGGACTGACATGTCGATCGATCATATCTGTCTGGAATCTTTTACGGATATTGGCAAAAAGTCTTTTCTTCAGTTCCTGCTTTATTGAATATATCCTATGATCATCAACTGTATAGAGTTTCTCCCACTGAGTACGGTCAGTCTGATCAAATTTGTCAGTCCCACATATCTCTCTGTACAGTTCCTTCCATTCTACAGCTGTCCATGTCGGATAATGAACGCCATTGGTAACATGCCCGATAAACAATTCTTCCCTGAGATATCCCGGCCATAGTTTATTGAACATTGCCTGACTGACCTCTCCGTGCAGCTTACTTACACCGTTAACTTCCTGTGACATACGTGTTGCAAGATAGCTCATGTTGAATTTTTTCTCACTACTCCCCTCACATCGTCCGAGAGCCATCAATTCATCCCATGATATATTAAGTCTGCTATGATAATGCGAAATATATTTCCTGAGCAGATCCTCATCGAAAGAATCATGACCGGCCGGAACAGGAGTATGGGTAGTAAAGAGAGTTGATGCCCTCACTGCCTCCAGTGCCTGATTAAATGTCAGATGATGTTGTTCTATCATGGTACGAAGACGTTCAAGACTGATGAAAGCGGAATGACCTTCATTGCTGTGATACAGATCTGGTTTCAGCCCCATCGCCACAAGTGCCCTCACTCCTCCAATACCAAGTATCAGCTCCTGCCTCAAACGGTTTTCATTATCGCCACCATACAGATAGTGTGTTATAGAACGATCCTCCTGATTATTATCATCAAAATCGGTATCCAGAAGGACAAGCCTTACTTTGCCAACCATTGCCTGCCATATACGTATCTTTACAGCACGCCCCGGCCAGGCAATTGATACATAAAGATGATTTCCGTTTTCATCCTTTACCGGATCAATGGGCAGCCTTGAAAAATCCTCTGCTTCATAGATAGTCAACTGTTCTCCCTTCGGACCCAGTTTCTGCCGGAAGTAACCATATCTGTATATAAACCCTACTCCTATTATATCAAGATTTGAATCGCTGGCCTCTTTAAGATAATCACCTGCCAGAATGCCCAATCCTCCCGAATAAGTCTTCAGGCAGTGATGGATACCAAACTCCATGCTGAAATAGGCTACACAGGGTTTCTCAGTGTCGGGAGGCCGGTTAATATATTCGTTAAAATCTTTTGCGAGTTTCTGGAGATCCTCTACAAATTCCTCATCATCTTCCAGAACAAGCAATCTTTTATAGTCTATCTTCTCCAGCAGGATTTTTGGATTATGTTTAACTTCTTCCCATAAAGAGGGATCCATTCTTCTGAAAATTGATTCTGCTTCAGAATTCCATGAATACCAAAGATTATTTGCAAGGTCTTTCAGTGCTGCTAACTTATCCGGTACATCACTCTGAACATAAATATCTTTCCATACAGGTAACTGATGAGGCTTTCTTACCGGTATTCCCGGCTCTTCCACAAATCCAATAAACTCCCGGGGTTCTTCCCTCCTTTCACTACTGGCATCCAGTGCTTTCTCATAAGCTTCAAAATAATGATCGACCAGAGTGTCCCACATTGCAATACGTGATATTTCATGGGCTTTCTTTCTCGCTTCAGATATTTCCTCATCACTGAGTTCCGTGAACATTGTAATAAAATCCCTTATCTCCTCTACAACTCTGGCCTCATTATCGTCAGTCCTTTCAATAATAGCAATCCCGTTTCCGTGATCCTTAAAATATTCCCGTACCCACAGTCCAAAACCTGATAAGGATGTTGTTACTGTTGGTATTGAAAACATAAGGCTCTCAAGAGGAGTATAACCCCAGGGCTCATAATACGAGGGGAAGACTGTCAGATCGAAACCTATCAGCAGATCAAAATACGAAAGATTAAAAATGCCATCATTGCCATTCAGATATGATGGTGCAAAAATGATTTTCACCTGTGATTCCTGTTCATTATACAGGTTGTTCTCGTCTATTCTGTTTAAAATAGGGTCGTTTGACGGATAATGAAGACAGTGAGTCAGAATATGGTCATTGAGATTAACAGCTTCCTCCCCGCTGTAAAGAATTTTAATAAGATCTTCCCTCGGTCCTTTGTGATAAGCCGGCATAAGGATAAAAGCAACGCATTGTTTCCTGAGATCATTTTTTCTTTTGAGTTCTCCTACTGAATCGATAAACACATCCACTCCTTTATTTCTGTATTCATACCTTCCGCTAAGAGCAAGAAAGAGGCAGTCATCCGGCAATTGATATCCCAGAACAGCTTCTGCCACACTTTTAAGTTTTTCTCTGGCCGTTGTCCTTTTTTCGTCAAAAACATCACTGGCAGGAACAAAAGAATCTTCAAAACCATTTGGAGTGACCATATCCACATCCTTACCCAGAAAATGACTGCATTCTCTGGAAGTCAGCTCACTTACTGTAGTAAAAACATCAGCCACAGCAGCTGAAATTTTCTCAAGAGATTGTTTTGCAACAACATTCGATTCACGTGCAATCTGAACAGGGTTATACTCCTTCATCTTACTGTATAAGGGACGGCTGGTTCCTGCTATGCATCTTCCAAGAACTGTGGCATGGGTTGTAAATGAAGTGGCAATCCACGGAGCCCATTTTTCCAGATAAAGTATCCCTGTACCCGTCATCCATTCGTGAAACTGAGCCACTATATTATGATGTTCATGATAAAAAGATGTAAAGCTTTCAATAAGCTTCCCTGCAGCATATCCGAATAAAGCCGGTTCAACATAGTCCCACTGACCTGAAATACTATCCAGTTTATATATCTCCCAGAACCTTGCGAAAATTTCATTTTGCATTCCGAAATAAGGAGTAAAATCAATAAGCATCACAATTGGTTTTCCTGCTATGTTCCACCTGCCTATTTCCACCATTATTCCTTCGGAAGCAGCCCGCGATCGCCATTCAGTAAACAAAGAATCATCAGGAATGAATTCAGGATTCTTCACCTCTTCTCTCCATACATCAGGGCCAATAAGTATATAATTATCACCCAGCTCTTCGATGATGTTCAATGCTTTTGTTGAGATTACCGTATGGATACCCCCAACCTTGTTGCATACTTCCCAACTGGTTTCAAAAATGAATTCAACCTTCATATTTAGATTATATTTTAAAAAATTATTTAATCATCTGCCTTTTTTGTCCTCTTGACAGTTCTTTTTGTTGCTGTTCTTTTTACTACCTTTTTCTTTCCGGCAGTTCTACCGGCAGATGTCTTTTTTGCAGGTTTTGCCTTATCTCCTGTCTTAACATTAGCTGATGAATTAGAACGGCTGTCCTGTGGTCTTATTGTTTCATCAATAAGTTTATGGGCAAGTTCCTGCAATGATGTGGATTTTTTTGTTGCGACAACAGGAGGATTCTCAGGCTTTAATTCCTCAACAGTTTTTCTGGTGTACCTGTCTATTTCTGCAGCCTGTTTGGCTATTACTTTATCTTTTTCATCAAGGATTTGTTCGAGGTTTGTTATATGCATCTGTTCACTTGTATCGGGGTTGCACCGGTTAAGCCTTATTTCCAGGTCACTAAGCACATTCATATAATTCATAAAAGCCTCATAGGGTGTCTCATAGGGGTTAAAATATGCATGTACTGCTCCATCGGAAAAAAATTTTGTTGCCATATAGTAGAAATGGTCACTTGATTGAAGATATTCCAAATCCTTGTGTATCTGTGCATCGTTACATTTCTGAACCTTATCGAACAAACTGTACAGTTTATCGAGTGCTGCTATCTGTAACTCATTCCCCATCCATGCAGTTATATCCCTTTCTTCGTCAGCCCAGCTTATAGGAGATGGGACACTTATAGCCGAAACGGGTTGTAAGGCATCAGCAATTTCTGTAGGAGTCATAAAATTATATGGAGTCTTTTTAAGGATTGCTGAAGGCAGATGTCCGAGAAAATCAAAAATACCTGTTTCCTTCCAGTTATGCTCCCCGAAAGTTTCATAATCAATGAATATATTTAATAATTCACTTTTATTTGCAAGTTTATTTAGCCAGGAGGCATACTTATCAGCAGTCAGCGGCCAGGCACTCCACTGTTTATTGGAAAAACGGAAAGCAATATCATCGCTCAGTACAAAGTTCCTGAGCAAAACCTTAAGCCTCGGATTGATAACGTTACAATACAGGTAATTAGGACTTTTCCAGCCGAGTATATGTTTTGCTCCTTCTGTAAGGATGGACTTAAATCCCATTTCGGCGACCCAGGAACCTATCTGATCGGAATATATCAATTCTGTGTTTCTGAATGATGTTGTTTCGACCCCGAGATGTTCCCTCATCATTTCTCTGTGTATATTAACCTGATTTTCAAACTGTACCTTACTTTTGAGGGAAGCCAGTGAGTGGGAATCTGTTTCAGCCAGGAACTCAACCATGCCTGTTTCTGCAAGTTGCCTGAAGGATTCAAGTACTTCAGGAGCGTATAACCTGAATTGGTTAATGGCAATACCTGAAAGGGAAAAGGCAACTTTGAATTTACCTTTATTCTTCTGAATAAGGTCCAGAATAATTTTATTGGCAGGCAGATAGCACTTATCTGCTACCTTTCGCATTATAGATTCATTGGTATAATCATCATAATAATAATGGTCGTGTCCAAGGTCAAAAAACCTGTACCTTTTGAGCCGGAAAGGTTGATGGACCTGAAAATAGAAACATATTGCCTTTTTAGTTGCTGCACTCATATCTAGTACGTTATTTATGCCATATTACACTCTCGTAAATATCTTTTACATGCCTGGCTGAATTATCCCATTTTAGTCTTATCACTTCCTCCCTGCCATTTTTAATAAACATATTTGATAGAGCAGGATAATTAAGGATTCCGTATATAGCATCTGCCATGGCATCTATATCCCAGAAATCGACTTTAACTGCATGTGTCAGTATTTCTGATACCCCTGACTGTTTACTTATTATCACAGGGACATTTGATTGCATTGCTTCAAGAGGAGAGATCCCAAAAGGTTCCGATACAGAAGGCATTATGTATACATCACTTAATGCAAGCATTGTGTAAACATCTCTCCCTTTGAGAAAGCCGGTAAAATGAAACCTGTCAGTTATTTTCAATAAAGCAGCCCTTCTGATCATTCTTTCCATCATATCACCCGATCCGGCCATAACAAATCTTACATTATGCATGACCTTGAGTACCTTATTTGCTGCTTCAATAAAATATTCAGGTCCTTTTTGAAGGGTAATTCTCCCCAGAAAAGTAACTACCTTATCATCAAAGCCTTTGTTAACAACCATCCCATCGGACATCCTGACAGGTTCAACAGCGTTGTAAACTGTTTCAACTTTCTCGGGATTAATATGATATTTATGAATCACAATATCTCTGGTAAGGTTACTGACTGTAATTATTTTTGAAGCAGCATCCATCCCTTCTTTCTCGATACGGTATACCTCCGGGTTAACATTTCCTCCGCTTCTGTCAAATTCTGTGGCATGAACATGGATTACCAGGGGTTTGCCCGAAACTGCTTTTGCAGCTATACCTGCAGGATAAGTTAGCCAGTCATGGGCATGGATAATATCAAACTCATTTTCTTCTGCTATAACCGAAGCTACAACAGAATATTTATAAATCTCATCCAGAAGGTTGCAGTCATATTTACCAGAAAAATCTACCATTCCCTTGCTATTGGTATGAACTATGAGCCTGTATGAGTCGACTTCTGATTTTATCACTTTCCAGAAATCGTCGGGATCTGTATAAGGAACTATTCTGGAAAAGATTTCAATTTTCTCAAATGACTTTTTTGTTCCTTCATAAAATATTTGTTTAAAAGCAACCGGTATTTTATTTGCTCCGATAAGACGCACAGCATTCTGATCCTCATCACCCCAGACTTTCGGAACCACAAAAATAACTTCAAGGTTATCTATTGCAGCCATACCTTTTGTAAGACCATAACTGGCCGTACCCAATCCCCCTGATATATGAGGGGGAAATTCCCATCCGAACATTAATACACGCATATTCCTACGGTATTATACATCTGAATAATTTTTCTCAAGTAAATCAATAATTCTCAATACTTCTGCCACACTCCATGCCTGCGAAATAGCTCCGCGCGGGGCATGAGGGGGATCTCCGTCATGTATTTCCGACAAAGTGGTGATACCATGCTCGCTCATAACTTCTTCCAGTCCAAATATCAGTTTCCTGACTTTTTGTACTCCCTGTTTGCCATAAACCTTAAGCCATCCTTCACAAAACGGACCAAACAACCAGGGCCATACCGTACCCTGATGATATGCCTTATCTCTTTCTTCCTGGTTTCCGCAATATGTTCCTTTATAAAGTTTATTTGCGGGAGAGAGTGTCCTCAGCCCCCTGGGAGTAACCAGCTCTTTATCTGCAATATCCAGGACTATCTTCATTTGTTCTCTGGAAAGCATGGAATAAGGAAGTGAAACAGCAATAAGCATATTTGGTCTGACAAACATATTCCTTCCTTCCTGGTCATTAACATAATCTGCAGGGTATCCTGCATTCTCATCCCAGAATATTTCAAGGAAAGAGTTCTTTATCAGTTCAGGAAGATGTCCGAATTCTTCAATGAAAGCTTTATCTTCTTCTATTTTTGCCATTTCAAGAGTAAAACAGATAGCATTATACCACAAAGCATTAATTTCCACTGCATAACCGTGTCTGGGAGTAACCGGTATGCCATCCACAACTGCATCCATCCATGTTAATGATTTCCCGGGAGCTTTTGCATATATCAACCCGTTATCCCTCATGTGTATATTATATGCTGTGCCTCTTTTAAAGGCTGTGAGAACTGATTTGGCTGCATGCTCATATCTTTCACAACAATCCGTTCCTCCATTTATTACATATTGCTGAAGAGCCCAGAAAAACCAAAGAGGTGCATCAATGGAATTAAAAGCATAATCGCCTTCCTCCCCCATATTGGGAAATAATCCGTCTTTCATCTTGTTGATCTGGGTGTCGAGAACGTCCTGATAAAGGGCAAGCTTATGGCGGGCAAGCGCTATGCCCGGCAAAGAGATAAAAGTATCTCTGCCCCACGAATCAAACCATGGATAACCAGCAATGATCAGTGTATCATTCCCCCTTTTTTCAACAAATTGCTGAGCTGCATTTTTCAGACAGTTAATAAAACTGTTTCTTGGAATCTTACCCGACAGCATTGATGTAAATTTCTCTTTGAATTCCGAAGGATTTTCTTCACGTGTTGAAGCTGAAAAAACAATAACATCACCTTTCTTAGCCTTCATCTCAAAAAAACCCGGTGTAAAAAGATCCTCGGAATAATCATAACCTCTTTTCTGTTCGTGGATATATTCCACTCCAAGATACCAGTCTGGTACGTGTATGAACTCTGCCTTTGAAGAAAACTGCATGTGTAATGACGGAAAGTTATCATACATCCTGGCTTTTATTCCGTTACTAATCGGTTCTGTCTTGGTATTTGCAGCCATATTTGCATGAGTGAGTTCATGAATATTCCTGTAGGCCAAAAAAGGCCTCACCTGCAGCTTCATAGGCTCTGCTGCCTCCATAATAGTATACCTTACAAGTAGCTGTTTCTCATAGTGAACAAGCAGCCTTTCCATCTTCAACAAAACACTTCCCACCCTGAAAATACGTACAGGAATTGTTTCTGCCTCAAAATATTCAATGTACTTATGCCCCTTCGGACTAAAATAATCACCTTTGTATTTCCTTATACCTGTATTGAAACTGGTACCATTATACTCCACAGTAACATCAAGAGAAGAGAGCAGGACATACCTGCCCCCTCCCAGTTCGCTGACAGGACAAACAAGCAGTCCGTGATATTTCCTTGTATTACATTCCGCAAGTGTTGTGGACGTATAGGATCCGGCCCTGTTTGTCCTTATTATTTCCCGTAAAAGAGAATATTCCAGATTGACTATCTGACCCTTCTCGAAATTAATATAGCTCATATATATACTCTATTACCCTCGTAAAAAACTCTTTTAAGATACCAAATTTTATTTAACATTGCAAACAGAAATAGCTAACTGTTTTAATTCTTATTTCCGGTGACTCTCCTGAAAAAAGAATAACTTTGCAACTCTGATACAAGAATGAATTTGTAAAAGAATTATTGATGAAGAAATACGGCGTCTGTTTAATAATCACTCTTCTTACCATCCTTTATTTTGGAGGATGCAAAAATAATAACATAGAAATAAACGGCAAACTTATCAATTCTGTTCCGAACAGTTATATCTTCCTTGACGAACTGCAGTCGACAGAACTTATCCCGGCAGATTCTGCAATAATAAGTGATGAAGGGAATTTTTCCTTTAACATAAAACTGAAATATCCTGCCTTTTATCTGCTCAGAACTGACCAGTCCAACTTCCTGACAATGCTGCTTGAACCAGGACAAACTATTAACCTGAATGCTTATTATGACACTCTTCAATACCCTGTATATCTTTCAGGCTCGGAAGGCACATCGTCAATGATGGAATACAACAAAATACTGAGAAACACTATCAACCGTCTCTCCGGTCTGCGTACTATTTATATGCGGAATCTAGGATCTCCGGGCCTGGCTGCTGTAATGGAAAATCTGGATTCACTGGCTCAGGTTTATCTTGATGACATTAATGAGTATACAAAAAAATATATTGATGAAAATATAACTTCGCTGGTCAGCCTGGTTGCATTATACCAGCAGGTTGCTCCGGGAGAATATATACTGCATCCAGAAAAAGATTTAAAATATTTTCTGAAAGTGGATTCCTCATTACACTCTCTGTATCCCGATTACGAGCCCGTTAGGGCTTTAAATGAACAGGTACGGGAGTTATTGGCGAATACAAAGATGCATGATCTGTTTTCTCCCTTGTCTGAACCCGGTACCGAAGCACCGGAAATAGCACTACCCGATCCAAAGGGAGACACTATAAGACTATCCTCCACCAGGGGAAAAATTGTCTTGCTTGACTTCTGGGCTTCATGGTGCCCACCTTGCCGCCAGGAAAACCCAACACTGATAAAAGCTTATGAACTCTACAATTACAAAGGATTTGAAATATATCAGGTATCCCTTGACAAAACAAAGGAAGCATGGATAAGAGGAATACAAAATGAAAATACCGGTAAATGGATTCATGTGAGCGATGTTAAATACTGGAGCTCAGCAGTAGTTCCTCTGTATAGACTGGAATCCATTCCGGCTAATTTTCTTCTCGACAAAGAAGGTCGTATTATAGCTTCCAATCTGAGAGGAGACATACTGATGGAAAAACTTGCTGAGATTTTTGAAGATTAACTAACAAGTACTTAGGTATTATGCTGACAATAAAAAAATACTTCATATTGATTATTCCTGTCCTTATAATAACAGGATGTCATGACAGGAATTCATTCACTATTGACGGGAGTGTACAGGGAAAACCACAGGATGTCATATTCCTGAACAGAGTTAATGTAAATACCACTTTGACAATTGATTCTTCCAAAATAAAGAAGAATGGTGATTTCAGATTTAAAGTCAAAGCTGAAGAACCTGATTTCTATCAGATAAGCTACACGCCTGCTAATTTTATCACTCTGCTTGCCGAACCCGGAGAGAAAATAAAACTGTCATTTAAAAACAATATTCTGATAGATGATTACTCAGTTGACGGATCACCCGGGTCAGAACAAATACAGATGCTTGATTCCAAATTATTCCGGACAAAATACCTTCTTGACTCTCTGAACAAGCTCTATATTAATATTTCCTCAAACCCCGGTAACGAAGAAAAAATGACCTTACTGGAACAAGAGTACAGAAGAGTGATGAATGAGCAAAGAAAATTCAACATCAGTTTCATCCTTGATAATTATCGTTCACTTGTATCAATAAAAGCATTGTATCAGAAACTTGACGATAATACATATGTCCTGAACCTGACACGTGATTTACAATACATGAAAATTGTCTCTGATACTCTTTCACGTTATTATCCCTCATCAAAACATACCAGAGCCCTTGTCCGTGATTTCAATAATGAAATGTCACAGCTATATACAAGACAACTGATTGCTGCATCAGATACTCTGCCCGAGACAAAACTGGATCCTGACCTGGTGGATATTAATGGGAAAAGAATAAAACTGTCTTCCCTCAGGGGAAAATATGTTCTCCTTACATTCTGGTCAGCTGATTCACAGGAGTGTATTGAAGAAAACCTGCAGCTGAAAAGACTGTACAACACTTATAAGAACCGTGGTTTTGAAATCTACCAGATTAATCTGGATACTGATGAACAGAAGTGGAAAAATGCCGTTAGTTTCGATGAACTGCCATGGATAAGCACGAGAGAAGATGATCCGTCTAACCCTTATAATGCAAGACTATACAATATACAAACGCTACCTTCAAACTTCCTCTACGACAGGGACGGGAATGTTATAGGGACAAACCTGCATGGTAAGAATCTGGATCTGAAACTCGACCAGTTGTTTAATTAGATCTTTAAACATTGATTCAAACTGAAAAAATATTCTTCGCATCAGATTTTCACCTGGGACTAAATACAGGATCCGGCTCATCCGAACGTGAGAAAAAAATTATCAGATGGCTAAGGAAAATTACACCGGAAGCAAAAGAAATATTTCTTGTAGGAGACATTTTCGATTTCTGGTGGGAATATAAAAAGGTTGTCCCAAAAGGATTTACACGCTTCCTGGGCACTATAGGAGAAATAACGGATTCTGGTATTCCGGTTCATTTCTTTGCAGGTAATCATGATATGTGGGTAAAAGATTATCTGTCTGAAGAGTGCGGAATGATCATTCATAAAAAACCATTAACTACATCTTTTGATGGCAAGACATTTCATATTGCTCACGGTGAAGGTCTTGGATCTCAAAACACCGGGTATAAAATACTGCTCAGTATCTTCCGCAATAAGCCCCTAAGAGCGCTTTATTCTTCATTACACCCATCTCTGGGAATGAAGATAGGCCAGAACTGGTCGCTGAATTCACGACTTGGCAAGGGCATATCACAGGAATTCATGGGCGAAGACAATGAAGATCTTATCAGATACGCAAATTCATTTACCGGAAAAGATAAACCCGATTATTTTATTTTTGGTCACAGGCATCTGTCGATGACTATGGAACTGAAAAATGACTCGCAAATAATACTTCTCGGAGACTGGCTTAAACACTCTAGCTATGCTGAATGGGACGGTAACGATCTTACACTCAAAACACCGGACTAAAGATTGCTTTTGTCTTCAACTTTTACTTCCAGAATATAGTAGGAATAATCACTGTTTATTTCTTCAAAAAAGAATTCAAGTTTTTCGCCTGATTTCCTGGCCATATCAATGAGACCCAGGTTGCCAGTTCCTGCAGAACCCTTAGTTTGTTGATTCAAAGACCTGGTAAAAAGTTCTTTAATACCGTTTTTATCCAGACTGTTTATCTTTTCCAGTTTATTTCTCAGACTGTCAATTTTTTCATTGGCAATCAGGTTCCCTGTTGACACTTTATATATATTGTCCTCTAACCTTAAAACCAGTAAGGGCATGCCGTATTTTTGCCCTGCTTCTTTCCCGGCAGTATGCTCTGCAACATTCTCAATTATCTCAACCAGAATGCTGAAAACTTTTTTTCTTATATTTAACTCCGTATCATTTTCCGTAAGCTTTGTCTCTGTGAAAGAAAGCATTTCCCTCCCTGCATCCGGAGTGAATTGACCTGACCACATAAGATAAATATTGTTTTCAGCCATAAATTTTCCCAGGCGGGAAACATCATCACCTCTGAACAATTTATGTGTTTTGGCGTTGTCTTCTCCTATCCCCTCTTTATTAACCGTTTTACTGAGAACATACCAGGCATTTTTATCATCAATTTTAAGAAAGTCATAGTCAAGTTGTGTACCTGTTTTTTTTGCCATTTCAATAAGCCCAAGGCCGGCCCCACCCTTCTCAGTCAAGCCCGGATTAGTCAACATTTGCCTGTATACATCCCTGATCTCATCCGATCTAAGATTATTGATCATTTGAAGGCGATCCCTCAATTCAGCCACATCGCATGAACGCATTACATTTGCTGTAGTAACTGTATGCCCGTCATTATTACTGGAGTAAACAAGCAATGACATATCCTGCATACCTGATTTATCACTGTGCCTGGTTACATTCTGCAGACTTTCCAGAACAAACATAAAAAGTCTCTTTCTGCCTTTGTAACTGAATGCTGCATTCTCCATTTCTTTCTCAAGCAACTGAAGGAGAGGGATAGAGTTTTCTTCAGTAATATTACCCCGGTATAAGAATATAAGACGCTCATCAGTCATCTTATTTCTGACCTGACTTATAAAGTTCATGCAAAGAATTTCCTAAATAATACGGCAGCAAAGATAATAAAAATGGTATTTATAATACTCCTATATTACGATAGCTTTCAGGAGGTCCGAGATAACTGTCTTTTAATCCTCCGGTGTTCACCATTAGTTTCTGCAATACCGGTCCGGGATCAATCATCCATATCTTTAATACATGATATCCCGGACTAGTGATATTATGTGTTGAAATGCTGAATCTGGCATTGTCGCTTACTGATTTTCCCAGTCTCTGTTTCTGTTTTGTGCATTATAATCTTCCAGCACCAGAGTTACTATTTGCTGTTCCTGGTCATCGATTGATATAGCATAGTGCAATCCTCTTCCGTCCATAAAAATCAATGTCGGTGAAAAGACAGCCGTTATGTCAAAAGCGCCTGTATTAAACAGATAGTTTTTGTATTCCAGACAAGGGGAGTCGAAACCCGGAACTTCTTTCCCGGCTCCGCCACTTCTTTTACTTTCATAGTTTCTTAATTATTTTCAGAAATACCTTTTTGAGTTATGATAATAACTTCAGGCGGCAATCCTTCCACACTAACAATCACTTCACCTGATCTCCCGGTAGCTTCCTCATTTTCTTCGGCAGAAATTGTTATGCGACCGTAATTTCCTCCACTTTGAGGGCTGGCGGAAATCCATGACTCCGAACATGTCAGATTCCATGTTGTGTTTGTCATTACAAACAATGGCATTGCACTGCCACCCTCTGAATCAAAAGATAATGTATCGGCCATTATATCAAGCGTTGGGGCTCCTTTTTCCTGGGTAATCTCTACTATAAGAGGTTTGGTCCTGGGTGCCGACAATGATAATGTTGCCTTACGTTTTTCCACGGTAGTGTTTTCAGTAGCAGTCAAAATTACTGTTTTATCATTAACCCCGGCTGTGTTACTCAGACTGAGCCAGTTTCCCGATCCCATCATAAACCTTGCCCCGGAACCGGTCACTTCCGGATAGTCTATTTGTATTTCCCATGCAGTGTTTGATCGTATTTCAAGTGATACCTGACTCTTATCGGCTGAACCTATTTCCAACTCTCTGCCTGTTAATCCTTTAACAGCATCCAGCACGACTCCCAGTGAAGATACTGAAGAAGCCTGATTAACATTAACAGTTTGTTCGCGACCTTCTGTTTTTATTGTGACAAAAGTTGAGCGGCCTGATTTTTCTGTATTGGCTGAAGCAATCAGTCTTACATTTTCTGAACCAGAAGAGCTTCCTGCATCGATAGTCAGCCATTCGTCAGGACAGGTTATCTCCCAGTCTTTATTTGAAGTGACTGTAAATTCTTCTGAACTGCCTTCATCAGAACCAAGAATGATATCAGATGCTGAAGAATTCAGAACGGGAATATCAAAATGTTTTGCTGCAAATTCATGAAATGCCGGCCAGTTGGGGGCATCAGAATGGCCTCCCTGATGCACTCTGTAACCTATTGTTCCGTCAATATATGCTTTATCAATAACAGGCACCTTATCTTCAGCCACCAATCCTTTTTGTCCCAGCAGTTCATATACCGGAGTAGCATTTACGCCCGACAGAAAAACCCCGTAGGGATCACACCACGAACTTGTTGAACCGCCATTCATGAAAACAGGGCGTGGAGCACATAATGCAAGTAAGGAATGTGCGTCTACAGGACATTCTTCAATCTTACGGGGAAGATATTGTCCGGGAACCAGTTCTCCTGCCCATTTGAAAAAATTACCTGCCATCCAGTGATATTCATTGGCATCGCATGAGTTTTCAAGGTCCTGTCCCCAGTGTCTTCTGTTCATCTTTGTGCCAAGGCTGCCGGCATCACCGGGAAAACCTATAGCAATACGCGGCTCATAAGCCATAGCCACTATTGTAGCTTTTCCATAACGTGAAACACCATTCAGACCAATAATCTCAGTGTTTACGTCCTTATCTGTCTCAAAATAATCTATTAGTCTGCTTACTCCCCATGACCATGCTGCCAGGCTTCCCCAATCGGTTGGTTTTCTCCAGTTACCCTTGTTAACCAGTCCTATAAGATAACTGGTAAGACCTTGTCCGTTATCGGGCTGAAGAGCAGTGAGATCAAACACACATGTTCCCCATCCGTGAGGAGACGAGCGTTCCCAATAAAAATCATTTACATTGCCCATGCCACCGAAGAAAATAATTACCGGAACAGGCGAATTTGTTCTAGCCGGTGTCCTCAGTGTAGCTCTTATGACAGGTTTGTTTCTTACTTCGGGATAACGCGATATATCAATAGTTCCTGTTATTTCTTTCTGGACATAAGCTGAATTACCGCTTCCTCCTGCAGATGTACTGACACTCCAGCTTACTGCAGGGAGTATTTCTTCAGGCGGTATCCTGCCGTACATTTGATCTTCTATATCTTTCTTTATCTCCGGCCGTCTCTTCTCCCACCATTCTTCAGGTGTTGTAATAATTTTGCCATTCTTCATCTTCAGGAGATCAATAGGAGTATAATCACCCAACCGGGCTGAATCAGGTCCGGGAAACATACCTGACGATTTATCTGAATAGTTGTTCCACAGTCCGAAAATGGACCGTGATATAGGAGCATCAGGGTTCCTCAGACTGTCGGTCCAGTTCCCTTCCGGATTATCAGGATCAGTAGGGAAAGTATTGGGAGGAGCATTGGGATCCTGTAGTTTGGGAGGCAATACAGGCAATTCAATATTCAGTTGTTCAAGCATTTGATCTCTATCCATCAGACTTGTGACATTATCCGGCGGGAAAACAGGAAATTCTGATTTGGAACTCTTCCCGCATCCGGTAAAGAATACTGTTATCATCAAAAACATGATAGAACAACAAGCTTTCAGGCATTTTGTTTTCATAGTTACAGGTTGATTATTAAGGGTTTGAAACATCTTCGTCTGTCTTTTCATTCATAAAAAACAGATAACGATATGAAGTAATATTTAATAAAAGTAATATTTTATTAATAAAATACCTCAGTTAATTAATAATTTCAATCCTTATCCGGCCCAACCTTCCCTGTCGAGATTCCGGTAATTAATTGCTTCGGATAAATGTTCAGAATTAATGTGTTCGGATTCTGCCAGATCTGCTATAGTTCTTGATACTTTAATTATTCTGTCATAGGCTCTTGCAGAAAGGCCTCTGAGTTCCATTGCCGTTTTCAGCAGTTTCCTTCCTTCTTCATTTATTATGCAGATTTTTTTTTGCATTGAGGATGTCATCTGGGCATTACAATATACGCCTTTTGAGCCAGAGTATCTTTGGGCTTGTATAGCTCTTGCTCTTATAACTCTTTCCCTGACTATTTCAGATTTTTCCGTAATGCCTGTATCTGATAGTTTATCATATCTTACCGGCACTACTTCCATGTGTATATCAATTCTGTCAAGCAGGGGGCCGGATATCCTGTTCAGATATTTCCTGACCATTCCAGGAGAACAAAGACATTCTTTTTCAGGATGATTATGATATCCGCAGGGACAAGGGTTCATTGATGCGATAAGCATAAAACTTGCCGGGTAATTACAGGTTGACCGTGCTCTTGATATAGTTATAACCCTGTCTTCCAGAGGTTGTCTCATAACTTCAAGCACTGTCCTTTTGAATTCAGGCAATTCATCCAGAAACAATACTCCGTTATGTGCAAGAGAAATCTCACCCGGCTGAGGATAGGTTCCTCCTCCCACCAGAGCTACATCAGATATTGTGTGATGAGGTGATCTGAAAGGTCTTCTGGTCATGAGTGATGTATTACTGTCTATCCTGCCTGCTACCGAGTGTATCCTGGTTGTTTCGAGAGCCTCTTCTACTGTGAGTGGTGGCATTATTGAAGGTAAGCGTTTGGCGAGCATTGTTTTTCCTGAACCTGGAGGCCCTAGCATAAGGATGTTATGGTGGCCTGCAGCGGCAACCTCCAGTGCTCTTTTAACATTTTCCTGACCTTTTACATCTGAAAAATCAAAATCATAACGGTTACCTTCACTGTTAAAAACATCTATTAGATCCACTTTAACAGGCTTGCAGGTTCCTGATCCGTTAAAAAACCCAATCACGTCACCCAGATTTTCCATCCCATAAACATTGAGATCCCCTACAACTGCAGCTTCTTTTGCATTTTTTGACGGAACAATAAAGCCTTTGAAGCCTTCTTCTCTCGCACGCAAAGCTATAGGTAATATACCTCTTACAGGCTGAAGTGACCCATCAAGAGATAATTCTCCAACAAAAATATAATCCTCAATACCACCGGCAGACAGCTTGCCGTCAGCAGCCAGAATACCAACCGCCAACGGCAGATCATAAGAAGACCCTTCTTTCCGTATATCGGCAGGTGCCATATTGATTACAACCTGCTGCCCCGGCCAGCGGTAACCTAAAGAACGAATAGCTGATTCTATCCTCTGCTGACTCTCTTTAACAGCAATATCGGGTAAACCGACAAGAAAAAACCTGACTCCTCGTGATACATTAACTTCAATGGTAACCGTCACAGCATCAACCCCGCTTACGGAGCCGGCAAAAGTTCTTACTAACATAATTATATGTTTATTAGCACTTAAGGAAACACCTTCCAAATATAATAAATAAAATGAGTATCAGAAATCATACTCAATATTTCATTGATCATTCCTGATACTCATCATTAAGAAGAATTAATGCTGCTAAAGCTATCCAGCAAATCCGAACCAGCTCAACGGCCAGTTACAAAAAGGACTTCTGTAATCATCATATTTTTTTCTTTCCACGGGGAAACAGAAATAGGATCGTAATCATTTCCTTCTGCTTAACAGCCTTTTACCGAAGCGGATAAAGATGAATATCATTAGAACAATAATTATGGCTACTACCATCAAAGGAGTGAAAAGTGATAAAACCGATGTGCCGAAAGCCGCGGCATGTTCCCCTGTAGCCACTATAGTATTTCCCGTACCGGCTGTGAATTTTGAAGATGCAAGTCTTGTGAGGGCTGTCCCTCCCTGAATTGTTGCTGCTGTCCCTCCTCCAAAAATAAAACCGGTGGCCCATTTTAAAAACTCATTGTCAACAGGCAAAACAGACGTAAGCAGAAGAGTCCCTGCACCAACAGCCAGAGGAGTTGTTATTGTGTCAAGGAGATTGTCTATAAAAGGTATAAACAGGTATTGAGCACAATATAGTAATTAAAATATTGAACCTGTTCAGTTGGTTAATTATGTAAAGCAGCAAAGTTGTACCCACCCCCCGGCTCTCGGCAGATAGGCTTTAATCGAAGGCTCGCATCAACCCCTCTAATAGTGTGAAAAATTTATTGTGATTAGAATTGTTAGCCGGCTCTAATATTCTCTTTCATAATTAAGTTGTAACTTGCATAGAATATTAAATTTTTCGGCTATGAAAAAAGTATTTAGACTAAAGGAAATTGAATTAATTGATCGAAAAGACAGCATTAAATATATCCATGACGAACCTAACCATTATATTGAACCAGAAAAAAAGAAGCACTACAAACCAGGAGACTATGCACGAGAGCAATTTAATAATTCACTTGAGAAATGGCCACCGAAAGAAATTATTTTTACATATCAGTTAAAAATTAAAGTTACTCCTGATGAAAAGTTGGATAATTGGATGTATTCAAATGAATACATTATAAATCAGGATTGTACTTCCTCTTTTGAATGTCAGGAGGGAAAGAAATTTCTAGAGATATTTGAAAACAGCCTAACCCACCGGATTCGTTCTATCCTCGCTGATGATTTTATAGGTGAAGCAAAATTAATGTTGTAGGAAGAAGTATCTACTAGTGTAATAAATACTATTACGCTGCATTTCTACTATCTGATATAGATAGGTAGTATCACTTATATTAAGCCTCAAAGAAATAATTCAACTTGCCAGTTCAGCGTTATTAAAAAAATCCCGGGATATAATAAAACGCTTTAAGGGCAATTACTCATTTAAAAGGTTTAAATTTTTATTAAATAAGACAAAATTGATAGTATCCCTTAATTTCTTTTCCTGCTCAATATCACATATATAAAAGTTTTCTTTCCCTCTATTCTTGAAGAATTTTGTAAATGTGGTCAAATAATACTTTTTATCGGTCAATTTATCCAAATATGTAATCTCGAAGCAATAATAAAATGTTGTAACAGGATTATCTAATTTTGGTTTATGATCGGTCGCTCCTTCTTCATTAGGGCCAAGAATTACTTTTGTAATTACACCTTCTATGTTGGAAGATGTCATCCTTAAATCTTCAGATAAATAAAATGATCTTATTTCAAGGTCGAATGCATATCTGTTGCCTACGTTCTTATAATGCGTTGTAATTATTGGTGAATACTTACCGTCAAATACAGTATTTCTATCTTTTAATTGACTACCCAAAATAATTAGTTTGGGTGCACCTGCAATAATTTGGTCTTTTAAAATCTGTTGGGAAACAATCAATTGTTGATCTATTATACTAATTTGTTTATTTGTTAATTCTGATTGGATTTCAAAGATGCTATCAGTTTTATTTTGGATTTTTTCAAGATTGGCATTAATCATAATTTCATTTTCATACTGTAGATCAAAAATACTATCGGATTTTTTTGAATTATCTTCAAATTGTCTATTGGCAGTAGTATATGATTTATTTGCTAACCAGATAGCAAATATTGATGTGACAAGCATGCTTACATTAAGAATATTCTGAAATCCATTATTATGCTTTTTAACAGAATTCCATCCAGCTTTCACATAAGACTGCAATTTTGTAGTAATTTCCTTTATTTCCATATAGGCTTTTGGGTGAGGAATTGATTTTAAATGTACTGTATAAAATTTACAAAATAATATTGAGATACGAAAAGAGTAACACTTACTGCTGTCTCTTATACACATCT
>LSQX01301653.1_pt1 | contig 81199 bp, 75 predicted proteins | sample 654561 | NCBI WGS metagenome assembly LSQX01 (sample SAMN04489861, study PRJNA283612) | anaerobic digester metagenome | isolation source: 4 biogas reactors fed with cattle manure at either 37C or 55C with and... | place: Denmark: Kongens Lyngby | collected 2014
CCGATTTACCCTGGTATGTAAACGGTTAACTAAGTGATACCGAAAGGGGCAGTGGGAGACGGCCAGAGCCAACGGACCCCACCTTGATCCTCCCCGCAAGGGGGGAGGGTGCCAGGCCGGAAGGTACCGGCTAGGCGGGGTTCTTGACCTCCGCGAACCACGCGGGGTCCAAGTCGCTGAAGGGGCGGTCGCGGTCCTGACAGGCCCCCAGGTAGTCCCATTCCTCCTGCGCGATCCACTCCCCCCGCGCATAGCGCCGGGCCATGTTCGCCAGCCGTTTGCAGTCACCGTGGTGAAAGGCCAGGCGCTCCCCGGCGTAATCGCGAGCGGACCAGGTGGTGATCAGGAACTGCCAGTCAGAGGCCTGAAGGAGCAGCAGCTCGCGCATCGCTTGCTCCACGATAGCGCGCATGGCCGGGTCGTGACCGTAGCCGTGGTCATGCAGAAGTGCGCGGAGGTCAAGCTCAGCGTCGTAGACCTTCTCCCAGGTCCAGAGGGTGTCGTCATTCATCCAGACCCAGTGGCCACCACCCGCGCCCCAGGAACCCTCGGGCAGCGCCAGAGCAGTTTCGGGAGAATAACGGGCGAGGTACTCCGTGCCACTGAGCATCTCGATCTCCGGATCCTGGTGAATCCAACGCAGGGCGTGAGTGAGGAAGCGCGGGCCCTCGTGCCACCAGTGACCGAACAGCTCAGCGTCGAAGGGCGCGCAAAGCACGGGGAGTCGCCCCCCGGGGTGGGGCTGGGGCCGGAGCGTCTCCTTGATGGTCCACAAGAAGTTGCCAGCATGGTCGCGGAGTTTGGCCTCCGCCCAGTCGGGCTGGTAAACCTGTTTATCCCCGAGCTCGACGCGCGGGCCGGTAACCCGCCAGTAGCGCAGCTCGCCGGGCAGGTGCTTCTTGTGGAAGTCGAGGTAATCCCCGTCGCCGGGATAGCCATGCTCTCCACTCCATACCTTCATGCTGGTATCGGGGTCGCGAACCAGGGCCGCGACGGGGGGATGGTCTTCATAGAAGTGGCCTACGAAATAGGGGAAGTGAGGGCTCTTATCGCCGTGGTAGGGACGTGGCTCGCGTGACTTCTGGATGCGCCCCCAGAGCTTGCCCAGGGTATGTTGCCAGTCTATGTCAATCGGCTCGGGGGGCCCGCCAGCGAGCAGATGCGTGTCAACAATGAAGTAGTCCAGGCCGTTTTCTCCCAGGAACTCCTCCACCCCCTTGCGTGCATAGGACGTCTGGGGACCGCTAACAGCGGGGTTGGGCGCCCAGAAGGCGCGGGGACGATACGCGCACTCCGGCAGCCAGAAGGCGCGGGGACGGCGGCCGAAATGCTTCTCGTAGGTGGCGATCGCAGTGAGTACCTGAAGCTGCACGCTGCCGTCCTCGCGGAGGAGGGGCAGGTAGCCGTGCGTGGCGGCGCTGGTCATCACCTCAATGTTGCCGGCGTCCTGGTGCGCGCGGAACTGAGCCAGGAGATCGCGCCCGTAGCGGTTACAGAAGGAGTCGAGGAGCGCCTCATACCGCTTTCGCCACTGCCTCGCCAGGTAAGCGCGATGACCATCGCCGTAGCTGTCAAATTCGTGTGCATCTTCCTCTGCCCAGTGGATCTTTTCGTTCAGGTAGTTCACAAACCAGTCTTTGAAGCGCTCGTCGGCGAGCTGCTCCATGGTGATGGGGGAGAGGCTGACCACCACTCGCGGCTGGATCCCCTCGTAGGAGAGTTCCTCCAGCATCCATAGCAGGGGGATGTAGGAATCCGCCGCGGCCTCATACAGCATCTGGCTGCCGTGCGGCCAGGTGCCGTGGCCGAGAACGTAGGGGATATGGGAGTGCAACACCAGAACGAAACAGCCAACCGGTTCGGGCATGAGAGCTCCTCTCCAGGGAAGGGCGGCAGGGGAGCGAGATGGAAATACGCCCCGATGCATATGCGATACTGGTATCTTATCACAATTCTCTGTCTGGTGGGCGGCTGCGCGCCAGCGCCGGCTCCGGGGACCGATAGCTCTGGCGGCGATCGCGGAGGAGAAGAAGCCCTCCCGGAGGTCACCACTGGACCACTGGAGACGACGAGGTCGCGGGGCGCAGTCTCGACGACGGGACTCGGAGGGGCATTAAAGATGACCCCGGGCTGGCAGCCAGTCCTGCCCGGCATGAGCTATCGCGTCTCCGAGGTGGCCGGAGGATCGGCGCAGGTGGTGGCTGTGCTGGCAGACCCGGCACGGTTCCGCGTGGTGGTGTGGGAAGCATACCGGGAAGGAAGGAAGCCGCGAACAGTTGCGGAGTTCGCGCAGGCAGGCCAGGCGGCGGCGGCGATCAACGGGGGGTTCTTCGATGAGGAAGGTAAACCGCTCGGGCTGGTGGTGCATGAGGGGAAGCGGCTCAATCCCCTGCGGAAGGCGGACTGGGGCATATTCGCGGTGGTGCGGGGAAAGCCACGCATCGTGCACACGCGCGAGGGCGTGCCGCGGGGCGCTACGGAGGCGCTGCAATGCGGGCCGAGACTGGTGATTCGGGGGCGCGTTCCACGCTTTAAGCCGGGCGAGTCCTTCCGCTCCGCGGTGGGGATCACGGAGGGTGGTCGCGTGATGCTGGCAGTGACCAGCCGGGGCCAGCTTTCTCTCCACCACTGGGCGCGGGTGCTGAAGCAATGGGGGTGCCGGAACGCGCTGAACCTGGACGGCGGACCGTCGCGCCAGCTATACGTGGAAGCGGGCCAGGTCAAGCTGGAGGTGCCGGGGGCATACGGAGTGCCCAACGCCCTGGGACTGGTCGCCGACCGGTAAGTGGTAGGAAAGGCTACCAGGCGAGGGGGGGGATCTCCACTACTCCGCCTCCCTGGCGGAGGGACTGCGCGCCCGCGCAGCCCGCGGCCACGCTCATCCGGCCCGCCACGGGCGTGGCGAGGGGCTCCTTGCCGTCGAGCACCATGTCGAGGAAGTCCTGGGTGATAACGGGGTCGGCGCCGCCGTGGCCCCCCTCAGCGGGTTTGACGTCATAGGTACGGTCGGCCAGGGCCTTCCAGTCGTGGCGTGAGCGCCGGGTCTTCACCCATACCTTCATCTCCGGCTCGGAGTTCTCCACCCGTCCCTCGGTGCCGATGATGGTGTAGTTGCGGTGGTAGTCAGGGGTGAAGTGGCACTGCAGGTAGGAGGCCTTGATGCCGTTCTCCAGCTCCATGATCATCACTTGATTATCCTCCACTTCCACCTCCTGGCGGAACACGCACTTTTCGTGGTCGGGCCACTCGATGTATTCGGGGCAGTCGCGAGCGCGTTCGCACTCGGGGCAGGTCAGGTCGTTGGGCTGGCCGCCGCCAAAAAAGTCCAGGCTGCCGAAGGCGGCGACACGCTGGGTGTAGCTGCCGGTGAGCCAGTGAAGCATGTCCAGGTCGTGGCTGCCCTTTTGTAGGAGAAGGGAGTTAGTGCCGTCGACGCGCGCATGCCAGTCATGGTAGTAGAACCAGCCTCCGTGACCGACGAAATGGCGGCACCAGGCGGCCTTGGGTTCGCCGATTGCGCCGGAGTCAATGACCTCCTTCATGACGCGGAAGATATTCATATAGCGCATGTTGAAGCCTACCATCAGGCGCTTGCCGGAGGCTTTCCAGGCGCGGAGAATGCGGTCGCAGCCTTCGGTCGTGATGGCCAGGGGCTTCTCGCAGAAGACGTGCTTGCCGGCCTCCAGGGCGGCCACGGCGTACTCCTCATGCGTGAAGTCCGGGGAGAAAACGCCGACCGCTTCCACGTCGTCGCGGTTGAGCAAAGCCTCGAGATCCGTGGTAACGAAGGGCTGGTTGCCCATGCGCTCCTGGAAGTCGGCGAGGGCATCGGAGTTGACGTCCATGCCGGCGACGACCTCCGCGCGCGGGTTGTCCTGCCAGTGACGGGCCATGCCGCCGCGCCCGGAGACGCCGATAATGCCGAGATGAAGTTGGTCCATGAAGCGTTTCTCCTTCTGTGTAGGGGCGGACTTTCGCGGCTCCTGAGCCGCGATTGCCGCCCGGTGCTGGGCTGGTCTGTGACGCAGGACTTGACTCTTAAACCACTGTTCCAGCGTGGGTGGGCTTACGCCCCTCTGCCCCCACGAGCGAGACGGCGCGGTACAAGCCCGTGCCCTACAGCCGGATCAGCGGTACTTTCCGTACTTGTGCACCAGGTCTATCACGTGCTGGTATTGCTGGAAACTCACGTTGTCGGGGATGGAATGATCGCTATGGAAGATGTAACCGCCTCCGGGCATGGCGACGGCGAACTTGGTTCGGATCTCCTCCTCGATCACGGCGGGGTCAGGATGCGCCATCTTGCGGGCATCTATTCCCCCCATGAAGGCCAGGACCTCTCCATATTGCTGCTTCAGCTCGATGAGGTCCATCCCCGCCTTGACCTCCAGGGGCTGCAGGCAGGCCAGACCGGCCTCGATCAGGCCAGGAATCAACTCCTTCACGCAGCCGCAGGAGTGCAGGATGCACTTGAGGCCGTGGGCCTGGGCGCAGTCGTAGATTTTCTTGTGGTTGGGGAACTCAAAGCGCCGGAACATGGCCGGACTGAACAGGCTGGCGTTGCGATAGCCCATGTCGTTGTAGACGAAGCAGCCGTCGAACTGCAGCCCGTGGCCGATCATATCCTCTAGTATCTGGCAGCAGAGCTCCGCCCAAGTGTCGAACATGTCCTGCACCCAGTCCGGATCAGTGGCCATCGCCATCAGCAGGCGCTCGCCGCCGACGATGATGTCGAAGCGGTTGAAGCCGAAGGCGCAGGCGTAGTAGAACCAGCGGCCGTTCTCCTGGCAGCGGGCCTGCATGGCCTTGGCGGCCTCCCAGTCCACGTAGTCGGAGGACCACTCCAGCCGAGGCTTGTGCTCGTGCCAGGCCTCGGGGGTCTTGATGGTGTAGTCCAACCAGAGCGGGGTGGACTCCTTGTGCTTCCAGGTCTTGCTCACCGTGCCGTTGCCGTCGCGCGTGATGGTATACTCCTCAGTCTCCTCGAGGGTCTCGGTGGGGAAGCGGAAGCTGGGCTCAACCCACTGGCCCTCCAGCTCGAAGTGGAAGTAATCGGCCGGGGTCATATTCTGGGGCAGGCCCTCGCGGTGCCAGCGCTCAATGGTGGTTCCCCAGGGAGCGTCGTGGATGGCGACGCGATCGGCCTCCCGGTGGGCGAGAGCCAGGTTGACACGTTCCTTCGAAGTCATAGGGACCTCCTGGTACTGGGGGTAATCTCATCTGGGTCAGTCCAGAGACTCGCAGACAGGTTGAGTGACTGTGACGGCTGGGGTCCAGGTGCGTCCGGCCCTGAGTCTCGGACCGGATCCGGCGCGCGGGCGCCATGGCCATAGAACAGCGATCACGCTTACCAGCAGTCTTCCTCCAACTCCGGCAGGAAGTCGCTGGAGTACATCATCTCACTGGCGCGGTGCAGGCTCTCCGGTGTGCCGGCGTCTGACCAGCCAAAGGGAATCAGGTCATGCTCCAATTCTCCGCGTTCCAGGTAAGCGTTGCTCAGATCGGTGACCTCGTACTGGCCCCGCGCGGAAAGCCGCAGGGTGGGGAGAAGCTCCCACACCTGAGCGTCATACATGTATACGCCGATCACGGCGGCGTTACTGGGCGGGTCGGCGGGCTTCTCGAGGATTTGCGTTATCCGCCCGTCCGGCCCGAACTCCGCGACCCCGAAGCGCTGCGGATCAGATACCTCCTTGAGGAGTACGCGCGCTCCACGTTTCTGCTCCCGGAACTTGTCCACGCAGGGCTTGATACTGCCGGCCAGGATATTGTCGCCGAGCATGACCACGCAGGAATCACCATCCACAAAGCTTTCGGCGCAGCGCAGAGCGTCGGCGATTCCCTGGGGAGCGTGTTGATAGGCGAAGTATAACTGGTCCAGCCCAAACTCGCGGCCATCGCGGAGAAGCTCCATAAAGGCCCCGACACTATTCCCGCCGGTGACAATGAGAATGTCACGGATTCCCGCCTCCACGAGATTGTGGAGGGGGTAATAGACCATGGGGAAACGCCCGACGGGGAGCAGATGCTTATTGGTGACCCGGGTCATGGGGTAGAGCCGCGTCCCCAGCCCACCGACCAAGATTATGCCCTTCATCTGATCACCTCTGTGAATCTCAGTAGAAAATGGTGGGCGAGGAGCGGGGAGTCACTCGTGCAAGTTGGTCGCTCCCCGCTAATCTCTCGTCTGTATGCTACCCATTACTCTGTTCCAGCATTCTCAGGAAGAACTGCTCAACCCTTCTATCCGTGGTCAGCTCAGGGTGAAAGGCGGTCGCCAGATACTGGCCTTCACGCGCGGCGACGATCTTGTCCTCCACGGAGGCCAGCACCTCCACCTGCGGCCCGATCCGAGTGATCACCGGGGCGCGAATGAAGACCGTCCGCAACGGCCCCTCGGGAACTCCCGCGATCTCCAGGTCAGCCTCGAAGCTCTCCACCTGACGACCAAAGGCGTTGCGGCGTACGGTGATGTCCATCAGCCCCAGGCGCCATTGGTCGCTCTCCTCGATTTCCCTGGCGAGCAGGATCATCCCCGCACAGGTGCCCCAGATCGGCGCCCCACGACGCGCCAGGTCGAGGATGGCCTCACCAACACCAAAACGCACACAGAGCTTGCCGATGGTCGTGCTCTCGCCACCGGGAAGGACCAGTGCATCACACGCGAGCACTGCTTCCGGCCGCTTAACCGCGGAGACCTCAACTCCCAGCTCCTCAAAGGCCTGCACATGCTCGGCAAAATCCCCCTGCAGGCTTAGAACGCCAATACGCATAGCGATGCCTCTCTCCTTTGTGGCCATGCCGGAGTCGCGTTCGGAGCCCGCGCCTGGGACGCTGGCCGCTGCCTTCCGGTTCAGACCAGGGCTTCTTCCACCGGCTCAGGTATTGTCCCTGTTCGTCGGTGATCCGTCAAGCCCAGGATCAGCACTAGCATCGCGCCGCCCAGGGCCAGGACCCCGCCCGTAATCAAGGCCGGGTTGTAGGTCCCCAGGCGGTCCAGGATGAAGCCGGCCAGCGCCGGACCAACCAGTGCGGCTGCGCCATGGAAGAGCATCACGAAGGGGTAGATGCGGCTCACCCTGCCCAGCCCCCAGACCTGCGCGGCCTGGGCTACATACAGAACCAGCGCCGCGCCGTAGCCGAATCCCACCAACAGAGAGAAGGACAGAAAGACGTTGTGCACGCGCCCCACCAGCAGCAAGGCGAGCACCGAGGCCCCCAGGAAGACCAGGGAAAGGGGTAGCACCCGCGCACCCCAGCGGTCATGAGCGCCACCCCAGGTGAGCCGGCCGGCCGCATTGCCAAGGGCCAGGGCGCTGATCGCCGCGGTGGCGATGGAGGCGCTGAGCCCGGCCTGTAGTCCCAGAGGCTTGAGGTTCCCGATGACCATAGTGCCTGCAAAGGTCGCGCAGAACATCCCTGCCGAGAGGGCCCAGAACTCGCGCTGGCGCAGTAGCCAGCGCACCGTGAAGTCCGCTGTCCCTGGTTCCTGAGCAGAGCTCCGGGGAACGCTCAGGAACAGCGCCCCGACAAATACTACCGCGCCATAGGCAATGGCGATAAGACGGAAGACCGACAACACTTCCCAGTGTCGCTGGAAGAGCTCGGTAGAAAGGGTCGCCAGCACGATTGCTCCCGCGCCATAGCCCGCCACCGTAAGGCCGGTGATAAGGCCCTTGCGCCTCGGGAACCACTTCACGCAGGTGGCGATCGGGCAGATATAGGCCATGCCGATGCCCAGACCGGCAACGAGGCCAAGGCCAGTGAGGAGGAGATAGAAGGTGCCCCGGGACTGCGCGGCAATGAGGTACCCGGCGCAGTAGAGCACAGCTCCGATGGCGGCCACCAGGCGCGGCCCACGGCGAGCCTCCATTCGGCCTCCCAGGACCATGCCCACGGTGAGCATGGCGATGGTAACGCCGAAGATAAGCTGCGTGTGGGCCGCGGTCAGCCCGTGCGCCTCGCGCAGGGGGGGCACAAAGGTGCTCCAGGCGTAGATACCGCCCAAGCATACCTGCATGAATATCGAGGCTACAAGGACAGAGTACCGCTTCATCAGAGACAACTCCCGGACAACAACACGACGCGAGTCAGGGACCCGCGCCGAGGCTATGATACACGAGTCTTGAAGAAGAGACCAGCACAGGCCCACACCGGGAAGGTGCTCGCGCCAGCCGAGGGCCATGGCTCAAGCGCGGGAGGCGCGGCGAGCTGGACGGGCAATTCTAATCCAAGAACCTATATTTCAGCAGCGTCCAGAGTGCGCGCAAGCCGTCGTGCCAGTGGATCTTCTTCCCCTCGGAGAAGTCGCGGCCATAGTAGCTGATCGGCACTTCATACAGCCGCGCCCTCCGCTTGAGCAGCTTGGCCGTGATCTCTGGCTCGATGTCAAAGGTGTTGCTGCGCAGCCGTACGCCCTCCAGGAACTCCCGGCGGATGGCCTTGTAGCAGGTCTCCATGTCGGTGAGCGTTGCGTTGTACAGCAGGTTAGTGAGGAAGGTCAGGAAGCGGTTGCCGACCAGGTGCCAGAACAGGAACGCCCGATGTACTCCAAGGAAACGTGAGCCATACACCGCGTCGGCGCGCCCCTCCTCGATGGGCTTGAGCAGTATGCTGTAATCGGCGGGGTCATACTCCAGGTCGGCATCCTGGATGAGCAGGATGTCCCCTCGGGCCTCCTCAAGGCCTCGACGCACCGCCGCACCTTTGCCCTGGTTGGGGTCCTGCCGAAGGAGGCGGATGCGTGGCTCCCCGGAGGCCAGGTGCTGGAGAAGCTCAGAGGTGCCGTCCGTCGAGCCATCGTCTACAATGATGAGCTCCTTCTCATGCGGTTCGGCGAGCACACGACACACGATCTCCTCGACCGTGGCGGCCTCGTTGTACACCGGCATGATCACGGAGAGCAGCATGGGGAGAGCCCCATCACTCCATTCTCTCTCCCACTTGCCAGGCGGCGCGTGGAGTCGTTCTGAGAGGGGCTACCAGCCTCGGTTGGCCATGCGTTCCTCGGCGGGAAGCTTGCTGACATCCAGGCCGGGCATGGCCGCGCCCTTGAGCCCGCGGCAGGCCTTGGCGACCTCCGCCGGGTCCTCGTAGTAGGTGGTGGCATGCACGATGGCTGCCGCGCGCTCGGCCGGGTCCTCGGATTTGAAGATTCCCGAGCCCACGAACACGGACTCCGCTCCGAGCTGCATCATGAGCGCCGCATCCGCCGGAGTGGCGATGCCCCCCGCGGAGAAGTTCGGCACCGGTAGCTTGCCCTGGTCGTGGACCTGCTGCACCAGGTCAAAGGGCGCCCCCATCTCCTTCGCGGTGGTCATCAATTCATCCTGTCGCAGGCCCTTGAGACGCTCAATCTCAGTGATGACCGTGCGCATGTGGCGGGTGGCCTCGACGATGTTGCCGCTGCCGGCCTCGCCTTTGGTGCGGATCATGGCCGCGCCCTCCCCGATGCGCCGCAGCGCCTCCGCGAGGTTCGTGCAGCCGCAGACAAAGGGGACCTTGAAAGCATGCTTCCAGACGTGGAACTTCTCATCGGCGGGGGTAAGCACCTCGCTCTCGTCTATGAAGTCCACGCCGATGGCCTCCAGGACCTGCGCCTCGGCGAAGTGCCCGATCCGGCACTTCGCCATCACCGGAATGGTTACGCACTCCATGATGCGCTCGATCACAGTCAGGTCTGCCATGCGTGCCACGCCGCCCTCGGCGCGGATGTCAGCGGGGACGCGCTCCAAAGCCATCACCGATACGGCTCCTGCGTCCTCAGCGATCTTCGCCTGCTCCGGGGTGGTGACGTCCATGATGACGCCGCCGCGCAGCATTTCTGCTAACCCCACCTTGTTAGTCCAGGTTGACTTTTCAGACACGTCCCGACACCTCCAAACGGCACTCGGCCGCTCGATTGCTCTAGTGAATTGATTGTACACCCGATGCAGGCGAAGTCAAGCGCAAGCAGCCAGCGCGCGCCGCTGGCCGCACTCCCACGTCACCGCGGGGAGAGACGGAGGGCTGTGCGGGGGAGAGGAATGGCCCCTAGAGGCTCTTGAGGTACTCGTCTATGGCAGCGGCAGCGCGCCGACCAGCGCCCATGGCCTCGATGACGGTGGCTGAGCCCGTCACGATATCCCCACCAGCGTAGACGCCGGGAAGGCTCGTGGCTCCTGTCTCGGAGTCGGCCACGATGTAGCCTTTACGGTTGGTCTCCAGACCGGGGGTGGTACTGGCGATGAGCGGGTTGGCGCCGGCACCGATGGCAATAACCGCAACGTCAATCGGCTCCTCGAACTCCGAGCCCTCGATGGGCACCGGGCGACGACGGCCGCTGTCGTCGGGCTCGCCGAGCTCCATCTTCTGGATCACCGCGGCGCGCAGGCGGCTGTTGTCATCCCCGAGGAAAGCCACGGGCGCACTGAGGAGGTGAAATTCAATGCCCTCCTCCTCCGCATGGTGAATCTCTTCAGCGCGGGCCGGCATCTCCTCACGGGAGCGACGGTAGGCCAGGATGACCTTCTCCGCGCCCAGGCGGCGAGCGGTGCGGGCCGCGTCCATGGCGACGTTGCCGCCGCCGACGACCATCACTCGCTGCCCGCGAGCAATGGGGGTATCGGCCTGGTTGGAGTCGTAGGCGCGCATGAGATTGGAGCGGGTGAGGAATTCGTTGGCGGAGTACACCCCGATCAGGTTCTCGCCCGGAAGGCCCATAAAGGTGGGCAAGCCTGCGCCGGTGCCGACGAAGACAGCGTCGAAGCCCTCCTCGGTGAGCAAATCCTCGATGGTGTCGAGCTTGCCGATAACCGCGCTGGTTTCCAGCTTAACGCCCAGTTCCTGAAGACGGTTCACCTCGGCCTTGAGGATGGCCTTGGGCAAGCGGAACTCAGGAATGCCGTAGACCAGCACGCCGCCCATCTCATGCAGGGCCTCGAAGACGGTGACCTCATGCCCCCGCTTGGCCAGGTCGGCGGCGGCGGTTAGACCCGCGGGTCCTGAGCCGACAATCGCCACTCGCTTGCCGCTGGGCGAAGGGCGCTCGGGAGGCTGGTACTCGCCGCGCTCGCGCTGCCAGTCCGCAACGAAGCGTTCGATGCGGCCCACCGCGATCGGCTCGCCCTTCTTACCGAGCACGCAGAGGGCCTCGCACTGCGTCTCCTGGGGGCAGACCCGGCCGCACACCGCGGGGAGCACATTGGTCTCCATAATCTTGTTGGCAGCCTCGGTGAACTTGCCCTCCGCTGCGAGGGCCAGGAAGCCGGGGATGTCCACGGCGACGGGGCAGCCAGCGACACACTGAGGCTTCCTGCAGCGCAGGCAACGTGAGGCTTCCGCCTGAGCCTGTTCGGGCGTATAGCCCAGCGGCACCTCGGAGAAGTTCTTGATGCGCTCCTCGGGCGGCTGCTCGGGCATAGGTTGACGCGGATTCTGCGAAGGGTGGGGCATGGTACTCCTCCGGGAAAAATGGGGCCTAGTGGCGCAGGTGCTCGGAAAGCCGGCAATGAGATTCCAGCTGGCAGGCCTCGGTCTCTTGCGGCTTATAGGTAGCCTGACGTTTCATAAGTAGGTCAAAATTGACCAGGTGACCATCGAATTCAGGGCCGTCCACGCAGGCGAACTTTGTCTCGCCGCCGACCTCGACGCGGCAGCCGCCGCACATGCCCGTGCCATCAACCATCAGGGGGTTGAGGCTGACCATGGTCTTGATGCCATGTTGGCGCGTCAGATCGGAGACAGCGCGCATCATCGGCGCGGGGCCGATAGCGAGGACGAAGTCAATCTTCTGGCCCTCGTCCAGAAGCTTCTGCAGGACGTCAGTGACGAAACCGTGGTGTCCATAGCTGCCGTCGTCGGTGGCGACCTCCAGGCGAGAGCACAGGGCCCGGAGTTCCTCCTCCAGGATGACCAGCTCCCGGGTGCGGGCACCGACGATGCCGAGGAGTTCATTGCCCGCCTCGCGCAGTGCCACGGCAATGGGCAGCACCGGAGCGGTGCCATACCCCCCACCAATGACGCAGGCGGTACCGAAGTTCTCAATATGCGTGGGCTGGCCGAGAGGCCCAGCGAGGTCCAGGACCTGGTCCCCGACCTCCAGCTCGGCCAGTTCGCGGGTGGAGTGTCCGACGGCCTGGAAGATGAGAGTCACGGTGCCGGCCTCGGGGTCGGAGTCTACAATCGTCAGCGGCACCCGCTCGCCACCCTCGTGTACGCGGAGAATGACAAACTGGCCGGCGCGGCGCTTGCGGGCGATCTTCGGATGACGAACGACGTAGCGGTAGGTCTGTGGGGCGATCTCTTCTTTGAGGACGATCTCGTTTGCGCTCATATTGGCGTATTCCCTCCGGAACACAAAACCAGCGTCGCGGACGATCCCGCGACGCCAGGGACATTGTAGCGCGCCGCAGCGAAACAGTCAAGAGACTGAGTGCCACTTCTCACCCTTGCCTGGCACCCAATCTCTGGCGTCTGGGGAGAGGGGGACGGTATTCCGCAGTGGCCGGCGGGGTCGGTAGTTCGGACCTTGACTTGAAGGGCGCGGCTGCATATACTAATGCTGCACAGCGCCGAGGTGGTGGAATTGGCAGACACGCTAGCTTGAGGGGCTAGTGACCGCAAGGTTCGTGCGGGTTCGAGTCCCGCCCTCGGCACCAAAGCCTGCCTGGCAAAGGTGGCGTCTGTTCGGTGCACAGGGAGTGTGGGCGGTTAGCTCAGCTGGCAGAGCGCAGCCTTCACACGGCTGAAGTCAGAAGTTCAAGTCTTCTACCGCCCACCATATGATCAGCAGGACGGGCGTCCCGCCCGGCGCAAGTGTGCGGGCCTCTTGCCGGTCACCCAGGCTGGTTGCACGTAGCGGCGGTATCCGGTATAATCAACATCGCGAGTGGGAGCGGGAATAGCTCAGGTGGTAGAGCACCAGCTTCCCAAGCTGGGTGTCGAGGGTTCGAGTCCCTTTTCCCGCTCCATCTGACGGCAGCCAGAATGAAGGCCGTTTCGGTAGCTCTCGTTTCGCTGCCATTGCGCGGGTGTTCAAGCTGACGTAAGAAAGCGGAAGTAGCTCAGTTGGCAGAGCGCCTCCTTGCCAAGGAGAAGGTCGAGGGTTCGAATCCCTTCTTCCGCTCCAGTTTTCCCAAGGGCGGGGCGGATAGGTCCGCCTCGCCCGTTCTGTGTCCGCCGGTGGAACGGGCGGGACGCCCGTCCTATCGAGAGGAGGCGGCATAGCCAAGTGGCTAAGGCGACGGTCTGCAAAACCGTTATTCGCCGGTTCGACTCCGGCTGCCGCCTCCAGCTCTTCCGATCCGGTTACTGCCCCCCAGCTCGCATACCAAACCTTTGAGGTGATCACATGTCCACGGATCAGGGCGCCCCAGGAACTCCCCCGCCGGGAGGCTCTCAGCCTCCCGAGGAGCCGACACTGGACGTCTCCAGCGAGGAGCTGGAGAACGCCCCCAGGCCTACCCCTCCCCCCACTGTGACGCCACCGGCAGAGCCGGCGCCGCCCTCCGAGGAGGTGGAGGTCACGCTAGAAGAGGAAACGGCAGCGCCGGCGGCTCCAGCGTGGCCAGCAGCTCCGGTCGCGCCGCCCCCGGCAGCAGGCACGCCGCCCGTAGAGGTGAGCCCCGCGGAGAGCAACGTGCCGGAGTCGGCACGTGCGGCATCCGCTGGCGAGGCGCAGAAGCCAATCCAACCCGGCCAGGCCGCCGCTGCGGCTGCTCCCGTGGGCGTAGCGGCTGGTGGAGCCCCAACCATCGAAAGCGGCGGAGAGTGGTACACCAACGTGGGCGGGACGACCTATGGACCCTATCGCGCCGAGGATATCCGAGCCTGGCTGGCTTCCGGGCAAGTCACCTGGGAGACGCTGGCGGCGCGTGCCGGCGAGAGCAACTGGCGGCCACTGCACCAACTCGTGGAGTTCAACCCCAGTCCTGCCCACGGCGCGCCGGCGGCCAGCGTGACGGCGGGACCCAGGGACCGGACGGCCGCCGGGATCCTGGCGATCTTGCTGGGAGCCTTCGGTGCGCACCACTGGTACCTGGGCAACTACGCCCAGGCTGGCATCTATCTCGGCGTCACCGTGATCACCGTAGGCTTTCTCTCCTGGATCCCGGCTATCGCCGGGATCATCGAGGGGATCATGTACCTGACCACGACCGAGGAGCGCTTCCAGCGAAAGTACAAGAGCTGGTTTATGTCTGGACCGGACTAGCCGGGAAGGATGAGTGAAGGAGACAACCGCCTTGGTTACCGGGGCTGGGTCCGCGAGCCCGCTCGCCAGCGCTGCTCGTTAGTAGACTTGCTTGTCCGGCCTCTGAACTTCCTGCCTAACGCCTAGCGGCCGACTACCTCCCGGCCTCCTAGGAAGGTCTTCACCTGCACCTGCCGCCCGTCGCTCTCTATCCAGATTGTGCCCGTGTCCTGAGTGTAGAGAGTGTTGACAGGGGCTCCCCGGGTGGCGGACTTTTCTGCTCCGGAAGCCAGCACCCACCGAGGGCGCGCGAGCTGCAATAGAGGGGCACACCACTGCGCCGAGCGTCCGTGATGCGGCAGCAGGAATGCCTGACTTTCAAGGGGCACCCGCGTCTGCTCAGCCCACGCCTGAATTGCCGCCAAGCCTGCCTCCTCCTGATCGCCGGTCAGCAGAATCTGTGTATCCCGGTACCGAAGCAACAGGGCCGCTGAGTCGTTGTTGCAGGGGCTGTCCTCCTTACCACCCGTGACCGATCGCGCAGGTTCCCTCTCTGGTAGGTCAGGAGGGGGGGCAACCACCAAAGCGCGGACGTCTGGTCCCAAGTCTAAGTGTACTCCGGCGCGTGCCCGTCGGGGCTGCTGGCCGCGTTCTTTCAGCACAGCCTCGAGGGCGGTGTGGTCGGTGCTCGAATAGGGCAGGCGCGGGTCGTAGTACTGCTCCAAAGGCACGCGCTTCATCAGATACGGCAGGGCGTTACAGTGGTCGGCGTGGGCATGGGTCAGCAGCACGAAATCCAGGCGACGTATCCCCCGCCAGGCCAGGTAGGGCAGGATGACGTCTTCCGCCAGGCGTTGCCCCCCGGAGGGCGAAGCGTGCCCGGCATCCATGAGCAGGGTCTTGCCGCTGGGACTCTGAACGATTATGCATTGCCCCTCGCCGACGGCCAGCACGCTAACGCGCAGAAGCGGTGGACGGCCATAACGCGCGGCCCCGGCCAGCACCAAGCTGGCGAGAGCCACCGCGCCCAGGTAGAACCCGGCCTGACGGCGGCGAGGGCCAGGTAAGAGGCGTGCCAGCAAGTCGCGCCGCGTCAGGAGCAGGAGGCTACCCCCCAGCAAGAGGTACCAAAGCGCGATTACCAGTGGACCGAAGTGAACGAGGTCGAGGTAGGCGCCCGGCAGGGCCTGGCAGAGCCGGTTGGTGGCCAGCATCACGCTGAGGAGCAGACGGCTGGTGCCACAGAGCACGATAGTGATCGGCTGCAGCCAGGCGCCGGTCACCAGAGCGACCATCCCCAAAGGCATCAAGGCGAAGGACAGAGGCACGGCCACCAGGTTGGCCAGAGAGCCGAGCAGAGGGAGGTCGTGAAAGGTCGTGACAATAATGGGGGTGGTCATGACCCAGGCCCCCAGGGTGGCATAGGCAGCGGTGGCGAACATGCCAGGCCGGTGAGTCTCTCCGAGAGGTCCGCGTGGCCGGGCCCGGGGGATGAAGAGTATCACCCCAAGGGTCGCGGCGTAGGTGAGCTGTGCGCCAACGTCGAAGACGATGCTGCTGTCAGCGAGCATCAAGACCAGCGCAGACAGGCTCAGGGCGCTGAGAGCGTCATAGCGACGATGGGTTACCAGGGCATAAGACAGCAAGCCGGCCATCACCAGCGCGCGCGAGACGGAAGCGCACAGGCCCGCAAACAGTGCGAAGGCGAGAAGAGGCGGGGCGATGAGGGCGAGATGCCACGGGGAGAGGGCGCGCCGGCGAAGACCAGTGGCGAGGAAGATTACCGTGAAGATGATGAAGGTGATCTGCGCACCGGAGACTACCAGGAGATGAATGGTGCCGGTCTCGCGGAACATCTGATAAGTGTCATCGTCCAGCCGGCCCGCCGCGCGCTGGCCAAAGACCATGCCGCCCAGCAGGCTGGCGTAGAAGGGGCCGTCCTGGAGCGGCATGGCGGCGGTGAAGTTGGCCACGGCGAGTTGCTGGCGCTGGGCCATGAACTCCTCCAGACGAGGATCCCAGGCGCCAGAGTCGAGACGATGCATGGTGACCAGGTTAGCCTGGCCGTAAATGCCCTCATGAGCCAAAGCACGCTGACGGTTCACCTGAGCGGGGTTTAGGACCGCAGACGGCTCACGGAAATTGAGCACCTGGGCGGCAAAGTGGTCTCCGAGATTAAGCTGTGGCAGGCCCGGAGGCGCGTAGAAGTTGGCGCGGCCGCTGGTGTGTTGCCAGGACTCGCCGAGAGCTAACTGCTCCACCCGGGCGGTGAATACCGCGCCCCCGGTGCGGGTCTCTACGGGGGTGCTCGTAACTCGTGCGATCACGTGGGTTTGCCGTTGTGGCAAGAGATGACGGTAGTGATCGCGTGGGAGTACGGAGTGCAGGCTCTGAAGGAGGAGACCTGCTGTCAGTGCCACTATCGGGAGCAGAAGGCGGTGGTAGGGCGTGACGGTTCCTAGGAACATGAACAGTCCCGTCACACCCGCGGCGAGAAGCGCCACCGGGAGAGAAAATAGCAGCTCAAGGTGATCCGCCAGGGCGATCCCGAGGGCCAGGCCCACCGCCAGCAGGAGCAGCGGGCGATAGGCAAGCTGACGGAGCAGCCAGCGGCTCGGGGGATCGGAGACGCTGGGTAGCGGCACGCGCATGGCAGGAGTTTCGCAGCGGAGGAGGAAAACTCCTGCCAAAGCGCCACCCTGTGAGGATTCACGAGAGGCTTAGGGCCTCCGTTGTAGCTCCGCTTATGTCCAGATGACCACCATCCGTAACTTTGAGCAAGCGCGGGAGTATTTGCACTCCTTTGTGGACTTTGAACGGCGGGGCTTCCGGCGGCATTTCGCTGATTTGGTCAACCTCGACACTATTCGTGCGCTACTGGAGGGACTTGGCAATCCGCAAGAGCGTCTAGCCGTGCTGCACCTGGCCGGAACGAAGGGAAAGGGCTCGACTGCGGCGCTGGCCGAAGCGGCCTTGCGGGAGGCGGGATATCGGACAGGGCTGTACACCTCGCCACACCTTCTGAGCATGCGGGAGCGCATCCGTCTGGAGGGGAAGCCGATTAGCGAGCGCCGGGTGGTGCAGTTGGTGCGGGCCGTGCAACCGGTGGTGGAGGCCGTGGGCTCCCGCGAGGACCTGAACCCACCGACCTTCTTTGAGCTCTACACGGCCATGGGCTTTCTGGCCTGCGCCGAGGGGGGGGTGGGAGTGGCGGTAGTGGAGACGGGGTTGGGAGGGCGGCTGGATGCGACCAACGTGGCCTCGCCGCGGGTGACGGCGATCACCACGATCGGGCGGGACCACACAGATATCCTGGGGGACACGCTGGAGCAGATTGCCCGTGAGAAGGCGGGGATCATCAAGCCGGGGGTCCCCCTGGTCCTGGGAGCGCAAGCGCCGGAAGCGCGAGAGGTTATACTCGCACGCGCGAGAAAGCTGAAAGCGCCCGTGCGGGAGGCGCCGCGGGCGCGGGTGACCGGGAGGCCTGACGTTTCGCCCCGCAGCCGGCAGCCGGTGGTGACTCAGCCGGTGGTGCTGAGCACGGGACAAGGTGAGGTGCCAATCGCTCTGCCCCTGCTGGGCGAACATCAGACCGGAAACCTGGCGCTGGCCTGGGGCGCTATCGAGGAGCTAAATCGGCAGGGCTTTACTATCACAAGGGAGCAGTTCGTGCGGGGGGTGGAGAGGGTACGCTGGCCGGGACGGTTTGAGGTACTGGAGCGTCGGCCCTGGCTGGTGGTGGACTGCGCGCACAATGCCCCCTCGCTGCGGGCGCTGGCCGGGACGCTGCGGGAGTCGCTGCCCTTCGAGCGACTCGTACTGGTCCTGGGGATGTCGGCGGACAAGGAGATCGCGGAGGCGGCGGAGGAGATAGCCCCGCTGGCCGACCGGGTAATCCTGACGCAAGCGATGGTACACCGCGCCAAGTGGGCCAGCGAGCTGGCCCGCGCGACCTGGCCCCTGTGGCGGACCACGCCATATGTGTGCTGGACGGTGGCGGAGGCGCTGACCCGAGCGCGCGAAATTGCCGCGCCGGAGGACTGCATCTGCGTGACGGGGTCTATCTTCGTGGTGGGGGAGGCCCTGAGGGCGCTGGGTGTAGGGGTCAGATGAATGCTTTCTCAATCCGCGGCCCCTTTCGCGCACGGCGCAAGCTCGTCTGCAGAGGAGGAGTCTGAGGGCCGGGCGGATGCACGGGGTCGTGGGGGGAGACCAAAGTCGTCGAGACAGAGGAGGCATATCCATGCCGAAGATTGAGGTGCCGTTTGATCAATTCATGCGTGAGGCCACCGCAGCGCTGAGGAGCAACGGCGCACTTCTGGCCTCGCTGGACGCAGAGGGCCGACCGAACGCCATGACCATCGGCTGGGGAGTCCTGGGCGTCATCTGGGGGAAGCCGATCTATGTGGCACTGGTCAGGCCCTCGCGCTACACCTATGGTTGCCTGGAAAGCACGGGCGACTTCACCGTTAACATCCCCTACGATTCGCAGGCGGAGGAAGTGCTGTTCTGCGGGACTGAGTCGGGCCGGGACCGTGACAAGTTTGCTGAGTGTGGATTCACCCCCCTGCCCAGCGCGGTGGTGAAGTCGGTGGGAATTGGTGAGTGTGGGCTTGTCTACGAGTGCCAGGTGGTACACCGTAACGACCTGGTACCCGAAGCGCTAAGCGAAGACATACGGGCGGGCGCGTATGCGGGAGGCGACTTCCACCGCTGCTACTTTGGCGAGATTCTTCGCACCGTGGCGGACAGTGACTTCCTGGAGCGGTTCTGAGCCGCAAGCTGTATCTAGGGGACCAGGAGGGGCCGCAGCTTCACCAACTCTTGTGGCGTGATCCCCTTGATCAACAGCAGTTCCTCGACCTGGCGGAAGGGGTGCTGCTGGCGGTAGGCGACAATGCGCTTTGCGGTCTCGGCATCCACGCCGGGGAGTGCTGTAAGCTGCTCCAGGGAGGCGGAGTTGAGGCTGAGAGGTAGCACTGAGGATTTGGCTTCCACTGGCGTCGGAGTGAACTCAGTGGCTTGCCGGGGGGCCGTGAGGGCGTGCGCCGGGGGGGAGACCGGTGCAACTGGCCGGGGAGGGGCAGGTACGCTGCGCGTATGCAAGCGGGGGGGCCGCAGGACCGGCACCACGATTCTATCGCCGTCCTTGAGTCGGGGCGCCAGCTTGACCGCGTCCCGGTCCGCTTCCGCTGTGAAACCCCCCGCCGCCTCGAGGGCCTCATAGACCCGGGAGCCGCTGGGCATCTCGTACAGCCCCGGGCGGGCCACCGCGCCGGAGACCTCCACGAGAATCCCCGGGATGGGCGGCACGGGCGCGGTCTCGGCGGGGGAGTATGGCGCCGGGCGAAGCGGGCGCTGGCGCTGGTATGCTATCCAGCTCGCACTGCCGAGGATGATTGCCACCAGGGCCCCGAGTACAATTCTTTGGGCTAGCGTGAAGGGCTTAAGCATAGGTCACGCGGCGGGGTTGGGGTAGGCTCCATGATCCTCCAGGGCCTGGTGGAAGGCCAGGACGTTCTCCCAGGGGACGTCCTCGGTGAGCGTGTGGCAGGGCGCGGCCAGGTATCCGCCGCCTGGCGCCATGAGGCGCAGCGTCTCGCGGATGGTGTCACGTATTCGCTCCGGGCTGCCCTGCATCAGTCCCTGGGTGCCGATTCCACCCCAGAAGGTCAGGTCGCGGCCAAACTCCCGCTTGAGCTGAGACAGGTCCATGGCCTCGGGTTGGACCGCCTCGAGCACGTCAATGTCCACCTCAATCAGGTCGCGGATCAGCGGCGTAGCGTGTCCGCAGCAGTGGAAAACGATTCTGATTTCTGGTCGCAGCCGCCGGAGATGGGACACGATCCGCGCATGGCGCGGGCGGTACCACTCGCGGTACTGGCGCGGGCTCATGACCAGACTGCGCTGAGCGCCCAGGTCGTCGCCGATCCAGACCAGGTCCACTCCGGCGCGGACATAGGCCCCGTACAGCGCCATCTTCCAGTCGGTGATGCGGTCCAACATCTCCGCCAAGCCGGCCGGGTCCTCGTAGGGACCGATCATGGTGCCCTCGTCTCCGATCCATTCCTTCGCCTGCTCATATACACCGCAGACATAAGAGCTGCAGACCGCCACCCCCTGAGCCTGGAGCGCCGCGGTCTGCTCCGCGGCCCTGGCCACCTCGCCGTCCGAGGGTACGGGGGTCCATTCTTGCGGTGAAACCTCCTCCGGCGGGGCAGGCAGGTCCAGAGTGACATAGCGAAGGTCGTGGTGGAAGTGCTCCGCGAAGTCCGCGCTGCCGGTCTCGGCCCTCAGGCGCTCGACGTGTAGCTGCCCCGGGCGCAGGTTGAAAGGGACCCGATCAGGCTCCTCGTGCTTCAGGGCTGTCAAGACTCGTTCCTGCGAGGTCACGGATTCAGACTTCCTTCCAGAGGCGGAGATACTCGCCCACCACGCGCAGGTCCTCCATACGTGGCAACCGCCGCTGCCTGCGCGCTAGCGATCCTTTACCTTTCCGGTCGCCGCCCATTCGCACCCGCGCACTAACGCCGTCTGGAAGTGGGGATTCTCGAAGGTGGTCATCTTCTCGCCCGGGTAGTTCTCGAACTGTCCCTGACGCCAGACATGACCCAGGACCATGTGGAAGACTCGCGCCTCGCCATACTGAGTGACCACCATTACCGGTTCGTCCTTGCCGGTTCCCCCGGAGTCCGGGGAGGAGAAAGCAGTGGCCAGGATATGGCAGGGCACATTGTGCAGTGGAATGAGATTGTGATACAGCTCATCCCAGATGCGGAAGTCGCCCATGGCTCGAGTGATTGGGTGGTCCTGATCCACGATCTTGACCTCGAACTCGTGGTAGGCGCCGTGGCTGGTGCCCTCCCGCCAGAGGAGCCCGACCATCTTCTCGTACTCCACCCAGCCGGGGAAGGCATTGTCGGCGGCGTGAAGGATAACCAGGTCGGTGCCGGCGCGTACCGCAGACTCGAAGTTCGACTTCGCTGTATCACTCCACTCCGGGCCGTAGTAGTCGGAGAAGAAAAGGTCGTACCGGTCCAGACCGGCGGCCTTCTCCAGAACGGCGCCCGGATGTTCAGTCAGGTCTACGCGGAAGTTGCCGGAATCCTCCAACAACTGCTTTACGAAGGGCGAGGAGCGGGTCCAGTCGTGGTTGTTCGCCCCGGTCAGCAGCAAGGTCTGGATGGTCATGCGCAATCACTCCTCAATATATGGCTGGCGGAGGGAGAGTTCCTCGTGCTTTGGTCCGAGTCCTGCGAGTGGCATCGCATTCTGCAGCCGTGGCGCATCGGGCGCTGGAGCGCGGCATCCGCGCGGGCCTCATGCATTGCGGGAGGCCTGCGGGTTGACTTTGGGGGTGTCAAGAACGTATAATCACGGTGCTATGTTGGCAGGAATCGGGGTACGTAGCGCTTGGGCGCGATGGCTGCTGGTGGTTGCGCTCTGCATTGCCGCACTCGTTATGGGAACGGATGCGTGGGCCGCCGTACGCTCTGCGTGGGTAATTCCGCAGACTGCGCGGGTACGCAAGGGGCCAGGCACCAGTCACGAGATCGTGGCCCAGGCAAGCCGCGGAACCAAGGTCTTCGTCGTCAAGTTCCGCGATGGCTGGGCGGGCCTCAAGCTACCGAGTGGCCAGTGGGGCTGGATCCGCGAAGACCTGCTCATGTTCTCTGCGGATAAGGGGCGCCAGCTCGCGGCCGAGGCCGCGAAGTCGAATGGGAACTCCTCGTCGTCTGCTCCCGCTTCAGGCAGCAACCCGCCGGTCTGGGTCAGCGTGAGTGCAGCCAATGTGCGCAGCGGACCCGGTCTGGGCTATAGCCGCTACGGTACTTTGCCCTCCGGCACGAAGTTGTATGTGGTGGATCGTAAGGGTGAGTGGCTGCGCTGCAAGACACCCAACGGCTATGGCTGGCTGTCCAGCGGCGTGGTGACGAGTGACGTTGCAGAAGGGCGCAAGCTGGTCGGTTCCACACCTGCGGAGCAGGCGAAGGCGTTCGTCAACGCAGAGGTTGTGAACCTCCGGGCGGGTCCTAGCACCAGCACGGCGATCGTTGCCCGCGTTCTTGAAGGCCAGACGCTATGGGTGCTCGAAAAGCGCCCGCAGTGGGCCAAGGTTCGAGTGAACAATGGCTCGACCGGCTGGATGATGCGCAAGTATATGAAGTCGCCTGACACCTCCTCTAGCCCGGCGCCTGCCGACTTCCCCTCTGCGTCCTCAACTCCGTCCTCACGGTTCCAGACCTTGACCGCCTGGGTGGACGGCAGTTCGGTCAATGTTCGTGAGGCCCCGGGAACCGGTCGGAGTGTGAAGTTCCAGCTTGCGCAGGGAGAGAAGGTCACAGTGGTCGAGCTGCGCGATCAGTGGTGCAAGATCAAGACCGCGTCGGGGCAGGTCGGCTGGATTGCCGGCTGGGTGGTTAGCTTCTCGCCACCGAGCAGCAATGGCGGTTCAGACAGCGACCAAGCCAAGCTGGGGTGGGTGACTCGTCCGGTCATCAACCTGCGCAGTGGCCCGGGGGAGAACTATCCGAGGGTGGGGACGCTGGAGCTGAGCACACAGGTCTTTATTCTGGAACAGCGGGGCGACTGGTACAAGGTCGCCATGGATAACCGGGAGATCGGGTGGGTTGGAGCCTGGTTGGTGGATACTCGCGGAGAACGGCTGGCCCGGGCGACTACCAGCGAGTCGGGTAGCAGCGCGGGTTCGGAGGCCGGGCTCACGGCGAGCGGCGAGGGTGACTCAGAAGCCGGGCGGAACCTGGTGCGGACCGCGATGAAGTACCTGGGGCACAAGTATGTGCGCGGCGGGGAGCGCCCGGGGGGCTTTGATTGCTCCGGACTGGTGCAGTATGTCTTGAAGCAGCACGGCATCTCGGGCAACCGAACAAGCCCAGGACTCTTCCGGCAGGGGCGTCCGGTAAGCCGGGACAACCTTGAACCGGGAGATGTGGTGTTTTTCGAAAACACCTACCGGTCGGGCATCTCGCACGTGGGAATCTACGTGGGGCAAGGCCGCTTCATCCATGCCGCTAACCCCGGCAGCGGCGTGAAGATCACTAGCCTCGACGATCGTTACTACGCCGCGCGTTACGTAGGAGCGCGGCGGATGCATTAGGGAAGGCGAGACCGGTATCGGACGGCGCGGAAAGAGCCCCTTCCGCGCCGTTTTTTGCGGCTGAAGGGCAAACGGGCTCTAGTGGCATCTCGATTCAGCGAAGGAAAGCACATGGAGATTCAGGCTGAGATATTCAGGGCATACGACATACGCGGAGAGATCGGAGGGCAGATATCTCGGGAGGTCTTTCGGCGGATTGCCCAGGCCTACGGGAGCTGGCTGAGCCGGGAGCTGGAGCGACCGGCCCATGTGCTCCTCGGCCGAGACCTGCGAACCTCCTCGGCGGAGCTGTCGGCAGGGGTGGCCGAGGGGTTGCAGGCCTGTGGCTGCCGGGTGACCGACATCGGGCAGACGCCCACGCCGGTCCTGTACTTCGCGATTGACTGCTGGGGCGCGGACGGCGGCCTGGGTGTGACCGCCTCGCACAAGCCACCGGAGTTTAACGGCCTGAAGATTCGTCGCGGGTCGGGTCCGTTCTACGGCGAGAGTCTGCAAGCGTTGTACCGCGAGGCAGTAGAAGGGGATTTCCTCGACGGTCGGGGCTTCTATGAGGAACGAGATATCTGGCCGGAGTACTTCGCAGCCGCCGAGAGCCAACTTCAGGCCGGGGCGGCCAGAGGCATGCGGGCAGTGCTGGACCTCGGCAACGGGTGCGGGACCTTCAATGCACGGCGTCTGTTGGAGCATCTGGGATGCCAGCTTGAGGTGATGTTCGAGGCCCCGGATGGAAGCTTCCCCAATCGCCCGCCCGATCCTCTCACGCTGGAGGGTATCCGCAAGTGTGCGGAGCGTGTCCGGGCCACGGGCGCGGACCTGGGCCTAGCGGTGGACGCGGACGGGGACCGGATTGCGGTGGTGGATGAAAGCGGAGAGATGATCTGGCCCGACCGCTATGTCACGCCGCTGTGCCGTGCGGCTCTGGAGGAGGGGCCGGCGACCTTTGTGACGGAGGTGCGCTGTACCCGCGCCCTGATTGAGGACGTGGAGGCTCGTGGGGGGAAGGTTGAGATGCGCGCCTGTGGGTATCCTTTCATTCTACAGGGCATCGCGGACACCCAGGCCGTGCTGGGCTTTGAGACTACCGGACACTGCTATTTCAACAATCCTCTCATCAAGTATGATGACGCGGCTTTTGCTGCTGCTCGTTTGCTGGAGAGCCTGGCCGCCACGGGCCAGACACTGCGGAGGATCGTGGACTCGCTGCCCGTGTATTACACTGCCCCCGAGGAGCGGTTGGACTGCTCGGATGAGACGAAGTTCGCGGTGGTAGACCGGATACGGGACTACTACCGAGGTAAACGCCCCATGCTGGAAGTGGACGGAGCGAGAATTGAGTTCCCCGAGGGTTGGGCGCTGATCCGCGCCTCCAACACGGGCGCGGAGCTGGTGTTGCGCTGGGAGGGGCGGACAGAGGAGGTGCGGGATCATATCGGGAATGAGTTGCGAGAGCAGGCGCGGGCCGCAATGAAATCCTGCGGAGGTTCGTGATGCCGATAGATGAATCCATCATGGTACAGTACCTCCGGCGCTCCTATCAGGCCGTGGATGGGCTGTGGTTCATGAAGCTGGAGGAGGCCACGCACTTTGAGGAGGCGCTGGAGATGGATCGGCGGGTGTGGGAGGTGTTGGCCAAGATCCAGGCGCGAGAGGCCCGACGTCTATTACAGCAGCCGGGAAATTCAGTGGAGGAATTGGCTCGCTGCTTGCAGCTCAAATTCGCGGCGGATGGGCATGGCTTTGAGGTCGAACAGACCGCGGAGGGGTTGAGGGTGGTGATTCAGGAGTGTCCTTGGGCCAAGTTGCTGCGTAACAGCGGCCGAGAGGAGTTGGGAGCGCGGATTGCCCGGGAGATATGCACAGCCGAAGGGCGTGTGTGGTGCATGGAGTTCGGGGGCCAGTACCGGTTCGAGATGCCTGAAATGGCCTGTGGTGGCGCAGATCACTGTGAAATGCGGTTTATCAAGAAATGAGGCCAATAAGAAAGCCGAAAATATTTCCCGTACATGGAATCTTTCTGCAACCTCAGGTGTCTATCAGATACAATGATTAGGGTCCGCATTCCAGTCTCCCGGGAGGCCTTGACATGCGCACGCGTCACGACGGTTTTACTCTGATTGAGTTGCTGGTGGTGATTGCCATCATAGCAATTCTGGCCTCGATTCTGTTCCCCGTTTTTAGCCGCGCCCGGGCCAAGGCTCTGCAGACCTCGTGCCTGTCCAACATCAAGCAACTGGGGCTGGCCATGCTGATGTACGCACACGACTATGACCAGACCTTCATGCGCTGGTCGCAGAGCTCGGCCTCTCCGGGGAATACGGAGGAGGAGCAGCTCTCGACGTATACCTGGGACCAGGTGCTGATGCCGTACGTCCGGAATACGCAGATCTTCATCTGTCCCAACAACCCCTATGAGACCAAGAGCGGCGGTACCCCGCCCACCGTCGCTGGGCCCAAGCGCTCATACGCCCTACCGCGCTACGTCTCGGGGTTTCAGGCGGATGCTCCTCCCAGCCCTGCAGACACGGTGCTCTTGGCGGAAAAGGGCGCCTACCCGTTGGGCTACTGGGCTGACTCCGCGATGGAGAACTTCAATCAGATGGGGTTCAACCAGACCTACCCGGATGTCCTGCCGGACATGTTCCACAACGGCGGGAAGAACTTCGTGTTCATAGACGGGCACGGCAAGTGGTCCCATGCCGGACAAGGGCCCTTCGCCATCCCCGCCAGCAACCCGGGAGCCTGCGAGACCACCGCGCACTGGCCACCGGCGCCCTCGGGATAGCCGCCGAGGCGCAACCGTCAAAGTCATCAATAGCCGGGCAAGCCGTATGGCTCCTGGCTCGGTTGAAGAGCGGCGCTGCCCGGGCAGCGCCGCTTCTGCCTCACCGCTCCGGGTTGGGCACCCAGCTTCCACCGCGGCAAGTCTTGAGGTAGTTCAGCCCTGCTACCTGGCCCATCATCTCTAGCTCATCGCGATATACCGGGTCATGCCAGCCCTCGATGTCTATGGATCCCACGAAGCCGCCTCGGCGCAGCTCCGAGATGATGTCCGTCCAGTTGCTGTCCCCGAAGCCCGGCGTGCGATGGAAGGCAAAGGTATGGGGTCCGTCCACGCCGTGCTCGCGTACCAAATCCCAGAGGATGGTCGCGTCCTTGCCGTGCACGTTGAAGATCTTGCGCACCCACTTGCGCAGCTGCGGCAGAGGGTCAATCAGGCTGACCATCTGGTGGCACGGTTCCCACTGCAGGCCGATGTTCTCCGAAGGGATGGCATCGAACATGAGCTCCCAGGCGGTGGGGTTGTGGGCGATATTCCAGTCGCCGCTCTTCCAGTCGCCGCCCATGTCGCAGTTCTCGAAGGCGAGGCGCACCCCTTGGTCGGCGGCCTGCTTCTGTAGGGGTCTAAAGACCTGGGCGTAGCGGTCCAGGGATTCGGGTATGGGCTGGCCCGTAAGCCGCCCGGTGAAACCCGTCACGACGTCGCAGCCGAACAGGTGCGCCGCATCAATCAGCAGGGAAAAGCCCTCTCGGCATTGTTCGGCGGCTTCAGTGTCGAGGAGCGGGTTCCCAAAACAGCTCACGCTACTGACCACCGCGCCGGAATCCCCCAGCGTTTCGCGCACCTCGGCGGCAATCTGGGCCAGGTCGAACTGCCCCGGCCACCGACCCCAGCCGAAGGTGATAGAGAAGGACTCAAAGCCGTAGGGCAGGATCTCCTTCAGGTAGGGGATCAGGTTCTCCCCGGCGTTGACCAGCGTACCAATGCGAATCTTCTCTTCATACATGCGACACATCTCCCTTATGGTTGATGAGACAGGCCGGAAGGCCCGTGTGACTAAGTCGGGGCCTATTCCCCCCCCTGCTGCGCGATGGCCCCGGGTTCGGACAGGTCTGCTGCCCCTAGAGCGCTCGGACTGGCACTCGCTTCTTCTGCTTCGAGCTCTGAATCGCGGCAAAGACCATAGCGAGCGACTTGATGTTATCGTGACCCTCGGTTTGTGGCACCTTTCCCCCGCGCAGGTACTTAAACAGTTCGCTGAGCGCGCCATGGGGGCCCAGGTGTTTCAAGCGCTCAGCGGGGATGGGCAGTGGCTTGAGCCGGCGAACAAAGTTGACCGCTCCGGTAGCCAGCTCGCCCTGAGGTGTCTGGTCGTGCTCATAGACCAGTGAGCCTCGGTCTCCCACGAAGTGCCAGTCACCGTTCCAGGAGGTCTGGCATCCCTCCGCCACCCAACTTCCGCGATAGGTGAAGATGACTCCGTTGGTCATCTCAAAGATGCAGCTGGCGGCGGCATCCCCCTTGGTCCACGAACCGGGTGGATTGAACTCCTGGGCGTAGACCGCGACCGGGTCGGTGCCGCTCATGTAGCGGGCCAGGTCCAGATGGTGAATAGCCATGTCCAGGAGTAGGACGCTGGGCATCTCGTTGCGGAAGCCGGTGAAGTGCGCGCCGATGTAGAAGTCACAGTTGAAGAGGCCGAGTGTGCCCAGCTTGCCCGCCGTGACGATCCGGCTCACCAGCTCCGTCTTGGGATCCCAGCGGCGGGACTGGCTGACCATATATAGCTTGCCGGTCTCCTCGGCGGTGCGCACCATCCTGCGGGCCTCAGCCATGCTGGCGGCCATGGGCTTCTCGCCGATGACGTGGCAGCCGGCCTTCAGAGCCTGGCAGGTGACGGCACAGTGAGCCTCGGGTACGGTGAGATCTACGACAAAGTCCGGCTGGTGCTTCTTGAGCATGGCGCCCAGATCGGCCGAAGCCTCTGCCGAGAGACTGAACTCATCGATGCGCGCCTGGGCTGCGGAGAGGTTGAGGTCCACGACCGCCGGGATCTCGACCTGTTCAGCGAGCAGGGTGGGGAACCACCAGCCAGAGATACCTCCGGCGCCAACGACGATTGCACGGAAATCAGCCACTATGAATCTCCTATCTCTTCCAGTCCAGAGGGCGGGGCAGGAAGCTGCACAAAGGCATGTCCGCGTCGTCCACCGCATTGCAGCAGGGATCCAGGCCCAGGCCATAACCCAGGCGTGCCTCGGCCAAGGCCGGGTCCCCTGGCGTCACGGTCAGGAGCACGCGGATGACGGCAGGATCATTGGGATCGGGCGAAGCGCTTACTACGGATAAGCTGGGATGCGGTTCCCCGGCCCCCGTCCAGGTCGAAAAGCCAAAGATCTTCTCTGGATGCCAGGCGCCAGTGAGGCCGCTACAATGGACACGGACTGTCGCCAGCCCGTTTGGCCAGGTAGCAGGCTCCAGCGACTGGAGGACCGGTCCCGAGGCATATTCGGCGTGGCCAGCGAGGTGTAGAGCCTGCCGCGCCAGGCGCCGTCCCAGCCGGATCAGGCCGCCCGCGTCAACGTGGATGATGTCATTGAGCGGCAAGTCAGCGGCAGTGGTCACGGCTGTGAAGGGCACTTGCATCGGTAACTCCGCCAGCGCCTCCCGGACCAGGTCCCAGGCATGTTCCGTGCCGCGGTCGGTGCTCACGAAATTGCCGAGCTGCACGAGCAGCACCGGGAGATCAGGTAGGCCCAGGTCCTCCCGGAGCGCGGTGATCCAGGCCGCCAACCTTTCGCCGTAGGTCTGGCCCTGGTCGGCCAAGGCGTCTGACTCCCCCTGGTACCAGAGCAAGCCGCGGAGGGGGGCCCCGGCGGCCTTGACGCTCTGCAGCATCGCGCCGTAGAGACTGTGCCCGCCGTGTTCTTTAAGCGAAGGACTCCACTGATCAAGCGAGGTCCCACCGTGCGCCGCCGGGAGGAGCCCCACCGGCGTTCCCAGCGCGTCGGCCATGGCCTTGCCGAAGGAGAGGCCTAGCCCGGCACCACAGACCGCGGTGGACAGCTTGTGTAGCTCCTCGTTGGAGAGACCCTGCTGTTCCGGAGGCAGGTTGGGGCGCCTCAGCTCCTGGTGAACGGGCTGGCAGCTCAGCCAGAGGGGATGCAGCGGGTCCTGGGCTGGCTCCCACTTGCCGGCCATGCTGAAGGCCCAAACCCGGTCATCGGGGGAGAGGGCTTCGGAGAGCAGGCCCACGCCTTGCATGTTGGACTGGCCGGCTAGTATCCACGTATCGAGTGAGGGGAAGTCTGGTGGCATCATTGTCTCTCCGTTAGTAGATTCGCAAACGGGAGCGCTTTCGACAGACCAAGGAAAGATTCCTTCAAGGCAGAAGGGCCGCATGGCGGGGGTATTACACAGCACCCGAGGCGCGCGCTTCCCCTTCGCGCTTGACATCCGTCTCATGTGTCTGTGCGAGTGGGCAGGACGAACTGCGGAGCTACACCTCTCCCTTAGCCACCGCGTCTGCCCATAGGGGAGACATCTCACGCAGTCTCTCTACTGCCGGGGGCAGGACCTCCAGCACGCGGTCTATTTCAGCCTCAGTTGTCCACCGGCCCAGGCTCAGGCGAATGGAACCGTGCGCGATCTCATGCGGGAAGCCCATGGCTAGCAGTACGTGGGATGGATCTAGCGAGGCGCTCGTGCAGGCTGAACCGCTGGACACGCATATGTCCTCCATGTCGAGGCTGAGCAGGATGCCTTCGCCCTCGATGTACTTGAAGCAGAAACTCGCGATGTTGCACACGCGCTGCTCGGGGTGGCCCGTAGGCTCAACCGCCGGAATGCGCTCCAGTATGCCCGCCACGAGCTTGTCGCGAAGTCGGGTGATGCGAACCACGTCCTCCTCACCTTGCTGCTCCAGGAGTTCCACGGCCTTGCCGAGCGCTACGATCCCGGCCACGTTCTCGGTCCCGGCACGCTTGTGGAACTCCTGCGCCCCGCCGTCAATGAGTGGCTGCAACTTAACGCCCCGTCGGACGTACAGGGCGCCGACGCCCTTGGGCGCGTAGAACTTGTGGCCGGCGATGGCCAGCAGGTCCACGTTCAGGTCCTCGACCTTGACTGGCATCTTGCCCATGGACTGCACCGCATCCGTATGCAGGCGCACCTTGCGCTCCATGCACAGTTGACCAATTTCCGAGATAGGCTCGATGGTCCCGACCTCGTTGTTGGAGTGCATGATGGTCACCAGGATGGTATCCTCCCGCATGGCCTCGGCCACCTGCTCAGTGGTGACCACACCAAAATGGTCCGGCTGGAGGTAGGTGACCTCAAATCCCTGCTTCTCGAGCGCCCGGCAGGAATGCAGCACGGCATGGTGCTCAATCTGCGTGGTGATGATGTGCCGCCCCTTCTCGCGCATCTGCCAGGCCAGCCCCTTGATGGCCAGATTATCGGCCTCCGAGCCGCTGCCCGTGAAGATGATCTCCCGCGGGTTGGCGCCGAGGTACATTGCGAGCCGCTCACGCACCTCCTGGATCGCCCCACGCGCTTGGCGCGCCAGCGCATAGAACGAGGACGGATTGCCGTACTCGGCTTGCAGATAGGGCGCCATGGCCTCAAAGACTTCCGGCGCTACGGGAGTAGTTGCGGCGTGGTCGAGGTAGATCATCGTGTTCCCTTTCTTAGACCCGTTACTCCGCACACCTTAGCGGCATATGACGAGCAGGTCAAGGCTTTGCGGGGCAACGTGCCGGTCGCTTTCCTCCTGTCGTTCCACGTCCGCCCTGCGGGCTGTTGCTCGATGCGGGGACCATGGGGCACACGACTGATACTACAGTCTGCTCAGGCAGATACTCTAGCAGGACTTGGGTCCGGGGAGGGAGAAGTACACAACTTGAGCTTGCATGCCGCTCTGGGACGCAGACCCGGGAGCGAGTAATCCGGCGCGTTGAGCGCCTTGCAAGGGCGTAGGGCCGTGTGTATCTGCGGACGTGGGGGGTTGAGGCCGGGGCGACTGACAAGATGGTCAACGTGCCCCTGTTACAGAATGTGGAGTGCCTCGAGGTGCAACCATGGACAAGGAGCTATTGGAGACGCTGCCTGATGAGTCCGGAAGAGAGGAGCCTGAGCCAGAAACTGAGGCTGCGAGTTCTACTTCGGTGTGGCCGACCTTTGCGCCGGACCTCTTGAGTATTGCCATGGTGCCTGTGCTGGTGGGGCTGACCGTGTGGGGCGTGGTGCGTGCTTCGGACGGTGTGGAGGCTGCACTTCGGCTGATGCTCCTGGTGCTGCCGATTCTGACCTATCTGTACCGGCCTCGACTGATGGGGCTAGTGCTGGAGCCTGGCCAGCATGCGGTCTCTGTCTTCGAGGTCAGTTGGCTCGGTGCCTGGCCGCAGGTGACCGATGAGAACCGGCAATCACTGGAGCGCCTTCTGCGCAGTTACACGCACTGGAACACGGCCTGGGTGCTGACAATCATGACAGCGCTGCAGGTCCACATTTCTGGCGCGGCCCCCGACTCCTGGGTGGCGCTGCAGATCTGGTGGGATATCCTGGCGCTGCTGATCATCCACCTGCTCTATCGTGCCTACTTCTTCGTCCGCGCGCGACGGGTGGCCTAGACGATGCCCCGAGTCATGGTGGCCATGAGTGGCGGCGTAGATTCTAGCGTCGCGGCGGCAAGGCTGTTAGAGCAGGGACACCAGGTTGCGGGCGTCACCATGCAGCTTCCGGACCTGTCCGGGACCCGGGCCGGGGAGACACCATCTGGCGAGGTGGAGACGGCGCATCGCGCTCAGAAGGTCTGTCACAAGTTGGGAATCTCCCACCGCGTCCTCGACCTTACGGCCGTGTTCTACCGTTCAGTAGTGGAGCCTTTTGTGGCCGCTTACGCCGCCGGACGCACCCCGAACCCTTGCCTAATGTGCAACGGGGTGGTTAAATGGGGAGAGTTGCTGAGCTATGCCGAGGCCCAAGACTGCGAGTACCTGGCCACCGGCCACTACGCCCAGGTAGAAGAGGGTGGCGGGCGTTGGTTGCTGAAGCGGGGCGTGGACCGGAGCAAGGATCAGTCCTATGTGCTGTACGGGCTGTCTCAGGAGACCTTGGCTCGGACGCTGCTGCCCCTGGGTAGCCTTTCCAAGGACGAAGTCCGGCAATGGGCGATGCAACTCGATCTGCCGGCCGCGAAGGTACCGGAAAGTCAGGATATCTGCTTCCTCTCACAAGGAGACCTCCAGGCCTTCCTGCGGGAGCGCGTTCCTTTTGCGCCGGGACTGGTCGTGGACCGGCAGGGACGTGTTTTGGGCGAGCATGAGGGTTTGGCGGCCTATACCGTCGGGCAGCGGAGGGGGCTGGGGATCGGTGGGGGTGAGCCGCTGTTTGTGATTGCGAAGGACACAGACGAGAACCGATTGGTGGTGGGGCCGCGAACAGCCCTGGCCCGGCGCGTGGTGCTCCTGGAAGACGTCAACTGGCTTTCACGGCGACCTCCCGCGGTAGGGGAGACGGTAGAGGCCGAGGTGGAGGTGCGCTACCGGGGACAGCCTGTAGCGGGGACGGTGACCGCGCTGGAGGGCGCAAGGGCGCAGCTAGAGCTAGCTGCGCATGAGCAGGCAGTGGCCCCCGGCCAGGCCGCGGTATTTTACCAGCGCGACCTGCTGCTGGGGGGCGGGATTATTACGGAGGAGGGAGCTGACCCGTACCTATCTCATGACTGAATTCGATGGCATAACCGGAACCCTTCTGCCCGGCACCCGGATTGAGGTGCTCAACCCCTCGCTGCCCAAGGGACCCAAGCCCTTTGCGCTCTTTGACTTTGACGGTACGGTGTCGCTGATTCGTGAGGGCTGGCAGCAGGTGATGATCCCCATGATGGTGGATATCCTGCGGCAGTACATGCGACGGGAAGAGACCGAAGAGGACCTCACCGCGCTGGTGACAGAATTTGTCACCGTGCTCACCGGCAAGCAAACCATCTATCAGATGATGCGCTTCGAGCAGGAGATCCAGGCGCGGGGCGGCAAGGCTCTGTCGGCTGGCGAGTACAAGGAGATGTACCTGGATCTGCTCTGGGAGCGGATCAAGGACCGTGTGGAAGGACTCAAAAGCGGGGCCTTGCGGCCGGAGGACCACATGGTTCCCGGGGCGCTGGACATGTTGAAGGCACTCCACCAGCGGGGAGTGAACCTGTTCATCGCCAGTGGGACCGATCAACCCAATGTCATTGACGAGGCGACGGCTCTGGGAGTAGCACAATACGCCAACGGGCACATCTATGGAGCTACCGAGGACCTGCTTGATTGCTCGAAGGCCATGGTCATCGAGCGCCTGATCCGCGACAACAACTTGCAGGGCGACGAGCTTCTGGGGGCCGGGGATGGGTTCGTGGAGATCGAGGAAACCAAGCGAGTCGGCGGGGTGGCGATTGGCGTGGCCGTGGACGAGAAGCATCCGGGCCATCTGGATGAATGGAAGCGTCGGCGCCTGGCGGGGGTGGGCGCCGATATCATCGTTCCGGACTTCCAGGAATATGAGAATCTCATAGCCTATCTCTGGGGGGAGCTTTGAATGCCTTATCCACAGTTCGACCGCAGTAAGATCAAGCTTCTGCCCCTCGCCGAGCGGGTAAGCGACATTCATCCCCCGGACCTGCTGCCGCTCGATGCGGAGGTTTCGCCCCTCGCGAGCCCGGAGCTGGACGCAGTGGCCGCAGCCGTACGCGAGGCGCGGGCTAAGCATCGTCCGGTCATCTTGATGATGGGCGCGCATGTGCTCAAGCAGGGGCTCAGCCGGTTCATCATCAGTCTGATGGAACAAGGCTGGGTGACCCATCTGGCGGGTAACGGCGCGTGCTCCATTCACGACTACGAGCTGGCGCGGCATGGCGGGACCTCCGAGAGTGTCGCCAAGTACATCATGGCCGGGCAGTTCGGGCTGTGGCAGGAGACCGGGGAGCTCAACGATATCGCCCAGAGCGCGGCGGCGGACGGCATCGGTCTGGGGGAGGCGGTGGGACGCGCCGTTGCCGAGAGCGACTTCCCCTATCGCGACCTGAGCGTGTTCGCCGCTGCCTACCGACAGCGGGTTCCCGCCACCCTGCATGTCGGTATTGGGCAGGATATCATTCACGAGCACCCTAACGCCGACGGGTGCGCGATCGGGGCCGCGTCGTACACGGACTTCCTCGTATTCACCCATACGGTGAGCCAGTTGGAGGGCGGGGTGTTCCTCAACTACGGCACGGCGGTGATGGGGCCGGAAGTGTATCTGAAGGCGCTTTCTATGGCGCGCAACGTGGCGCATCAACAGGGCGAGAAGATCTGCCACTTCACGACGGCAGTGTTTGATCTGATCCCACTCCCGGAGGACTACAACAGGCGCGAAGCCTCCAAGGCGGACCCCGGTTACTACTTCCGTCCCTGGAAGACCATCCTGCTACGCACCGTGGCCGACGGCGGAAAGAGTCACTACCTTTGCGCGGATCACCGTCTCACCCTGCCGCACCTGTACCGAAAGCTGCAGGGGTAGGACAAGGGGGGCAGGGCCCTCCGGTCGGTGGAGTGTTCGCGCTGGTGGCTACCATGACCAGCACTTGCCTCGACAAGATACTCGGCCGCTTCCCCGACCTTTCCGTGGCCGTGGTGGGGGATTTCTTCCTGGACAAGTACCTCGTGGTGGACCGCGCGGTCAGCGAGACCTCCCTCGAGACGGGCAAGGAGGCCTTCCAGGTCGTAGGAGTGCGCCAGAGTCCAGGCGCCGCGGGGACGGTAGTGAACAACCTCGCCGCGCTGGGCGCCGGGCGTCTATACGCTGTCGGTCTGACCGGGGACGATGGCGCGGGCTATGAACTGCGCCAGGGGCTCGCCGAGCAGGGCGTGGCGCTGCACTACCTGCGCCGCACCCCGGACTTTCTTACTCCAACCTATACCAAGCCCATGGAACTGCTCCCCGGAGGCGGCGAACGGGAGATGCATCGCCTCGACCTCAAGAACCGCCGGCCCCTGTCACGCGAGGCGGAGGAGACGGTCCTGGCCGACCTGCACGAGGTGGTGACCCGGGCGAAGGCTTTGGTAATAGCCGACCAGGTTCAGGAGCGCAACTGCGGAGTCATCACCGACCGCGTGCGCGAGGCCTTGGCGCGGCTGGGAGCCGAGCGGCCGGAGCTGGTCATTCTTGTGGACTCGCGGGTACGGGCCGGGGAGTTTCGGGAGGTTATGCTCAAGCCTAACCGCGAGGAGGCGAGAGCAGCCCTGGAGCGAGAGGCGGTCGCGGAGGATGCAGCGCTGGGACAGAGCCTGAGTCGGCAGAGCGGGCGGCCTGTGTTCCTGACCTGCGGGCTCGAGGGCATGATGGTGTGCACCGCAGAAGAGGCGGTGGCTGTGCCCGCGGCACCGGTGAGCGGGCCCGTGGATATCGTTGGGGCGGGGGATAGCGCTGCGGCGGCCCTCACTCTCAGTCTCTGCGCGGGGGCGAGTCCGGTGGAAGCGGCGATTGTGGGAAACCTGGCGGCCTCCGTCACGGTGCAACAACTGGGGACCACGGGTACCGCGAGGCCCGAACAAGTGCGTGAGAGGTTCCGGGAGTGCGCGAACCGGTATGCACCTTTCTGAGAGGGGACGGCAGAATGAAGCTTCAGCTGTTTGGCGATTCTATCTCCCGTGGGTACTTCCCCTTCGTGCAGGAACTACTGGCGGAGGCAGGCTGGGAGGTGGACTCGGTGGGGATCGGGACCAGCGCCTCCTTTCTGCAGGCGCTGGAGGCCGGGCAAAGTGATCCAGGGGCAGAGGTGGTGCACCTCAACTGTGGGCTGCACGACCTGCGGTACTACACGGAGCGGGAAGCGCATCAGACGAAGTTGGGGGAATATGTGAGGAACCTGCGAGCATTACTGGCCCTGCTGCGGGCAGAGTTCTCCGGGCGGCTGATCTGGGCGACGACGACGCCGGTGCGAGACGAGTGCTTTACGCCGGAGGGAGAGTTCATCCGCCGCAGCGAAGATGTGGCGGCCTACAATGCCGCCGCGCTGGAGGTCGTACGCGCCGCGGGGGTGCAGGTGAACGATCTGCACCGGGTGGTGAGCGACAGGGGTAAGGACAGCCTGGTCTGCGAGGACGGGACGCACTTCACCGAAGGGGGCTACCGGATTCTGGCTCAGGCAGTAGCCGCCGCCGTGCGAGGAGCATGGCTCTCGACTTGACGGACTGGGGCGCCAGGCATAGACTTCAGACCTGAAGAAGATGAGTTGAGGTCGGGTCGGACGGGCTGCCTGGACGTCTGATCCGCGGGTAATTGATACCAGCCGATGATTTGCGTAAGCAGGTGTGGGAAGAGCTATCCCGCTTCCGGGCGCCGGAGCAGGGTGTGTTTGGCTATCGCGCCCGGCAGGGACTGGGCGCCTCGTTGGCGGCTAGTTGCGATGCAGCGCTAATTCTGTACAGCACTGGCGGACTCGAGGGGTACGACTTGGCCGCTTGGGCTGGGTACCTCAACTCTTTCCAAGACGCCGCGACCGGGTGGTTTCAGGATGATGGATCGGCCTGGGTGACGCCTCTGAGGGTGCAGCCTTGGCTTTTGGGGCTGGTGCTCAGAGCTCTGAACGCCCTGCACGCCCAACCTGCCTTTAGGGCTTCTTTCCTGAAGGTCTGGGATACGCCCGAGAAGATGCGGGACTGGATATGCGCGGGAAGAGACTTCATGCACCTCGCGATCATCTGGTTCGGTTCGGCCAGAGGGCGGTACCCGTTCGACGACTTCGAGGCCACCTTTTTTCAGGCGCTAAGCGAGTGTAGAGAACACTTCATTCCCGACCGCGTCGCTTTCCAACAGGTGAGGGCGCAGCACCCTCCCGCAGCGGCTCAGATGATTCTCAAGGACGCCTTTCACAATTTGTTCGCCTGGTACGCCGCTGGACGCGAGGTTCCGGAGCTACCCTTGTATATTGACTGGGTCTTGCATGAGCAGGATGAGAACGGTCTGTTCTTCCAGGAAGGTACGCGCGCTCCCGTCTACTCACACATGGACGGCATGCAGATGGTAGTTGAGTTTTCGCAGCGCACGGACTATCGCGGGGGTGACTGCTGTCAAGCCGTGGAGCGAGGCCTGGAGGCTGTCCTGGCAGCGAGCAACTCCGAGTTCTTCTGGAGGACGGGTCGGGTGCATAGTCTCCTGGCCAGTTGCGAGACCGTGGCTCAGGCAGCGCGCCTGCTGCGGGGTCACCCCCTGGCGGAAGGGCCGTGGAGGTGCGTCTGGGACTTGAGAATGTGGCATCTGGGTGAGACACATTTCCTGGGATAGGTCTGCCCTCAGCGCGCCCGAGGTGCGCGAGCTGCCGTTGCGCGCCCGCACCGACTACCTGCTGCGGCGATTTCGGCTGCGGCCGCGGAAATCCCTGGGGCAGAACTTCCTGGTTAACGAAGGCGCGGCGCAGAGGCTGGCGCAGACAGCGGTAGCCGCGGGGCTGCCCATGGTGGAGATCGGCGGAGGACTCGGTGCACTGACGGTGCCGTTGGTGGAGAGCGGTCAGCCACTCAAGGTCGTGGAGATTGATGCGGCGCTCGCCCAGGTGCTGGGCTGGCTGACCGGCGACCTGCCCCATGTGGAGGTCATTTTAGGCGATTTCCTGGAGCTGGCGCCGGAGAGGCTCTGGCCGGAGCCCGCCGTGGCGGTCGGCAACCTGCCTTATCTGAGCGCCAGTGCGATCCTGCAGCGCCTCTGGGAGCCTCGCGCGGCCAATGCGCTGATCATTGCTATGATGCAGCGCGAGGTGGCGGACCGGCTGCGCGCCACGACGGGGACTAAGGCCTACGGTCCCCTGTCGGTGTTAGCGAGGGCGCACTTGAGCGAGATCGCGGTGCTGGCGCAACTGGGCCCGGGCAGCTTTGTTCCTGCCCCGGAGGTGCGCTCGACCGCGCTGAAAATGCTCCCTTGCCCGGACGGCCCGCCGGATATGGAACTGCTCGACCTGGCCCTTCGCGGTGCCTTCAGCGGGCGGCGAAAGACGCTGCTGAATTCGCTCAAAATGTCGAAGAATTGGGATAAAGAAACTACCGAGGAGGTGTTGCGTAAGGCGGGTCTCGATGGCCAACGTCGGGGCGAGACCTTGGAGCTGGCTGAGCTCCTGGCCCTGGGTCGGGCTATGGCTCGGCACGAAAAGAACTAGTACAGGCCTGAAGGCCGGTGCACAAGCGGACTACAGGCAACAACCTTCGTGGCTCCCAGCCTTGCGTCACAATGAACAACGGTCCCATCCGCATCAAAGCCTACGCGAAATTGAACCTCACCCTGGAGATCCGGGGCCAACGCCCGGACGGCTACCACGAGATCCGCAGTGTGGTGCAAACCATCAGCCTGGCAGACGAGATTTCCGTGCAGCCGTCTACCACGACCGGGACCAGGCTACGCGTCCAGGGATACCCCGTGCCGGGTGGCGATGACAATCTGGTCATGGCGGCCCTGCGGCTGGCTTCGACTCGCTTGGGGATATCGCGGGACCTGGAGATTAGACTCACCAAGCGCATTCCTCCGGGCCGGGGGCTGGGCGGTGGGTCCTCCGACGCCGCCGCGATCCTTCGCGCCCTCGGTTGCTTGTATGACTGGGAGCTGGATCGAGACGTTCTCCATGCGGTGGCTGCCGAGACGGGGAGCGATGTGCCTTTGTTCCTGCGTGGTGGGCTGATGCTGGTTTCCGGGCGCGGAGAGAAGGTGGAGCGGTCGTCTCCGCCCTATCCGGACTACCGTCTAGCCCTGGCCTGGCCGGAGCTGGAGGTCCCCACCGGACTGGCGTACAGCCTCCTCGAGCCTGCGGATTACTCCGAGGGGCTGCAGACGGAGCGGCTGTGGGAGTACCTGCAAGAGGGGCAGATTCCTGACCCCGCAGGACTGACCAATTGCTTTGAGCGGATTGTCTTCCTGCGCTGGCCGCCGATTGCAGACCTGCATGCCCGGATGTCTGAACTGGCAGGGGTTCCGGCACGTATGACAGGGTCCGGTTCCGCGGTCTTCGCGATCACGCCTCGCGCCGAGGACGCGGTCGCCCAACTCCGCGCCGAGGGGTATGAGGCCTTCGTGGCTCATCCGGTGGAAATCGGGCAGGAACTATCATGTGGGAGAAGTGTGGTGGGGGACAATGGCTGCTGAACGGCGGGTGCCCGCGATCGTCCTGGCCGGCGGGACCGGTGGGGAAGAGGTGGCGAGGGCCTGTAAGGTGCCACATAAGGCACTGGTGCCGGTCGGCGGAGAGTTGACCCTCTGGCGGGTGGCCCGCGCTTTACAAGAGGCACGGCGGGTCGAGGGAGTGGTCGTTGTGGCGCACCTGCCGGAGGTGGCGGTGGCGTGTCCGCCCGGAGTGCCCTGCGCCCGTCCGGCGGGGGTGGAGTTCCTGGACACCATCCGCGCAGGCATGGCGCAGTCTCCGGAAGCCGATTTCCACCTACTCGCCACCAGTGACCTGCCGCTGTTGACCCCCGCGGCGGTGGACGACTTCCTGGAGCAAGCCCTCGACAGTGGCGCTGATCTGTGCTACAGTATGGTGGAGCGGGCCCAGTTGCTGGACGTGCCCGGGGTGGAGGGCCGGACCTTTGTCCATCTCCGCGAGGGCGCTTTCAGCGGCGGGAATTTGGCTCTGGTCAGTCGTGCTTTTGTTGAAGGGCAGGCAGAACGGTTGACGCGCGCCTTTGCCGGGCGCAAGAGCCCGGTAGCGCTGGCGTGTCTGTTCGGCCTGTCGTTTACCTGGCGATTGCTCTGGCGCCGACTGGATGTGTCTCAACTCCTGGCCCGTGCTGAAGAGCTCCTGGGTGTGCCGGTGATGGTCGTAAGCTCTCGCTTTCCCGAGGTCTGTTATGACCTTGACGAGGTGGAGAATGTTACGGCCGCGGAGAGGATGCTCGCGCAGCGCTGAGTAGTAGAGGGCCCTGGCCCGTGGGCGCTGGGGCGTGGCCAAGCGGTAAGGCGCGGGACTTTGGATCCCGTATTCGTAGGTTCGAATCCTACCGCCCCAGCCATCAAGGCGGCAAGTGCTCTGCACCTGGCCGTTTGCCGTTGAGGACTTGCAGTTAGCAGGGATTGCTAACTGCTCACTGCTTTTCGGAGGCCATCATGGACCGCTACGGCGAGATACGCCTGTTTACGGGAAGCTCCAATCCAGGCCTGGCCACCCGCATCGCTGAGGAGCTTGGCGTGCCTTTGGGCGACCTGGATGTGGGCCGCTTCTCGGACGGGGAAGTGGCGGTGAAGATCAATGAGAGTGTGCGGGGTACCGACGTCTTCCTGATTCAGTCCACCTGTCACCCGACGAATGACAACCTGATGGAGTTGCTCATCATGAGTGATGCCTGCCGCCGGGGGAGTGCGCGACGCATCACCGCCGTCTTGCCCTATTTCGGCTACGCGCGACAGGACAAGAAGAGCAGCGGGCGAGAGCCCATTAGCGCCAAACTGGTAGCCAACCTGATCACGGTGGCCGGCGCAGACCGTGTGCTGTCGATAAACCTGCATACCGACCAGATACAAGGCTTCTTTGACATACCCGTGGATCACCTGTTTGGCCGCAAGATCCTGGCCGACTACTTCATGGAAGGTGGCATGACAGGGGAAGAAGTGGTGGTGGTTTCCCCGGACGTCAATGCTGTGAATGAGGCCATGCAGCTTGCGGACGAGCTGCATGCCTCCCTGGCGATTGTAGCCAAGCGCCGATTGCGGCCCAATGTGGCGCAGGTGCTGGAGATTATTGGCGATCTTGAGGACAAGGTGGCGATCATGCTGGATGACATGATTGACACTGCGGGGACCGTGGTGGAGGGTGCCAAAGCTATCAAGGAGCGAGGCGCCAGGGAGATTCACGTGGCTGCCGCGCACGGGGTGCTCTCCGGTCCGGCGCACGAGCGGCTGGCCGACCCCGCAATCAAGAGCCTGGTGCTCACGGATACCATACCTATTCCGCCGGAGAAGCGCATGGACAAGATGCACGTCCTGTCGGTGGCGCCATTGCTGGCGGAGGCTATTGACCACATCCATCGGGACGAATCGGTGAGTCAGATCCTGACCACCTGGCATAACTCACACGGACCCGGAAGTCGTTGACCGGGGCAAGTCAAGGACGGAGACATCCGGGCCCTGGGGGCCCGTTAGGAGGAAACTCGAATGGAGACTGTGAAGCTGGAAGCTCAGGCGAGAGAGGACACGGGCACGGGCGCCTGTCGCAGACTGCGGCGTGATGGTCTGGTGCCGGGCATCGTCTACGGCCAAGGGATGGAGGCCGCGGCCATTGCCGTGCCCTCAAAGGCGTTGTGGGAAGCGCTGCACACCCACCAGGGTGCCAATGTGCTGGTGGACTTGCAGGTAGAGGGCGTGAAACACACCAGCGAGGTAGCGGCGATGATCAAGGAGGTCCAGCGGGACCCCGTAAAGCGCCAACCGGTGCATGTGGACTTTCAGTGGATCTCGCTGAGCGAGACGGTCAGGGTGCGGGTGCCCATCCAGGTGGAGGGTGACTCAGTGGGAGTCAAGGAGGGGGGCGCGCTGGATCAGATCATCTACGAAATTGAGGTCGAGTGCCTGCCGGGGGCCATTCCCGACGTGCTGACCATTGACATTACTGAACTGGACATCCACGACAGTCGGCACGTCAGCGACCTGGTTGCTCCTGAGGGTGTTACCATCCTGCACGAGCCCACTGATACAGTAGTGACAATCGCCGCCCCCATCAGTCTTGAGGAGCTAGAGGCAGCGGTGGCAGAGGAGGAGCTCCTGGGAGAGGAAGGCGCGATTGGCGAGATACCCGAGGGCGCAGAGACGGGCGAAGAGGAAGAGACAGAGGAGCAGCGGGAGCAAGAGCAGGAGCGGGAATAGGCACGGGCGTCTCCCATGCGTTGCCTGATTGGCTTGGGCAATCCCGGACCGGAATACGCCGAGACCCGGCACAATCTCGGTTTCCGGGTGATTGCCCTGCTGGCGGAACGCCACCGCGTGCGGTTGCGCGGGCGGGACTGGGCCCGGTTTGGCCGTGGGGAGATTCATGACGAGCCGGTGGTGCTGGCCCAGCCCCTGACCTTCATGAATCACTCCGGGCATGCGGCGCGTCGGCTCTTGGCGAGGTTTCGCCTTCAGCCGGAGGACCTCCTCGTCATCTACGACGACCTGGACCTGGACCTGGGTCGCCTGCGCTTGCGCCCCTCTGGAAGTCCGGGAACGCATAAGGGTGTGCGCTCGGTGGTGGAAGAGGTGGGGCAGCAGTTCCCCCGCTTGCGGCTGGGCGTTGGCCCGCTTCCGGAGCGCACAGATGCGGTCCGCTTTGTTCTCTCCCCGTTCACCGAGGCCGAGCGCACGGTGGTGGAGAAGATGGTTGCGCGGGCGGCAGAGTCCGTGGAGTTTCTGGTAGCGGAGGGCCTGGAGGCCGCCATGAACCGGTTCAACGGCTAGGCGGTTCGGGAGGTGAGTGCCCATGCAACGCGCCAAGTCATGCGCCATTGTGCTGGTGGTGATCATCGCCCTGGTAGCGGGCCTTGTGGGGGGCATGTACCTGGTCGGTGGGCACTCTGCGATCTCTCCTTTTACTCCTGGGCTGTCCGCACCCGCCGCCTCGAAACCGGTGCCGGGCGAGCCGGGCCCCATTCGTGTGCGCTTCACGCAGGAAACGCTGAGCGAGCAGCTTCGCAAGGCAGTTAAGGGGCAAGAGGTCAGGGACTTGTTTCTGCGTCTGGAGCCTGGGCTGATAGTAGTCACCGGACGGCTCCAGAAGGGCCCCCTCTCCTCCCCTTTCCAGGTCGAATTGGTGCCTTTTGTGCAAGGCGGGCAGGTGAAGGTGGAAGTGCGAAAGGCGTCGGTTGGCCCCATGCCGTTGCCTGGTGAGCTGTCCGCAGCCATTGGCAGCCGGGCCGCCCGCGCGCTGGCGCGGGAGCAGGAGAAGATTCCCGGATTGGTGATTGACACGGTAGAGGTTGAGACCGGCGTGATGGAGGTCACGGGGCACCTGGATCCTTCCCACGCCGCCGCAGCGGAACCCTCCGATGACTAGGATGGAAGAGTCCCCTCGCGCACTGTAATGGAACTCTACTCTGAGCGTATCGAGGTGGAGTTGCCCCAGGATCAGGTGCTGCCGGCTCCTGTGGTGTTCACCTGGCGTGGACAGCGCTACGAGGTGAGGGAGACAGTACGCCGGTGGACGGATACGGGTTTCCCTCCGGGAGCCAAGCGGCGGTCTTGGCTGGAGCGTAGGCATCGGGAGTACTTCCGGCTGCGCACCGAGGAGGGAGCAGTCTGGGAGGTCTATCTGGACCGTGCTGGGGGCCGCCGCGCCTGGTTTCTCTCCCGGCGCTGGGGTCCGGAGGAGCTTCCTGACTCGTAGGACGTGTCGGCAGTAAGCCGCTCTCACCTGGCACGGGCCGCAGAGTGCGTCAGGGCCCTCACTCTAACTTCGTATGGCGAGCCCGGATCTCCTCGTAGGTAGCCCCCAGGCGCTCCATCAGCCACAGCACCAGGCCATCCCCCAGCACCAGCAGGCACTGCTCGAACAGGGACCCCGGCGGCTGGGTACTCACCCGCTGATTGGAGACGCCCACGATGGCCGCGGGTATCTCCACCACCAGGTCGCAGGCGCGGGCGATGGGGGACTGGGGATGCGCGGTAATCGCCGCCGTCCGGGCGCCGCGCTCATGAGCCGCCTGAACCATGGCCAAGGTGGTGCGGGTCTCCCCCGAGCCGGAGCCGGCGATGAGCAAGTCCCCCGTGCGGATGGCCGGCGTGATCGTCTCCCCGACCACGTAGGAATGTAGCCCCAGGTGCATGAGGCGCATGGCCAAGGCCTTTAGCATGAGCAGGCTGCGGCCCGCGCCACATACGAAGATGCGCTGAGCGGTGAGGATGGTCTCACCCAGGGCCTCAACCCGCTGGGGGTCAACTCCGGACAGGACGCCAGAGATCTCCCGCGCAATGAGAAGGTGCCTGTTATTCGAGTCGCTCATGGTGTAGGTATTTCAGCGGGACGCGTGATCACGACCGTCGCGCGCTCCAGATCCAGGTGCTTAAGCGCCAACTCCCGCAACTGGGCAGCAGTCACGGCGTCGATTTTCTCGCTGACTTTCTCCATGAAATCATATCCCAGGCCATAGGTTTCGTCCAGGGCACGGGTGAGCAGCCGGTCCTTGGGATCCGCCTGCCCGGCGAGGTGCCGACTGCGGACCACGTTCTTGGCTTCCGCGAGCGCTTCCGCCGTGAGGGGCGTGTCTTGCAGCCGGCGGATCACCTGCTCAATCCTCTGCTGCACGACCTCCACTTTCCCCGGCTCGGTGATGGCGTAGACGACGAAGGCGGCAGGCAGCAGCCCGTACTCGGCATACGCGCCCGCGTCGTAAACCAGTCCGGCGTTGCGCAGGCTCAGGAAGAGGGAGTCCTCCGTGCCCGTGGCGCCCAGCACGTTCTGAAGAAGCTCCCACGCAAAGCGGTCAGCGCCGGTGATGGTCGCGCCGGCCCATCCGTAGTAGACCACGGCCTCATTCTGTGGGCGCGAAACGGTCTTGACCTGACGCTGGGTCACCGGCCGTGCCGGGCGGAGAGCGGGCAGGGAGCCCCTGGGGGCCTTCCATGGGCCGAAATGCTTCTCTACCAGGGATCGCGCTTGCGCGAGGGTCAGGTCGCCGGAAAGCCCTAGCACGATAGCGTGAGGGTGGAAAGCGGCACGGTAGAAGCTCAACAAGTCCTCGCGCGACAGGGCCTGGATTGTCTCCGCTGTGCCGGTACGGGCAAAGGCGTACGGGGAGTCCGCAAACAGGAGGGGGTCCAGTAGGAGCCGGGTGGCCAGGTGCGGGCTTTCTTGCTGAGCCGCAATCGCCGCGAGTGTCTGCCGCTGCAAGTGCTCCAGCTCTGCCGGTGGGAAGTCGGGCCGCGTGATTTCCAGCGCAGCCGTGCGCACCAGGAGATCAGCGTCCTCGGCCAGCGCCTGCCCCTGGAAGTAGACAGTATTGAGACCTGAGCCGGCGCTGAGAATGGCCCCGCAGGCCTCCAGAGGAGCGGCCAGGTCCTGCTGGCTGCGCCCTCCCGCTCCGCGGGTGAGTATCTGGGCGGTCAGCGGACTGACGCCCGCCTTCCTCTCCGGCTCATGCGACTGGCCGGCGAGGGTTACGGCGGTGAACTGGACGCTGCCGCTCCCCGGCTCGGGCATGAACACGACCCGCAAGCCGTTGGGCAGTGTGAAGAGGCTGGGTCGGGATACGGTGCCCGTGGAAAAGCGCTCGACGGGGATAACGGGCGTACCCGGAGGGGCCAGCACTGCCAGGGCATAGGTGCCCGGGTGGAGGTAACGGCGCGCCGCCGAGGTCACCTGTTCCGGAGTGACCTGCCGGATGTGCTCCACATAGCGAGCAGAGAAACTCGGATCCCCATACAACAGCCAACCATAGCCGAGAGAGTCCGCACGCTGTTCGGGTGTCTGATCGGAAAAGACTTTGCCGGCCACGACCTGCTTTTGCGCTTTGCGGACTTGTTCCGGGCTGGCCCCGCGCTCGCCAACCCGGGCCACCTCCACCAGAATGGCCTCTCTCACCTGCTGGATCTTGGCGGGATCACAGGTGGCCATGATCTGAAAGGCCCCGGCGTCGTAAGTCGGGGTGTAGTTTCCGCACCCGATATGGTCCACTAGTCCCTGCTGGTTTTGGAGCCGCCCAACCAGGAGTGAGGTCTCCCCCTCACCCAGCATCACAGCCAGCACGTCCAGGGGGTACATGTCGGGGCTATCGCTGGCCACGCTACGCCAGCCCAACATGAGATGTGCCCGTTGCACATCCTCCTTGTACCGGACCTGCACGCGCACCGATCCTGGCCTGGGCTCCACCGGCAGTGGCGCAGGCACCGCATAGCCGCGGGGGACCGTGCTCAGGGCCTCGGCGGCCTTGCGCATCATGGCGTTGGGGTCAAAGTTTCCGACCAGAGACACCACTATGTTGTCGGGTTGGTAGCGTTCGCGATGATATGCACGCACGTCCTCTGCGCTGCATGCCGCCATGGCGGTGCTGTCTCCGCCAATGGGGACGTGCTCTGGGTGGGTGGGGAAGAGGGTAGAGGCGAACAAGTCATAGAGCACGCGGTATGGTTCGTTCTCGTCCTTGCTGTTCTCCCGCACTATGACTTCCTGCTCCTGCTTAACTGCCTCGGGCGCAATCGCGGTGTAAAAGACGACATCCTTCAAGAGGTCGAGGGCGAGGTCCACCTTATCTGCGGTGGTGGTGACGTAGTAGCAGGTGACGCTCTTGGAGGTATAGGCCCCGAAGCCCTCGCCCATCTCTCGGCTGGCCTTCCAGACTTCGTCATCCTTGTACTTGACGCCGCCGTGGCAGGCTACGTGTTCCAGCAGATGGCTGATTCCGGCTCCGGTCCAGCGGCCCTCATGCACGCTTCCCGTATTGACGTAGATACGTACCGCGGCCAGGGGCGCCGCCGCATACCGATCCACAACCAGGCGCAGTCCGTTGGGGAGTGTCCGCTGCACCGGTTGGGCATAGACCCCCACGGAGGCCGCAATGAGCAAGGAGGTCAAGAAGAGACTGGAACGCAAAGCTCGCAATGACAAGTCAGTTCACCAACTTCACCTGGGTGCCGAAATACGGCGGAATGCAGGCCGTAGCAGGCAGAGTATATCACAGCGCGAAGGAATCCGTCGCCTGCCGAGGAAGGCACAAGGCTAATTCCCGCACCCCAGGAAGCACGATGGCCGACTCACTACGCAATCAGAACCAAGCGAAAGAGCGCTATTTCTTGCGAAACGCCGCGTTGGTTGCGCCTGTAGACCTCTTTTGGGGCTTCGGTACTGCAATCACTGCCACCGGCCCCATCCTCACTGTCTTCCTGCAGCAACTGGGGGCGACGAACCTGGTCATCGGCCTGGCGCCGGTGGCCTTTCTGATGGGCAACACGCTGCTCCAGCTTCCCTCCGCGCACCTGACCCGCAACCTCCGCCGAAAGCGCGTCTTCTTTGCGCTGGCACACGTGGTGCCCTGTAGCGCCTGGATCATGGCCGGTTTGGTGACAGCGCCTTTGGCAGCCTCATACCCCGGGGCCATGGTCTGGACATTGCTGGCCGTGATTGCGGCCTTCTCAGCAGCAAACGGGTTCCTGATGCCCATGTGGACGCAGCTGTTCCCACGTCTGTTCAGTGATAACCGGCGGGGGCTGATCGGGGGCCTGATCAACCTGGCCGCTGGTTTTGGGGGCTTGGCCGGGGGGCTGTATGCTGCGCACGTGCTGGCTGCCCGGGCCTTCCCGCTCGGCTACGCTCACCTGTTCCTGCTGGCCGGTGTGGTGGAACTGGTCTCGGTCCAGACGTACCTGTTTGTCCATGAGGAGGTGCCGGAGGATCCCCGGCAGGGAGTGGAGGCCCCCCCTGAACCCAGGGCCGGACCCGGTCTGCTCCCTTCTCTGCGCGTGCTCTGGCGAGAAGACCTGCGCCTGCGCCGCTACCTGCTGGTGCGCAATATCTCTGAGTTCGGTTTCGCCGCCAACGCCTTCTTCGCCGTCTACGCTATCCAGCAATTCGATCTGCCCCAGAGCGTTGGAGGCGCCTTCGTGATTGCAGCCAACCTCGGGTATGCGGCCATGGCCTTGTTCTTTGGCCACCTGGGCGATCGGCGGGGCTACCGGCGAGTGGTCAGTTGGTCGCTGGTGTGCAGCGCCTTCAGCACTCTAGTGGCACTGGTCAGCGGGGAGGCCTGGCTGTTTTACCTGGTGTTTCTGTTCTCCGGGGCTGGCTTGGCCGGGGACTGGATGGCCAATGTCAACCTCATGATCGAGATGAGCACCGAGGAGCGCAGAGGATACTACTACGGGCTGTTCAGCACGGCCATGGCCCCGGTGCGGTTGGTTGCGCCGCTGGCCTGGGGCTGGCTCGGCGATGCGATGGGGCTGCGGTGGGCCTTCCTCGGCGGCCTGGGGCTGCAGGTGGCAGGAATCATTCTCCTGCTGGCTCTGGTGGACGACCCGCGGCGTCCGGGGCAGAGATTCCTGCGCTGGCGCTGGCGCACCTGGCGCCCACGGCTATATTGAAGAAGACCAGTCTGTGCGCTACCCTTGAACTCTCCCGCCTGTCATCTGCGCCTCACCACTCCCAGCGCTGGTTCTTGCCGACCTCCTGCGAAATGAAGTATCCCAGGGCGGCGCCGGCCAGCACTTGGAGGGGATAGTGACCGTCATCCCGTATGCGCTGGTAGCCGGTGACCACCGCCAGGGTATACGCGGGGATGGTCCAGCGGCTGTCGTGCTGAGATAGCGTCTCAGCAAAAGCAAAGGCAAAGGCGGCGTGCCCGGAGGGGAAGCCGTCGTCGGCGTCCCGGTCCCGGGGCCTCGGCTGCTGGGTGGAGAGCTTCAGCAGCTCTGTCGCGGCCTGCGTGTAGGCCAGGGAGCGGAACATCTGGCTCCCGAAGACGCGGTCCTCGTGGTTACTGCTGCAGAGCTGGGCGATGGTAGTGCCTGCCGCCAGCCATTGCGTGCCATGTGAGGCCCAGTACACTATGTCGTCTCCCCGGGCCATTCCGGTCCCGGCCAGCATCACTATCCCGAGCGCGGCTAATAGTCTCACGTTCGTCTCCTTTGTCGTTCTTTTTTGTTCCTTCTCTACTTCGCACTTCCGACTGCCACTAGTGCATTTCCTGGCCACCCGTGACGTTGATCGCCTGACCGGTCATGTAGCTGGAGGCGTCGGAAGCCAGGAAGACCACGGCGTTGGCCACGTCCTCATACGTGCAGCCCCGTTTCATCGGCACCTGGTCGGTATACCGCTGCCGCACCTCCGCCTCGCTGATGCCCCAGCGCTTCGCGTACTGCGCGTACAGGCTGTTAACCCACAGTGGGGAGTCCAGGAGGTTGCCGGGGCAGACGGCGTTGACGCGGATACCCTCCTCGGCCAACTCCAGGGCCAGGCTCTGGGTCAGGCCGATGCCGCCGAACTTGGAGGAGGCGTACGCGCTGTTCTTGGCGCTGCCCTTCTTGCCGGACTTGGAGTTGATCTGGATGAGGGAGCCAGACTTGCGCGGGAGCATCACGCGGACCGCATGCTTGGCGGTGATCATGTAGCCCACCAGATCCACCTCGAGCACCTGCCGCCAGTCGTTGACGTCAAACTCCACGATGGGGCCGGACTTCAGGATGCCGGCGTTGGCCACGCAGATATCCAGTCGTCCGAACTTCTCGATGGCGGCGTCAAAGCCCGCGGCCACCTGCGCCTCGTCGGTGACGTTCATGGGCAAGCCGAGGGTGGGCACACCATACTCCTGCGCGAGGCGTTCGGCCAGGGCCTGGCCCTGTTCGGCTTGCAGGTCGGCGATGGCGACGCCACAGCCCTCCTGCGCGAGGCGCTCGGCCAGGTGCTCCCCCAGCCCCTGCGCCCCACCGGTGATGAGTGCGGTTCGTTCTTGGATTGAGAAGACGTTAGCCATGAATCTATTGACCTCCAGTGCTCCTAAGTTGGGGAAACAGGCCCCGCCTGGCTGTGGATACTGTACCAAGTGCTGGCGTTAGGTTCTACAGCCTCTTCTCCAGCAGCGCCTTCTCCGCCGCTCGGGTCCACACTCCGCCGGGGCCGAGGAGGGCCGGAAGGCTAAAGACCAAGAAGAACGCGGAGACGATCCTCAACCTCGGCAAGCGTGTGGCTGGAAACAGCCCCCAGACGCCGCACCAAGCGCTCCTTGGAGACGGCTCGCACGTTGTCGCACATGATGACGGAAGGCCTGGTTGTCCCGCCCTCCGGAGGCTCGGTAGGCACATGCAACACGATGCCTCTGCGGTGGCTGGTGATGGGGACAATGACTATCATTTCCGCAGGGCTTTCGTTGAACAAGTCCACGGAGACGACCACGACGGGCCGCAGTCCCGCCTGTTCGTGGCCGACGGTCTGGCCGAAATCAACGTACCAGACCTCACCCCTTGCCGCACACAGGCTCACTCCTCCGCAACCCCATCGGCTATGGCCTGCTCGAACAGCTTTCGCTCCGCCAGTACCTCAGCCCAGGCCTTAGGGTCTTGGCGTAAAGCCGCGTATTGGGCACTAGCCTGCTCCAGCATAACCTGACGTCGCAGTTGTTCCACCGCCTGCTGCAAGACTTCCGTCATGGTAGTTCCCTGGTCCGCCGCCAACTTGCGCAGTATGCGGTGGGTTTCTTCACTCAGGCGCACAGTTGTCGTTGGCATGCAATTGCACCTCCGATGTCTACTGATGTGTAGACATCATAGCACGCGTCCGAAAGGGCCGTCAAGGTTGTGCATGGCGCCGCGCCCGGCACCTCTACAAGAGCTTCTCCATCAGCGCCTTCTCCGCCGCTCGGGTCCACACTCCCCCCGGTCCCAGCAAGGCTGCCACCTCGGGCAGCGTGTCTTCCAGGTCACGTAGTGGCGTCAGAGGCAGGTCTTGGATCTGCGGGTAGATGACAATCTTGCCCGGCACCAGCATGTCAATGACCGCCTGCAGGCCGTCGTGGACCGCCTCCAGGCCACCGATGGCCGCTACCGCCGCGTTAGCGTCTATTTCCCCGGTCTCAGTCATGTGCAGCGCCTGGACCAGGTCCTCAATCGCCGAACCGCTGGTGCCCTGGAAGCGTATGCCACGGGTGATGATTGGCCCCAGGTCTGTCGCTGCGACGGACCCGCGCGGAATGCCCGCGAAGATATCCAGCACTCCCTGCTCGCCCATCCAGGGCACCATCCCGGCGATCATCGGCGGCACCGGCACGAGCATATGGAGATCATCGAAGCCGTTAGGAGCCAGCTCCCGCAATCTGGCCTCAAAGGCCTCCTGCCCCAGGGCCTGGGGGTTGAGCAGGACCATCTCCCGGCCCCGCTCGCCGGCCACGTGCTCTAGGCGCGTCCGCAGCAGCTCCAGCCGCTCATCGTCCAGGTCACTGATGACGATCAGCGCCGGGCCCTGAGCGGCCTGAGCGGCGATTTGTACGTGCATCTGGCCCATGGGCCCCCCGCCGCCCGCGATCCAGGCCTTGCCACCGGGCTCATAGTTGGGATGGCGCGTCTCCGCATAGGCGACGGAGACGTCCTTCCCGGCGGAGCCGTAATAGCGGATATAGTCGTAGTGGATGCGTCCCAGGTCAATCTCCACCGGACGCGAGGGCGCCGGCCCCAGCAGGGCCATGACACCGTGGCGACCGACCGCAGCGGAAGCCTGCTCAATCAACTCCGGAGAGACGGTTCCCAGAAGAATCAGGTCCTCAAACCCCTCCGGAGCGTGCGCGGCCTGCGCCGCCTCGACGGTGGTTTCCGCCAGCGAGCCGGTGCAGACGACCTCCGCGCCCCACGTCTCTGCCGCCGCAGTGACCTCGGCTGACAGGTCTGCTGGCGCGCCGGTCAGGACCATCTTCTTGGGGCCCGGTCCCTCCGTGAGGCCGCCCAGGGTGTACCCCTCCGCGCCCTCGCCTGCGATGATCCAGGCCGTGCCTCCCTCGGCGAGCGTTCGCCGGAAGTCCGTACGATAGGCGCAGACCACGCAGGCCCACGGCTCGGACAGCGCCGCTTCCGCGTAGCCGGTCTCGGGCTGCACGGGAATCAGGTAGCAGCCGTCATCCCCGCGCAGGACCTCATCGCCGAAGACTACGTATTGTTCAAAGGCGCCCGGCAGCATGTAACCGAAGGCCAGATTCTTCCCCTGGAAGTAGATATCGGCCTGCACCACGAAGCGGTCGCCGACGTTGTATTGCCCGGCCAGCTCCTCGCCAACCCGCACGATGGTGCAGGAGACCTCATGCCCGGCGATCATCGGCTCGGCCTGCAAATCCCGCCCAAACAGCCGCGGATGGCTGCCGCCCTGGCGGATGATCTTGATATCCGAGAAGCAGATGCCAGCGGCGTCAATCCGCGCCAGGAGCTGGTCCGGCCCGCACTTCGGCACGGGGATCTCGACCGGCTTGCCCTCCTGGCCAACGTTCTCCATACCGGCGCCATAGATCAGCCAGGCTTGCTGCTTGGCGGGGACTTCTCCTTCTCCGCGACGAAAACTCTCAAACTTGCTCATTCAGAATACACTCCGTTCAGTCCTCAAGCGCCCACCCGTAACCCAGGCCCTCCAGGTAGTCGTGATTGTACTTTTGGTCCGCAAAGGGCGTCAGCGTCGTCTGGTCCTGCTCCACGCACGCCCAGCCGTCAAAGCCCTGGGCCACCAGTACCTTCAGACAGGCGTCGAGGTCAATCCCCGCCGTGCCCTTGCCCAGCTCGCAAAAGCGCACGTGCTGGCCCTGCTCGTCCAGCATCGAGTCCTTCAGGTGACAGTGTACCACGCGCTTCCCGTACCGCTCCAGGAACTCCAGCGGCTTGGCTCCGCCCGAGGCCATGTGCCCGAGGTCCGCACACCAGCCAATCTCGGTGCTGTCCAGGAACCGCGCCAGGCCCTCCGGTGTCTCCGTTACCGTCCCCAGATGGTTATGGAAACCGATGGGGAAGTCCAGCTCCCGCGAGAGCTCGGCCATGGCGTTAGCGTCCTGTATCAGCTTGTCCATGACCTGCTCCGGATCTTCTCCCTCGGGCACCCAGCCGCCCCCGGCCATCAAGGCTGTGCCGGCCTGGGCGCGCAAGAACTCAATCGCTACGCGCGCCTTTTCGAGATCGTCCACCCCGACGCCGGTGCACACGATGCGCACACCGAGGCCGTCGCAGACCTCGCGTACCACCGCCGCGTCCTGCATCTGGGGCAGATACGCTCCGGTCATGTCCACCCCTCTGAACCCGGTCTTGGCACATTCGGCCAGGACCAGTCTATAGCTGAAGGTGGATTCGTGTTCCTGCTGGTAAGCGTACCAGCCGTAGGTCTGGACGCCGAGGTGGAGTGCCATGTTGCCGCTTCCTTTCCGTGAGCATGTACAGTTTCCTCGCCTGGGTCTGCGATTCCTGCGCGTGAAGTTTGCGGGCTTGTTACCTTCCGGGAGCGCAGGATTGACTCCCGCTGGCCTCCTCGTTGGCCGCCTTGACCAATACCACCCGTAAGAAGGTTGTGCAACAGGAAGGGGCGAAATGACGAGCACGTTGAGATGCTCGCCGGTCTAGTCTATGGGTACCTCCACCTCACATCGCTCACCAGTCACCGCGGAGTGGGATCGCGTCCGGGAATTGTATCTGACCCCCAATCCCGCCCCGGGAGAGATCGTGGGTCGCATCGTGGCTGCGTTGGATGACGCTGCTCGCCAACGCCTGCACGATGCGGCGGTGGTGCGCTGCCTGGACTCAGTGCTGGCTGGGAGCGCGGACCTGGCGGAGGGGCGCAGCCAACTCGTTCCCGCCCAGGAGACGGGATCGGCTGCCCTCGATCTCGCTGGGAGGCTGCGGCGCCAGGCAGCGGACCGGATCGGCGCCGACCACGTCGCCTCGGTCACCGGAACGCTGGCTCTCGACGCCATTCCACCCACGGTAGTTGCAGCTCTGGGACCCACGCCTGCCTGGTACGAACTACCCGCCGAGACGGTGACCGCCCGTTACGGTCGTTACACCACTGAGCAGGACCTCAGCGTTCTCACCGGGGAGTTCTGTGCGCAGGATTTCGATCGTGTCTTCCGCTACTTTGTCACCCGCGATCTGGCCGACCACGTCGGCGAGGCTGCGGCTCCCACCGTGACCGCCGCGGCCCGCCTGGTGGATCGGGTCGGGGAATTTTGCCAGGCGCGGGGCCGGCCACCCGGCTTGCGGCGCGTGGAGCAGGACCTCCAGGAGATGGCACGGCTCCCCGAGGAGCAGAGGTCGCGAGCACTGGACCCGCTGGTAGCCTCGATGATTCGCGAAGGACTGGCCGGATTGGCCGGGGGGTAGAGTTTTGGTCGCACGGATGTTTCAGACGGAGGGCCGGACGGCGGGAGCCGCGCAGCACTGCGCGGAGCCGAATGTCTGCCTGCTGGATTGGCGCTCCGAGCAGCGAAACGCGCTGCTGGAGTGTTCGGCCCTGCCTCTGCCGAGTGGCAAGGAGCGCCCCCTGGCCCTGGATTTTCTGGACGTGGCCGTGGGGGTCTATCTGGCGGACCTGGCCGTGCCCCGAGGGCGCAACGAAGATTTCGTCCGGGATATCGAGCTGGACCTGGCAGTTCGCGAGCTGGACTTCTGGGAGGCTCACCAGAGAGATCTTTCCCAACTCCTGCACCGGATCAGCGGTGACAACTTTGACCTGCGGTTTAGTGCCCGCGCCGAGGAGGGCGATCTGCCCAGTGCCCCGGCCTGGCCCAGCGCGGACAGCGTCTGCCTGGTGTCCGGCGGGTTGGACTCCATGGCCGGCGCTGCCCTGCTCTTGCGCACAGGCCGTTTCCCGCGCCTGGTCATGCATCGTTCCGGCAACCCCACGGTTGCTGAGGCACAAGATCGCGTCGCCGCCACGCTGGAAGAGCACTGGCCCGACTGCTCGCGCCTCTCGCCCGTGCGCCTCGCGCCGAGCTCGCATCGCACCCACGCCCTGCCCTTCCCGCCTCCGGACCGCCGCGAGACCACCCGGCGTTGTCGCTCCGTGCTATTCATGGCTCTGGGAGCCCTTGCCGCTAGGGGCGAGGGAGTGGAGGAAGTCTACCTGTGCGACAACGCCGTTCTCACGGCCGCCGTACCAGTCTCCGAGGCGCGGATCGGCAGCTTCACTACCCATAGTACGCATCCCGTCGCGCTGGCGAAGTTTAATGACTTACTGGAAGCTGCCGGTTGGAAGGTGCGTTTGGTGAATCCGTTCCTCTATCAGGCTAAGGGCGAGATCATCCGCAACTGCCTGCAGCCGGTGCTGAGCCCGCAGGAGATCGAGCAGACCGTATCCTGCTGGGCCATCGGGCGCCATCAGCGACAATGCGGAGCGTGCGTGCCCTGCCTGCTGCGGCGCTTCGCTCTACTTTCCTGCGATCTGCCGGATGAGGTGTACGGCACAGATGTCCTGGCGACTCCCCATGACGCCCGAAACACCGAGGCCTACCGCAACCTTACCGATCTGCTGGGATGGGCGCGGCGCTTGCTGTTCACTCCGGAGGTGCAGATTCCGCTGCAGTACCCCTCGCTGCTGGAGATGCAGGAGGGCGGCGCGCAGGTGATGGACGTGGTCCGCGCGCTGCGGCGCCAGGCCACGGAGATTTTTGAGGTCACGCAGCGTCGCTTCCCGGAGGCCGCCGCTCTCATGGGGTTGGGGTGAGTCCATGACGCGACGCCACTTTCTCCAGGCCGCGGGGGTCGCCACCGGCGCCTACCTGGTGGGACGCGGCGGCTGGTTCCTTCGTGGCGAGAAGTATGACCTCCATCTGACCGAGTGGGAGGTGCCCGTCGCGCGTTTGCCTCGTGAGCTCGACGGGCTGCGCATACTACACTTCACCGACCTCCACCTCACCGCCGCTGTGTCCCGGCGCTATCTTCACGAAGCCCTGGCCGCTATGCAGCGCTATCCCGTGGATGTGATCTGCTTCACGGGAGACCTGCTCAGCACCATCCCGAAGTTCCTGCGTCACTTTGCCCCTGACCTCGCCGCGCTGCATGCGCCCCGCGGGAAGTATGCCGTGTTGGGGAATCACGATTTCTTCCATGGCCGCCGCGACGCCGTGGTGCGGACACTGCAGGAGACGGGGTGGGAGGTGCTGCGTAACCGGAGCCTTCTCTTGCCAGACAGCGACGGGCAAGTATGGGTGGTGGGTATTGACGATCCGGTGACCGGACGCGAAGACGTCCCCCAGGCCTTAGAGGGGGTCCCCTCAGCGGTCTGTCGCCTGGGCCTGGGACATACTCCGGACCTGGTCTCGCGGCTCTCTGCGGGGGACATGGATCTGTATCTGTGTGGTCACACTCACGGGGGGCAGGTCGTCCTGCCTCTTGTGGGACCGCCGGTAGTCAACAGCCAGCTCGGCGCCCACTATGCCTGGGGACTGTTCAACTACCAGGGGACCATGCTCCAGGTCTCCCGCGGTGTCGGAATCGTGCAGCCGTACTACCGCCTCAATTGCCCCCCGGAGATCGTGATATCAACTCTGCGAGCGGTGGATGGCGCCCTGCCCACCGCTGGTTTTCGGCCCCGGATACAGCGTCTCTGGCCGGTGTGGAACAGCTGGCGCAAGAACTAATTACGGGTGCGCTTCGTCTTTGAGTTCGCCGCGTGCCTGGGCCGGGAAGGTATCCCCGGCTTCAGTGCAGAATACAGGCGGCGTCGTGCTAAATGTACCGGAGGTGAGTTGAAATGGCGGTTCCTGTAGTCGATGCAGATACTTGCACCGGGTGCGAACTGTGCACCCAGATCGCGGAAAACACTTTTGCCATGAATGATGACGGGGTGGCAGTCGTCCAGGATCCGGCGGGCGACGACCAGGACACCATCCAGGAGGCTATTGACTCCTGCCCGGTGTCGGCCATTAGCTGGTCCGAGTAGCTGGAAGCTTCGGTGCAGAGGTAGCGAGCAGTCACCAGGCTGCTCGCTACCTGAAGCCATGGTTGAAAGAAGGGAGACAGTGAGATGCGCTTAGTACGCGTGGATCCCACGCTGTGCCAGTCTGCAGAAATCTGTGTGAGCATCGCTCCCGGAGTCTTCCGCCTCAATGATGAGGGCCTCTCAGAAGTCTACAACCCTGAGGGAGCTGACGAGGCCACCCTGCAACAGGCGATAGATTCGTGCCCCTTCCAGGCCATCAGTTGGGTGGAGGAGTAGGCAGCACCAGCGACGGGCGATTTGTTCATCACCAGCCGCGGGAGCCACGCCTCCCCGTTGTGTGTTGTCCGGCTCCCTTGACCATACATGAGCGGCTTGCTATACTAGGAGTCACCGGTGGGCCCGTGGCGCAGCTGGGAGCGCGTCTGAATGGCATTCAGAAGGTCGCGAGTTCGATTCTCGCCGGGTCCACCAGACCTTCGTGTGTACGGCGGCGTTCGGAGCCCAGGCTTCTGGCGCCGCCTTTTGCTAAGAGTCTCCAGCTGACCGTTGCCAGTCAGTCTGCGCGGGTTCGCCGGTGATCATGCCTTCCTTCGCCCCGCAGTCTGTAGCCCCCGCATCGGGCCTCTGAACTGGTTCCAGGAGGGTTCTCTATGTCCGCGGAAGTGCAGAAGTTTGACGTGGTCGTAATCGGTAGCGGGCCGGCAGGCTATGTCGCAGCGCTCTGGGCTGCGGAACGTGGCGCCAGGGCTGCCCTGGTCGAGAAGAAGTACCTGGGCGGAACCTGCCTAAACGTGGGCTGCATACCCTCCAAAGCACTGATTCACTGTGTGGAAATGCTGGATATGGCCCGCAGCGGCAAACGCTTCGGGATCACTTTCGGCGAACCGCAGGTGGACTTCGATAAGGTCCGGGGCTACAAGGACCGGGTGGTAAAGCAGCTAGTGACGGGCGTGGAGCACCTGCTCAACAAACGGGAAGTCGCGGTCTTTCGGGGCCTGGGCAGGTTACAGGGGCCCGGCGAGGTCGCCGTCGAGTTAGAAGACGGCACGGTCAGCCTCCAGGCCGACCGGATCCTCCTCTGTACTGGTTCAGAGCCAGTCTGCTTGCCGATGTGTAGCCTGGATGACCCAGCGATCATGACCAGCGACAACGCCGTCAACCTCCCCGGACCGCCGAAGAGCCTGGCAATCATCGGGGGCGGCGCCATCGGTCTGGAATTTGCCTACGTCTACTCCGGCTTCGGTACCCAGGTCACCGTCGTGGAGATGCTGCCTCGCCTTCTCCCGTCCGAGGACCCGGAAGCTTCCGAGGTGCTGGCCAGGGCACTGGTAAAGCGTGGCGTGAAGATCGCCGTGAACTCGAAGGTAACCGAGGTCGCCGACAGCGACCAGGGCAAGCGGCTGGTGTATGAGTGCGAGGGGGAGTGTACGACCATCGAGGCGGAGATGGCTTTGCTGGCGGTTGGCCGTCGCGCCTCGACGGCGGGCCTGGGCCTGGAGGAAGCCGGCGTGGCGCTGGAGCGCGGACGCGTGCAGGTGAACGAGCGGCTGCAGACCAGCGTGCCTTCCATCTTCGCCGCGGGCGATTGCTTACGCGGCATTGGGCTGGCGCACCTGGCCTCGCACGAGGGCCTGGCTGCGGTAGACTTCGCCCTGGGGCGGGAGGCGCATGTCAACCTGGACTGCGTCCCTTCGGGCATTTACACCGTGCCCGAAGTCGCCTCGGTGGGCCTCCGGGAGCACGAGGCGCAGGAGCGCGGCCTGGAGATTACGGTGGGCAAGTTCCCCTTCAGCGCGCTGGGGAAGGCCACCGTGCTCAACGAGCGCGAAGGCTTCGTCAAGCTCATCGCGGAGCCAGGCACCGGTCGCATGCTCGGCGGTACGATCGTCGGCCCCAAGGCCACGGAACTGATTGCTGAGGTTGCCCTGGCAGTGGAGAACCAGTTGAGCATGGAGGATATCGCTGACACGATACACGGCCACCCGACGTTGAACGAGTCAGTGGGCGAGGCTGCCCTGGCGGGGCTGGGGACCCCGCTGCACAATCTGCCGTAGGCACCCTGCCATGCACGGAGATAGGAAGGATTTACTATGACCATCACTGAGAAGATCCTGGCTAACGCTGCCGGCGTGGACCGGGTTAGGCCTGGGGATTTCGTGACCTGCAAGCTGAGCCTCGTCCTGGCCAACGACATCACCGCCCCCATCTCAATTCGTGAATTCCGGGAGATGGGTGCGACGAAAGTTTTCGACCCCGAGCGCGTGGTGCTGGTCGCCGATCACAACACCCCTAACAAGGACATCCAGTCCGCGGAGAACACCAAGCTACTGCGTGACTTCGCCCGCGAGCAGGGCCTCAAACACTTCTACGAGGCCCAGGGCGGGGGTATCGAGCACATCATCGTGCCCGACAAGGGCCTGGCGCTGCCCGGGGATGTGGTGATCGGCGCCGATTCCCACACCTGCACTTACGGGGCGGTGGGCGCCTTTGCCACCGGTGTCGGCTCCACGGATGCCGCGGGCGGCATGGCCCTGGGTGAGACCTGGTTTCGCGTCCCGGAAAGCATGAAGTTCATCTTTACCGGGAGCCTGCAGCCCTGGGTCGGGGGCAAGGACCTGATTCTCTATGCTATCGGCAAGATTGGGGTGGACGGTGCGCGTTACCGGGCGATGGAGTTCGCCGGACCGGTGATCGAGAGCTTGGACATGGCCGGGCGTTTCACCATGTGCAATATGGCAATCGAGGCCGGCGGGAAATCTGGAATCGTGGCGCCGGACCAGACCACGCTGGAGTGGGTGAAGCCCCGCGCCGCTCGTGAGTTCCTGGCCTTCCACAGCGATCCCAACGCCGAGTACGCTGAGGTCTGCGAGTGGGACGCGGGGGACATTGAGCCTCAGGTAGCCTTCCCGCACCTGCCGGAGAACGCTCGCGGTCTCTCTGAGGTCGGCGAAATCAGGATTGATCAGGCGGTCATCGGCGCCTGCACCAACGGCCGTCTGGAGGACCTGCGCGTGGCGGCCCAGGTGCTGAAGGGCCGCAAGGTCGCTCCCGGCGTCCGCTGTCTGGTCTTCCCCGGAAGCACCGAGATTCACCTGCAGGCCACGCAGGAAGGCCTGGTGGAGACCTTCCTCGAGGCGGGGTGTCTGTTTGGGGTACCCACCTGCGGACCGTGCCTGGGCGGACATAGCGGGTGTCTGGCACAAGCCGAACGGGCCATCGCCACCACCAACCGCAACTTCGTAGGCCGCATGGGCCATCCGAAGAGTGAGATTTATCTCGCGGGCCCGGCAATCACTGCCGCCAGCGCCGTGCTGGGTAAGATCGGCGGCCCCGACGAGCTCAGCTAGTCGTGGGTGATGAGCTGTGAGTGGTGAGTAACGACCGAAGGGTTGCCGTCCCCAACTCACCACCCAGTACACGGCAGGCACCACTTTCGCATGTCACCGCTCTTCAAGACCCTCGAGGGTGTTCTGGTCATAGTCGGGGCGCTGGGCCTGGGATACCTCGCCCGGCATCGGGGGTGGCTGTCTGCCGAGCGTTCAAGCCCCATCAGTCGCGCAGGACTCACGTACCTCTCGCCTGTCGTCATTGCCCTGGTTCTCTGGGCGCTCGTGCTCCCAGGTTGGAGCGTAGCAGCCCTGCCTGTGATCTGCGCGCTGCTCATCTTACTGGCCTGGCCGCTCTCGAGCTGGCTGGGGCGTGGACTCTTCTCGGCGCCGCGCGACCGGGCCCCCTGGATCCTCTGTTCGATGTTCAGCAATCAGGGGACCACCTACGGCGCTTTCCTGTGCTATCTCCTCCTGGGCGTGCAGGGCGCCGCGCTGGCTTCCTTCTTCTGCCTTCCCTTTGCACCCCTGGTCTATCTTCTGGGCTTCTACATTGCCGGGCGCTACGTGGAAGGCGCGCTCTCCCCCTGGGCCGCACTGGGAAGGGTGTTTCGGGCCAGCTATAGCCGCAACCCCTTGCTGGCTACTGGGCTGGGTCTGCTGCTCTTGGCTTTCGCGCCCCGGCTTCCGCTGTTCGGCCACCGGGCCATTGAGGTGCTGGTGCCGCTGGACGCCGCAATCCAGCTCTTCGCCATCGGCTTGTCCCTGCGGCTCTCCCGCGTTGCGGCCTATCTCCGCCCTGTTGTCGTGATGCACGCCTTCAAGTTCCTTCTACTCCCACTACTGGGACTTGGCATGGCCTGGGCCCTGGGCCTCTGGGGTCAGGCCAACCATGAGATGGTGAAGGTGGTCTTCATCGAGGCGTGCACGCCCGTAGCCATTTTGTCCCTGGTCGTAGCGCAGGTCTCGGGGCTTAATAGGCATCTGGCCAATAGCCTGTGGGTGACCACGAACCTCTTTGCCGTCGTCTGGGCACCCGTGACGCTGCTGATCGCCAGAAGCCTGTGAGGTACGAGTTCGGGAGCTCTTTCTGCCGAGAGATAGTTCCTGAACTGGGAGGCCTTCCGCCGGCCGGGCGCCCTCGCGTGCTATAATCGGCGCACCACCCGCGGTCGCACAGGCTTCCTGGAGGGCTTGCGAATGAAAGAGCGCTTGCTGTTGGTGGCGGTCTTCGTATTCTCGCTGGGCTATCTGCGGGTAGGCCTCGAGCACGGCCTCAGTCTCTACGACGAGGGCGTCGTGAATGTGGGAGCGACCCGGATTCTCGCTGGCGAGCTCCCCTACCGAGACTATTGGGAGTGTCACGCCCCGGGACAGCTCTACCTGACCGCCGCCGTCTTCAAGTTGTTCGGGCCTTCCGTCATCGTCGGGCGAATCCTGGTCTTATTGATGTGCGCAGCACTGGCGATGGTGGTGTTTAACCTTGCAAGACTGGTTGCAGGGGGGTGGGCCTGGCTAGTCTGGCTGCTGTTTCTGGCGGTTTTCTACCCCACGGGATATGCTGCTGTCCCCGCCGCCTTCATGCCAACCGGCACCCTGGGGGTGATAGCCAGCCTGCTCTGCACAACGCTCTTCCTCCAGACCCGCAAATCGCCCTGGCTCCTGGGGGCGGGTCTCATAGTGGGGCTCACGGCGCTGGTGCGCCAGGATCTGGGAGTCTATTCCGCGCTGGGTGAAGGTCTGGTGCTGGCGGGTTTTCTCCGCCACCAGCGACTACCCTTGCGCAGGCTGGTATGGTTCTTCCTCCCCATCGCGGCAATCGTGGGGCCCGTGGTGATCGTCTTCCTGCTCAAGGTCCCCTGGTCTGTGCTGGTATATAACTTCTGGACCTTCCCTCTGCAAGTGTTTCCCTCAACGCGAGACCTTCCGTATCCCCGTCTTTCCACTCCGCCTTTGCCCCTGGAGACATGGTGGCAGTTGCTCGACTCCGGCTACGCTCTGCGGAAGCTCAGCTGGCTGGCCCCCTTCTACGTGCCCCCCGTTGTGTACCTGTTGACCCTGGGGTGGCTCCTGACGCGCAAGCTGCGAGAGCGGTGCGGTGGGGAAGGGTGGGATGTGACTTGCTGGGTGGCGTTACTTTTACTGATAGTTGGCGCAATCAGCTTCAACTTCCTACGCATCCGACCGGATCTCGCTCATCTGATGCCCTTCGGGTTGCCCGCGCTCTTGCTGCTGGGCCTCCTCGCGGGTTGGATGTGGCAGGGATGCGCTGCCGGACGAGCGCGCGCTGCCTTGGGCCTGGGTGCGTTAGGCCTGGCGGCGGTGATACTTGTGGTGCCCGGACTGGTCAGGTGGGGGTTTGCCCTTCGTGAAAGCTGGAGGCCGCCCCCATATGGCACCTTCACTGCCCCCCGCGCCGCGGGGATCAGGGTGGGGGCAACGGAGAGGGCGTGTGAGGAAGCCGTGGCTTGGGTTCGCGAGAACGTGCCTTCGAACGAGACGCTATTCGTGGGCAGCGCCCGCCATGATCGCCTCTTCATCAATCATCTCATGCTCTACTTCCTCACTGAGCGTCCTCCGGCGACGAGATACCACGAATTGCATCCGGGCGTGGCCACCACCTACCTGGTGCAACAGGAGATAATCCAGGACCTCCATGAGCACCGGACACGGTATGTCATGCTGGACTGCAGCGCCATTCCTTTCGGGGAAGCGGTGGGCGAGCCGGGGGCCAGGTTGCTGGATGAGTACCTGGGGTCCGAGTTCCACCTCACGAGGGTGTTTGGAGAGCCTGCGGGCAGTGGGTGGGACCTGCGGTATATGATCTTGGAGAGACGCGTTCGCTGAGGACCCAGTCGACTGACCCCAGGCCCTGCAGTTGTGCCCTCCCTCAGCCGCCGCCCAGTCCCATCTGCTCTGGCACTTCCCCGTAGCGCGGCCACAGGTTATAATGGCCGTGTCAGCGTCCTGTGGAGCTATCCCACAGACCGAGGGAGATCAATTGGACCCGGACGATCAGGTTGATTTCAACATCGAGGCCGAAGACCTCGATGAGCTGCCACCGGTCCCCGCGGCGCCGGAACAGGGCCCCCCGCTGGTGATCGAGCACGAGGACCTGACCCAGACCGCCCCGCCTGGCAAGTCCCTGCCCCCCCAGCCGCCTATCCCAGGCTCTGCGCCCCTGGCGGAGCGTCCGGTTACTCAGCAGTTCTCCTACAAGCCTTCTCTGACGGGCACTCAGATGCTGGGTCGGGGGATGATCTCCCTGGCGTTGGCTGGTGCCCTGGGGGGCTTGCTGGCCTGGATGGCGACCGAGCCCTTCATGAACGACGCTCAGCAAAGGGATTCGGACGTGAGCGGGACACTGCTCAGGATGGGGCTGTTCGGAGGCCTCCTCGGGGGTCTGATCGGGGCCGCACTGAGTGGCGCCGAGGGTCTGGGCTCTCGTGTTCCCGAGAAGTTCCTCCGGGGTTTCGGCCTGGGGCTGCTCATCGGTTTCATGGGTGGGGCTGTCGGGGGCGTCTGTGGGCAGTTGATCTACGGCGGGCTCGGTGGGGGAGGGGGTGTCCTCGGACTCCAGCAGATCATCATCCGCTCCCTCGGCTGGAGTCTGGTGGGCATCGGAGTGGGGATGGCGCAGGGGGCCAGCGCCCTGACGCCCCGTAGGTTGATCAACGGGGTGCTGGGCGGCGGCCTGGGCGGATTTGTGGGCGGGCTTTTGTTTGACCCTTTGGCGGCCCTTGGACAGGCCTTCGTCGGCGGCGAGATTACGCCTCACGCCGGTTGGTTCAGCCGGATGCTGGCCATGGTGGTGCTGGGCGGCTGCACCGGAGCCGCCATCAGTCTGGTCGAGGAGCTGCGCAAGGAGGCCTGGCTTATCGTGATGCAGGGGGGACTGGCCGGCAAGCAGTTCATTCTCTACAAGCCGGTGACGGTGGTCGGCAGCAGCCCCAAGGCAGACATTTGTCTCCTGAAAGACCCTGGCATCCGCCCTCAGCACTGCGTGCTCCAGGAGACGGCGGGTGGGCACGTACTGCTGGCTTCGCCCGAGTGTCCGGTGCTGGTGAATGGCCGGGCAGCTAATCACCGCCGCCTGGCCGAGGGTGATACTCTCACTCTGGGGCAAACGGTTGTGGAGTACCACGTGCGCGCGGTTCGCGCCTGGGCGCCAGCCCGGACTCCGGCACAGGCTCAGGTCCCTCTGGTGGAATAGTTGCCAGGCGAAGCCGCGACTGAAATCGCTCCTGGCGAAAAGCTTCCTCTTTGCTCGGGCTTGTGGTATACTACTCCACCGAACTGACTGCGCTCTCGTCTCTCGAAAGGAGTTGCCATCAACTTGTCTACTCTTCGTCTGCCCACGCGCCTGCTGCTCGGACTGGCAGCCGGTCTGCTCGTTCTGGGAGCGGGGTGTGGGTCACGCCCCGCGGCTATCGTTAACGGCACCAAGATCACGGAGGCCGACCTTACCCAACAGCTCCGCCGGGCCTACGGGCCTCAAACCCTCTCCACGCTGATTGATCAGCAAATCATTCAGGACGCTTTCAAAGCCGCCGAATTGACTCTCACACAGGAGGATATCAACGCCGCCATTGAGGGCCAATTCGGCAACTACCAGCAGTTCCAGCAAATGGCCACCCAACAGGGGATTGACCCCGAGGATTACATTGAGCGGGTAGTCAAACCGCCGCTCATGCTGGAGAAGCTGGCCACCAAGGATGTCGAGGTCAACGACCAGGTCCTCAAGGAGTTCTACACCCAGAACAAATCCCGCTATGACCAGCCGGAGATGATCAATGTATCGGTCGTCGCGACTTCCACCAAGGCTGATGCTGAAAAAGCCCTGGCGGCGCTCAAGGGCGGGGCCGACTTCCCCACGGTGGTACGCCAGTATTCCATTGACCCGCGCAGCCGGGAGAGTGGGGGACAAATGCCCCCCATGCCCGTGGACCAGGCCCCGGAGGAAATCGTGGCGGCCGTCAAGGGCCTCAAGGACGGCGAGCACTCCGGCGCCAAGCAGATGCAGAGCCTGTGGATGATCGTCAAGCTGGACAAGCGCACGCCGGCCCAAAAGTTCACCTTCGACCAGGTCAAGTCCAAGGTGGAGAAGGACTACCGGGGCTCGAAGCTGACCCAGGAGACGATGGTCGCTCTGCGCGACAAGCTACGACGGGAGGCCCGAGTGGCCGTTGTGGACGCCGAGTTCCAGATGTTGAACGAAGAATACCGCAGCGCCGAGGTGCCCGAGTTCGGTGCCGAGGGACTTACCCCTGCCGCTAGCGGGACTCCGGCGGCGGCGCCTGACGACTCGCCTCCTGCTCCGGCGACCCCTTCGGAGGGCGGACAGTAACCCTCTGCTCCCCCGAGGCCGGGAGTCAATCATGCACTAAGGCGACCGTACTCTCGGAGTACGGTCCCTGCTTGCGTGATCGCAGCGGGCTGCTAGCGGATAACGGTGGTCCTCACTCTATGACCGTCTTTGATCGTCTCGTGCAGATTGTGGCGCGGTTGCGCGGCCCGGAGGGTTGTCCCTGGGATCGGCAACAGACGCCCCAGAGCCTCACTCCCCATCTCATCGAGGAGAGCTATGAGCTGGCCGAGAGCCTGGAAAGCCATGACTCCGGCTCCGTGTGTGAGGAGCTGGGGGATCTGCTGCTGCAAATTGTCCTGCACGCTCAGATGGCCTCTGAGCGGGGCGACTTTGCCCTCGAGGACGTTGTCGAAGGCCTCATCGAAAAGCTGATTCACCGTCATCCGCATGTCTTTGGCACGGTGCAGGTCAGCGGCAGCGAAGAAGTGCTTGATAACTGGGAGCGTCTGAAGCGTCAGGAGCACAGCGAACGCGGCCAGCCACGCAAGTCGGTCTTGGACGGCATCCCGCGTTCCCTGCCGGCCTTGCAGCGGGCCGAGAAGATGCAGCGCCGTGCGGCGAAGGTGGGATTCGACTGGTCCGAGCCGTCTGGCGCACGGGCCAAGCTCAAGGAAGAGACCGAGGAGTTGGATGTGGCCATCCGCTCCGGCAACCGCGAGGCGCTCTTCCATGAGGCGGGGGATGTTCTGGCCAGTGCGGTCAACCTCTGCCGTCTGCTGGGAGTAGACGCTGAGCAGGCCTTGCGCGCGGCTAACCGGCGCTTCGAACAGCGTTTCCGGCATATTGAGGAGGTCGCCAGCGCCGCAGGTCGTAGCTTGCATGAAATGACGCTGCCGGAGATGGACGAAATCTGGGAAGAGGCCAAGGCGCTGGACCAGGGCCCGGGGCTGGAAGCCCGTGCGATTGACGAGCTGGAAGACGATGAGGATTGACCTGTTCTTGCGGAACGCTGGAATTGTGCCGCGGCGCACACTGGCCCAGAAGGCCTGCAGCGGGGGTCTAGTGAAAATAGACGGGCGTACAGCCAAACCAGCCAGCCCCGTGGAAATCGGGCAGGAGATCACGGTGCAACTGGGCATGAGCCGCAAGAAGTACCGGATTCTGCAGCTGCCCAACCGGCCCGTCGCCAAGGCAGCTCGGACCGAATACGCGGAGCTGATGTCGAGCGAAGGCATCTAGCGACGGCCACAGTACGTCGGCGCACGAGTGACCATTCTTCTCTGAGCATGGACTGAGTCTTCGCCGTTAGGACGCGCCGAGTGTCCTAGAGAAGCATCAACTCGAGTCTCACGACTCAACTTTCAATAGGAGGCAGTTGGATGTCAAACCTGAAGCGTGTGTATATGGCCAATACCGACCTGGCGCCCATTCGTGAGGCGCTCCAGGCGCAGGGGCGGGAACTCCGCGACCTGCTGGGGGGCAAGGGGTCTAACCTGTTCATCATGACGAGTGAAGGGCTGCCGGTACCGGAGGCCTTTACCGTCACCACGGATGCCTGTAATGAGTACCAGGCCCTGGGGCGCAAGTTCCCGGAGGGGCTGGAGGACGAGATCATGGCCGCCCTCGCCGAGCTGGAGAGCCAGACGGGCAAGCAGTTTGGCGACCCCCAGAATCCCTTGCTGGTATCGGTGCGCTCGGGAGCCAAGTTCTCGATGCCGGGGATGATGGATACGGTGCTCAACCTCGGTCTCAATGACGAGGTAGCCGAGGGCATGATCAAGCTCACCCAAAACGAGCGCTTTGTATGGGATGCTTACCGCCGCTTCATCATGATGTTCGGCGACGTGGTCATGGGTGTTGAGCGGGAGGAGTTTGAGAATTGTCTGGACCAGGTGAAGGAGGAGGAGGGCGTCACCCTGGATGTGGACGTCTCCGCCGCCGGTCTGAAGAAAGTGGTGGAACTGGAGAAAACGGTTTACGAGAAGCATCTCGGCAAAGCCTTCCCCCAGGACCCGCGCGAGCAGCTCATGGAGGGCGTGCGCGCCGTCTTCGACTCCTGGGGCAACGATCGCGCCGTAGCCTATCGTGAGATGAACAAGATTCCTCACAATCTGGGCACCGCGGTCAACGTCCAGCTCATGGTGTTCGGGAACATGGGCAACGACTCCGGGACCGGGGTGGCCTTCACCCGCGACCCCTCAACCGGGGAGAATGTGATCTACGGTGAGTTCCTGCTCAATGCCCAGGGCGAGGACGTCGTGGCGGGGACTCGCACCCCGGAGCCCATCGCGGACCTCGAGGAGCAGATGCCTGAGATCTACCGCCAGTTCGTGGGAATCTGCGACCAGCTGGAAGAGCTGTACAAGAACATGCAGGATGTTGAATTCACCATTGAACGGGGCAAGCTGTACATGCTCCAGTGCCGCAACGGCAAGCGCACGGCTGCGGCCGCCATCCGCATCGCGGTGGAGATGGAGAAGGAGGGCCTGGTAACCGAGGCAGAGGCGGTCATGCTGGTGGAGCCCGTGCAGTTGGACCAGGTCCTGCACCCTCAGTTCGACCCCGAGCAGAAGCCTGAGCCGCTGGCGAAGGGCGTGGCTGCCTCTCCTGGCGCCGCCGCCGGCAAGGTGGTCTTCACCGCCGCGCACGCTGTCGCGGAGGCCGAGGCCGGTCAGCGGGTAATCCTGGTCCGTCGCGAGACCAGCCCGGACGACATTCGAGGCATGAACGCCTCCCAGGGCATCCTCACCTCGATGGGCGGGAAGACCTCCCATGCCGCCGTGGTCGGCCGCCAGATGGGCAAGCCTTGCGTGGTCGGCTGCGCCGCGGTCGAGTTGTCTAACGGCCAGATGAGCGTCAACGGCACCGTCATCAAGGAAGGGGAGTACATCTCCATTGACGGGACCACTGGTGAGGTCATGCTGGGTGACGTGCCCACCACTGACTCCGACATCATTCGCGTTGTGCAGGGACGGCTGGCGCCCGAGGAGGCCCCCATCTATGGTCTGTTCGCGCAGCTGATGACCTGGGCCGACGAAACTCGCGCCCTGGGGGTCCGCACGAACGCGGATACGCCGGACGATTCTGCGCTGGCGTTGGCCCTGGGCGCGGAGGGCATCGGTCTGACTCGGACCGAGCACATGTTTTTTGGTGAGAAGCGCTTGCTGACCTTCCAGAAGATGATCCTCTCTGAGAGGGTGGAGGAGCGGGAGGCGGCAGCAGCCGAGCTTCTACCCTTCCAGCAGGAGGACTTCTACGGGATCCTCAAGGCCATGGACGGTAAGCCGGTGATCATTCGGCTGCTGGATCCGCCGCTGCATGAGTTCCTGCCCAAGGACCCGGCCGGCGTTAAGGCGGCCTCAGAGGTTACGGGCAAGTCCGAGCAGGAGATCATGGACATCTCCGCTTCGCTGCACGAGCTGAATCCCATGCTCGGGCACCGCGGCTGCCGGCTGGGTGTGACCTTCCCGGAGATCTACAAGATGCAGGTACGAGCCATCTTTCAGGCCGCCTGCCAGCTCAAGCAGGAAGGGCTCAACCCGATTCCGGAGGTCATGATCCCGCTCGTGGGGATTATCGGTGAGCTTGAAATCACGGGGACGGACGCGAAGGCCGTTGCTCAGGAGGTACTGAGCGAGCAGGGCGTGGAGCTGGAGTACATGCTGGGCACCATGATCGAGCTGCCGCGGGCCGCGTTGATCGCGGGCGACATCGCGAAGCTGGCGGAGTTCTTCAGCTTCGGCACCAACGACCTGACCCAGACCGTTTACGGCTTCAGCCGGGACGACGTGGAAGGCAAGTTCATCCCGGCCTATGTTTCGAAGCAGATCGTCCCGGTGAGCCCCTTCGAGTCCCTGGATGAGCAGGGCGTGGGTCGGCTCATCGCTCTGGCCTGCAAGGAGGGCCGGGAGGCGCGTCCCAGCCTGGAGCTGGGCATCTGCGGAGAGCACGGCGGAGACCCCGATTCGGTGGACTTCTGTCACCGGGTCGGACTGGATTACGTCAGCTGCTCACCGCTGCGGGTGCCGATCGCACGATTGGCCGCCGCCCAGGCGCAGGTCAAGAACCCGAGGTGAAGAATACTAACACAAGCGCTAGGGAGAGGAGGATCTCTTCGACTTGAGTCCGGGGATCCTCCACTTGCGCGCGAGGCAGGTGCCAAACTGAATAACTGACCGTTACCGGTAGTCGTATTGCGCAGACTGTTCGTAGTACATGTGCAAGCCATAACTTGTTGCATGAGAGGGGGCAACACCGTGTATTGCACTGGCAAACGTCGTGGAGGTGCACGCGAAGGTTCGGTAGTGGTCCTAGTACTCATAGCCGTAGCAGCCCTCTTGGGCTGCGTAGCAGTCAGCTTCGACGTTGGACGAGTGGTGCTGGCTGCCCAACGATGTCAGGACCTTGCCGATGCGGCGGCCTTGGGGGCCGTCAACGAGTTCCCGTCGAGGAGCTATCTTGCCGCCAGCCAGCGCATCGCAGATGTGGTGTCGGCAAACAATGTTACGCCGGGGCTGACGATTACGAGTTCCTCGGACGATGCTGTATACTACGCTGCCGGAGACGTTGTACCTGGCTGGGGGCAGCTCCCAGCTTCTGACGAAGCCGCTCTGGTACAGACCCATGCCTATGTGCCGTTCTTTTTCGCGTCCGCCTTGGGCCTGGACGGCACCAGCGTTACGCGGCGAGCCACGGCTCTCATCCGGAAGGGTGAGTCCATCGCCTGCATCTTCGCGCATGGCAGTCCAGGCTCCGATCTCTATGGCCTGACTGTCAACGGAAGTGGTTCTGTGGTGTATAACGGGAATATCTGGTCAAACTCCGACATCACCTACAATGGCAGTCACCAGACGGTGCAGGGCGATGCGCATGCCGACACCTCGTTTGTGGTCAACGGATCGTGGCAGACCATTACGGGGCGGGCCGAGTGGGTCACTAGCTGGACACTGAACGGCAGCCACCAGAGCATGAATCCGATACAGGTCGCCACCGAGGCCCGGGACTACCCAGTCACCTATACAGTGGATGACTTTGGTCCGTACACCTACGACGTGCCCAGCCTCACAATCAATGGCGCGAACCAGGCCGTGCCGCCTGGCATCTACCGCGTTCGTGGGGACGTCGTACTGAACGGATCCAACATAAGCCTGGCCGGCGTGACCTTCGTGGCGGACGGAAGGATCGTGCTCAATGGGAGCCGGTATGGCCCCGCGTCGCCAGCAGCAGCCAATGGCGTCTTGTTCTGGTCGAACTCGACTTCGAGCTCTGCCATCACGATAAACGGGGCTTCGGGCGACTGGAGCGGGACGATCTTCGCTCCCCGAGGGGGACTCGTTTTCAACGGCTCTAACCAGTGCGTCAGCCGCGGGTCCCTGTTGGCCGAGAGGATCACAGTCAATGGCTCCGGATTCCAGATCTTCCCCACTGAGGGGGCCTGGGGAGAGGTCGTTAGACGTTTGATCGGCTAGATTTGAGGTGGGTGGCAGTGGAACCTGCCGTCCGCGCTGAATGTGTAATAGCTTCCGCCTTGTTGACCCGTATGGCAGACGGGTGGCATGGAGGCATCCGAAGACTGCAAGGGAGACTCAACATGACTACCATCGAAGACATCTATGCACGAGAGATACTGGATTCCCGGGGGAATCCGACTGTCGAGGTGGAGGTAGAGCTGCTCGGCGGCGCAACGGGGAAGGCGGCGGTGCCTTCGGGCGCCTCCACCGGCGAGCGCGAGGCGGTAGAACTGCGCGACGGCGATAAGGCTCGCTACAACGGCAAAGGCGTGCTTACGGCGGTGAACAATGTCAACGAGGAGATCGCCGAGGAGTTGATCGGCTGGGATGCCACCGAGCAGGTCGCTATTGATCGTTACCTCATCGAGCTGGATGGCACACCCACCAAAGCCCGTCTGGGCGCCAACGCGATCCTGGGGGTATCGCTGGCGGTCTGCAAGGCCGCTGCGAATGCAGTGGGCCTGCCCCTGTACAATTACATCGGCGGCGTGTCGGCCTGCACTCTGCCCGTGCCGATGATGAACATCCTCAACGGTGGCGCGCACGCGGACAACAACGTGGACTTGCAGGAATGGATGATCATGCCCGTGGGCGCTGACTCCTTCGCCTCGGGTTTGCGCATGTGCGCAGAGTGCTATCAGGAGCTGAAAAAGGTATTGAAGCAGGCCGGGCATGCCACCGGCGTCGGAGACGAGGGTGGCTTCGCCCCTAACCTCGGCTCGAACGAGGAAGCGCTGCAGGTGATTGTGCAGGCCGTGGAGAGCGCGGGCTACGAGATGGGCGTGGACATACTGATCGCGCTGGATCCCGCCGCCAGCAGCTTCTTCGATGCGAAGCAGAGCAAGTATGTCCTGGCGGGGGAGGGGCGCTCGCTGACCGGGGACGAGATGGTAGACTTCTACGCGGACCTGTGTGAGCGCTACCCCATCATCTCCATCGAGGATGGTCTGGATGAGAACGACTGGGAGACCTGGCCCAAGCTGCGCGAGCGCCTGGGCGCCAAGGTCCAGATCGTTGGCGACGACCTCACCGTGACCAACACGGCGCTGCTGAAGCGAGCGATCGAGGAGCAGGCCATCAACTCCATCCTGATCAAGCTCAACCAGATCGGGACGCTGACCGAGACCCTGGAGGCGATCGAGACCGCCAAGCGGGCGAAGATGACTGCAGTCGTTTCCCATCGCAGCGGCGAGACCGAGGACACAACTATCGCTGACGTGGTGGTTGGTGTAAACGCCGGACAGATCAAGACGGGAGCGCCGGCGCGTACCGAGCGGGTCGCCAAGTACAACCGCTTACTGGCCATCGAGGAAGAACTTGGCGATATAGCCTTGTATCCAGGTCGCCAGACGTTCTATAATATAGGTTAAGCTCTAGAGAGACCTGTCCAGTTAACCGACACGGTCTTCATCGCCGGATCAGCACCTATCATCGCACCAGGGAATGGAGTAACGCATGAGCAGCCTCAGCCTTCGCGTGGGTCGGGCGGTTACCCGGCACCGAGTGCCCCTGCGCGCGACCATGTGGGCCGCTCTCGTGTTCTCCTTCCTGGTCTTGGTGCTGACGACCCACGTCAAGGTCCTGCGCCCAACTCTCGACAGCGTCCTGCAGGCGCGCAATCTCTACTATGCCCAACAACGGGAGGCTGCGCTCAGGGAGCAGAACGCGCGTCTGAAGGAAATTCAAGAGTACCTGGAGACGCCAGAGGGACGGGATCTGGCCGCTCGCGGGAAAGTATATGCGCTCAAACCGGGAGAGCGGCTGATCCTGGTGGAAGAGCCGGAGCGGTCAGAGGCCACTCCTCTGACCTGGTCAGGACGTGTGTGGGAGGGTCTGGAGCGAACTCAGAACTGCCTGGAGGGGGAAGCGCGGCTCGCAAGTTTCGTGGTTCGTGCTCTCCTGACGGGAGTGAACCTGCCTGCCAGTGACAGAGCCTCGGAGGAGGGGGAGGAGAACGCCGCGGGCCCTGGGAAGTCGCTCAGGTAAGGCGAAGCGCTCGGAAAGAGACAAGAAGCGCCAGGCTGATCGCCTGGCGCTTTTGCTTTCTGACCCTGTGACCGTCGCTAGAAGGGTAGATCGGTATCGTCGGGCGGCTTGGCAGCCTCGGCTGGCGACCCAGTTGAACTCCGCGGCACTGGTCGGGGGAGGCCGCGCTTCCCGCCGGGCTGTCCGCCCTCGTAGTAATAGTAGTAGTAGTAATAGTAGTAGTAGTCGCCCGTGGTCAGCTTGAGCTTGTTGAGCAGGACACCCAGGATGTTCCCGCGAGCATGCGTGAGCAAACGGACGACCTCGTTGTAAGCATCACGAGTTACCTGGCCTGCTGCGGCGACGATGAGGGTCTGGTCCACCTGCCCCGCCAGAAGTAGCGCGTCGGTGAGCATGATAGCCGGGGGAGAGTCGAGGATGACTAGGTTAGCCAGCTTGCTGGCCTCGGTGAGCAGCTCGCTCATGCGCGTGGAGTCTATCAACTCCGCGGGATTGGGCGGCAGTGGTCCACTCGGCAGGAAGCGCAGGTTAGGCACGAGGGTGCTCTGCAGAGCTTGCTCCAGCGAGAGCTCTCCCATCAGCACGTTGGTCAGACCGCGGCTGGCGTCGGCCTCATAGAGCTTGTGCAGGCTGGGCCGGCGCATGTCAGCGTCAATCACGATGACTGATTCTCCGGCCTGAGCACAGGCGGCTGCCAGGTTAGCGACTACTGTGCTCTTCCCCTCTCCGGCCCCCGCGCTGGTTACCAGCAGCAGACGGGTGGGCTGGTCAAGGGCCGAGAACCGCATATTCGAGCGCAGAGTGCGGAAAGCTTCTGCCGGGGGGCTCTTGGGAGCGTCTATCATCACCAACTCGGGGTGGTCGGCACTGAAAGGCACGATCCCCAGGAAACGCACGTCACTGTCGCGCGTGAGATCCTCCGGGAGGCGAATCGTGTCATCTAACGCCTCGAGGAGCAGAGCCATGGCAAAGCCCAAGAACAGGCCCAGGGCCAGGGCAAATACGAGCGTGCGGGATACCGTCGGCGCGGTAGACCTCGCGCCGAGGGCTGAGTCCACCATGGACTCCCGCCCCCGCTCCGAGGCCACGGTGAGCTTCTTGGCCTCGAGCTGCGTGAGCAACTCCTGATACGCTGCCCGTTTGAGGGAAATCTGGTCCTGGAGCTGTTCGAGATAGCCTTCCTTGTCGAGAGCCGCCGACCACGTCGCGTCGGCCAGGGCCACCAGTCCGTTGAGACGAGCCACCCGGGCCTGGAGATTTGCCACTTCGCGTTCGGCCTGCCGCAGGCTGGCCTCCACCTCGTTCCGCTCGGTCTGGTCAGGGGCCACCATGGTGGCCATGGTGGAGGGGGTCCGCCGCAGCGCTGTCTGCGCCTCCTGTACGCGGAGCTTCATCTCCTGGACAGAGGGATGCTCATCGGTGTAGCGCGCGCGCAACTGGACCAGCGCGGCTTGCGCAGTGCTCAACTCCTGCTGTAAGGCAGCGTGAGCAGGATTGGGCACCACGGCGCGCTCGGGTTCCACGCCTTTCAACTGGGCATGCTGCTTGCGCAGCGCGCTCAAGCGCCCTTGGGCCGTAGCCAGGTCAGCCTGCGCGGTGCGCAGCGCCGGCCTCATGTCCGGCTCCTGCATGATAGGGCTAAAGCTGCCCCCCGGCTGCCCGCTGTCTCCCGCTGACTCCCCGACGGTGACCGTGCGCAGTCCCGATTCCTTGAGGAACCGCTGCCGCTCGTTGATCAGGGTCTGCAGTTCCGCTCGGGTTCTCTCCATCTGGGTCTCGAGATACCGTTGCGCGTTGGTATGCTGCTTCTGGCGCAACTCGTCCATGATTTGCAGGAACGAAAGAGCGGTCTGATTCGCGAACTCTCTGGCTTTGACCGGGTCCTCGGAGGTAGCCTCGATCCTGAGCAAGTCAGGGAGTTTCACCGTGGTGCGCAAGGCGTCGGTGATGTTGGAGGGGTCAACGATGATGGGGGCGCCCGTGGTGCGTTCTGCCAGGGCCTTGGCGGTGCGCAGGGCGGTCTGATTCCCCTGGGCGATGAGGGCCTGGGTCTCCAGCGCGATATTCTGGCCGGACTCTCTCTGCCCTCCGAGCAGGAGCACGCCTCTGGACTGCTCGGGAACCACTATCGTCGCCACCGCTCGGAAAGTCTTGGGCATGCCCAGAACGATGAATACGCCAATGATCCCGGAGCACACGCTGATTGTGAGGATGAACCACCAGCGGCGAGCGAGGATCCTCTGATAATCCCGGATGCCAAATCTGCTGCTAGCTGTTTCCACTATTGCCTTCCAATGGGTGATCTGTGGAGTGCCCGCAACTGCAGGTGCAGACAGTGTATACGGCACCGGTAGTATAGTCCACGGCCCCGAACAAGTCAACTCCTGCACAGGCCGGGAGCCAGGGGTTGGAGCGCCTGCCCTCGACTCCTGCTGCCCATGCTGGTATAATGCCACTACTCACTAACGGAGGCACGAACCTATGGCTGGCCACTCCAAATGGGCCAACATTCAGCACCGCAAGGGGCGACAGGACGAAAAGCGTGGCAGACTTTTTGCGAAGATCTCGCGCAATCTGATTGTGACGGCCCGCGAAGGTGGCGGGGATCCCGCCACCAACCCCAAGCTGCGCACGATTGTGGAAGAGGCCAAAGCGGCCGAGATGCCCAAAGACAAGATCGAGTATGCCATCAAGCGGGGCACGGGAGAAATTGAGGGCGCCAGCTATGAGCATATGCGTTACGAGGGCTTTGGTCCGGCCGGCGTGGCGCTGATTGTCGAGGTTCTGAGCGACAATATGCAGCGTACAGTCGCTGACATCCGCTCGATCATGAAGAGACACGGCGGTAACCTGGGCGCACCCGGTTCGGTCACGTGGATGTTTGAGCCCAAGGGTCTGATTGTGGTCCCCCAGGAGTTGGCGGACGAGGAGACGGTGTTCACGGCTGCTGTCGAGGCCGGTGCTGAGGACGTGCAAGGCGACGAAGACAACTGGGAGATTCTGACCGCGCCGGAGGCTCTGACGACTGTGGTGGAGGCGGTGCGGGATGCCGGTCTCATGCCGGAACGGGCGGAGCTAACCATGTTGCCGACTAACACCACTCCGGTGGAGGACGCGGAGGCTCCCAAGGTACTCAAGCTGCTGGACGAGCTAAACGATAACGATGATGTTCAGCAGGTCTACGCCAACTTCGAGATCTCGGATGCCGCCCTGGAAGCCCTGGCGAGCTAGAGTAGTCCCCTGGCCGTGAGCTGCCCCGGAAGGGGCCGCTGCCCCTTTCCCACGAACGCCGGCCCGGTGCCGGCGTTTCGTCTTTCGTCGTTCCCTCCCGCATTGTGCCTCAAGACACCACTCCCTGTGCCGATAAACCACATGCAAGCAGCCTGATGGGGGCCCGAACAGGGCGTCCCTGGGCAGGCATCGGGGGGTAATTGAGATGGTCCATAGAGACGATGGGGGAGAGGCGAACGGTGTGGTGGAACTCCGCAAGGGAGCGGAGTCGCCCTGGGATCACTTGCGCTGTCTGACGCATGAGCTGTCGTCAGCGCTCACGACGGTGAGAATCGCTGGCGACACGCTAGGATCGCCGGACGCAGATGAACCAGGCTTTCGGCAGGTCTATGCGGCGCTGATTGCTGAGGAATGCGGACACATTACCCGTCTGATGGCGGACTTTGCCGAAGTGCTCCGGCCTGGCTGGTGTCTGGTACCTGGTGAGGAGGAGAAGGCTGACCTGAATGAGGCGGCTCACCAGGCCGCGATGGAGCTGACGGGCCTGGCGGCTCAGGTGCACGACCGCATTCTGGTGATACCCGCGCGCGAAGGGACCGGCGTCGCCGGCAGCCAGGAGAAGATCACTCAGGCCTTGCGCGGATTCATGGAATACCTGCTCGGCGTGGTTCCAGCCGGGACCACGGTGAAGGTGGAGGTTTGTCCAGAAGAGCCGCGGAGTGGTGGTCCCGGTGTTACCTTTTCAGCACTGTATCCGGACCGGGCGACCTCTCCCCCCTGTCACATCGTTCTGGACTGGAGCCGGATTCATCTAGCCGCGGCACGGTACATTGTTGAACAGCATGGGGGAGAAGTCCGAAGCGGGGGAGAGGAAGAGGGAGAGGAGGTTTTCCTGCTCAGTGCGACCTGGCCCCACCTCGAGGTTAGCGCGCATACCGTCCTATTCCAGCAGCATGGAGTCCGACAAGCCTCGTTGCCGGAAGTCGAGTGTAACCCCGAGGTGAAGGCAGCATGAACACTGGCCCGCGTATCCTGCTGGTGGAACTTGACCCACTCGTGAGGGAAACGCTGGCCTCAGCTCTGACGACCGGTTGTGCGGCTCAGGTGTGGGTGGCCCGTGAGGCTGCAGAAGGCGTGGAATTGGCGCTCCAGCACCAGCCGGACCTGATCCTGATGGATCTCGGGGTGCCTGACCTGGACGGGCTGGCTCTCTGTCAGGCCATTGCCGAGCACAGCGAGCTGATGCATACGAAGCTGTGGATCATGACGGGGGTCACACTGGACCACAGGACCCGATCCGCCCTGCGCTGCTATGCCGACCGGCTGATCCAGATGCCGCTTTCTGCGGCCGCTCTCAGTCGAGAAATACTTAACGAGGTAGAGTCGTGCGGCCCTCCGCTCCGGTGGCTCAGCCAGTGAGGAACACAAAGCTGGCGTCACGTGGAGAGCTAGCAGCCCTGTCCCCGGCCCATGCTCTTGGGTTACTGCTCTGCGCTGACCGGATTGGCCAGCGTTCCGATCCCCTGGATGGAGACCTCCATGCGGTCCCCCGAGCGCAGAAAAACCTGGGGCTTGCGGCTGAAGCCCACGCCCTCCGGAGTCCCGGTCATGATCACTGAGCCCGGTCGCAGGGTCGTGACCTGGGAGAGGTAGCTGACCAGATATCGGCAGGGAAAGATCATGTGCTGCGTGTTGGAGTGCTGCATCTCCTCTCCATTCAGCTTCAGACTGATCTCAGCGTTCTCCGGGTCCAGGTCGGTCTCTATCCACGGCCCCAGCGGGCAGAAGGTCTCAAAGCTCTTGCCTCGGGCCCACTGCGTATCCAGCTTGAGTTGACAGTCGCGGGCACTGACGTCATTGCCGCAGGTGTAGCCCAGGACGTAGTCCAACGCCTCGGCCTCCGTGACTTTGCGGCAAGGGCGCCCGATCACGATGGCCAGTTCCGCCTCATAGTCCACCTCGTCCGGCGCCATGGCCGGGAGTACCACTGGCTCCTCGGGACCGGTGACCGAGCTCGCGGCCTTCAAGAAGATGACGGGGGCCTTCGGCAGTTCCATCGCGCTTTCCGCAGCATGGGACTTGTAGTTGAGACCAATGGCGAAGACGTCCGGGGGCTCGACAGGGGCCAGTAGCGTGACTTCTGACAGGGGGAAAGTCTCGCCGGTTACGGTGAGACCTTCCCAGGGCCGTCCGGAGATGGCGGCGAGGTGATCGCCCTCAACGATACCATAATGAACCTGGCCCGCGGCCAGAAAACGTGCAATTCTCATCATAGCCTCCCTAGTACCAGCAGAATCCTTCTGCAGCGATCCAGGTGATAACGTTCTTGACCTCGGTGTAGGCCAGTAGCCCCTCGCGTCCCAACTCGCGTCCCACGCCGCTTTGCTTGTAGCCTCCGTAAGGCGCCTGAGCGAAGACGAAGTTGTGGACGTTGATCCATACCGTGCCTGCTCTGAGCAGCCCCGCGATTCGCTGACCTCGGGCGCCATCTCCGGTCCAGATGCTGGCGGCCAGGCCATAGGGCGTATCGTTGGCGGCCTCGATTAGTTCCGCCTCACCGTCAAAAGGTGTGAGGGCCAGCACCGGGCCAAAGACCTCCTCCCGGTAGAGGCGTGTGTCAGGAGCTACCTCGTCGAAGATCGTGGGTTCCAGGTAGTAGCCGCGCTCCAGGCCCTCCGGAATGCCTCCGCCCACCAGCGGCTGCCCACACTCCTCCACGCCCACGCGGATGTAGTCGAGCACCGTCTGCCGATGTTCCGCGGAGATCATGGGGCCCATGCGCGTTTCCTCGTTCATCCCGTCGCCGACGACGATTTGCCTCGTCTTCTCCACCAGGAGATCGCGGAGTGGTTCATGGAGCTTCCGGTCCACGAGGACCCGGGTCGCGGCGCAGCAGCACTCCCCCTGGTTGAGGAAAGCCCCAAACAGAATACCGTCCGCGGTCTGCTCGAGATCTGCATCTTCCAGGACCACCGCCGGAGACTTGCCGCCCAGTTCCAGTGAGCAGGCGCAGATGCGATCACACGAGGCGGTGATCACGTCACGGCCAATCTCGGTGGAGCCCGTGAAGCTCAACTTGTCCACTTGCGGGTGGCGCAGCAGGGCCTCGCCCGTCACGCGGCCGGAACCGCTTACAATGTTCACTACGCCTGGAGGCAGTCCCGCCTCCAGGAACAGGTCCCCGAGCATCAGGGTGGTCAGCGGTGCCCAGCTTGCCGGTTTGATGATCGCTGTGTTCCCGGCGGCCAGGGCGGGGGCGAGCTTGCGGCACGCCAGCACCAGTGGGAAGTTCCAGGGAATGATGGCTCCCACGACGCCCACCGGTTCGCGTACCGTATAGTCCAGAGCCGTGTCGCCCACGGGAATGCTCTCTCCGAGCAGGTCCACCACCAGGCAGCCGTAATACTCCAACTCATCAGCCGCGCCGGGGACATCAACATTGCGGCTCTCAAAGATCGGCTTCCCGGTGTCCAGGGTCTCCGCTCCCGCGAAGTCCTCGGTGCGCTCCTTCATCAGTTCCGCTGCTCGTCGCAACACCCGTCCGCGCTCGAAGGCCGACATCCGTGGCCAGTCGCCCTCGTCAAAAGCGCGACGCGCTGCTTTGACTGCCAGATCCACCTCCTCCAGGGTGGCGGAGGCGAACTCCCCGATTGGTTCCTCGGTCGCGGGATTGAGGCTCGTGAAGTGCTCGGAGGCCTCTACCCAGGCGTTGTCAATGAACAGGCCGTACTTCTTACCGCTGTTAGCCATGACCTTTCCTCCTTCTTGGTGGTAGGACAAGCTTGCCAGCCTGTCTCAGGACCCGCGCCGGCCCCGGAGCCGGCACTATCGCTAAAGCCTATCAACGTGTCAAGCGGAAGCCCCCGGGACTTCGGGATTGAGCAGCGACTTCGGGCGCTCTCCTCGTAGGGCACGGGCCACTTCCTCGCAGGCTAACCGCTGCAGAGCTTGCAGTGCCTCCGTGGAGAACCAAGCGGAGTGCGGCGTGAGCAGGGCATTGTCCATTTGCAGCAGGGGGCTGTCCTCCGGCAACGGCGGCGCGCCCTCAATAACATCCAGTGCCGCTGCGGACACCTGCCCCTCGCGCAGAGCCGCGATCAGCGCCTCGGTGTCAATCAATTCGCCGCGAGCGCAGTTGACGAGGACCGGCTGCTTCGCCATAGTGGCGAAGGCCGTGGCGTTCAGGAGATGATGCGTCTCTGCCGTGGCCGGCGCCTGTAGGATAATCGCGTCCGCCGAAGCATACAGCTCCTCCAGACTCATCTGTCGGGCTCCGGCAGGCGCCTCGCCCTGGAAGTACGGGTCATGGAAAATGAGAGTAGCGCCAAACACGGCTAGCTTGGCCACAATGGCCTGCCCTATCCGCCCCATGCCGATGATGCCGATGGTCAGCGAGCTGAGGCGCCGCATCGGCTTGAGCGCAGCCAGCGCCCATTCATCGCGGCGGATATTCCGGTCCGCCTGGGGGAGCTTGCGCAGCAGGCTCAGGGTCATGGCCACGGCGTGATCCGACACCTCGGGAATGCAGTAGTCGGGGACGTTAGCCACCATGATGCCGCGGGCGGTGGCGGCGGCGATGTCAATGGTGTCCACGCCTATGCCGTAACGCACAATGATGCGGCAATCCGGCATGGCGTCCATCACCTCGCCGTCTACCGGGCCGTAGTAGGTGTTGAGCACCGCATCCACGCCCCGCACGAGCTCGAGTGCTTCCTGCTTGGTCTTGCACTGGCCCACGACGAGGTCCGCGCCCAAGGCGCCCAGGATCTCCTGTTCGGGATCGAGGTTTGGGAAGACATAGTCGGTAATGGCTACTCTGAACTGGCTCATAGTTGACCTTCCTTCTAGGCTTCCGCCGAACATGAAACCGAGACAGGCTCTGTTTCCCCCGTGACCTCATAAACTCCTTTGAAACGAGCTAGAGAAAAGTCCCGCATCGTCAGTCTACGCAGCCCGCGCGGTTGAGATTTCGTGCTTGCGGAGGGTATACTATCCTTGAGAGTGGGTCGCGCAGCCGCGCCGGCTTGTGGCCGGTGAGGAAAGTCCGAACTCCGCAGGGCGGAACGCCGGCGAAATGCCGGGCGGGGTAACCCGACGGAAAGTGGCGCAGAAACATACCGCCGGAGGCGGCTTAGCCGCAAGCCCGAGGCAGGTGGGGCGTCTCATGAGGACGCTGCTGCCGCCCGCGGGTTCCGGTAAGGGTGAAATGGTGAGGTAAGAGCTCACCAGCGTCGCGGAGACGCGGCGGCTGGCCAAACCCCGTTTGGAGCAAGGCCTAATAGGGAAGCTTCGCGCGCAAGCGTGAAGGGGGCAGCCCGTCCCTTGACTTCCGGGTAGGCCGCAGGAGAGACGTGGTAACGCGTCTCCCAGAGAAATGGCTGCGATCCGGGCTTCCCGGACACAGAATTCGGCTTATAGACCCACTCTC
>LSQX01320186.1_pt1 | contig 81092 bp, 67 predicted proteins | sample 654561 | NCBI WGS metagenome assembly LSQX01 (sample SAMN04489861, study PRJNA283612) | anaerobic digester metagenome | isolation source: 4 biogas reactors fed with cattle manure at either 37C or 55C with and... | place: Denmark: Kongens Lyngby | collected 2014
ATTCGTGAACCATCTTGGGCACTATAACCATCTTGGGCACTATTAGAACCAATCCAATCGGTCTCATACTGAGAAAAATGCAAACCAAGCTTAGGTGTGATATACCAACCGGGACGTACTATAGGGTAACTAATCGTGCTATAAGAAGTAAAACGTGTCCCATCATGACTACGATGACCGTCATAATCATTCCAGATACTTTCACCGCCATTTAAATGTGCTGGGAACTTGGGAAACTCAAAGCGCGTCAAGGTATTAACCGTACTGACATCAAAGCCACCCCAGTCATAACGCGCACCGCGAACTAATAGCTCAGGCTTACGCTCATACTGAGCATGAATACCACGACCCGGCGTCTCCCGGTTGAGTTGTAAATCATGTAATCCCTGATATTGCTGCCAGCGTAAAAAACCGCTCCAGTACTGATGCCCTGAAAAAGTGAGTGCTACACTCTGATTTAAATAAGTACGGTCAGATTCATTAAGCGCAGTATCAGTAAGGTCCCGGAAGTAATCCCCATCGGATGCCTTATTCCAGTTGACATTTAAGCCAAGATTAAAGCCCAAGAGACTACCAAGGCGCTGACGATGTACAAAGCTATAACTCCAACGCTTATCGCCAAACTTATCATCATCATCTAAATAGGTACCGCTAAGTTGACCAGAGTAATTGGGTCGCAAATAGCGGAACTCACCACCCAACATCAATCCACGCTTGGACAACCAGCGTGGATAAAGGGTTAAATCATAATTAGGTGCCAAATTTATAAAATATGGCACAATCACATCAGCACCACTGCGTGATGAGTAACCCATCGTAGGTGCTAAAAAACCAGTCTTCTTCTCTTGTCTAATAGGGAAGGTAAAATACGGTGACCAAAAAACAGGGACATCACCCACATGGAGCTTAGCGTTACGTGCGACCCCTTTATTTTCATCATCATAAAGATCCACCTGATCCGCAGATAAAAACCATGACGGTGCCTCACAAGGACAAGCAGCAAAGGTCGCATTAAACAAGCGTAGATGGTTGTCATCTAGCATATCGGCGAAATCAGCCTCACCCGAAGCACCTGTAGCAAAAGAGTAATCCGGCCCTAAAAACTCACCCGTCTCTGTGTCCACATTATACTCAAGCTCCTCACCGGTAAATAAATTACCCTCTTGGTAAAGGCGTGCATTACCCTCTGACTTTATTTGACCTAGGGCACGGTCATAACTAATACGATCACCCTTTAAAATAACATCAGAACGGCGCACTTCTGCGCCCCCCTCAAGTATCAGCTTATTAGTCTCATCAATCACATCAAGGGTCGTACTATCTGTAATAGTAACTATATCGTCTTTTGCTGTAGCCACATCACGCAACATAGGTGATTCTAACATCGGCACACGTAAGCCATTAGCCTGAGCATACGCTGGCATCTGAGCGAAGACTGATAAAACTAGGAGGATAGGACCACTGCGTTTCAACACTACTTATTCCAATAGGACGACGATAAAAAATTTTCTAAAAAAGCTAAAAGTAAAACTAAGCCACTCTATAAGACACGATGGCTCAGTATGTTCTAAAATTAGTGATATTTTACTGACATAACCGCTTATTTTATAGCAAGTCATTCAGTTGGATTGCATTCTTTCTCCTAATATATTTATTTATAGTTTATGACCTTAAATATCACAGCTGAACGCTCAGAACAATTACATCTCTGGTTGTCTCAACACGCAGACAAGTATCAATTTGATCTACCAAGCCTACAAGTCGCCTCCTCGGATGCAAGTTTTAGAAGCTATTATCGTATATACAGTGCCTCGCTCGATAAAACATTAATTATTATGGATGCACCGCCGCCACATGAAAACTGTGCAGTTTTTAGCGACATCGCCCATTTACTCAAAGAGCAGGAGCTACATGTGCCTGAAATTCTCGAACAAGACGATCAGGCTGGCTTCTTATTACAATCCGACTTAGGCAACACAACCTATTACCAAGCGGTACAGGCCGAGCTCGATGATAGTATATTACAAACCATGTATCGTCAGGCACTTGATGCTTTAGTCCTGATGCAGAAAACACCAGCAGAACACTTACCTCATTATGATGCCAAGCGACTGCGCGAAGAAATGAATCTCTTTGAAGAGTGGTATGTACAAAAGTACAAAGAAGATGCGCTTAGCGATAACGAGAAAAAGCTACTCTATCCAGCACTTGACGCCTTAGCTGAAAAAAATGCACAAGAGCCCAAAGTCTTTGTACATCGAGACTTTCATTCCCCCAATTTAATGCTAATAAAATCTGAACAAGAAGCACTCAACCCAGGCATCATTGATTTTCAAGACGCCTTATATGGCCCTTTATCTTATGATGTAGCCTCACTCGTCATGGATGCACGCACTACTTGGGAAGAACCACAACAATTAGACTGGGCTATTCGCTACTGGGAAAAGGCCCGTGCTGCTGACTTACCAGTACCAACTGACTTCGCGGATTTTCATCGCAACTATGAAGCCATGGGCTTACAGCGTAATCTACGTATTTTAGGTGTTTTTGCACGATTAGCCCTACGTGACAACAAAACACATTACCTTAACCACATACCTCGCGTAATCGCTTATATCAGGCAAGTAGCCAATCGTTATAGTGAGTACGCAATTGTCGCCCGCATTCTCGATCGTTTAGAAAACATCACTATTGAAGCGAGGTACACCTTTTGATCCAGGCAATGATTTTAGCTGCGGGTCGCGGTGAACGCATGCGCCCCCTGACTGATCACACCCCCAAACCTTTGTTGGAGGTTCAGGGCAAACCCCTCATCGTCCACCACATTGAACGGTTACAAGCGGCCGGAATTACCGATATTGTGATTAATCATGCTTGGTTAGGCTCACAAATTGAAGACTACTTAGGCGATGGTACACAATACGGTGTCAGTATTGTGTACTCACGAGAAGGCAACGAAGGCCTAGAAACCGCTGGCGGCATTGTCAACGCACTTCCTCTTTTAGGTGACTACGCTTTTTTAGTAATTAACGGCGATGTCTGGTGTGATTGGAACCCGCTTGAGGCAATGGGTCACGTCAGTGCTATCGACAATGGTGCCGCACAAGCATGGTTACTGTTAGTTGATAATCCAGAGCATAACCCTGAGGGTGATTTTATTTTAAAATCAGACGCTAAAGTACAGCCCATCAATCAACTGACAAGTCACTCCGAAAGCTTGACTTTTTCTGGTATTGGCGTTTACCATCCAAGCCTTTTTAGTGGCCTCACTGCCGGAGAAAAAGTACCATTAGCCCCTCTCTTAAAAGTCGCCATGATGACTGGACAAGTTGCAGGACAGCACTATCGTGGCGAGTGGGTGGATGTCGGAACTCCTGAGCGTTTAGAGGCACTAAACAACAGACTCGCCAAATAGAATTTATAGTTGGTCAATTTACGAAATTAAGTAGGAAATAGGAAAAACCTTATGTTCAAATCGTCAAATCGCGCTTTTAAACCCTCTGTTTACGAGACCGGTAGTCGTCGCAAGCGAGGCATGCCTCGCTGGATGGTAGTCCTCTTTACAGGCATTATTATCGGTGCTGGCGGATTTTGGTTTTTACAAACTAATTATGGTCCCACCCGTATTACGGTTGAGGAGTCACAACAGCTAAATCAACAAATTATTAATTTAAACCAAGAGCAATACGCCCTACAGGCTCGCGGCGAAGAGTTAAGTCAAAACCTACAGCAAACAGAAGCTGAAAACAGTCGTTTACTGACTCAACAAGAAGATAGCCAGCAACAAATTACTGAACTAAAAGAGGAAATCGAACTCTTAAAACGAGCTATTCCACAGGATCCAGGTGGTACTCCTATTGGTCTTCGCCATGCCACATTAGAAGCTGAACTAGGTAAGCTACACTACGATATGCTACTCATGAAAAGAGATGACGACGCCAGTGACTTTACAGTAATCATTGAGGCCAATGTCGAAGGTCGTTACCGTAATGGTCGCTTGGGTCGCGCAGCTCCTGAACCGATTACAGCAACCATTGGCGCTATGACACAACTCGACGGCGAGCTTGAGTTCCCTGAACCGCAACGTACCTTAACTGCTACTGTTGTCACTTTTACAGTCAAAGATAGCGAAAGTGATGAAGTTTTGGGACGCCGCACCTTTAACGTTAACTAAAAGAAAAGCCGTTTCAATTGATTTCGCAAGCTTGCTTAAGGCCTTTTGAGTCATCATAATAATAAAAAGGAGTAAGCTTGTGAAAAAAATTCTTGTTGTTGATGATGATCCGGATTTACGTCAGCTCTTATCTGACTATCTTAACCGTAACGGTTATGACACCCTCTTAGCAGAAGATGCTAAGGATCTAGAACAGCGGATTACCCGTTTCGCACCCGATTTAGTCATCTTAGATCGCATGATGCCCAGTGGTGATGGTGTTGATGCCTGTCGTCGACTTCGCGCTATCGATGAAGATATCCCTATCATTCTTCTTACGGCTAAAGATGAACCTGTTGACCGTATTATCGGCTTGGAGTCCGGCGCTGATGACTACGTAGGCAAACCCTTTGATCCGCGTGAATTACTAGCGCGCATAGAGGCAGTACTGCGACGCAAAGAAGGGCCTTCCGCACTAACCAAGGACCAACCTGTACATTTTGGTCCCTTCATCTTTGAACCACAACGACGACAGCTCCTCAAAGACGGTCAACTCGTAAAACTGACCGGTGGTGAGATTAATCTCTTAGAGGCACTAGTAATGAGTCCCGGCAAACCGCTCAGTCGCGATCGTCTACTGAGCTTAGCTCGTGATGATGAAAACGGCGAACGTAATGACCGCGCAATTGATATTGCCATCCTACGTCTACGCAGAGCCATTGAAACGGATCCTAAAAACCCTCGCTGGATTCAAACAGTCTGGGGCGTAGGCTATCGTTTTTCACCGTAAATTCGTAAATTAGCAGACTACGCCTTAGAGCGGCAGCAACCCCATGAAAAGTACTCAAACAAAACGCCTGAGCCTAAAAAACATCTGGCCTTTTTCACTACGTTTTCAAGCGATTTTTTTAATTTTATTTACTATTATCAGTGTGCAAGTCATGAATTTGTACATTGCTCGGGAGATCAGAGATCGCTACGCACAAAACGTCGTAGTAAATCACCTTAGCTCAACTATCAGGGTACTTCGCGCATCACTTCACAATATGCCAAAAGAAGAACGCAAGGACTTCGTTAATCAAGCATCCCTAGGTCAATGGGACTTAATTGAGCGCCCTCTACCCCAAGACAGTTACTATTCTTGGGCTCGTGGCCAAAGACGTCACGAAGGTGGCAGACTCGAACGTCCTAAAAAAAGCCCTTCTCAGCAACACGCTGGTATTGCCAAAATGGTTCGTCAGCTCAATCAAGAATTTAATGATGGCACCCGCATTGCCTTAAGCCGGGGTAATCGGCCAATACTTTTTATCTCGCTAGTTCCAACTGAGGAACCAGGCCAGTTTGGTACTACTCGCGACTGGTTAGTTGTACCATTAAACCGAATTGAGGCCCCCGACACCTCATATCTTTACTTTCTTTGGTTAGCAGTCTCACTCACGCTTTTAATCCTTAGCTTGTTTTTTAGTTGGTATATCACGCGTCCGCTTGCTCGCTTAAGTCAGGCTGTTGATCAAATGGCTAAAGGTCAACCTGTATACGTCAAACCTTCAGGCCCTCGAGAGACCAAGAAACTAGGACAACGCTTTAATAGCATGCTACAGACACTCAACGAGTCTAAAGAGGTTCAACAAACCTTGTTAGCAGGCCTACCTCATGATTTAAAAAGCCCTTTAGCCCGTCTCTGGTTACGCCTAGAGATGACTGACGATGAAAGCCTCAAAGAAGGTATGCGTAAAGACCTCAAAGACATGCAAGCCATTATTAATCAATTTATTGGCTATGTTCGCGGCTCTGATCCCAGTAGTTACCAACTAGAAAATCTAGATATTAGCCAATGGCTCAGTGAACGCACCAGCTCTTGGCAAGAAGCTGGTACCAATGTGCAAATTTTAGAATTGCCTGAAATCGAACATTGTACGATTGCAGCCGACAAACTAGCACTCGATCGCTTACTGGATAATCTAATTGGAAATGCTCTAAAACACGGTGCACCACCAGTTGAAATAAGAGCCAAAGTCATTGAACACTCGAATGAGCTTCTATTAAGTGTCTGCGACTACGGCCAAGGTATTCCCACTGAACACCGCGAAGACGCTCTTAGGGCTTTCTCCCGACTGGATAAAGCACGCACAAAAACAGGTAGCGTAGGTTTAGGCTTAGCACTAGTCGAACAAATTGTTATTTCACATCATGGACGCTTAACATTAAATGAACATAGTTCAGGTGGCTTACAAGTTGATATTTATTTTCCACTATCTTAATTAAGCTTATAAAACCCTCCAAATATGGCACAATGGAGGGTATTATTTAAAATTAATTATTCACTATTTATCATCTATGAGTGCATCTAATTCAGACGTACCTGTTTCTAATTTTCTGCGCACCATTATCGAAAATGATTTGAGCGCCAATAAATTTCAAAATAAGCGTTGGGCCGGCAAACCCGGGCCCTTATCAATCCAAAAGGATGCTCCTAAAGATAGCGCTCGCATTCGCACTCGCTTTCCGCCCGAGCCAAATGGTTACCTACATATAGGTCATGCCAAAAGTATTTGTCTTAACTTCGGTTTAGCGCGTGATTATGGAGGCGAGTGTCACCTTCGCTTCGACGACACTAACCCCGAAAAAGAAGAGCAGGAATACGTTGACAGTATCATTGATACGGTCAAATGGCTAGGTTTTAGTTGGCAATATAATGGCAAAGAGCACTTATACTACGCTAGCGATTACTTCCAATTCTTCTATGATTTCGCTCTTGCTTTAATCAGCAGCGGTGATGCTTATATAGACGAACAAAGCCCTGAACAAATCCGCGAGAACCGAGGCACCCTAACTGCACCCGGAGTCGATTCACCATGGCGTGATCGCGCTATTGAAGAATCACTTGAGCTATTCAAGGAGATGCGTGAGGGTAAACACCCTAATGGCAGTATGTGCCTACGTGCCAAAGTTGATATGTCATCACCAAATATCAATATGCGAGATCCGGTGATTTATCGTATTCGCCACGAAGCTCATCATCGTACTGGGATGGATTGGCCTATTTATCCTATGTATACTTACGCCCATCCACTTGAGGATGCGGTAGAGATGATTACTCACAGTATTTGTACTTTAGAATTTGAAGATCAGCGCCCTTTCTACGACTGGGTTATTGATAAGTTAATCGCTCTCGGTCACCTACCTGAGCAACGACCACATCAATATGAGTTTGCTCGTCTTAATTTAAATCATGTGGTTACCAGCAAGCGTCGCCTCAAAAGACTAGTAGATGACAAATTTGTAGATGGTTGGGATGATCCGCGTATGCCTACCATCATGGGATTGCGCCGCCGTGGCTTTACACCAGAGTCAATACGCCTATTCTGTGAACGTATTGGCGTATCAAAGGCCGACTCACGTATTGATTACAACATTCTAGAGCAAGCTTTACGCGACGATCTAGATCCTAAAGTTGATCGTACAGTAGCGGTGCTTGATCCAATCAAATTAATCATCACCAACTACCCAGAGGGTCAATCAGAAATGTGCCAAGCACCAAAGCACCCGCACACTCCTGAACAAGGTACTCGAGAGTTCCCATTTAGTCGTGAGCTCTGGATCGAACGTGATGACTTCATGGAAAACCCACCGAAAAAATATTTTCGACTCTTCCCTGATAATATGGTTCGATTAAAATATGGCTATATTGTCAAATGCACTGGCTTCAAAAAAGATGATGCGGGTGATGTAATTGAGGTTTACGCAGAGTACCTTCCTGACACCAAAAGTGGTACACCAGGCGCTAGTAGCGTCAAGGTTAAAGGCACTATCACTTGGGTCAGCGTAGCACATGCAGAACCTATAGAGGTCAAGCTTTATGATCGTCTATTTACTGTAGCCAATCCAGATTCCGGTGACCAAGACTTTATCGAACACATTAACCCAGACTCAGTCAAAACAGTTCAAGGTTTTATGGAGCCTGGCACCAAGATAACTCCCGGAGCCCGTTGGCAATTTGAACGATTAGGCTATTTTTACGTTGATGGCGATACTGAGAATGAAAGTAAAATGGTCATTAACCGCAGCACCACCCTACGTGACAACTGGGTCTAAGTTTTATTAAATTTTAAGTGGACACTAACGTGAGTAATCAAGCAACATCAGTCTTACAATTAAAAGGCGGGTTTATTTATACTCTGCGTTTGATTTTACAGACTAACGATATCGAACAAATTAAAGAGTCCCTTGAGGATAGACTTGCCAAAACAGGCAGTCTATTCTTAAACGAACCTCTGATTATTGACGTAAACGAAATTGAAGCTCCCTTGGCTTGGGCAGAGCTGATTGACTTTTTAGAAAACAAAAAACTACCTGTTATTGGCGTTAGCGCTCAAGGTGAATTATTAGAGCAAGCCGAGGGTCGAGGTCTTTACATTATTGATGTAGATAACCTCCCTGCTCGCGAAGCCCCTGAACCTAGTCCTACAACAGAAGCAGTTGTGCTAGAGACAGTACAACAAAAGACAGACCCAGAAGAGTATAAAAAGCAATTAGCTGAGGAACCTGTTAATCCGACGATGGTACTAAAACGTCAACTTCGCTCAGGTCAGCGTGTTTATGCTCGCAATGCAGATTTAATTGTAATCGGTGCCGTCAGTCCGGGAGCAGAAATTATTGCTGATGGCAATATCCATGTCTACGGTCCCTTACGAGGCCGTGCTATTGCTGGTGCCCGTGGTAACACCTCAGCCCGTATTTTCACTTCACACCTAGATGCAGAGTTAGTCGCGATTGCAGGTATTTATCGATTAATCGATCAAGACTTTTCACAAGATATCCATAAGAAGTCTGTCATTATCGAGTTAGAACATGAATCTCTACTCTTTCACCAAGGCGAAGATTTAAACTAAAAAATAAAAAAGTCCATATGCAATAATGTATTACCAGATCATAGAAGCATATACAAACGACTTAATTTTCGGTTAAGATAATATCCAAATTTTGATCAATAGGAACCTTTATGGCACGTATTATTGTTGTAACTTCTGGAAAAGGTGGCGTTGGAAAAACCACAACGAGCGCTAGCTTTGCAGCCGGTTTGGCCATGCGCGGTCATAAAACTGCGGTAATCGACTTTGATGTGGGTTTACGTAATCTCGACTTAATTATGGGTTGTGAACGTCGTGTAGTCTACGACTTCATTAATGTCATCAGTGAGGAAGCGACACTTAATCAAGCACTCATTAAAGACAAGCAACTGGACAATTTATACATCTTGCCCGCCTCCCAAACCCGTGATAAGGATGCCTTAACTCTAGAGGGAGTAGGCAAAGTATTAGACGACCTCAAAGAGATGGGTTTCGAGTACATTATCTGTGATTCACCTGCTGGTATAGAAGCTGGAGCACTCACAGCAGCATATTACGCGGATGATGCCTTGGTAGTAACTAACCCAGAGGTTTCCTCTGTACGTGACTCAGATCGGATTCTTGGTATTCTTTCTTCAAAGTCCAAACGCGCTGTCAGCTCAGAAGAGCCGATTAAGGAGCATTTGGTCATTACCCGTTATAACCCTAGACGCGTCGAAGAAGGCGATATGCTTTCTATTAAAGACATTGAGGATATTTTACGTATCAACTTAATTGGCGTAGTCCCCGAATCTGACGATGTAATCCAAGCATCAAACACCGGTTCACCAGTGATTCATCTTAAAGAAAGCAATGTAGCACAAGCCTATGATGATATTGTTGACCGCTATTTAGGTGCAGAAAAACCGATGCGCTTCACCACTCATGAAAAAGCCGGCCTATTTAAGCGTATTTTCGGAGGTAAATAATCAATGTCTTTACTTAAATTATTATTAGGTGAAAGAAAAAAGTCGAATACGGCAAAAATTGCCAAGGAGCGCATTAGCTTTGTATTAGTACGTGACGCCAATGACGGTCCCGACTTTTTACCTCAACTGCAAAATGAACTAATTGAGGTTATCTCCAAGTACGTTAAAGTTAATCCTGAAGACATTAAGGTTTCACTAGACAAGCAAGATAGCTTAGAGGTCTTGGAAGTAAAAATCGAAATGAGTCAAGATGAGATTAATGCAGCCAAAGAAGCCAAAGACGCTCAAGCGACATAACTCACCTTAGATAAATGCAAAATAGCCGGAGAAAACTCTCCGGCTATTTTCATAAGTAGCTCAAAATGAACTACAAACTACTTACCTAACTGATTACCGATAAGACCACCAACAGCAGCACCACCCACAGTACTCCAACCGTCGCCATCACTAATAAGAGCACCGGCCCCGCCACCAATCGCAGCACCTGCAATTGTGCTTCTGTCACGAGTGCTAAGATTACCACAAGCAGTTAAACTACCAATTAAGGCCGCTAATACAAAATATTTGCCAATCGTAGTCTTCATAACATACCTCTCATTATTTTAATAACTCAGTCAGCCCCTAAAGCTACTGAAATGTTTACAATCACTGCATAATTAGTCATTGTAAGTTAACCGAATCAAGCGTTAAATGCTATTTAAATACTTATGCAAATGTATCTAATTGATAAACATTAGTACTCTAAGGCTTAGCATTAAGTATATAAACTAAACCTCAGAGCACAAGTCACATATAGCTATTTTTACTTTAAGGATTTAAAACGTATACGTCGTGGTTTTGCCGCTTCCTGACCTAAGCGTTTCTTTTTATCTTCTTCATACTCTTGATAATTACCTTCAAAGAAATAGACTTGCGAGTCTCCCTCAAAGGCTAAGATATGCGTTGCAATTCGGTCTAAGAACCAGCGATCATGGCTAATCACCATCACCGTCCCAGCGTACTCCAGTAAGGCATCTTCAAGAGCACGAAGAGTTTCCACATCAAGGTCATTTGAAGGCTCATCCAGTAATAAAACATTCCCGCCACTAATGAGAGTTTTAGCTAAATGCAAACGGCCACGCTCACCACCAGATAACTCACCCGTTATTTTGCTTTGATCAGAACCTTTAAAGTTAAAACGGCCTAAATAAGCACGTGAGGACATCTCAAAACGGCCAACATTAAGGATATCCTGACCATCAGCAATCACCTCAAACACTGTTTTATCGTCCTCAAGACTATCACGAGATTGATCGACATAGGCTAATTGCACCGTTTGACCAATTTTGACCTCGCCACTATCGGGCTGCTCTTGACCTGCAATCATCCGGAATAACGTCGACTTACCGGCACCGTTGGGCCCAATGATGCCTACAATTGCACCAGCCGGAACCCTGAAGCTTAAATCATCGATTAGAATACGCTCACCGAAGCCCTTGCTGACATTTGAAAACTCAATGACTTCCTGACCTAAACGCTCAGCCACAGGAATAAAAATCTCCTGAGTTTCATTACGACGCTGATACTCATGTGACGAGAGCTCCTCAAAACGAGAGAGGCGCGCTTTTGATTTCGCCTGACGAGCTTTAGGATTTTGTCTTACCCACTCCAACTCTCTTTTAATAGTGCGTTGACGTGCGCTTTCTGCCGCTTCCTCTTGCTTTAAGCGGTCCTCTTTTTGTTCAAGCCAAGAAGTATAATTACCCTTCCATGGAATGCCATGCCCACGGTCTAGCTCTAAAATCCATTCGGCCGCATTATCGAGAAAATAGCGATCGTGCGTCACTGCCACTACCGTACCCGGGAACTTCTGTAAAAAAATCTCTAACCACTCTACACTCTCAGCATCGAGGTGGTTGGTAGGCTCATCTAACAGCAACATATCCGGTTTAGATAACAGCAAGCGGCAAAGCGCTACACGTCGCTTTTCGCCACCAGACAAATGCTCAATCTTGGCATCCCAAGGGGGTAAACGTAAGGCATCAGCGGCAATCTCTAACTGATGATCAATATCATCACTACCGCCAGTAGCGGCAGCAGCAATTATAGCCTCTAACTCAGCTTGTTCAGCCGCTAAGGCATCAAAATCCGCATCAGGTTCAGCGTAATCAGCATAAACTTGATTCAGACGCTTACGTGCCGCAAAGACCTCACCTAAGCCCTCTTCTACCGATTCGCGGACCGTATGCTCCGCATTCAACTGTGGCTCCTGAGGCAAATAACCAATACTAATACCAGGCATTGGAATAGCTTCACCATCAATTTCCTTATCGACACCTGCCATAATTTTCAATAAGGTCGACTTTCCCGAACCATTAAGGCCTAGCACACCAATCTTTGCACCAGGGAAAAATGATAAAGAGATGTCTCTTAAAATTTGACGTTTTGGTGGGACTGTTTTACCCACACGATTCATTGTGTAAACAAATTGCGCCATAAATACTTTTTAATAAATTAGATTTAAAATACTAGTTAATTGTAATCAATACGAAGTAAATCTGTTGTAAAGACAACCATTTAATTACTTATTCTTGGCTAAATGACTTAGACTTAAGCCATATTACATATTAAGATTACTTGATACTACTAAAGGTCCAAAGCAGAAATTAACATGAAGAAAGTATTTACAGATGACGAACTCGAGGTTTTAGCCAAAACTGCTGATGTCCTTAGCGCATGGACAGGCAAGTGCGTGCTTTGCGAGAAAAACATTACCGATGAAGGCGTTGAGGTTGCCATCTTTGCCCAAGTTCTAGATCAAGATGATATAGGCCAAACTGCTGACGCAGATGAAGCCGAAGAGGCACACGCAATCGAAGACAAGGAAGAAGGTCAATTTTTGCTGTTAGGCGGTGCCGATTCAAGCATTCTCGGTAATGCTGGTGGTTTATCCGACATCAATACTCAAGTCTATGAGTGTCGCCTTTTATTTAGCATTATGTTTAATGCCGAGGAAGGTCAATTTGCTGAACGTTTTATCTTGGTCAACGACGAGTTTGAATTAGTTACTAGCTCAGACGAACTAGAAGAGCTCGTTCCTTTCAGCCTCAGAGAGGTTGACGACCTTGATGACTGGGATGATGACGATTGGGACGACCATGACGATGATGACGAGCTCAGTGATGAGGAATGGCTTGAACGTCACCGACTACCGCCTGACGACAAAGATAGCACTCACTAGAACTTATTAGCCATGGCTAGCAAAGCTTTTGCTAGCCAGCTACAAACTTCACACGGTCTCTGAGATACAAACTGAGACCTATAGGATAGGTCAAGACTACCAAAACCCAAGCAGCAGGACTTCGCAAACGAAGCGCTGTCGGCACCTTCCGATGCTGTCCCTTCAGATGTAAACGAAAACGTGTATAGCGAATTGCCGACTTAACAAACTCTAATGGACTCTTAAAGAACCAAGCGATACTTTTCTCAATCGTATCATGGGCTAATAATAACAAACCCGTCGCATGCTGTGACGCATTAGTAGCTCCTTGGCGGCTTAGAGAGTCACTCGAATCATAATAGACCCTATACACGTCATTAACAAAACGAGTTAAATAGCCGGCACGAGCAATTTTGCGCCAGACAATGCTTTCAGGAACAAAGCCTTCATACTCTTCTGGAAAAGGAAAATGCCTTAAGATTTCTGTATTAAGACAGCCGAACTTCTCACCTTGGGGCCGATACTTAAAATACATATCAATTGAGGTCATATCAATCATGTCTCGGACATATTTATCACCTACAACCGTACCATCAGGCCTTTGGCATAAGCCAGTCACTGCTATATAGCCTCCGCGCTGATTAGCCGGAATACTATTCCAAGTTGACCACATAGAAGATAAAGCATCTGGCAATAAGGTATCATCAGAATCAAGCGCTACGATCAACTCACCGTGAGCCATGGAGACTCCGTTATTAAAAGCAGTCTTTTTATGTTGATTAGGTTGCCATGCATAACGAATCGGAATAATACCCTCATTAGCCCACTCTGCGATTAACTCGGAGGTATTATCTGTCGAACCGTCATCAATAATCAACCACTCAAAATCCCCAAAACTCTGGGCTTTGAGCGATTCATACACTCTTGGCAAGGTATCAGCCCGATTAAATGTCGGAGTGAGTACAGTAAAACCGTATTGACTCATAATATGATGATCTTAAAAAGCAAATTTACTAGATATATTAATATATTAGCCTTTTATCTCATCGCAAAAAGGAACTATTGTTAACAAAACATTTCCATCAGCGAATTGACGGAGCCGATATACAAAAGGCCATCGTATTTATATACGATGGCCTTTTATTATCACGCTGCTTAAAGATAAACTTAAAAAGTACTACTTAAGCTTATTAGCCTGATTGACTTTTTCTAACATCTTCCAAACACCTTTTGGAGAAGTTGCGTATAAACGCTTCAACTCTTTGCTAATGCAACGACGCTCTAAGGTATTGCGGCTCGTACGCTTAATTTCTGCCATGTCTTGCCCCTAAACAATATTAAACAATAAAATAATTTTTATTAAAAAACCATAGGTAATCGGTAATTTTATCATAACTTAGCTAAATACACTATATTAAGCATTGTTTTTAATAACTTAATAAGAAAAAAGTCATTATTAGTCTAATAGCTGATTCATAATGATTCCAAAGGCGCTACTCAGCTATTCATACTTGAAAAATAGCACTTAGCCCTCATTTATAGTGATTAAAAAGCCTCTTAAAATCCCCCTAAACCCTTGAGCAACCAAGTCTTTGGGTATTGAGTAAACGTCCTATGTCATCACAAATTCGTATTTTCGGCGCACAGCAAAATAATCTTAAAAATCTAGATTTAGCAATCAATACAGAAGAAATTACTGTACTAACCGGTGTCTCAGGCTCTGGTAAAAGCTCACTGGCTTTTGATACCTTATATGCAGAAGGTCAGCGCAAATACGTTGAAACTTTCTCACCTTATGCGCGTCAATTCCTAGACCGCATGGATAAACCACAGGTAGAGCGTATTGAAGGCATCCTTCCCGCGATTGCCATTGATCAGACCAATCCCGTACGTACCTCCCGAAGCTCTGTCGGCACCATGACTGAGTTAAATGACCACATCAAATTACTTTTTGCTCATTCTGCCAATCTATATTGTCGCCAATGCGCATCCCCAGTACATCAGGACAATATTCAATCGATACAAGAACAACTAGCAACTCTAAGCCAAAAACAAAATGATCCTAGGTTAGTTCTGTGTTTTCCAATCCTCGTGCCGGCCAATTTTACGGATGAAGAGGTTAAAGCCTTTTTAGAACAACAAGGCTATACGCGTATTCATAAAGAGGAAGAAGTCAGTCGTCAAGTCATCGATAAAAAAAGCAAAAAGACCAAACTTGAACTGATGAAAAAATTGTACGTAGTACAAGACAGGTTTCGTTTTTCTAAGGCAGAACCCGAACGGGTCGCTGAAGCGTTAGAACACGCCCTAAACCATGGCCAAGGATTTTGCAGAGTTTATGCAGCCCTTGAGAGCGGTGAGGAGATCGTCTGGCCTTTTAGTCAACAGCTTCACTGCGCTCCTTGTGATATATCCTATCAAAAGCCACATGCTAGTACTTTTTCTTTTAACTCACCGATAGGTGCCTGTGATCATTGTCGGGGCTTCGGTCGTAGTATGGGCATAGATTATGGCCTAGTCATTCCCGATGAAAGCTTGAGTTTAGCCAATGGTGCCATACGGCCTTGGCAAACGCCTAGCTTCAAAATACAACAAGATGACTTGATGAAATACGCTAAAAAAACAGGGATTCGCACCGACACCCCTTGGCGTGAACTTAATGAAGCGGAAAGGCAATGGGTTATCAACGGTGATCCCGAATGGACCGGTAAAAGAAACGCATGGGATCTGCAATGGTACGGCGCCCAACGATTTTTTGATTGGCTAGAAACAAAATCCTACCGGATGCATGTACGCATTTTACTGTCTAAGTTTAGAAGCTATACACCCTGCCCTGTTTGTCAGGGTTCGCGCCTAAAAGCAGATGCCAATCTTTGGCGCTTAGGTGATGGACTACAACATGACTACGCAGAAGGCAACTACAAACGCTTTATGCCAGTAGCAGCACGTTGGTCCGAAACAACATTAGAACAGCTCCCAGGCCTCACTATCCATGATCTAATGCAATTACCCATTGGTCATTTAAGAGATTATTTTAACAGTCCCTACTTTGATGCTAATGCAGATAAAGCCAGTGAATTGGTATTGACTGAGATTAGACATCGCTTACGCTACCTTTGTGATGTCGGACTAGATTATTTATCACTAGACCGACAAAGTCGCACACTTTCTGGTGGTGAAGTCCAACGCATCAACCTCACCACAGCCCTTGGTACCTCTCTAGTCAACACCTTGTTTGTTCTTGATGAGCCCTCTATCGGTCTTCATCCACGTGATATGGGACGTATTATCGAAGTCATGCAAAGATTGCGCGATGCGGGCAACACTTTAGTGGTCGTTGAACACGATCCACAAGTTATGGTGGCGGCGAATCGTATTCTTGAAATAGGTCCCGGTCCAGGCGAACGGGGTGGTGATATTGTATTTGACGGCACCCCAGAAAAACTCCGTACCGCTAACACCCTGACTGGAAAGTACCTGGGTAATGTTCTGCGTGTTGAAGCACCGCTCCCAATGAAGGTCAGTGATAAGACACCCAAATTATTACTGGAAGGTGTTAATGCGAACAATCTGAAAAATGTTGATGTTGCCTTTCCACTCAATCGCCTCGTCTGCGTTACTGGTGTGTCAGGCTCGGGGAAATCCACATTAATTCAGGATGTCTTGTACCCTGCTCTTTTAAAGCATTTCGGCGAACCAACAGAAGCCCCAGGAGAGTATCAACACTTACTTGGTGCTGAGCAATTAGCTTCTGTGGTGATGGTTGATCAAAGCCCCATCGGTAAAACAGCACGCTCAAATCCAGCTAGTTATGTTGGCGCTTTCAATGCCATCCGCAACCTATTTGCGCAAGCCCCCATGAGCCTTGAACGTGGTTATAAACCAGGTACCTTCAGCTTTAATACGGGTGATGGCCGGTGCCCTACCTGCAAAGGAACCGGTTTTGAACATATTGAAATGCAATTTCTCTCGGACGTGTATTTACGCTGTCCAGACTGTCATGGTAAACGTTTTAGAGATGAGGTCTGTGAGGTACAAGTAGAACATTTAGGACAAGCCGCTTCAATTGATGAAGTCTTGGAAATGACAGTCCAACAAGCCTTAGACTTTTTTAAAGGATTAAGAGAGGTACAAACTGCTTTACAACCATTAATCGACGTCGGACTAGAATATGTCAAACTAGGCCAGCCAGTACCCACGCTATCAGGTGGGGAAGCCCAACGCCTGAAACTAGCCGGTCATTTGGCCGAAGCCTCACGCAGTCGTACTAAAGGCAAGCAATTAGCGCTCAAAGGCTCTTTATTTTTATTTGATGAACCCACTACCGGTCTGCATTTTGATGATGTGGCACGCTTAATGCATGCCTTTAGAAAGCTACTTGCGGCTGGTCATTCACTCATTATCATTGAGCACAACCTTGACTTAGTACGTGCCGCAGACTGGATTGTGGACTTGGGTCCGGGCGGCGGTGAGCATGGTGGTCAAGTGATAGCTCAAGGTACTCCTGACGCTCTAAAAGGCATGGAGCATTCATTTACCGCTCAAGCGCTGGTTGCTTATGAAGAAGAGATTGTCCGCACAGCTAATAACTCACAACTAGACGAGTCGTACAAAGACTCTACTATGCTAGCCGATAAAGCGATTGGCACTGACTCCAAAAGCTTACAAGCCATCTATCAAGAAAATAGCAAAGCACGTGTTCGCGCTAAAAACAATAACAGTATTGAAATACTCAATGCACGAGAACACAATCTACAAGGTATTGACGTTGAGATCCCACGTGATAAATTCACCGTGATTACAGGTGTCTCCGGTTCTGGCAAATCAACTCTAGCATTTGATATCCTCTTTCAGGAAGGACAACGTCGCTATTTAGAATCACTCAATGCCTATGCACGCTCAATAGTACAGCCCGCAGGACAACCTGATGTGGATGCTATTTATGGCATTGCTCCCACCGTAGCAATTGAGCAAAGAACTAGTCGCGGCGGCTATAAATCCACCGTAGGGACGATGACTGAGATCCATCACTTCTTACGACTTTTGTACGTAAAACTAGGTACACAATACTGTCCTAGCTGTCAGGTGCCGGTCGAACCACAACGTCCAGATCAGATTGTGGCTCATATCATGAGCCATCATCGCGGTCAACGTATTGGCATTTTAGCCCCCTTGATTATTGCCCGCAAAGGCTATTACACCGATCTCGCCAAATGGGCCGATAACAAAGGCTATAGCCATTTGCGAGTAGATAATGAGTTTATCCCAGTCAATCCATGGCCGCGTCTAGATCGTCATACTGAGCACACCATAGAATTACCCGTGCTGGATATTGTGGTTGATCCGGCTAATGAAACCGAACTGCGTGAAGCTATCCACACTGCTATACAGCATGGACAGGGCCAATTGAGCATTTTATTTGAGTTAGATCCTGAAAAGCCGCTTACTCCAGACTACTTAACTCAAAAACACTTCTCTGTAAAACGCGCATGCCCTTCTTGTTCACGCAGCTTCCCTGAACCAGACCCACGTCTTTTCTCATACAATTCCAAACATGGTTGGTGTGAGAGCTGCTTTGGTACTGGTTTAAAAATTAAGGATTTTAAAGAAGAACTAAGTGGTGAAGAAAGCGCTTGGTTAAACCGCGAGGCAGAAGAAGATGATCCCGTTTGCCCAAGTTGTGACGGCTCACGTATTAATGAAATAGCACGGAATGTCTTATGGCAAAAGCTACCAATTAATAAACTCAGTGAATACTCAGTCGAAGAGCTTGAGGAGTTTTTCCTTAGCCTCGATATGAACGAGCGAGAACAACAAATCGCTCGTGATGTATTACTAGAAATTCGTAGTCGTTTAAAATTCATGCGTAACGTAGGACTAAACTACCTCAGTCTTGACCGTGCCGCCCCCACTCTGTCAGGCGGGGAGGCACAGCGTATTCGTCTAGCAGCCCAGCTCGGCTCAAATCTCCAAGGGGTTTGTTATGTCCTAGACGAACCGACTATTGGCCTACACCCTAGGGATAATCAAATCCTCCTTAATGCTCTAAGTCACTTGGAGGGCAATGGTAATACGCTAGTGGTGGTTGAACATGACGAAGACACCATTAAACGAGCTCAGCATATTATTGATATGGGACCGGGTGCTGGCACGCGCGGTGGCAGAGTCATTGCCCAAGGAAGCTATGAGGATATCCTTAAATCCCCCCAATCACTAACCGGCGAGTTCTTACGCAACCCAATGCAACACCCCATGCAGCCTCGTCGAGAGATAAGAAAAGACCATCCAATGGTGGGAATCAAAAATGCTACTCTCCATAACTTGCAAGGAGTAAATGCTGCTATTCCTGTCGGCTGCCTCACCGTCGTAACTGGCGTATCCGGTTCTGGAAAGTCCACTTTAGCTCGAGATGTACTATTAGAAAACTTGCGCGGTAAAGTAGCTCAAAAAGAACCTACTACCGATTACTCTGGTTGTGATGAGATCCTAGGTTGGGACAAACTAGAACGTATCCTTGAAGTAGATCAGACTCCGATCGGTAAAACACCTCGCTCTACACCTGCTACCTACATTGGCATTTGGGATGACGTCAGACGTCTATTTGCACAAACTCGTGTAGCTAAGCTTCAAGGTTGGACTGCCACCCGCTTTTCCTTCAATACCGGCGATGGGCGTTGTCCAGCTTGTGATGGACAGGGTATGCGCACAATTGAGATGAGCTTTTTACCTGATGTTAAAGTAGGTTGTGAATTATGCGAAGGGCAGCGTTTTAACCCTGAGACATTAGCAGTCAAAGTTCGCGACAAAAACATCGGAGAAATTCTCAGCCTAGAAGTTGACGAGGTAATTGATTTCTTTACAGCCCATCCAAAAATTCACCGAGGCTTACAACTACTACAAGACGTAGGTTTGGGGTATTTGACCTTAGGCCAACCATCACCTACCCTATCAGGGGGGGAAGCACAACGCATTAAGCTAGTAACTGAATTATTAAAAGCTCGCCTCGATGAAGGTGTGCATAAAACCGGCCGTGCTTCTAGCGCCCCTCACACACTTTATGTGTTAGATGAGCCTAGTGTTGGTTTATCCATGGCGGATGTTAAAAAACTAATCCAAGTCATTCACCGCCTCGTAGATGCCGGCAATACAGTGGTCATTATTGAGCACAATCTGGATATCATGGCTGAGGCCGACTGGATTTTAGACTTGGGACCTGAGGGTGGCACCGAAGGGGGCCATTTAGTCGCTGCCGGTAGTCCAGAAGAGTTAATCAAAAGGCATAAGCACTCCCATACTGGTCAAGCCTTAAAAGACTTTATGGAGAGAAATAATTAAAGGGTTTGTAAATGAGTAAAAAGCAGTTAGTGGTATTATCCGGTGCGGGTATCTCCGCAGAAAGTGGTTTAAACACCTTCAGGGACTCTGATGGTCTATGGGAAAACCATCGGGTCGAAGACGTGGCAACGCCAGAAGCCTTTACCCGCGATCCCGACTTAGTCATGCGTTTTTATAACTTACGCCGCGCTCAGTTACACACGGTTGAGCCTAATGATGCTCACAAAACACTGGCTGGACTAGAAGATGATTTTGATGTGCATATCATCACTCAAAACATTGATGACTTACATGAACGTGCAGGTTCTACCAAGGTGCTGCATTTACATGGTGAACTTCGCAAGGTTCGTCCCGTTGACTCTGAGGAAAAAGGTATCATCGACTGGCACAGCGACTTAAATATCGGTGATGTAGATGAACGCGGCGTACAATTACGACCTCATATTGTTTGGTTTGGTGAAATGGTTCCGACCATGGCACAGGCTGCGGAAATCGCTTCTCAAGCCGACATCTTTTTAGTGATCGGTACCTCAATGAAGGTCTACCCGGCTGCTGGTTTAATTGATTTTATCCCGCCGCACTGTGAACTTTATGTGATTGACAAAGGTCTAGAAAACCGCTTTACCCATGAAGAAAATTTTTATCAAAGCGGTGCTTCAGAGGGTATGAGACAACTAGAGGAACGCCTTAGAGCAAAGGCTCAAGAATAGAAAAGCTTCAATACTTGGTTAACTGCTGCTAGTCCCATCGCAGCGGTTACCGTAACACAAGAGCCATAACCTGCACACGCAAGTCCCTGAGGAGCACGTAGTCCAGTAGCATCCTGCTCAGCTTCCGTCCATGGTAAGACAGCCGGCTCATCGATCCATAGGCAAGAAACCCCCATATTCGGCACCTTTTTTAAAGGGCGCCCCTGAGCATCACTGCCTTTGGCAAAACCATGTTGTTTACGTAATTGCTGACGTATCTTAGCTAATAAAGCATCATTATGTGTACGGCTTAAATCACTAAACCTTAAAGCTAGACTGTCAGACTTACCACCAGCACCACCACACATAATCAAGGGCACTGCTAAATCCCTACAGACCAAAGCCATAGCGATTTTGGCTGCTACCTGGTCGGCACAGTCTAAAACCAAGTCAACTGCGGCTGCCTCAATCACAGCTCGAGCATTATCAGGCTCAATAAAGTCATCAATTAGCTCCAACTGTAGTTGAGGATTAATTTCTCGTAACCGTACAGCCATCGCTTCTACCTTGCTTTGTCCCAAGGTACTACTCAGTGCATGAATTTGGCGATTGATATTTGATTCAGAGACCACGTCAAGGTCAACAAGCACTAAACGCCCTATCCCACTTCTAGCTAAAGCTTCCGCTGCCCAGGAACCCACACCACCAATACCCACCACCATAACTGATTTCGACGTAATAATATTAAGCGCTTCATCACCATACAAACGCTTCAAACCACCAAAACGACGCTCTAAATCATACCCATCTATCGTCACAATCTCTCCTCAAATACCCCTCTCAAGGCTGACTCAATACTGCTCATAAAAATCAGCTAATGATACAATCAAGGGTATATTTTAACTTTTCTGGTGAAATTAATTCGTGAATAGCAAAGATATTGATTTAAGCCCAAGCATTTTAGCTAAGGCCGAACTACATTTTAAAAACTTTAGACTGTGGACCGATGAAGAGCGAGAGGCATCACTACAAGAGGCTTTAGCCCAATTAGATGAGCTTAAAGATATCTGGCTCTTTGGCTATGCCTCTTTAATTTGGCGCCCAGAGTTTGAACACGTAGAAAGTCGTCGAGGAACCATTTTCGATTACCATCGCTCCTTATGTCTTTGGTCTAGTGTTAACCGCGGCACACCAGAACGCCCTGGGCTAGTCTTTGGTCTAGCAGAGTCTGGTTTCTGTGAAGGCGCTGTTTACAGACTGCCTAATGATGACCTTGAAAACAAGATGCGCCGCTTATGGGAGCGTGAGATGCCCAATAGCTCTTATATTCCCATGTGGTTAGACTGTGAGACAGACGAAGGCACCGTCAAGGCATTGGCTTTTGTGATGGATCCGGACGACTACTCCTATGTAGGTGATTTAAGTATCGATGAAACCCTTGATGTCGTACTCGGTGCAGAGGGTATTTATGGACCCTGCACAGAGTATGTACTTGAAACAGCAGACGCCTTAAAAAAGGTTAGTATCAAGGATGACGAGCTCTATCATCTAGCCGATCTTATTCGTCAGCGCCTCTAAAGCAACTGACTAATCAGCACAGCACAACAGATGCCGCTAAACCGCTGAAGCCTTAGAGACTTCCGTGTAAAATATAGCTTTAGTTTAAAAGTACTTTTGGAAGACCGCTATGGGCTCAACAGCAGATATGCGCCACCGCTATGAAAAGCTCGAATTATTAGAGCAAGACGCAACCCCAAATCCTTTGGATCTATTTGATCGTTGGTTTCAACTTGCCTGTCAAGAGACTCATCTTGAAGCCAATGCTATGACCTTAGCCACGATCAATGCGCATAACCAGCCCGAAGCTCGTATGGTCCTTTTAAAAGACTACACCGACGAGGGTTTTGTTTTTTTCACTAATTACAATTCGACAAAGGGTCAAGCCATCGCTCACAATCCACAGGTCAGTTTATTATTTTTCTGGATTAAACAAGAACGCCAGGTAAGAATCGCTGGTTGCGCAGAAAAGCTTTCAGAGGCAGATTCCATTGAATACTTTAATAGTCGCCCCTATGGCTCACGCATCGGTGCTTGGGCCTCCCTGCAAAGCCAAAACATGAGTCGTGAAGAGCTAGAGCAACGCTTTCAGGAGTTCGCCGACATGTATCCTGAAGAAGTACCTAAGCCACCGCATTGGGGTGGGTATTTAGTCGTGCCCTCACAAATCGAGTTTTGGCAAGGACGACCTTCCCGTATGCACGATCGCCTGCTCTACAACAAAGAAGGTAACAAGTGGCTAATGACGCGTTTAGCCCCGTAAATGTTATTGTGTCCTGTCAATTAACCAAATTTTAACCATGTCTAATAAACACCAAACTAATTTCACTGAAAAAGATTTTCGACAGGCCTTGGGCCGCTTTGCAACAGGAGTGGCCATTGTCACAGCAACTGATCTTACAACCGGAAAACCGGTAGGCCTCACCGTCAGTTCTTTCAATTCGGTTTCACTGGACCCCCCCTTAGTCTTATGGTGTTTACGCTTGGCTTCACAAAATCTTGATTTATTTAAAAATACCAGTCACTACAATATCCATATTTTAGCTAATGACCAAATTGATTTAGCAATGCAATTTTCTACTGCTAAGGTACCAGACCGTTTTGAGGGCATCGATTGGGAACTTAACAAAGCCGGTACGCCCTTACTTTCTACCAAATACTGTTCTGCTATTTTTGAATGCGCCAATGAGCAACAGCATCCTGCAGGTGACCATCTAATTATGGTCGGCTATGTAGAGAATTGTCAGCACACCAACAAATTACCACTAGTATTTCACGCTGGCACTTTTGACCTAACACCAACCAGTCGCTTTGCTAAATGAGTCACCACACGGACGTTGAGTGCATTATCATCGGTGCAGGTGTCATTGGTTTAGCGGTTGCACGTGCCCTTGCACAACAAGGTAGAGAGGTACTAATCGTAGAGTCTGCCTCTCTATTTGGATCCGGCATTAGCTCCAGAAACTCCGAAGTAATTCACGCAGGCCTTTACTACCCACCTAAAAGCTTAAAATCTAAGCTTTGCCTACGCGGCAAAGAGCTTCTATATGATTTTTGCAAACAACACAACGTACCTCATCAACGCATTGGTAAATTACTAGTAGCTACCGAAGAAGCTGAAATACAAGCCTTAATGAGTATCAAGGATAATGCCAAGCAATGTGGCGTAAACGATTTACAGCTGCTCCAAGCCGAAGAAGCTCAACACCTTGAACCTGAGCTATTTTGCAAACTGGCCTTACTCTCTCCTTCTACTGGTATTGTTGATAGTCATACATTAATGCTTAGCTTATTAGGTGAAGCAGAAAATGCTGGCGCACAACTCGTCCTAAACACACCTCTAAAAAGAGTGTTCATTAAAGATAATCGATTGTTTGAATGTCATTTTGATGATTCAGAACAAAGCATCTTGAGCTGTTCTATTCTCATTAATGCCTCAGGATTACATGCAACAGAACTAGCTAAAAACTTCACCGGACTCGATAAAAAACATATCCCTACGGCGTATTACTATTGTCAAGGCAGGTATTTTTCTTATTCAGGAAAATCACTCTTTAAGCATTTAATTTATCCAATGCCTAACCGTGACGGATTAGGCATCCACCTGACTCTGGATCTTGGGGGACAAATAAAATTTGGCCCTGATGTACACTGGCTTGATGAAGAAAGCTATGAGATAGATGAAACACAGGCAGAAAGTTTTTATAAAGCGGTCAGACGCTATTGGCCTTCACTAAAAAATGGTACTCTACAAACTGCTTATTCAGGCATTAGACCAAAGCTCAGCGCTCCTAATCAGCAGGCAGCTGATTTTGTTATCAGCTCAGAAACGGAGCATGGCATCGCCGGATTAATTAATCTATTTGGTATCGAGTCACCCGGACTGACAGCCTCTCTGGCGATTGCTGAACTAATAACTCAAAAAATCTAACCTTTTAAACAAAAATAAGACTTAAGCTTCAAATGAAAAACACACACGAATTTATTCTTACGATTTCTTGCCCTGATCAAATTGGAATTGTGCATAGTATTTCAGGTTCTTTACTTGAATTAGGGGGCAATATTCTAACCTCACAACAGTTTGGTGACAAAGATACAAAGCAGTTCTTTTTGAGAATTCGATTCAGTGTACCCACCACAGTCAGCCAAGAGCAAATCGAAACCAAACTAAGTGCTCCTGTAGAAAAATTCACCATGGATCTAAAACTTTATCCAGCTGAAGAAAAATCTCGCGTCCTGATTTTAGTCAGCAAACAAGGTCATTGTTTAAATGACTTGTTATTCCGCACCCACAGTGGTTTATTGCAGATGGATATTGTAGGCATTGTGTCTAATCACCGTGATCATGAAAAACTCGCAGAAAGCTATAATATACCCTTTCACTACTTGCCAGTTAGCAACGAAAACCGTACTGAACAAGAAGCACAGATTCTCCAACTAGTCGATGAGCTCAAGGTTGATCTCGTAGTTCTGGCTCGCTATATGCAAATCTTATCTGATCAACTATCGAAAGCGCTTGAGGGCAAAGCGATTAATATCCACCACAGCTTCTTACCGAGCTTCAAAGGTGCTAAGCCCTACCACCAGGCTCACCAACGTGGGGTCAAAATTATCGGCGCTACGGCCCACTATGTCACTGCAGATCTGGATGAAGGTCCAATTATTGAGCAGGATGTACAACATGTCGATCACCGATTGAGCGCAGACAATCTGACTCAGGTTGGTAGTGATATCGAATCACTGGTTTTATCTCGTGCAGTAAAGGGTTTTGTTGAGCACCGAATTTTATTAAATGGTCACCGCACCATCGTATTTAATTAATTCTAGTTTACTCACCCATCATCAAGTCTTGGCGCTGTTCGAGCTTATTTTTCAAGAAATTAGAAAATAGCTCGATGCGCTTTAGCTGTCGCAAATCTTCGTGATACAACATCCAAAAACTACGTTTTATTGCGACTTCTTCGGGTAATACCACTTGTAGATCCATATTTTTATGCACCATAAAACATGGTAATACAGCCATCGCTTGGCCCGCAACACAAGCCTGTAACTGCGCAACTAGACTATTAGATTTGAAAACAACATTAGCATCTGGGATGATATGGCTCAAATACTTCAGTTCATCACTAATAATAAACTCATCGATATAATCAATAAACTGATGCTGAGCCAAATCCTGTAAATCATTAATTACGTCATGACGCTTCAGGTATTGAGGCGAGGCGTAAAGTCGCAATCTATAATCACTTAGTAATCTATAGACATAGTTACCACGCAGTGGCCTATCAATAGTAATAAATATATCAGCCTCTCTGCGTGACTGATCAATAAAGCGTTGGAAAGGCATAATTTCAAGCGTGGTGTTGGGGTATTGTTTTTGAAACTCCACAGCTAAGGGAGTTAGCATATAAACACCAAAGCCCTCCGTTGCAGCTACGCGAATATTCCCACTCAAGTCCTCTTCAAATACTTTAATCACCTGCTGTGCATGGAGTAATTCACTCTCGATCTTCTCCGCATGTTGCAGCAAATTCCTGCCCGCTTCCGTCAGCAGATAACCATAACGGCGTGACTTATCAAAAAGCACTGTTCCCATGTCATGCTCCAACTGTCGAATACGTCGTGACACGGTGCTATGCTCCACCCCTAAGCGCCGACCTGCTTCAGAAACTTTTGATGTTCTAGCAACCGCTAAAAAATAACGTAAACCGTCCCAATCCATAACATCCTCTTAATCAAGAGCTCGTGCAAATAAAAACAATGATTGTGCATTTATTATATTGATTTTTGATTTTTTCCACATCACAATGAAGTAATAAAAAATAAAACCGTATAAATTCTAAGGAGACCTATATGAGCGATATACCTATCATTCCATTATTAATTAATGGTGAAAAAATTCACTCCAAAACCAACAAGTATTTAGATGTATTAAATCCTGCCGACCAATCAGTAGTAGCCAAAGCACCTCTTTGCAGCATCGAAGAAGTAGATGCTGCCATTGCCAACGCCAAGGAAGCCTACAAAAGTTGGCGTAATACAGGTATTAATCGACGTATGCGCGTGATGTTAAAGTTGCAGGAGCTAGTGCGTGACAACACAGACAAGCTCGCTGAACTCATCACAAAAGAGCATGGTAAGACCCTCCCAGATGCTGTCGGCGAAGTGGGTCGCGGATTAGAGGCAATTGAGCACGCATGCTCTGTAGCCAGCATGCAAATGGGTGAGTTCTCAGAAAATGCAGCCAGTGGTGTCGATGTCTACACCTTAATACAACCCTTAGGTGTGGTGGCCGGTATTACCGCCTTTAACTTCCCTGTGATGCTGCCTTGCTTCATGTTCCCCTATGCTGTTGCAGCTGGCAATACCTTCATCCTGAAGCCTTCCGAACAAGATCCTAGCGCTTCTTTATTCTTAGCTGAGTTAGCCCTAGAAGCCGGTTTACCACCTGGCGTTCTTAATGTTGTCCATGGAGGTCCTGATGTAGCTCAACGCTTATGTGAGCACCCTGACATTAAAGCGGTATCATTTATTGGCTCTACCCATGTAGGTACTGAAGTGTATCGTCGTGCCTCAGATAACAACAAACGTTGCCAGTCCATGATGGGGGCTAAAAATCATTGTGTCATTATGCCTGACTCAGATAAAGAGGTCGCTCTTAATCAATTAGTAGGTGCCGCTTTTGGAGCCGCTGGCCAACGCTGTATGGCTACCTCTGTAGCAGTTATGGTAGGTGAGACTAGCGAATGGGTTGATGAGTTAGTTGAAAAAACCAAGGGCCTCAAGGTTAATGTCGGCACAGATAGCTCGGCAGATTTAGGACCTCTAGTTTCTCCTGCTGCAAAACAACGCGTTGAGGCGCTAATTCAGTCAGGTGTTGATGAGGGAGCTAATTTAGTATTAGATGGGCGTAACCATGTAGTACCAGGCTACGAAAATGGCAACTTTGTGGGGCCGACTATCTTTACTGGCGTTACCAAGGGTATGCGAATTTACGATGAAGAAATTTTCGGTCCTGTCTTAGTGATTGTTAATGTTGATACGCTTGATGAAGCAATTGAATTCATTAACGACAACCCCAATGGTAATGGCGTTGCCATCTTCACCCAAGATGGTGGTACCGCTCGTCACTTCCAGAGCAATATTGATGTCGGTCAAGTTGGCATCAACATTCCAATTCCTGTCCCTGTGGCGTGGTTCAGCTTTACGGGGTCACGAGGTTCCAAACTAGGTGACTTAGGTCCTAACGGCAAACAAGCCTTCAGCTTCTGGACTCAGACCAAAACAGTAACTGCTCGTTGGTCACAACACAGTCAAGGGGTTAATACGACCATCACAATGAAGTAAAGCTTTATAGATTATTTCATTAAAAAAGGTCGTGATTTTAAAATCACGACCTTTTTTATGTACTACTTAAGGAATAACTAAGCGACGCTTTAATTAACCTTCAGCACTCTCTTGAGGAGCCCAAGGGTTAGCAATCGGTGTTTCATCACTATTAGGATGTAAAACAGGAATTGTGAACTGAGGCTGATCACCGGTCAAGGTTTTCAAGAAGGCAACAATATCAACAATTTCTTCATCAGAGAACGTTCTACCTAACTGTAGACGACCCATGATATCAACTGCTTCACCAAGAGTTTTAGCACCACCATCATGGAAGTACGGATAAGTCAATTCGACGTTACGTAAGGTAGGAACCTTAAAGTTCATACGGTCAATATCGGCACCAGTCACACCCGCACGACCTGCAGTTTCATTATCCGTCACATATGGCTCAACTAAACCCATGCGTTGGAAAGAGTTACCACCTAAGTTAGGTCCGTTATGACAAGCTACACAACCGCTATTTTTGAATAACAAGTAACCATTTAACTCTTGATCAGTAATGGCATCATCATTACCTGTGAGCCATTGGTCAAAACGCGCATTAGGCGTTACTAGAGTTTCTTCAAAAGTAGCTAAAGCAGAAGTAACTTCTTCAATCGTGATTTCGTCTACACCGTAAACTTCCTTGAACTCTTCAACATAGCCAGGAATTGTTTTTAAAATGCTAACAGCTAATTCGTGAGTAGAACCCATCTCTAGTGGGTTTTCAATAGGACCACCTGCTTGCTCACGTAAGTCTGCGGCACGACCATCCCAGAACTGAACAAAGTTCAAACTTGAGTTAAGAACGGTTGGCGAGTTAATAGGACCCTGTGCCCAATAGTCACCCACAGAACTCACTAATTGGTCTGCACCACCAAGCATCAAGTTATGACAGGAGTTACAGGAAATGAAACCCGAACGAGAAAGACGCTGATCAAACCAAAGTTTTTTACCTAACTCAACCTCAGCCTGATTTTCAACCACATGAGGCTCAATTGGTTGGATTAATTCATTGTTAGGCTTATAACGCTCACCATCGGCTTGCTGAGCCATCACTGGCGCAGCCGCTAAACCGAAAATGCCACAGGCTAATAAAGTAGCAGTTAATTTTTTCATAAATTCCCCCTAGAATTGTAAGGACGTTGTAACCTAATTACTATGATATAGAATAAGGTTATTTTTTGAGTTGATCCTTATCAAGTTTCGAGAGCTTTTTATAGGTAATAACCCTCAACAACTTAACTAATTTAGCATCAACCCAACAACTTTCACTAACACTCGGACACAAACAACTAATTAATAGTAACAATACCCCTTTTGTGTCTAAGGTCTATTCTATTATCAATGTTTAGAGCTGTTTAAACAAGTCATATCAACACTAAAAAGCTTAAGTAATTCAACTTAAATCAAAGTCCAGAATTACTTATCTTCGTCGGAATCTTTTTTTGTGACTGCGGGATTAAAGACATTCAGAAGCTGTTGCGTTTGATTTTGCATTTGCTCCTGCATACTCAGATAGAGATCCTTGGTCTGATCCACATAATTACTCATGATGCGGCTTAGCATAGGATTTTGTATTGACATAAGTTCAGTCCAAGCTTCAGGCTTGAATTGCCCATGGTATAGCTCCTCAGACTGCTCACTTAATTGCTTTTGAATCTCGGTAAAGGCTTGCATGTTGTGCTCAAGGTAATTACCCATCACACCCTGCATAGCATGGCCGTAGAATCGAATAATTTGCTTGAGAGTATTGGTGTTAAACATAGGCACACCCGCACTCTCAAGTTCTAAAATAATCTGCAGCAAGATACTACGTGTAATATCCTCGTTAGTTTTAGCATCAATCACTTTAAAACGTTCTGAGGTAACTACTAACTCCCTGACATCGGCCAAGGTAATATATGAACTCGTCTGAGTATCGTATAAACGGCGATTAGGGTATTTTTTAATTACACGTGAATTATCTTGCTTAACTTCTGACATTATTTATTTTACTAGTTAAAAAATTATGCTGACTAGCCCATATGTAGGCCACCGTTAATTGAGAAATCGGCACCAGTCGAGAAGCCAGCATCATCTGATGCCAACCAAGCGACCATTGAGGCAATCTCTTCAGGCTCGCCTAAACGACGAACAGGAATAGTACCAACAATTTGTTCCAAAATCTCAGGACGGATAGCACGTACCATATCGGTACCAATGTAGCCTGGAGAAACAGTATTAACAGTAACACCACGACTTGCCACTTCTTGGGCCAAGGCCATAGTAAAACCATGGATACCAGCCTTAGCAGTAGAATAGTTAGTCTGGCCGAACTGACCCTTTTGCCCATTAACCGAGCTGATGTTAATGATACGCCCCCAACGCTGCTCATACATGTGCTCAATCACTTGTTTAGTCACATTAAATAAGCTGTTTAAGTTAGTATCCATCACTGAAGACCAATCTTCAACTGACATCTTACGAAAAACACCATCACGAGTGATACCGGCGTTATTAACTAAGATGTCGATAGGTCCCACCTCTTCGCGAACTTTTTCAAAAGCCGCTACAGTTGAATCCCAATCGGCTACGTTACCGGCAGAAGCATGAAACTCATAACCTTCAGCTTTTTGCTGATCAAGCCAAGTTTGGTAATTACGAGTAGGACCACAACCGGCTACCACTGTAAAACCCTCATCAGCTAAACGACGACAAATTGCTGTTCCTATACCACCCATGCCACCTGTAACATAAGCGATTTTCTTTGTTGAGTTCATAAGCCACTCTCCTTTTAGATTAGATGACTATATTTATTAATGTAAACCGTACTGTATTAAGCTGTCTATAAAGGTAAAACCTAATTTAGGCAGAAACATTTGTATTACAAAGCTTCTTAAAGCTCAATACTGTACGGTAAGTCGAAAAAAAACCAAATGTATTAAACCCAAAGCAAAACACCGTAATTTAGTGATCCATTGCTTTTACTTTAACATATCGTCCCGGTGCATCTTCAATCACGGGGTACTGTCTACTACCCATATTTTTACGGGCACGGATTTTCTTACCACCTTGCTGCTCTAGCCACTCAGCCCATGCAGGCCACCAGCTACCCGGCTTTTCCTCAGCTTCTGCAAGCCAATCACCAGCACTTTGAGCACGATTCATGTCATCCGCTTGTTTTTCATTTACCCAATAATTACGTCGATTTTTATGTGGTGGATTAATCACCCCAGCAATATGTCCTGAAGCACCCAACACATAGCGCACTGGACCAGAAATCAACTTGGCTGACTCAAAGCCACCTTCCCAAGGAACAATATGGTCAGCGATAGATGAGTAGACAAAAGATGGGATATCAATACGGCCAAAATTAACCTTTTCACCACACACAGTTAGGTGATCTGGTTTAGCTAAATTATTTTCAAGATAAGTATTACGCAAGTACCAAGCGTAAAATGGACCTGATAAGTTAGTACTGTCAGCATTCCAGAACAAAATATCAAATGCTGTAGGCGCTTCACCTTTGTAGTAATGACTAACGACGTAGTTCCATACTAGCTCATTAGGTCGTAACCAAGAGAAGGTGCTATTAAGCATCTTGGCTGTAGCCAAACCACTCTTGCCGAGTTTTAAGTCATTTCTAACAACCATTTCTTCGTCGATGAAAACATCCATGACACCAGTATCAGTGAAATCCAAGAAAGTTGTTAATAAAGTAAGCGACTTAACGATATCAATACCACGGGCTTTTTGTATGGCAATAGCAGTCGCAGACATCGTACCGCCCACGCAGAATGCAGCAATATTTATTTTTGGCTGACCACTTATTTCTTGAACAATTTCCATGGCCTTAATAACGCCATGCTCAATGAAATCATCCCAAGTAGCTTCTAAAATACCGTCTTTATCACTCGGTAAAGGATTGCGCCATGAAATTAAATAGACATTGTGTCCCTGCTCCAATAAGTAGCCAACCATGGAATTATCTTCTTGTAAGTCCATGATGTAGTACTTATTAATGCAAGGAGGAACCACTAGCAGCGGAGTTTCGAAAACTTGCTCTGCCTTAGGTTGATACTGAATCAATTGAAAATACACATTTTCAAATACAACTGATCCTTTAGTGGTAGCAACATTTTCACCGATCTGGAACGCTTCCTCGTCAGTTTGTGTCATGCGACCTTTGCGTAAGTCAGTCAGCCAATTCTGCATACCCTTTTGCAAAGACTCGCCAGAACTTTCTTGAAATGCTTTAATTGCTTCAGCATTTAAATTGAAAAAATTAGAAGGAGCGACAGCAGCTAACCACTGGTCTACAGAAAACTGTAGTCGATTCTGCATTTTTTCAGGCAAATTAAAGCGCTCGACCATACTTTCTACTGTATTTGAAGATAAAACATACAGATGAGCTAATAGATGTAACTGAGGGTTTTCTGCCCAAGCCTCGTTTCTAAAACGGCGATCTCGCAATTCTGGCAACGTACCGGCTTGACTCTGCTTTATCAACTCTTGATACTCTTTGATAAAGTCTGTTTTTAGTACAGACCAGTCACCTGAGCTCGTCAGATCACTCCACGACTGTAACCATGGGTTATTGTTTAAATCAAAAGGCTCCATCAATCATCTCCATCCAAAGTTCAGTAGGTTTTATTTATTCAACGTAAACCGTCAACACACATAAAACCTGTTAATTAGCAAATATCACTTCAGTAACAAGCGAAGCGCTAAGTACTTAGCTAAACCTTTAGTGTAATTCAAAATTATTACATTAAAGTTTAATTTAGCTGCCTAGGCAATATTATAACTGCTTAGGCAGTATTGTCTTAATAATTAGAATCATATTGTTAATATATTCTAAACTATTACAATACATGGAGTATTGATCAAAACGCTTAAATACCTCTTTTGAATATGAGAATTGTTCCTTTATATAATGATTAACTTAAATATGCTACAGTCGCCAATCGGCCTGTCTTAGCATTGCGACGATAAGAATAAAACCAATCATTCAAAGCATAAGTGCAAAGCCCAGAAAAACTAATTTGACAATCTGATGCCACGTCACCTGTTTTCATCAAATCAGCGAATTTTTGGTTAGCAATGCCAACTAAGTTAGCCAAGTATTTATCTGACTGCTCTTTTTTAAGACTAAAAAACGATTCGTACTCTGGATTAAGCTCTAAAAAAGCAGCTCGAACCTCCGACCCCACTTCAAACGCTAAACTACTAATAGCAGGACCTATCCAAACATGACTAATGCTTTCGGCCCCTTTTTCTTGCATAACACTAATCGTATTTTCGATTACTCCTAGCAGTAAGCTACGCCAACCCGCATGCACTACACCCAGCACCTTTGCACCAGTCCCTAACAAAACGATCGGCATACAATCAGCAGTTTGTATAGCCAAAACACGTCCTGGCTGTGTAGTGACTGAAGCATCAGCAATCGCTATCTCATCATCAGGCTGCCACAGGTCAGCATCAAAGACATTCGCTCCATGTACTTGTGAAATCCAGATAGGCGCAGAGGGCAGCTCATCTGCTAGCCGCGCACGATTAGCCTGCACCAACTTTGGCTCAGCACCACTTGATAATCCTAGATTAAAACCTGCTTCAGTAAAAGCGTCACTATCGCCCGAAGTTGATGTAGCAGTAGTTCTGCCATTTTTAGCAGTCGTCGTAAAATACTTGAGACCGTTCACGGCCGGCCCAGTTATTATGGGTAACCCGTTTAATTCTTCATAAACTGCATAAGGTCTAGGGTATTGCGCCTTGCTTTGCATAACACTTCCTTTATCTTGTAAATAGCAATTTCAACAGTTTAAAGCCACTCAATAGTATCAATCACTTTTTGCATATCCTTTGGCAAGGACGCAGTAAAATGCTGCTCGCTATTATCAGCAGGAGCTAAAAAGGACAATTGCTGTGCATGCAACATCTGTCGTTCAGAGCCTGCCAACGAAGGCCCCCCATAAAGACTATCACCAATGAGCGGATGAGCAATGCTTGCCAAATGCACCCTGATTTGATGGGTACGCCCTGTTTCTAGACGACACTCGACTAAACTTACCGACTGTTCTTGCCATACACCTCTGCCTTTACAGCGATAATGTGTACGAGCCTCCTTAGCGGCAATCGGTGAGTCAGTCGACATTTTCACTGCAACTCGCCTGTCCCTGCCAATTGGAGTATCTATCACTCCCTGCTCATCAATGTGCCCTTTAACCAAGGCCAGATATTGACGTCCTACTGAACGTTCTTGGAGCTGTCGCACTAAATGAGTTTGAGCGATATCAGTACGCGCAACCATCAACAAGCCAGAAGTATCCTTATCAAGACGATGAACTATCCCAGCGCGTGGTACCTGTGCCAGTTCTGGATAATGATATAAAAGAGCATTTAACAAAGTACCAGTCCAATTTCCAGCCCCAGGATGAGTGACCATCCCTGCCACCTTATTGACAATAATATAGTCTATAGTAGCCGCTATAATTTCAAGCTCTATTGCCTCTGCATTAAATGCACTCTGCTCCTGTGATGGCTGTGGTTTTACCCAAATCCTATCACCTGCTCTGACCGTTTCGCGAATCTTGACATCCTTACCGTTGACCCTGACCCATCCATCAGCAATCCATTGCTGTATCCTCCCACGAGAATGAGTAGGCAATAAAGTAGCCACAATTTTATCCAAACGTTCACTGCGGAAGTCCAGCGGCATCTCAAACTCTAAAGCTCCTCTTTCCGTCGCCTCCTCTTCAAACTCTTCATGCTCTTCAATGGATTTCTCGGACATATTACTCTCTCTAAAAATGCGCTGACTGAATCATTTACAGCTAGTCAGAACCATATAATTACGTTGATTTTTCAAATATTATTAACAATAGCTACTATGTGATGTAAAAAGGCTGTTATCATTGTTTGTATTTATTAGAATAAAGCATAATATCACGCAAGCATTCTCATTTTAATTTGAAAATATGCAGAACAAAACCTTAAAGTCCCTAATGCTGATTCTTGGTGTCAGTTTATTAGCAGCTTGTACGAGCACCCAAGACAAGATTAACGATGAGACGCTCGGTTGGTCAGCGCCGCAACTCTATGATGCGGCTCGTGACAATGTACGCAGCAGAAACTGGAGTACAGCTAGCACCTATCTACACACACTGGGCACACGCTTTCCTTATTCTAGCTATGCCCAGCAAGCAATGATCGATGAGGCCTATGTTCTATGGCGTGATGATGAGCCAGAGCAGGCACTAGCAGTGATTGATCGCTTTAACCGCTTATACCCTAACCACCCTCATGCTGACTACATGCTCTACCTCAAAGGTCTCATCACCTTTACCCCACCTAATGCCTTCTTAAGTCGTTATATGGGGCAGGATCCGAGTGAACGAGATCCCAAGGGCTTACGTGAGTCCTATGAAGCCTTTAACCAACTAGTCGAGCGCTATCCACAAAGCCGTTATGCTGAAGATGCTCGCTTACGCTTAAACTGGCTAGTCAATATCATTGCCGAAAACGAGGTTAACGTAGCCCAATATTATTACGAACGATATGGCTATGTTGCAGCGATTAATAGAGCTCAGGTGGTCTTAAGGGATTTCTCTGGTGTGACGGCGACCGAACGCGCGCTCTACATCATGATGAAGTCATATGAAGCACTAGGATTACAAGATCAAGCGACGGATGCAGAACGTGTATTTGTTCAAAACTTTCCCAACTCCGAATACCTTGAGCGAGGTTTAAATAAGGATTCAAGCTGGTCTGATTTCTTAAAACCTTCTAGTTGGTTTAACTAACAAATTTACAACTCAAGACCACCTGTATCATACCTAAAGGTTTAGCTCTATTGAGCTAAACCTTTATTTTTGAAGCTTTGCCAAATACTCTAAAAACTGTAAGGCATCGGCTGGCTCCCGCGTACGATAAAAATCTGGTAGACCTTGCCATAGACGCTTACCATAACCCTTTTCCACTAGACGAATATCTCCGACCACCAACACACCGGCATCCCCCTCACTTCTAATCAATCGACCCGCACCTTGCTTTAAACTAATCGCAGCATGAGGAATCTGAATCTCAAAAAACGGACTCCCCCCACGACTCTCACAATCCTTAATTCGGGCATCCAAGACCGGATCATCAGGCGACATAAAGGGAATCTTATCAATTGCCACTAAGGTTAATAAATCACCAGGAAAATCGACACCCTCCCAAAAGCTGGAACTACCAACCAAAATGGCATTACCCTCTTGACGGAACTTATCCATGAGATAACCACGAGAGTTTTCTCCCTGTTTTAATAACGGCCTATCGATAGACTCTTCGTCTAAACGCTCTATGAGCATCTCAGCAAATTCTTCGACCGCTTGCAAAGAAGTACATAAAACTAAAACTCCACCATGTGTTGCTTTAATTAAAGGCATCAAAATATCGATAAACTTTTCTCTAAAAGAAAAGTCATTTGGCAACGGCAACTTCGGGATCAGCATGATGGTATTGTCCTGATAGTCGAAAGGCGACTCCCAGACTCGTTCCTCTGCACCATATAAACCAAGGTTATTTATAAAATGCTCAAAGTTGCCATTAACAGAAAGTGTCGCTGAGGTAAATATCCAAGCCTGCTCAGGGCGCTTAAACTTACCAAAATGCCGCACACTCAATGGAGCCCGTTGTAATTGAAAAGCATTTTGAGTTAAGTTAATCCAGCAAACATAAGGAGTTCCTTTAAACTCCTCCACCGTGTTAATTTCCTCATCCATCTCTTGAGCTACCAATAACGTTAGGCTATCAGAGTCTTGTCCTTCATTAGAGTCTATAGAACCTGCCGATTCATCTGCTTTATCTTCATCAACTTTGACATGACTACGAGACCAACGAATCAAACTATCATAAAGCGCAGCTCCCTCCTTAGTGGCAGTCTGAATATCAGGATGACTCTCCTGATACTTCAATAGTGCCCTGACAACAAGGTTTATCGCTTCCACCAACTCATCAAAACGCCCCATCACCCTGTCATAATTTGGCAGATTTTGAACTAATGCTTGTTGATTCTGCATTTCCTCAAGCGGTTTTAGCTGTAGGCGAAACTCCATTAGCGCGCTACCGACTGCCTGAACTAGGGGCTCAATCTCTTTGCTAACACCTTTTAGCTGCGTACGAACCGTCATCAGAGTACGGCGTTCCCAATCAGCTATTTTCTGACCACTAATTTGCTCGCCCAAAAATCGTGTCGCATAGTCGGGTAATTGATGAGCCTCATCAAAAACCACCGCTTCAGCAGAAGGTAATAGCTCAAAAACACCCTCCTGCCTTAATGCCATATCAGCAAGAAACAAAGCATGGTTAATCACCACTACATCAGCTTCTTGAGCTCGACTTCTTGCTTTATTAGTAAAGCACTCCTCTACAAACTGACAGTCCTGACCCAAACAATTTTCTGCCGTTGAAGTAACCCGATGCCATATATCTGCTGTTTCAGGAACAGCAGAGCAATCCGCTTTATCGCCGGTGGAGGATGTCTCTGCAAAACGACGAATAGCCTGTAACATAGGCACTTCTTTTTTAGAGCGTAAGCCGGCTTCAGACTCTTCAAGCTCTTTTAAGTAGTGATGGCAAACATAATTAGAGCGCCCTTTGAGAACAGCAACTAAGGCCGGTATGCCCATGGCTTTACAAACTTGTGGGACATCTTTATTAAAAATCTGGTCTTGTAGATTACGCGTACCGGTGGAAATAATCACTTTGCCCTGCTCCAATAAAGCAGGTACTAAATAAGCCCACGTTTTGCCCGTACCAGTGCCAGCTTCGGCAACTAAGATGCTTTTTTTATCTAGGGTATCTTCGATGGCCTGGGCTAATTCGGTTTGTGCCTGACGCTTACTAAAGGTAGAAACCGCCCCTGCGAATGGACCATCATCTGAAAAAAACCGGCTAACTTTGAAACTCAAGGGCACATCCTAAATGAAAGTGATTAGATTAATTTATTCTTATTTTGACACATGCAATTGTAGCAATCCTGACTGATGAATATATTTAGCTACCTAATTATGGCAAAATGACTAACTTAAATAATTAAATACTTGAGAGTGAGATGACAGAATCTATAAGTCAACCCCTTAAAAATTCATCACTGGAAATTCCACAAGAAGTTGATACTAAACGTATGATTCAACAATTAGCCGAAGAACTATCGGTTAAGGCAAGCCAAGTTTCAGCAGCTGTTGGCCTGCTAGACGAAGGTGCCACAGTACCGTTTATCGCTCGTTATCGTAAAGAAGTAACTGGTGGACTAGACGATACAGTCCTACGCCAACTAGAAGTACGTTTACTCTATGTGCGTGAATTAGAAGAACGTCGTTTGGCTATTTTAGAGTCAATTAACTCACAAGAAAAACTGACTCCAGAGTTACTCGAGACTATCTTGAGCGCAGATACTAAGCAGCGACTCGAAGACCTTTATGCACCTTATAAGCCTAAACGTCGAACCCGCGCTCAAATAGCAATTGAAGCAGGTCTGGAACCATTGGCAGATGCTATTTTAGAAAACAAAAATGCCGATCCCCAAGTACTTGCCGCTGACTATCTTAATGAAGAGCATAAGATCTCTGATGTTAAATCTGCACTTGATGGTGCCCGTGATATTTTAGCTGAGCGCTTTGCAGAGGATGCTGATTTATTAGCACAGATGCGTGAGTTTCTCTCCAAACAAGGGATTTTATACTCAAAAGTGGTTGAGGGCAAAGAAGAAGAAGGTGATAAGTTTCGCGACTGGTATGAGTTTAGCGAACGCCTACAAACCTTACCTTCACACCGAATTTTAGCGATGCTACGTGGTCGCCAACAAGGTTTTTTAGACCTTCGCATTGGTTTGCCCACAGAACAGGAAGAGTTAAATCCTCACCCTTGCATTGAGCGTATTGAAAATCACCTCAAACTAGGTGCCGAATTTGAAGCTGATGCTTCACCACGTGGCAAATGGCTTGCAGACGTTGCTCGATGGACTTGGCGAGTAAAGTTACTCACTGCATTTGAAAGCGAATTTATAACCCTTTTACGTGAACGTGCTGAAGGTGAGGCTATTAAAGTTTTCGCCGATAACTTAAAAGACCTGCTGTTAGCAGCTCCTGCGGGGCCAAAAACAGTAATCGGCCTTGACCCCGGTATTCGAACCGGTGTAAAGGTAGCCGTCATTGACGCCACAGCTAAAGTACTGGATACCGCCACCATTTATCCCTTCGAGCCACGTCGTGATCGCAAAGGCAGTCTTAACACTTTAGCCGCACTAGTCAAAAAACATGATATTGATTTAATAGCTATAGGTAACGGCACCGCTTCTCGCGAAACTGAGCGTTTAGTTAGCGAGCTCATCAAGGACTTCAAATTTGATAAGGTCAAAAAAATAGTTGTTTCCGAAGCTGGTGCATCAGTTTATTCGGCCTCAGAATTAGCCGCTGAAGAGTTCCCTGATTTAGATGTTAGCTTACGTGGAGCAGTTTCAATTGCACGCCGCTTACAAGACCCTTTAGCTGAACTCGTAAAGATTGAGCCTAAAGCGATTGGTGTCGGCCAGTACCAACACGATGTTAATCAACGCGAACTAGCCCGTTCACTAGATGCTGTAGTTGAAGACTGCGTTAACGCTGTCGGCGTAGATGTTAATACAGCCTCAGCAGCACTCTTAGCTCGTGTATCAGGATTAAATAATACCTTAGCCAAAAACATTGTCGAATGGCGCGACACCAATGGCGCCTTTAGCAGTCGTAAAAAACTGCTCGATGTTTCACGTTTTGGCCCTAAAACCTTTGAGCAAGCAGCCGGTTTCCTTCGTATTCAAAATGGTGAAAATCCGCTAGATGCCTCAGCAGTTCACCCAGAAGCCTACCCTGTTGTAGAGCGTATTTTAGAAAAAATCCAAGGCGATATTAAAGAAGTCATGGGTAAAGCAGATGCACTTAAGGGCGTATCACCTAGCTCTTTTACTGACGATCAATTCGGGCTACCAACCGTTAAAGATATTTTTAACGAACTAGAAAAACCTGGGCGCGATCCACGACCCGAATTCAAGACCGCAACTTTCCAAGAAGGTATCGAATCTATTAAAGATCTGATTCCTGGCATGATACTGGAAGGGGTCGTGAGTAATGTTGCAGCCTTCGGCGCCTTTGTTGATATTGGTGTGGGTCAAGATGGTTTAGTGCATATTTCTGCATTATCTGATAAATTTGTTAATGACCCTCGCGAAATCGTTAAGGTTGGTCAAACAGTTAAAGTCAAAGTACTTGAAGTAGAGGCCGCAAGAAACCGCATCAACTTAAGTATGCGCTTAAATGACGAACCCGGCGCCAGTAGCACGAATCGCTCAACTCGTCAGGAACATAAAGGCAGCAATAAAAGTCGTGATGCCAATCGAGGCGGTTCCCAACGACAACGACGTCAGGAAGCACAACCCATGGGGGCCATGGCAGCCGCTTTTGCCAAGTTAAAAAAGTAATTAGTTAAAACTTGGTACGATGTGCTTAATGCGTCACTAGCAAAAAAGGTGGGCAAATGATGTTATCACTAGTCAAAATCAGTAGTAGATATTTAGCAGCTTTTGCCCTCTTCACTGGCGTCGCAGTGGCGCAACCTAACAACAACCTACTACCTGCTTCCTTTGAAGAGCACTTAAAAGCTGCTCAACGTGGCCATGCTGAATCACAAGTACTTGTCGGTTTAGCCTATCAAGTAAACTATCTGGGTGTAGAGCAAGACTTTAAAAAAGCCACACGCTGGTTTCGTCTAGCAGCTAATCAGGGCCATGCTTTAGCTCAACGTCTTTTAGCCCAAAGCTATTTACACGGTTTAGGTGTCGAGCAAAATCTTGATAATGCCAAGGAGCGTTTTAAGGCAGCAGCCGAACAAGGTGAGAGCAAAGCGCAATTCATGCTAGCTTCGATTTACTCGGATCTGGAAGGCTATGAACAAGAGCGAAAGGCTCCTGAGGAAGTTTACAAATGGCTTAGTCGTTCTGCTGAGCAGGGTTATCTCCCTGCTTTCAGCAAATTAGCATCGCTATATGAGCAAGGTTTAGGAGTTGATGCCAATCCTTCAGCTGCGCGTGACTGGTATAAGAGGTCTTGTGAAAAAGGCGTGTATAAAAGCTGCGCTCTTTATAAAAGGCTAGAGACTGAACTCAACCCCCAAATAGGCCAAGCAACAGGCACTGAATCTAAAGACTAAGCTTCTATGCTCCAAATACATTAGCGACATAAGTTTTAAGGACATGACCTATCAGAGCAATAAGAATACCGATGACAAAAATATAAATAAAGGCGGTTTTGGCGTTTTTCTTGCCTTGAGCAATCTGCTCTGGTGTCAGCTTCTCTAAAACTGCGCGATTTTTAGCACTAGGCTTAGCATTTAAACTAGCTAAACATAAAATACCAAAAAAAGCCGTCACTGCACCTAAGACATATAGACCAGTTGAAATATAGCTTAATACTACTTCCATCAAAATTTCCTATTGATTTCTCTAACGATTAGCGCTCTATGATACCGTGTTAAAAAAATATTTAAGTAAATTAGAATAAAAAAACAACAATTAAACAACAGCCTTTATCACCCCAATATTCATTTCTATATTTACAGTTTACGATTATTTAAACGCAACTTGCGTTCAGTCCAATCCGGTAAAAAACGAGTCATTAAACTCTTAAAGCGATGATTATGACTAGGTTCAAATAGATGCACCATCTCATGCACTAGTACGTACTCTAGACTTTCAAGTGGCTGCTTTGCCAACTCAGTATTTAACCAAATCCGCTGACCATCTACTCTACAACTCCCCCAACGGGTTTTCATGGTACGAAGACGTATTTCAGGTGCAACAATTGACATTTTTTCTTCCCATTGTGGGAGCAAATGCTGCAATTGCTTAGTAATACAGTTTTTATAAAAAGCCTCTATAACCAATGCTTTATTTTTGATCGATGTTCCTGAGCGTACATACAAATGCAACTCACCCTCATGCTGTATAACCTCATGCTTAGCATGAGTTTCAATCACTTTTAAGGGATAAGCCTCACCCCATAAGTAATGCATCTCACCTGTTTGGTACTCGAGCTCCTGCGGGGTTGGATAGTGGAGAAACTTTTTTTGTTGCTCCTTGATCCAAGGTAAGCGCTCAATAATAAACTGCATGACTACCTTATCACTCAAACGCTTAGGAATAGACACGGATACCTGCCCTACCGGTGGTGTCACTCGGATATAAAGGTTTTTGATGGCTTTGCGCTGAAGTTGGATATCGATTGAATCAATTTGAATGAGTTTCATAACTAAGCATTATATATTCATATCACGTCTGAGCACTTAAGCAGCCTCTAAGTACGCACTACTAGCGATTGAATAACAACGGTTTAATCCCCTTTCTCAATTCCGAATTAAAAAGCAAAGCAGTTGCCATACCAAAAACGATTCCCCAAAATGCCGAGGCCAACCCTAGGAAGCTCATTCCCGACGCGGTCGCAATAAAGGTAAGCAAAGCAGCCTCACGGTTTTTCTTATCCTCAACCGCTAAAACAATATTGGCATTAATCGAAGTCATCAGGGCTAGCCCTGCAAGAATAGCAACAAGTTCAGCCGGAAAAACAGCAAATAAAGTGACAATAGCACTAGTAAAAAAAGCACCAATAATATAAAAAACGCCATTGCTAATACCGGCAATATAGCGCTTATCTGGATTGGGATGACTATCAGGACCCGTCGCAATAGCAGCGCTTATTGCCCCAAGTACAATACTTGCTGAGCCAGTTAAGGCAGTAATTGCCGAAACACCTCCCGTAACTAGCATAATAGGCCGGGACTTCACATGGCGATACCCATCAACACGTAGAATCGCCATACCAGGTAAGTATTGACCGCTCAAACTAACTAACACCAAAGGTAAAGTTAAACTCAATAAACTAAAAACACTAAACTCCGGCGTAATTAGTTTAGGGGTCACCCAATGCAGATTAAAGGCTTCAGTATGGACTTGCCCTGTAGTAATCACAAAAATTAGCCCAACGACAAAAACCGCAACAATACTATAACGAGAAAAATAACGTCGACCTAATAAATAAGTGCTGAGCATCAAGACCAATAAAGCAGGAGATGTACCAATCGTACTAAAAGCCGCAGCGCCAAATTGAAATAACAATCCAGCTAACATACCACCTGCCACTCCTTGGGGGATCCAGCTCATCAACTTATCAAACCGCCCAGACAAACCAATTAGGACTATGATTAAACCGGCTACCATATGCGCCCCAACCATCTCACCCACCGTTAAGGTAGGAAAAAGTGATAATAGCAACACAGTACCTGGCACCGACCAGCCGGTCATAATCGGCATTTTAGAAAGATAGCTGAGAATAATTCCACTAATTCCCACACCAAAAGATATACCCCACACCCAACTCATCATCATATCGGTGGAGACTCCTGCAATAGTTGCCACCTGGAAAACAATAATCAATGGTCCACAATAAGCAATAATAACTGCTAACAAACCAGCCACAACAGCAGAGAGTGAAATATCTTTAAGCATCGCGCTATCTCTTATTAATTATTTTTAAAAGGCTACAAAGCACATGAGCTTATATCAACCCCTCTGAATGCAATGAAGCGGTTAAAATTGTACCTCCTTCGAGGAGCTAGAACTATCCGGCTTAATACCTGTTTTATAGCGTTTTTTAAACAATTTTCTTTTCAATTTACCGCTATACTTGATGGGCTATGATTAGATTTTACAATGCAAGGAAATGATGAAGATTTTTAATTTTTTATCTAGAAGTGATGCCAAAATCGTGGCTAAAAGTATCGCTAATGTATTTAAACGGGTCAATGGCGAATACGATGTAGCGTATGCGACCATTGCTCATCATTGGATTAAATACGATAAAGCCCTTCGCAATCAGGAGCCATTAACGATGGCCGCCAATAATCAGCTGCCTAATTTAGCTATGTTGGCGGTAGCAGAGATTAATGCATTGACTGCTCGGCGTAATACGCCCTTTGAAAAAAGCAAAAATGCACATTATGAACAAATTATTGTTTATTTAAAAAAACAAAAAATTCCACATCAATATATTGATGGAGATAATTCTAAGGCATCTAGAGATGCGGCAAAGGCGATAAAAAACTATTTGAAGAAAATCGATAGTAATTCCACGGCGAACTAAGCGATGAAATAACGCACTAAAGCGGCCATTACAAAACCTGAGGTAATTGCAATTAATGGTCTCTTGACCACCAGAATCAAGACTAAGGTTGTCAACAAAGCTAAACGAGCACCAAGATCGCCTTCAACAGCCACAGGGGCTAGTACAGCAATCAGGACCGAACCAGACATGGCACCAATAAAACGTCGTACGCCGTCACTGATCGGAACAAATGACATAATAAACACGCCACCCCAACGAGTAATCAGTGACACGACTGTCATGATAAAAACAATCAATAGAGGATTGGCAGTACTGATTTCCCAACTCATCTCTTAGCCTTCTCTTTCCATAGCACACCTACTAAACCACCAGCCAGTGCACCTACAACCACATGCATATTTTCTGGCAAATACAAATAAGCAAGGATGGCAACGAGTGCTGCCACTATCCAAATACAAACGATACGGAAGTTTTTGGGCCCACTCATTACCATCGTCAGCAGAAAGCAGGCCATCACCATATCCAGTCCTAAGGCTCGCGGATTTTGTATTAAATAACCAAAATAAATTCCAAGCCAACTACCGATAACCCACATCGACCACAAGGCTAAACCACCCCCAACGATATCAGCTAGGCCTGACTTACCTTCTTGATACTTATTGAGTGCTTTAGCCCAATTAGCATCAGAATTTACTAACAAATAAGTATAGCGTCTAGCAGGAGGAACATCTTTTAGCCAAGGATATAACGATGCCCCCATCAATATATGACGTGCATTAATAAAAAACACCGTCACGATCAAGGGGATAAAAGAAATTTGCTCACCCCACAACTCAAGGGTCGCAAATTGAGCGGCACCACCAAACACCAGAAAACTCATCAAAACCGTACTAAAACCATCTAGACCAGTTTGTATGGATGCCAGACCAAAAGCCACACCAAAAATTGCTACAAAAATGGAGATAGGTAGCATTTCTTTAAATGCTACCCAGATTTCCTGCTTAGTCAATTCACTATGATTTTTGACCATGATGAGTCCGCAAGATAAGACTAATCGGCGCTAAACAAAGCCAGTTGATTTAATAACTTCGCCTTCCACAACTCTGCACCGCTTTCAGCTTCATCGACAGCAATAGCCACCAAATGATCATTAAGCGATAAATGATAAACCCCATCAATCAACTCAAACTGAATGTCTGCAGGATTGCTTTGCAAGGCCTTGATTTCCTGACCGGCAATTTTGGGATTAGGAAAAGACACAGAACGCAAGATCTCCTCACCTTCAGTGCTCATTAGGCGAAACATAAACTGGCCTGTATCATCCTTAAAGCTAATAAAGCGTGGTGTTTTAGCTGATTTCTTGGATGTTTTTTCAGTAGACTTTTGATTACTATCAGTACTGATCGCATGAAAGCGTCTCAAACCTACCGCTTGACGAATTTCTTGTATAAAGGGTTGAGAAATTTTTCTAGCCTTTTCAGCGCCCTGTAACAAGACATCTTCAATTAACTCAGGCTTAGCCATTAATTCCACATAGCGTTCACGCATTGGTGCAATAATAGCTTCCAACTCCTCAGTGAGCATTTTCTTGGCCTCACCCCAAGCTAACCCTTCACGCAACTCTTGGGCAAAAGCATCTGCTTTTGCAGGCTCAACAAAAGCACGGTAAATAGCAAAAAGATTAGAATCATCTGGATTTTTAGCTTCACCAGGTAGTTTAGAGTCAGTCTTGATTTGCGCAATAGCTTGTTGTAAGTCCTTAGCGGTTCCCTCAAAAAGTGGAATCGTATTATTGTAGCTCTTGGACATTTTTCTACCATCAAGCCCTGGCAAGGTCGCTACTTCTTCATCCACTTGAGCTTCCGGCAAAACAAAATACTCATGACCTTGACCATAGTGGTAATTAAAGCGTTGGGCAATATCACGTGCCATCTCAAGGTGTTGAATTTGATCTGCACCCACAGGTACCTTATGGGCATTAAACATAAGAATATCCGCTGCCATCAAAATAGGATAGGAGTACAAGCCCATCGTGACCCCATCATCAGGCTCTACACCAGCAGCTTCATTAGCATCCAAACTGGCTTTATAAGCATGGGCACGATTCATCACCCCCTTAGGTGTGGAGCATGTAAGAATCCATGACAATTCGGGAATTTCTGGGATATCAGATTGACGATAAAAAGTCACTCTTTCCGTATCTAGGCCTGCAGCCAACCAAGTAGCAGCAATTTCCAGACGCGAGCGCTCAACACGCGCCGCATCATCACACTTAATCAAGGCATGGTAATCCGCTAAAAAGAAAAAAGCATCCACATTTTCCTGATTGCTCATTTCAATCGCTGGGCGAATGGCGCCTGCGTAATTACCTAAGTGAGGTGTACCTGATGTAGTCACACCGGTTAATACTCGTTGGACTTTGCTTTGCGTTGGCTTAGCATTCATTGGATGACACTCCGTTAATTTAATTTCAATTAAAGTTTTACATAAGAGCGACGCGCTTTTTGCATATACTCTTTAGACTGCATTTCTGTAATTCGTGATTCTGTACGGAAAAACTCATTGGACAAAACTCCCTCAGTGTAGAGCTCAGCCGCTTGCACTTCAGCACTCATGACAAGTTTGACATTATAGTCATAAAGAACGTCAATTAACCAAGTAAAACGACGTGCAGGCGACGCTTGTGAAGCTGACATTTTGGGTACATCAGAGAGAAAAATCGTCTCGAAACGAGTGGCTAACTCTAAAAAGTCATTTTGTGAACGATTATCTTCACATAATGTTTTAAAGTCAAACCAGGCAACACTATCCGCCACACCTAATGCTTTCATCGGACGATTTTCAACTGTTAATTCTTGTGGTTGTAACTCTTGACCACTGACCTCTTTGTACAGTGACTGCATCGCTTGTTGATTTTCTTGTGTTAAAGGCTGATAGTAAAGCTGCACTTGCTCAAGCGTACGACGACGATAGTCAATACCACTATCAACATTAAGAACATCCATTTTCTTTTTGATTAGTTCAATCGCAGGCAAAATACGTTCTCTATGCAAACCATCTGGATATAAAGTAGAAGGTTCATAATTCGACGTCATAACAAAAGTACAGCCATATTCAAAAAGTCTTTCTAATAATCGATGTAGAATCATCGCATCAGCAATATCTGATACATGGAACTCATCAAAGCAAATCAGACGATACTTTTCTGCCGTACGCTTAGCTACTACATCTAGAGGATCCTCAGTGCCTTTAATTGCCTGCATCTGCTGATGAATACTACGCATAAACTCATGAAAGTGAATACGTACTTTACGCTTATAAGGTAGATAATTATAAAAAGAATCCATCAGGAAGCTTTTACCACGACCTACACCACCCCACATATACACGCCTTTAGGCACATCAGGTCGATTAATCATTCGCTTAAAGAAACCACTGCGCTGATCCTTAAAATCTATTAACTCCTCAAACAGATCCTGTAAACGATGAATTGCTTTTTCCTGAGCTTCATCAGCTACATAGTTTTTTTCAGCTAAGGCCTTACGATAATGATGAACAACATTCATAAATTATGCTTTAAAAATAAAAAAGTGCCCTAATCAAGCTCACTTAATATAGGGCACTTATTGCACATGGTGTTTGCACTGTATTCAACTAGTTGCTCACACCGACTTGCGACATTTTAGCCTAACGATTAGAAGTTCAAGCTACGCTTATCAACCCCAAGGGCTGCTTCTTTTAGTGCTTCAGATAGCGTTGGATGAGCATGACAAATACGTCCGATATCTTCGGCTGCACCCTTGAACTCCATGATAGCAACCGCTTCAGCAATCAACTCGGAAGCCAATGGACCAATAATATGTACGCCTAAAACTTCGTCTGTATCAGCACAAGCCAACACCTTAACAAAACCGCTAGTATCACCTAGGGCACGCGCACGACCGTTAGCCAAGAATGGGAACTGACCAGCTTTGTACTTCTTGCCTTCTTCCTTGAGTTGTTGCTCTGTCTTACCAACCCAAGAAATTTCTGGAGAAGTATATAGTACGTTAGGAATCGTATTGTAATTAACCTGACCATGCTCACCGGCAATACGCTCAGCAACAGCAACACCCTCAGACTCTGCTTTATGAGCAAGCATCGGACCACGCACTACATCACCCACGGCCCAGACATTAGCTAGGTTAGTACGGCACTGTTCGTCCACCTCAATAAAGCCTCGTTCATCAAGCTTTAGCCCAACCGCTTCAGAATTTAAACCAGCCGTTGTAGGTACTCGTCCAATAGACACAATTAACTTGTCGACTTCAAGAGTTTGCGCTTCACCCTTGGCGTTTTCGTAGTTAATGGTTAATTGCTTGGCTGTCTTCTTAATATCACCAACCTTGGCACCAACTTCGATTTTCAAACCTTGTTTGGCATACAATTTAGCTGCTTCTTTGGCAACGCCCTCATCAGCAACTGCTAAAAACTTAGGCATCGCTTCAAGAACAGTAACCTCAGCACCCAAACGACGCCATACACTACCTAGCTCTAAACCAATCACCCCTGCTCCAATCACGCCTAAACGCTTTGGCACAGCTGGAATATCAAGAGCACCCGTATTGGATAAAACCTGTTTTTCATCAAACTCAAGACCAGGTAAAGCACGCGGCTCTGAGCCTGTTGCTACAATCACATGCTCAGCGGTGATGTTAGCTTTGTCCTTACCATCAACAGCAATCTTGTAATGCCCACTCTCAGCTTTACCAGTAAAAGAAGCAAGTCCAGAGAAAAACTCTACTTTATTCTTTTTAAACAAGAACAAAATACCATCGTTATTTTGTTGGACTACTGTGTTTTTACGAGCTAAAAACTGATCAATTTTCAATTTAACGGAAGAAACCTCAATCCCGTGCTCTTTAAAACCTTCTTTAGCATGTTCAAAATGCTCAGAAGATTGAAGTAATGCTTTAGATGGAATACAACCTACGTTAGTACATGTACCACCCGGCTTAGCTTTACCGTTATCGTCAACCCAAGCATCAATACAAGCAACTTTTTTGCCCAACTGAGCTGCACGAATTGCCGCAATATAACCACCAGGGCCGGCACCAATAACAACTACATCAAACTCTTTACTCATTATCCATTCCTAATATATTGAACCGAGAACGCCCCGAAAGCAAAGAAGCTTAAAGGGGCGTTTGATCATTGATAACTACAGTTTACAGGTCTAACAGTAAACGAGCAGGATCCTCTAGCGCATCCTTCATCGCTACTAAACCTAACACAGCCTCACGACCATCAATTAGGCGGTGGTCATAAGAAAGAGCCAAGTAGTTCATCGGGCGGATAACGATTTCACCGTTTTCAACAACTGGACGCTCTTTAGTTGCGTGAACACCTAAAATTGCTGACTGTGGCGGGTTAATGATTGGAGTAGACATCATTGAACCAAACACACCGCCATTAGAGATAGAGAAAGTACCGCCAGTTAGCTCTTCGATACTTAAACGACCTTCACGAGCCTTAGCACCGTACTCAGCAATCGTTTTTTCAATTTCGGCTAAAGATAACTGATCCGCATTACGCACAACAGGTACAACCAAACCACGCGGTGAGCTAACAGCAACTCCGATATCGAAGTAACCGTGGTAAACGATATCGTTACCATCAATAGATGCATTTAATAGTGGGTATCTCTTCAGAGCGGCAACTGCTGCTTTGATGAAGAAAGACATAAAGCCTAATCTTACGCCATGCTCTTTTTCAAACTGATCTCTGTACTTAGCACGTAAGTCCATGACTGGTTTCATATTAACTTCGTTAAACGTAGTTAAAATTGCATTCTCTTGCTGAGACTGCAATAAACGCTCAGCAACACGCGCACGTAAACGAGTCATCGGTACACGTTGCTCAGGACGACCATCTAAAGACTGAGCAATTTCAACCGGCGCAGCTGCTGGAGTTGATTTTTGAGCTGCCTGTGCATCAGCCTTGGTCACACGACCGTCTTTGCCAGAACCTGCTACATCTGAAGCGCCTAAGCCCTTTTCAGAAAGAATTTTGGCTGCAGCAGGAGAAGCTACATCACCTTTATCTGCGGCAGCAGTAGCAGCTGGAGCTGCCTCAGCCTGAGCTTCTTCTGCAGGAGCAGCTGCAGACGCAGTCGCAGCAGTATCAATTTTTGCAAGTAACTGCTCTGACTCTACGTTTTCACCACCCTCTACGATGATCTCGACTAGGACACCATCAGCAGGCGATGGCACTTCCATGATCACTTTGTCAGTTTCAATTTCGATAAGAGTTTCATCTTGAGAAACTGCCTCACCGATCTGCTTATTCCACTCCATCAGAGTACCTTCTGAGACGGATTCTGAAAACTGAGGTACTTTAACTTCTACGATTGACATAATTTTGTTCCTTTAAGCTTTTGTTAGTAACTTGGATATTGCGCTATTTTAATTTTTAAACCCTAAACAGGTCTAGAAACCCTTGCTATATGGATGAGTAAAGAATTTCAAGACCTGTTCCGGATGCTATTTAGTTAAGGTGAAGCCGCGAAGACGCTGACCAAAGGCCTGCTCGAGTAAGGATTTCAACTGCTCGTTATGCAGTGCTAAATACCCCACCGCTGGTGACGATGATGCAGCGCGACCAGCATAAGCCAGCTTCTGACCTGACACCATATTTTGATAAATGTGGTGTTGGATGTAGAACCATGGCCCTTGGTTTTGTGGTTCGTCTTGAACCCAAACAACTTCCTTGACGTTCGGGTATTGCTGTAACTCTGCCTCAAACTCTTTGTGAGGGAAAGGATACAACTGCTCAACACGGACGATGGCCACATCATCGGCTTCACGCTCTGTACGAGCATTTACTAAGTCATAGTAAACGCGACCAGAACAAACTAGCAGGCGCTTAACTTTTTCTTTATTAATCTCCGGATTAGTTTCACTAATCACTAGCTTGAACTCACCTTCAGTAAAGTCACTTAGTGGTGAAGTCGCATCCTTATGACGCAATAAAGATTTAGGAGTGAAAATCACAAGAGGTTTACGGAACTTGCGGATCATCTGACGGCGAAGCAAGTGGAAAATTTGCGCTGCATTTGTCGGCTGCGCACATTGAATGTTGTGGTCAGCACATAATTGCAAGAAACGCTCAATACGCGCAGAAGAGTGTTCAGGACCTTGACCTTCATAACCGTGAGGTAGCATCATGGTCAAACCGCAATGACGACCCCACTTAGCCTCACCAGAAGCAATAAACTGGTCAATTACAACTTGTGCACCGTTGACGAAGTCACCGAATTGAGCTTCCCAAATCGTCAAGGTATTTGGCTCTGCACACGCATAACCATACTCAAAACCTAACACAGCCTCTTCAGATAAAACCGAGTCAATCACTGTAAACTGAGGTTGATCTTCAGAAATATTATTTAAAGGAACATAGGTGCCCTCGTCCCAACGCTCACGACTTTGTTCGTGTAATACAGCGTGACGATGTACGAAAGTACCACGACCTGAGTCCTGACCAGTCATACGGATCGGATAGCCATTGGCTAGCAAACTGGCAAATGCCAAATGCTCACCCATACCCCAGTCTAAATTCATCTCACCGCGAACCATGGCACGACGGTCATTAAGTAGACGCTTAACTAACTGATGAGGTGTGAAGCTATCAGGTACAGTAGTGATTGCTTCACCAAGGCGCTGTAATTCTGATAAAGAAACAGCTGTATCAGCATGGTCTGTCCACTTCGATTCCAAGAAAGGAGTCCAGTCAATGGCGTACTTACGCTGGAAGTCAGTTAGTACCGGTTCAATCGTACGATTACCTTCTTCCATCACTTGGCGATAAGCTTTGACCATAGCCTCTGCTTCGCCCTCTTCAAGTACTCCTTGCTTTAATAACTTATCAGCATAAAATTGACGAGTACCAGGATGCTTAGCGATTGTTTTGTACATGAGAGGCTGAGTCAAGGATGGCGTATCCTGCTCGTTATGACCTAACTTACGGAAACAGATAATATCAATAACTACATCATGAGCAAATTCTTGACGATACTCCAACGCTAAGCGAGTCACAAAAGTAACTGCCTCAGGATCGTCGGCATTAACGTGAAACACCGGTGCTTCAATCATCTTGACTACGTCTGTACAATAAAGCGTAGAACGAGAGTCACGTGGATCAGATGTAGTAAAGCCAATCTGGTTATTAATAACAATGTGAACGGTACCACCCACAGAGTAACCGCGAGTCTGAGACATATTAAGGGTTTCTTGTACTACACCCTGACCAGCAAAAGCCGCATCACCATGAACTAATACCGGCAAGACCTGCTGAACATTACCACCACGACGCTCTTGACGTGCTCGTGCACTACCCTGAACCACAGGGTTAACAATCTCAAGGTGCGATGGGTTAAACGCTAAACTTAAGTGAATAGGACCGCCTTTGGCGTCAACGTCACTAGAGAAACCACTATGATACTTAACGTCACCGTCTGTTAAGTCGCCGTCTTGTTTACCTTCAAACTCAGCAAATAAATCACTAGGCATCTTGCCCATGATATTGACTAAAAGGTTTAAACGACCGCGGTGAGCCATACCAACCACAACGTCTTGCGTACCGTGAACACTGGCATGGTTTACTAATTCGTCCATCGAAGAGATAAAACTCTCACCCCCTTCAAGGGAGAAACGCTTTTGACCTACATAACGAGTATGTAAATAGCGCTCAAGGCCTTCAGCCTCTGTCAGTTGTTGAAGAATACGTTTCTTCTCGTCATTAGTCAGCTTAGCTGTAGACTGTGCTGACTCAACACGCTCCTGAATCCAACGCTTAGCTTTGGGATCAGAAATATGCATATACTCCACACCAACACTACGACAATAAGTATTGCGTAAAGCTTCTATCAGCTCACGCAAAGTCATATGGTCTTTTTCTGTAAAGTAGGTATTAGTGGCGGAAAAGGTTTCGTCTAAATCTGCCTCGGTTAAACCGTAGAAGGACAGATCTAGCTCAGGAATTTCTGGACGCTCAGTGCGCTTTAAAGGATCTAACTGAGCGTAGCGTAAACCTAAAGATCGATATGCTGCAATAAGCTGCTGGACCTTAAGCTGCTTACTAGCAACTTCCATGCTTAGTTGCTTATCAGCTTTGACCGCTAGTCGATTTTCTTTTGCTCTTTGTACAAAAGAAGCGATCACTGATGAATGGTTTTGGTCTCGTGTCTCTGACTTACCATCAGTCGCAGGTTGAACCTGTAACTGGTCAAAGTAATCACGCCAAAACTCTTCGACACTATTTGGATTAGCCAAATAGGCCTCGTAGAGCTCCTCCACATAAGCGGCATTACTGCCGAATAAATAAGAAGAAGCGTTTTTTTCTAAAAAAGTTGACATTATGCCTCACCGTTTTGAGTGTTTCACCCTAAAAGAATGCAGATTGTGATGTAACCTTCCGCGTACGGCCTTCACCGATAGGCGGATAGCAAGTATCTAAGGAAGCGATAAGGGAACGACCCTCGAACCAAACAAGAACCCTAAGCCACAGACCCCACCCGTAGATATACTTCATTACAGTATAAACTACTCTAACATTAATTTCCTATAAAAAATAGGATGAACCTTTATAAATCATGCTTCTGTAGCAGTTTTCCAAAAACAAAATCCTGCCTTCCGACAAGAGCTCAAAAAATAACTCCTCTTACGAAGCACTTATTAAAATACTACTACGACATAAATAGATAGTTAGCTTATTAATTAACTTATAGGGGATACACCAAGGAGCCCCCTAACCCTTGAACCATCACACAAGCCTTACAATCTTATGTAAGATACAATATTATTATCTTAAGATTATTCATCAGGAGTCAGTCTAATGGTTGAAAAAAACAAGTTAAGTCAAATGGCTTTGGATTATCATGAGTTTCCACGCCCAGGAAAAATTTCTGTCGTTCCGACAAAACCACTCTCCAACCAGGACGACCTATCACTCGCCTACTCTCCTGGTGTTGCATCGGCATGTATGGCTATTTATCAGGATGGTGACCAAGCAGCTGCGCGTTATACCTCACGCTCCAACTTGGTCGGCGTCATCACCAACGGTACCGCTGTACTTGGACTTGGTAATATCGGCCCGTTAGCAGCCAAACCCGTCATGGAAGGTAAAGGTGGTTTATTTAAAAAATTCGCCGGCATTGACGTTTTTGATATTGAACTCAATGAAAATGATCCTGATAAATTAATTGACATTATTGCTGCACTTGAACCAACTTTAGGCGGCATTAACCTTGAAGACATCAAGGCTCCCGAATGTTTTTATATTGAAAAAGCCTTACGCGAACGAGTACATATCCCTGTATTTCATGATGACCAGCATGGCACGGCAATCATCTCAGCCGCTGCTGTTCTAAATGGCCTTAAATTAGTAAATAAATCCATCGAAGAAGTCAAATTAGTTGCTTCTGGCGCAGGTGCTGCTGCGATCGCCTGCCTAGACTTATTAGTTGCACTTGGTCTTAAAAAAGAAAATATTTTTGTTTGTGACTCTCGTGGTGTCATTTTCGAAGGTCGCGAAGAAAATCTCGAAGAAAACAAAGCACGCTATGCTCAAACCACAGAACTTCGCACCTTGGGTGATGCTATCGTTGATGCTGATGTATTCCTTGGTTGCTCAGCCAAAGGGGTTTTAACTCAAAATATGGTTAAAGCCATGGCAGATAAGCCGCTGATTCTTGCATTAGCCAATCCTGATCCGGAGATCACCCCTGAAGATGCAAAGGAAGTACGCTCTGATTGCATTATCGCAACTGGTCGGTCAGACTATCCAAACCAGGTCAATAACGTTCTCTGCTTCCCCTTTATCTTCCGTGGTGCACTTGATGTTGGCGCAACCCGCATTACTGAAGAAATGAAAATGGCATGTGTTCATGCTATCGCTGAATTAGCCCAAAGCGAAGTTAACGACGAGGTGGCTGGCGCATACCCTGATGAAGATTTAAACTTCGGAGCCGAGTACATCATCCCTAAGCCTTTTGATCCACGCTTGATCATCACAATTGCTCCTGCCGTTGCTCAAGCAGCCATGGACTGTGGCGTTGCCACTCGACCAATTGACGATATGGAAGCTTACAAAGCACGCTTAAATGCCTTTGTATATCAATCCAGTCAGCTCATGCGTCCTCTCATGAAAATCGCCAAAAACCAAACACAACGAGTGATTTTTGCCGATGGTGAGGATGAACGAGTATTGCGCGCCGTGCAAACCGTTTTAGATGAAAAAATCGCTAAGCCTATCTTAATTGGTCGACCTGAAGTCATCAGAATGCGTACTAATAAACTTGGCTTACGTTACTTAAGCCATCCAGATCTAGAAATTGTCGATCCTGAGCAAGACGATCGCTTTAACCAAGTTTGGCCACGTTATCATGAGCTATTAGCCCGCCGTGGCGCTACTCCCAACGTAGCGAAGGCAATGGTCCGCAAGCACAATACAATCATTGGCGCTCTGATGCTCGACTTAGATTATGCTGATGCCATGATTTGTGGTGTGAGCACAAACTTTAATAATCAAGTCAACTTCATTCGGGATATCAACGGCACATCCTTAAAGAGCGGCACGATGGCTGCGATGAATGTCATCTTTACGCCAGATTACACCCTCTTCTTGTGTGACACACACATCAATGAAAACCCAAGTGCAGAACAAATTGCTGAAATCGCCTTAATGGCAGCCGAAAAGGTAAAACGCTTTGGTATGGTACCCAAGGTCGCCTTAGTGTCCCACTCAAACTTCGGCAACCACCGCACCGCATCTGCTCTAAAAATGGCAAAAGCACGAGAAATTCTTGCTGAGATAGCTCCTGATTTAGAGGTTGATGGCGAAATGCATGCTGATGCTGCATTATCAGAAACCATCCGCCATGATGCCCTACCTAGCAGCACCCTGAGTGGCAAAGCGAACGTATTAGTCATGCCTAACCTAGATGCTGGTAATATCACCTACAACTTGTTAAAGATGACCAGTGGCGGTATTGTCCTAGGACCTGTATTATTAGGTGCAAACAAAGCGACTCACGTACTCACCACCAGCACAACCACTCGCCGCATCATTAATATGGCGACTCTAGCTGCTGCTGATGCTCAAGGTGAGACAAGAGTTCCTGAAGGCTTAGTTGAATCCAAGATGCTAAGTGCCAGTAAAAAGGAAGACAGCAAGCAAACTGATTCGGACTCTGAAGTTTAAAACCGAAGCAATATTCGACAAGTAGTCATCTATCTCTTAGTGGCAATCAAAAGATACTATTTATCGTGAAGCAAGTTTTTTTGTTATAACCACACAACAAGAGGACCCTAAAATGGTCCTCTTGTTATTTATTTTTGTATCGTTTTACTTTAGAAAACTTTAAGGAAAGATTTTATGGGCTACGATTTAGGAAGATTAATTCTACGTGTGACGCTAGGAATCTTGATACTACTTTATGGCTTCCATAAGGTGAAGTATGGACTAGGTCATATTCCTCACACCCTAAATGCACATGGTTTACCACCTTTTCTTGCTTATGGCGTGTACATTAGCGAAGTCATTGCCCCCTTGATGATTATCATCGGCCTTTATACCCGACCAGCTGCGGCCATTATTGCCTTCAGTATGTTGTTGGCTATCATTTTTGTCCACACACCGCGTCTCACAGCCCTAAATGCGAGTGGTGGTGCAGTTATTGGCTTGGAATACATGTTTTTAGCGGCCTCCCTCTGCATAGCACTCATCGGTGCGGGACGATTTAGTTTGAACAGCCCTTATAACTAATCAATATATCATCACGGGCTTGAGGAAGACTCTCCAACATTTCCCTCAAGCCTTCTAATCTAGACGAACCCTTCTCTAGATCTTCAAGCACTGTTGACCAGACGAACTGTAAAGACTCACTAATATCCCCCAATAAGACATCATGCAATGCGTCTAAATTAGCCGCTGCATAGCTTGGCAATGTCACCGTAGCAGCTAAACGCTGATAAAAATCCTCCACTGAGCGAATACCGTTTAAATCAATTCTAATCATGGCCTTCTCTCGGCTTACTGCCATCTCCGAAGATAAAGCCTGGAGCAATCTCTTTTTATAAGCAATAAAATCACTATTTTTAGCATGCCACTTTTTGAGTTGACGTGCATTATAACGACGCGCTTTTTTGGTTGACAAAGTTAATGACATAACGGCACCTGCTCAAAAGTCTCGTAATGATTAATAGTCACATACATGGACTCATGGTCTTCATACACTAAGCGCTTAGCATTTCGCTTCTGTCCCAAATAATCAAGATCGGCCTCATAATACTTAGCCTTCGGTAAGCGTTTCTCATAATTTCCGAAGTGATCACCACCGATTGACTTACCCTGTAGCTTACTAATCTCATTAAAAGCTCTTCCTGGCTGCCAACCTAAACTTCTGGCCTCTTTTTTAGTAAGGAATTTAGCAGGTAATCTGCCCTCATCTCGCAAAGAACGAACAATTCCAGATAACTCAATTACATTAATCTGTCCGTCCAACTTTTCCAGATTGAATATCGCCAAAACCACTTCACATCGTTGATTTGCCTCTTCAAGTGACATCAACTCTTCATCGACACCATCAGGAACACCTTGAACCCTACCCATCGCATGAACATGATGCACATTTAAAAATAATAATAGACTAAAAAACACTAAAAAATACTTACTTAAAACGGAAGTTTTTGACATGGATATTTTTCTGTAATTAAACTTTAAAAAAAGAATTATTGTTAATTTCAATTGTCTAACTGAAGGGAATGATTTTTATTGATAACTATTCCCATATAGTCGAAGCATACTCTATAATCTACAAAGCTTAGCAGATTATACTTAGCCGTCATTATAAATAATGTTCACAGGAAGCCTCATGAAGTCCCTTATTAATTTTCTGATCCTAGTTATTGTTGTTCTCGCCTTAGGATTCGGTGTTTGGTTTGTCGTTGATAAAACTCTTTTTGGCGATCTAGAACAACAAATCCCCCCTCAAGAAGAGACAGGTATACCGACTACACCATTACCAGCTCCTGAAGCACCAACTGCAATTAGCCCAGAAGAAGCCTATGGAACAACAGCGGGCGGTGGCGAGTCAACTGCTTCAGCAACTAGCTGCGAAAAAGCTGCTGCAACGCTTGGTGCAGTTTATGACATGCATCAAGAAGGCAAGTCAACCGAAGAGATTAGTCAATACTTGGCAGGTCTTGAAAAGTTTGACCAGCAAGAAATTGAAATGTTCAGCCAAATTGCCGAAAACATCGAGAACGCTCCTAGCGATCAGCTTCTACCACGAGAAGAAATGATTAAACAATTTAAATTACAGTGTGAAGCTGCTGAATAAACTCTGCAAAAAAGATCGAAACTTCACAAAACAAGCCCCAAACAAAATGCCCTATCAGAAATGATAGGGCATTTACTTATCTAGATACTCTCTAAATTACTGTGCAGAAGCTTGAGGAGTCTGAGGCCATACAGAGTTTACTACTGCGCTGGCAATCTCTTCGCTATTTACGCGGAAAAGGAATAGGTTATCACCTTGGCGAATACCGCTGAAGGACACTGCTTCAGTTTGGTTAGATGCACGGTTAAGTGCAGCAATAGCGTAACCACGGTTCTCTGGTACTGCGTCTAGAGCAGCTTTACCCTGCTCGTTAACATTAAGAGCAACGTAGATGTTGTTATTTTGATCAGCAACTACATCATAAGAAGTCACATTTGCAGCTGTAAAAACAGGAACAGCGGACACGTAGATGGTTTGTTCATCGCTAATATTTACAGGACGGAATCCTTGAACTGGCGTAACTGAAGCTTGGTACACCTGCAAAGCGGCTTGCTCTTCAACAGTGGCTTGAGTAGCTGCTGCCTGAGTACTAGAACCAGTAGTCTGACAACCTGCTAATGCAAAAGCCAAAGGCAAAATCGCTAATCCTAATTTGCGAGATAATTTCATAATAATACGTCCTCTTTTCTTTATTAACTGAAAAATTTGATACGCTGTTAATGCCTGCAGCGTTACCAAAACAATTTAAAGTTACATCATCTACGATATTAATTCAAGTTAAATAGTGATAAATCAATGTGTAAATGATTAACTACATATGTCGAAAATTAACTACTCTAAACTACTTAAAAAATATATACATCTCTTGAGCAATTAATTCTCTCTTATAGATTCTGAGCGAAATCGCCTTAGCGAATCAAATCAGCGGCATCACGCGCACTCACTAAGGTTGGCATAGGCATTAATAAAACACCGTCCATCAAATCACCATTAGTACCTTCAACGGTTGAGACGACGCTACCATTAATTCTAGCTAAGATATGGCTATAGCCTCTGCGTGCATTAGCTAGCTTAGCTATGGAATCAGGTTTTAGACGTAAGGCTAAAGCGGGCTCATCGGTCATCGTCTTTGCAACAAAGGCATTTTGAATATCTTCACGCTTCAAAATAATGCCATTAGTATAAAACTGCATATCACCAGCTTTAAGTTTTTCTTCTTTAGCTGCTTTCTTGGCATCCGTGCTGCCCACATAAATCTCTAGATCGTTCTTACCACGTTGATTAGCGCGTACCGGAACAGGTAACGCCGCCTGCTGGGTGCTAGCAACAGTTGACTGATCCGCATTAGATGCTTTATCAGTTTTAGGAGCGAACGTTTCGCAGGCTGTTAAACTTAGTACGACCGCAGACAATGCAGCTAATTTCAAAGCACTTTTAGAATACATCAGTTAATCCTCTCTCAGGCTTCTTACTATGTAAAAATAGGTTAAGTTTCAATAATTTACACGGTAAATCTAAACATTTACCTTAACTCAATTGAATTATACAAGAAAGCTGTAAGAAACAGAGTTTATTTTTAAATAGTATGACTTTATGAACAATAAAAAAATTTAATTAAAATAATGCTGACAACGATCAAAGTCATTTAAATCAATCGTCTCAATGGCATGACCTAAAGTGATTTTTTTAGCTACTAAGCCACCATACTGCACTGGCCCTGTGAAGGGTTGAGTATCTAACCAATACATCCGTGCCGACAAATAATAATCCCCTCGGGGCACATCAGTAAACACAAACTGTCCGTATTGATTAGTTTTTACAGTACGAATCTTGGAGCGATAATTTTGGTCGACAGGACCTGTTAAGACATTCCCCTTACGACAAACCTCATCAAACCACTGAGTACTAGTAGCCGAAACTGGATTCAATATAACATCAATTAAAGCGCCTGTACGCTCACCATAACTTTTGTAATCACTAATATAAGCACGCCCAACTAATTGGGAATAACCTGAACCCTGCTTAATATCTGATGGATTAAAAGCAGCTCGTGAGACCTCTTTGCGTCCACCATGATCTATATGGCTATGTCTTGGACTACTTGAGCAAGCAGCAAGAAACAGCGTGACCACAAGCAATAAAAACCTGGTTTTTTTTAAATTAAACATAAAATTTTGTGTACTGACCCTTTCTGATGAGAGCAAGCTGTAAAGCTATTCTAGATATTTTACAAGACTAACATTTAATTTTTACAATAGGCAAGAAAGCATTGATCAAATTTATTACTTACTTTTCTTATATCGATGTTCACGATCTAACTGCCGCAAAAAAGCTAATTTATCAGCAATTTTAATTTCCAAACCACGAGCTACCGGTTGATACCATGAGGGGTTCGACATACCATCAGGAAGATAATGCTCGCCTGCAGCATAACCATGAGGCTCGTCATGAGCATAACGATAGGCCTTACCATGACCTAACTCCTTCATGAGCTTTGTAGGTGCATTACGTAAATGCACTGGAACCGCCCTACTTTTATCATTTTGAACAAAAGCCTTGGCACGATTATAGGCCATATAAGCCGCATTACTTTTAGCTGCTATTGCCAAATAAATGATCGCTTCAGCTAAGGCTAACTCACCCTCTGGACTTCCTAGCCGCTCATAAGTTTCTGCCGCATCATTACAGATTTGCATGGCGCGAGGATCAGCTAAACCAATATCTTCCCATGCCATCCGTACAATACGTCTAGCAAGATAACGGGCATCCGCTCCCCCATCAATCATACGACAAAACCAATACAGAGCAGCGTCAGGGTCAGAACCACGAACCGATTTATGCAAAGCACTGATTTGATCATAAAAAGCATCACCGCCTTTATCAAAACGACGTAAATTATTTGGTAAAGACTGTTCAAGCCAAGTTTCATCGATCAAGGAAATTTGAGCATTTTCAGCTGACTCTAACACCACCTCAACGGCATTAATTAAACGACGAGCATCGCCATCAGCCCAAGCCACTAACTGTTCAGAAGCTTTATCATCCACTTCAATTAGAGAGACTGATGGTGGAGTTGCATTCTCATCACTCGCCAATCGTTCGTTATAGAGCCTTAATGCTCTCTTGAGGAGTTCTTTTAAATCAGCCTCTGAAATCGCTTCAAGAACATAGACTCGTGCTCTAGAGAGCAAGGCTGAGTTAACCTCAAATGAAGGGTTCTCGGTGGTCGCACCAATAAAAGTAAATAAACCACTCTCTACATAAGGCAAAAAAGCATCTTGTTGCGCCTTATTAAAACGATGGACCTCATCCACAAATAAAATTGTTTTGCGTCCCTGACTTTGAGCTATTTGAGCCTTATCAACAGCATCACGAATATCCTTCACGCCACCCAGTACGGCAGATATCGCAATAAACTGCGCATCAAAGCCACTGGCCATCAAACGCGCTAAAGTCGTTTTTCCTACACCTGGCGGCCCCCAAAACACCATCGAGTGCGGTCGTCCTGAATCAAAGGCGACACGTAAAGGCTTACCCTCACCCAATAAATGCTGCTGCCCGACCACCTCATCGAGGCTTGTCGGGCGCATCCGCTCCGCTAGGGGAGCATGGAGATTAGCGTATGCTTGACTTAATAAATCAGACAATATCTTCTCGTGTTAATTACATATTGACAACATCCACACCGGGAGGCGCCGTAAAGGAAAACTCACTGGCGGGGATATTGGCATTAGCTTTAAAATCACGTAATTTAATGGTGGTCGTTTGACCAAATGAATCTCGAATTCTTAATTCAGCGGGCAGATTATTAGCAAAGGCTATATCCATATAGCTCATTCCCTGATCTGCCACTTTAGGAGTAGCTCTCAACCATACCATACCATCACGTTCTGGCAACACCTCAACCGTAAAGGTATCATCCAGATCGCTATTGCCAAAAAGAATAGACGCAGGTGATGCACCCACTGAATCTTGAACACCACGGATGGTTACTTGAGCTAAATCCGGATCATATTGATAAACTTTTTGTCCGTCGGAAATGACTTTTTGCTCATACGGCTTAGTGACATTCCAGACAAACTTACCAGGACGTTCAAAACTAAACCTGCCAGATTGAGTATTCTGGCCTTGGGTAGAACCACTGCTTTGTTGTGCAAACTGGCCTGTAGCTGACTTAATGTTTTTAACAAAATCACTTAGTTGCTGCTTGGCATCGGTGGTTGCGGTGTTCTTTACATCGGGGATTTTAGTAAATTGAATCTCACCAATATCCTGCACACTGCCAATCCCTTCTTGAAAAGCATCAGGACTAACAGTAAATTGCGCCATGGCTGCTGTACTACCTAAGGATAAAGTCAGAAAAATTGCTGAGCTTAATTTTTTTAATGTCTTCATATAAAACCTATGATAAAAGCTTTTGAGCTATTTTTTTAGCAAGATTACCCACTGTAAGACTGAACGAATCGTAACTAAGCGTAAACTAAACTTCAATCACCTCACTCGGTACGGTCTAGTTAAACTAGTTCTCTATCGCCTCAGCTTCCTCATCGGCTGCTGTATTATCCGCTACCAAAATCTCGCGGCTGTTATTAGAACCCATCGGTGAAACAATACCGGCGTGTTCCATTTGCTCTAATAAACGTGCTGCACGGTTATAGCCTATACGCAATTGACGCTGAACAGATGAAATAGAAGCGCGACGAGTGCGTAAGACAATATCCACTGCCTGATCATAAAGTGGGTCTGACTCAGCATCCGTAAAGCCAGTAACGCTACCTACGCCATCACCCGTTTCACCCGCAACTCCCCCCTCTAGTACCCCATCAACATAATCAGGCTCGCCTTGCTCCTTGAGGTAATCAACCACACGGTGAACCTCCTCATCAGAAACAAAAGCACCATGGACTCGCTGAGGAAGCCCAGAACCTGGTGGCATATATAGCATATCACCTAGTCCTAATAAAGACTCTGCCCCCATCTGATCCAGAATAGTACGAGAATCGATCTTAGAAGAAACTTGGAAAGCAATACGAGTCGGAATATTAGCTTTAATCAATCCAGTAATAACATCCACACTCGGTCTTTGCGTTGCCAAGATTAAGTGGATACCTGCCGCCCGTGCTTTTTGTGCTAGGCGCGCAATTAGTTCCTCAATCTTTTTACCTTGAACCATCATCAAGTCAGCCAACTCATCAATAACAACAACAATCAACGGTAAGGTTTTAAGAGGTTCTGGTGAATCAGGCGTCAAGCTGAAAGGATTATCAATGGTTTCGCCGCGCGCCTCAGCCTCCTTAACCTTACTGTTAAAGCCGGCGATATTACGCACACCCATTTTACTCATCAACTTATAACGCTTTTCCATCTCGCCCACACACCAATTCAGTGCATTAGCAGCCTGACGCATATCAGTCACCACTGGCGCTAACAAGTGACCGATTCCCTCATAAACACTCATTTCAAGCATCTTCGGGTCAATCAGGATTAAGCGTACTTGAGAAGGATCTGCCTTATAAAGTAGCGATAAAATCATGGCATTAATACCCACTGACTTACCAGAACCAGTCGTACCAGCAACTAGAAGGTGTGGCATCTTGGCCAAATCTGCCACAACCGGGTTACCAGCAATATCCTTACCAAGTGCAACAGTTAATAAAGAATTACTTTTCTCATAAGCCTGAGAACCAATAATCTCAGATAAACGTACAATTTGGCGGCGTGGATTAGGTAATTCAATTCCCATCAAGTTTTTGCCAGGAATCGTTTCAACCACACGTAAACGGACTAAACTCAAGGCTCTCGCCAAATCCTTGCTCAGATTAACAATCTGTACACCCTTAACCCCAGAAGCAGGTTCAATCTCATAGCGGGTGATGACAGGACCGGCCTGCGCTGCAACCACTTCAACCTGTACATTAAAATCACTGAGTTTTTTCTCGATAAGGCGCGAATTGTACTCAATCGTATCCTCACCAACCGGCTCCACAAATTCCGATGGTGGGTCGAGTATCTCTAGTCCCGGCAAGTCACCAGAAAGTACTATTTTTGTGCCTTCCTTACGCACCACTTTAGGCTCTGATTGAAATAACTTAGTTTGCTTAGCGGCAACCGCTTTTTCTGACACCGGAAATGCTTTAATTGCAGGCTCAATTTTTAATGGACGGTCCGATGGAGGCAACTGCTCTTTATGGGCTGTGATCTGCTCGTCCATCTCTTCTTGTGCCGCTTCACCTATACGACGGTCAATACGCTCGGACTTTAACTTATCAAACCTCATAAAGAGATGACTAATACCGCTGCCTATACGCTCTGAAATCGTGAGCCAGGAAAAATTAAAGAACATGCTAAAACCCATAATCAGCATAGCAGCCATTAGAAATAAGGCCGGCATCATTCCGATATAGCGTTCCAAAACTCCTGAAAAAAGCTGTCCCAAAACACCACCAGCCTGACCTGGTAACTGCTGACCGATCGCTTGCAATTGGGTACTTTCCAAACCAATTGAGCCTAGTAACAAAATCACAAAACCAACTGCCACCTTCCACTTAAGACCTGGTAAGGCAGTTTCAGGGCTCAAATTAGCAAAACGGCTCATTAATGTCTTATAACCAACGTACAAACGCTGCAAGCAAAGAACAACTAGCCACCAAGCTGAAAAACCGAATAAATACAATAAAATACTAGAAAAATAAGCACCAAAGGCGCCAAACTTATTTTGAATTTCGCCGGAACCTGAAGTACTAACCCAACCCGGATCAGTCGCATGCCAAGTAAATAACATCACTGCCAAAGACAAGGCAGCAATCAAATAAAGCACCCAACGTGCTTCACGTAACATCATCACAAAACGAGAGTTCATCAGCACTTGCTCAGGAGAACGCATGCGGACATTTCGCTTACCGCGACCTGTTATAGGGGATTTAGAAGTTTTAGCCATAGCCATATATTATAATTGGACTCATACCAATTTTTTTAAAAATCAGATTTAGTGATATTAATGATGAAAAATGACAATCATGCAAAAGTAATTATTTTAGGTTCGGGCCCAGCAGGATACACTGCCGCCATCTATGCAGCAAGGGCTAATCTTGAGCCCATGCTCATTACTGGCCATGCCCAAGGTGGACAGCTCATGACAACCACAGACGTAGATAACTGGCCTGCCGACTGGGAGGGTGTTACCGGCCCTGAACTGATGAACCGCTTTCTTAAGCATGCCGAACGATTTGATACCAAGATTATATTTGACCAAATCGACAAAGTGGACTTATCCGAGCGTCCTTTCAAGCTTTCTTCCAACATGGGCAATGAGTATAGCTGTGATAGCCTGATTATATCAACAGGTGCATCAGCTAAATACCTTGGCCTAGAAAGTGAACAAACGTTTTTAGGTCAGGGCGTTTCAGCTTGTGCCACGTGTGATGGTTTCTTTTATAGAAACCAAGATGTCGTCGTAGTAGGTGGTGGTAATACAGCCGTCGAAGAAGCTCTTTACCTGTCCAATATTTGCTCGACCGTCACCTTAGTGCATCGTCGCGACCAATTCCGTGCAGAGCCTATTTTAGTCGACAAACTCATGGACAAGGTCGAAAATGGCAATATCAAATTAGAGCTTTTCCATACTTTAGATGAGGTTCTTGGTAATAAAAATGATGGCGTTACTGGTGTACGCCTCAAACACACTCAAAGTGGCGAAACCAAGGAACTAGCGGTTAATGGTGCTTTTATTTCAATTGGCCACCATCCAAATACCGATTTATTTGAGGGTCAAATGGATATGGACGGTGGTTTTATTATCACCAAAACCAATCCACAATTCCTCACAATGACCTCAACGCCTGGCGTTTTTGCCGCAGGCGATGTGGCTGATAACATTTACAGACAAGCAATCACAAGTGCTGGTACAGGTTGTATGGCAGCACTAGATGCACAGCGCTGGTTGGATACAGAAGGTGAAAAATAATCTCAAAGGCTCTTTGCAAGACTTAAAAAAGCTAAGTAGGCAGCTTTCCAAGGAGCAAACAAGACAAAAGAAGGCAGCTGAGGCTGCCATCAAGCAGCAGCAACGCATCGAGATGGCAGTCACAGACGAAGACCGTAAAATCTTTCTTGCCTCAATTCGTGGTACTAAGCCCATAGGCGATTCTAACCGTATCGAGGCCAGTGCAGCTAAAACAACTGCTCGTGAAGTAGCGTTTTTTAAGCAAAAACGCGCTCAAGCTGAGGGCAAGGATATTTTAGCGCCCCAGCACCGGCGTAGTGCCGCGAAAAGCGACTCCCTTCCAGCTCACGCTCAAGCAGCAAGCAGAACTGATAGCATTCGCCCTGCCAAGCTAAGCGATGAATTAAGTGAAGGCGCTTTTTTACGTTCTCCGGACGCTGCCGATGTCATTAAAAAGTTACGTCGAGGCCAATGGCCGGTAGAAGCTACTCTGGATTTGCATGGATCGACACTAGAGCAAGCAGCTGAACGCTTTGATCGTTTTATGCAAACCTGTATCGAACACCAGATACGTTGTGTTTGCGTAATTCATGGACAAGGCTACGGTTCTAAAAATCAACAGCCAGTACTTAAAGAACCTGTACGTAGCTGGTTACGTGATTTACCCGCAGTTAGCGCATACATCCCTGCCCCAGAAAATATCGGTGGTGATGGCGCTGTGATAGTGCTATTAAAAAGTTAAAGACATTAGACAAAAGCAAGAGGCGGACTCTAAACGAATCCGCCTCTTAAGCTTTAAATATTTTTTATTTTGCCGTGCTACAAACTTTATTGAAGCTGTCTCATACTTCAACTAGTTAATATATTTAGTAGCACACACCCAAAATACTTCGATTGGGATTTTTGCTCATGCAGAGCGCGTCTCCTCACCTGCATGTTTGTTACTATACGTGATGTTTCTTTATATTTCATCTAGGGAAAGCACTAATATTTTTAGCTAAAGTAGTAGTTGACACTATGTTTGACTTAGAGCAAGTATGGTTAATTTAGTCTCTAGAACACGAAAGGTGTACACTAGAGAATAAGTATTATTATCATTTCAACCCTTACTAATGAGAGGCTAATTATGAGAATTGAAACCGACTCGATGGGCAGTATCGAAGTACCCGCGGACAAGTATTGGGGAGCACAGACTCAGCGCTCAATACAAAATTTCCCTATTGGCGTAGAGCGATTCAAATGGGGACGCAGCATGATTCGCTCTCTAGGCATCCTCAAAAAATCCGCCGCATTGGCTAATGGTGAGTTGGGCGAAATTGCTGATGATGTAGCTAAACTCATTACACAAGCAGCTGATGAAGTAATTGAAGGCAAACTGGACCAGCACTTTCCTCTGGTTGTTTTTCAAACTGGTTCTGGTACTCAGTCCAATATGAATTCTAACGAAGTCATTTCTAATCGTGCCATTGAGTTAGCTGGCGGTAAGATGGGCTCTAAGGCACCCGTACATCCAAACGATCACGTGAACCGCGGCCAATCCTCTAACGATACTTTTCCAACAGCAATGTACATTGCCACTGTTCTGGAATTAAATGAAAAGCTATTTCCTGCCATCAAAGTTCTACGCGATACCTTAGCGGCAAAGGCAGAGGCCTACAAAGACATCGTCAAAACTGGCCGCACACACTTACAAGACGCCACCCCAGTCACGCTAGGTCAAGAGATTTCTAGCTGGGTAGCACAAATTGATTACGCCATGGCTTCTATCGCTCGCAACATGAAAGGCTTGTACGATTTGGCTATTGGGGGCACTGCTGTAGGCACTGGTTTAAACGCACACCCAAAATTTGGTGACCTTTGTGCTGCTAAAATTGCTGAAGCCACCAACTATCCTTTCCGTAGTGCTGACAACAAGTTCTTTGCGCTATCTGCCCATGATGCTCTGACCTCAACCTCCTCCGCTTTACGCACTCTGGCAAGTGCCCTTATGAAGATGGCCAATGACGTACGTTGGTTAGCCAGTGGTCCGCGCTGTGGTATCGGTGAAATCAGCATTCCTGAAAATGAACCGGGTTCATCCATCATGCCTGGTAAAGTAAACCCCACACAAGCAGAAGCTCTCACCATGGTATGCGTACAGGTTTATGGTAATGACGCTGCCGTTGCATTTGGCAATAGCCAGGGTAACTTCCAGCTTAACGTCTACAAGCCGGTTATGGTACACAATGTCCTCGAAAGCATCCAGTTATTAAGCGATTCTATCCTCGCATTTAATGATCATTGTGCAGTAGGTATTGAACCAGAACTAGAAAAAATTGAACAAAATCTTGATAAAAACCTCATGTTGGTTACCGCTTTAAATAAACACATTGGTTACGATAAGGCGGCTGAAATCGCTAAAAAAGCTCATCAAGAAAAACTCAGCCTACGTGAATCCGCTTTAGCTTTAGGCTATCTTACTGACGAAGAGTTTGATAACTATATTGTGCCCATCAATATGACACACAATAACTAATCACACTGAAGTCTAAATTGATAAAGGCCTGATGATTTTATAAATTCATCAGGCCTTTTAAGTTTAAAAAACAAGTTTTAGCTAAAACTAGTCTTCGTAACGTTGCTCTAGAATATCTAAAGCCGGTAGCTTCTTACCTTCTAAAAACTCAAGAAAAGCCCCGCCACCTGTAGATATATAACTGACCTTATCAGCAATACCGAACTTAGCAATAGCAGCTAAGGTATCACCACCACCAGCAATTGAGAAAGCATCACTTTCAGCAATGGCATTAGAAAGTGCTTTTGTACCATTAGCAAAAGCATCAAACTCAAAAACACCCACTGGACCATTCCAGACAATGGTACCGGCATTTTTCAAAAGCCCTGTTAAAGTAGCTGCTGTTTTAGGGCCAATATCAAAAATCATATCATCTTCAGCGACATCAGCTGCGGCTTTAGTCTCGGCAGGTGTATTAGCATCAAATGCCTTACCAACCACGACATCCTGAGGAATTGGCACCTCAGCACCACGAGCACGCATTTTTTGCATGACTGACTCGGTTTGTCCTAATTGCTCTGGCTCAGCTAAGGACTTACCAATCGCTAAACCTTCAGCCAGCATAAAAGTGTTAGCAATACCTCCTCCAACAATAAGCTGATCTACTTTATCTGATAAAGTTTCTAGAACAGATAACTTTGTTGACACCTTAGAGCCACCGACAATAGCAACTAAAGGTCGCTTTGGGTTTTCTAATGCAACACTTAAGGCCGTCAACTCAGCTTCTAATAAGGGTCCGGCACAAGCTACCGCTGCGTATTTAGCAATGCCATGAGTAGAGGCTTGTGCACGATGCGCAGTTCCGAAAGCGTCATTAACATAGACATCGCAGAGTTTAGCCATTTTCTGTGATAACTGATCGCAATTGCTTTTCTCACCGACATTAACTCGACAATTTTCTAAAACGACCACCTGTCCTGGACTAACCTCGACACCATCAACCCAGTTTTGCACCAGTTGCACATCTTGAGCCAACAACTTGCTCAAATGCTGAGCTACAGGTGCTAGGCTATCTTCTTGTTGTAATTCAGCGCCTTCGGTGGGACGCCCTAAATGCGAGCTGACCATCACGGCAGCACCACCGTCAAGCGCTAATTTAATCCCTGGAATAGAAGCACGAATACGCGTATCCTCAGTAATTTCACCTTGGGTATTAAAAGGTACATTTAAATCAGCACGAATAAAAACACGCTTATTTTCTAAATCACCACGTTCAGCTAAAGAAGAAAGTGTTTTAATTTTAAACATCAAAAAGCTCCAATAGTCCTAAGCTTAATTTTAACTTTCAAGCAAAGAGAAGCGGCACTCAATCAACTCTTGAAATGCCGCCTTTTAATAATTATTTTTTAATTCTGAACAAGACCCTAAGCTGATTACTTAGCGTTCATCAGAGCTACTGTATTGTCGAGCATACGCTGTGAGAAACCCCACTCGTTATCATACCAAGCTGATACCTTGACCAAACGGCCTGATACCTTAGTCAAGGTCGAATCATAAGTGCTTGACTCATTGCTATGATTAAAGTCAGTAGAAACTAACTGGGCATCATTAAAGCCTAAAACGCCTTTGAGCTCACCTTCAGATGCTGTCTTCAAGATCTGATTAATCTCTTCAACAGTAGTATCTCGTTTAGCAATAAAGGACAAATCAACCATCGACACGTTAATTGTTGGTACACGTACTGCGTAGCCATCTAACTTGCCGTTTAACTCAGGTAAAACTAATCCTAATGCTTTGGCAGCACCAGTTTTGGTTGGAATTAAGTTCATTGAAGCAGAACGGGCGCGACGTAGATCATTATGACGCACATCTAGCAATACCTGATCATTAGTATAGGCATGAATAGTTGTCATCAAACCGTTTTCAATACCAATCGCTTCATGCAATGGCTTGACTAAAGGGGCTAAGCAGTTAGTTGTGCATGAAGCCGCTGAAATGACGGTATGCTCTGCTTTCAAAACATCCTGATTAACACCATAAACAACCGTAGCGTCCACATCAGCACCACCAGGAGCTGAGATAATCACCTTCTTAGCACCAGATTCCAGATGCACCTTAGCCTTTTCCTTACTAGTAAAGGCACCGGTACACTCTAAAACTACATCTACATTTAACTCACCCCAAGGTAATTCCTTAGGATCACGAGTAGCAAACAAACGGATACGATCACCATTAATCACAAAATGATCGCCATCTAACTGTACATCCGCATTAAAACGACCATGAGTAGTGTCGTATTTTAATAAATGAGCATTAGTCTCAAAATCACCGGACATATTAATCGCAACAATTTCAATATCATGCTTTTTGTTATTTTCGTAATGAGCTCGTAAAACATTACGACCAATACGACCAAAACCAGTAATAGCAACACGAATAGTCATTTTAATTATTCTCCTTGTAAAAGACTTTTAACAGCTTCAACTACTTTTTCAGCAGTTAAGCCAAAATATTCAAATAACTCGCCAGCTGGAGCGGATGCACCATAGGTATCAATTCCTACCACCGCACCATCGCGACCAACGTATTTGTACCAAAGATCAGAACTACCTGCTTCAACAGCCACTGTCGGTAAACTGCTTGGTAAGACGCTATCACGATAATCCCTAGACTGGCGATCAAAAACATTAGTAGAAGGCATGGACACAACACGAACCGCAATACCTTCCTCAGCTAGTTTATCTTGAGCTTGTTTGGCAATCTCTACCTCTGAACCAGTAGCCACGATAACGGCCTGAGCATTAACCATATCACTCAACACATAACCACCCTGGGCAATCTGCGCTACCGTCTCTGCATCTCTTGGCATAAAGGCCAAGTTCTGACGAGACAATAATAAAGCACTAGGTCCACCCTGCTGCACGTGATTACCCACAGTTACTGGGCGCTCCACTGCGGAACGCCAAGCCACTGCGGTTTCCACTGTATCGCAAGGACGCCAGACATCAAGATTAGGGATCAAGCGTAAACTGCTAGCATGCTCGATAGATTGGTGAGTAGGCCCATCCTCGCCCAGACCGATAGAGTCATGTGTAAAAATATGCACAACACGCTGCTTCATCAACGCAGCCATACGAATGGCATTACGCGAATAATCAGAGAAGGTCAGGAACGTACCACCAAAAGGCAAGTAACCGCCATGTAAAGCTAGACCATTCATCACTGCCGCCATACCAAACTCACGTACGCCGTAATTAATGTGGCGACCGGCAGGACTATCCTGACCAGCACGAACCGGCACTACACCCGGCCAATCAGTAAAGTTGGAACCAGTTAGGTCTGCTGAGCCACCTAGCATCTCGGGTAAGATCGCTTGTAAAGACTGAATCACAAACTGTGAAGCCTTACGAGTAGCGACAGTTTCACCTTTTTGTACCGTGTCGCTTAGGAACTGCTCAAACTGCTCGGCAAAATCCTGTGGTAAATCACCCTTCATGCGACGCTCAAATTCAGCCGCTAACTCTGGATAAGCAGCAGCATAAGCAGCAAAACGCTGCGTCCACTCGGACTCACACTGCTCACCTGACGCGCACTGATCCCAAGCTGATTTTATCTCTTGAGGAATCACAAAAGGCTCTGCATCCCAGCCAATCGCCTCGCGCGTGGCCTGAATCTCGTCTGCACCTAAAGGCGCCCCATGAACCTTGGCTGTTCCAGCCATATGTGGCGAGCCCTGGCCAATCACTGTCTGACAACAAATCAAGGTAGGACCACGGTCTGCTTCTGTGCTCCACGCTTTAGCCTGTTCAATCGCTGCATTAACGGCCTCGATATCATGACCATCAACCTGAGGAATCACCTGCCAACCATAGCTTTCAAAGCGTTTAGCAGTATCATCAGCGAACCAAGGCTGAACCTCACCATCAATCGAAATGCCATTATCGTCATACATAACGATAAGCTTATTAAGCTTAAGGGTACCGGCTAAAGAGCAAGCCTCATGTGAAATACCCTCCATGAGACAACCATCACCAATAAACACATACGTATTGTGGTCAACAATCTCATGCTCAGGACGATTAAACTCCTTAGCCAAAAGCTGCTCTGCTAAAGCAAAACCAACGGCATTAGCCAATCCCTGACCCAAAGGGCCAGTCGTGGTCTCAATACCAGCCGTCACAAAGTTCTCTGGGTGACCAGGAGTTTTGGAATGCAATTGGCGGAAGTTTTTAATTTCCTCAATTGGTAAATCGTAGCCACTCAAGTGCAGCAAAGAGTAAATTAGCATAGAACCATGACCGTTTGATAAAACAAAGCGATCACGATTAGGCCAGAGCGGATTCTTAGGGTTGTGATTAAGATGACGTGTCCAGAGTGCCACAGCAATCTCTGCCATACCCATAGGGGCACCGGGGTGTCCGGATTTGGCCTGTTGAACAGCGTCCATTGAAAGAGCGCGAATAGCGTTTGCTAAGTCCGTCAGTTGAATACCTGAGGAAGAGTTCATATCCATCCTAAATCAGAAATTTCGTTCTTTAATTGACTTATAATTCTATCATTTATAGATTACTGCTTGGAGCTTTATGTCCTCACCACGCTTTTTCTACCCCAGTTCCTTGGCTACCGGTCAACTGATTAAATTGCCCCGTGAAATTGCCAATCATGCAGGCCGCAGTTTGCGTCTGCGTGATGGGGACATGATTACTTTATTTACTGGCCAAGGCGGCGAATTTGAGGCTGAACTTTACTTTGATGATGGCATTGCCATGGCTAAAATTGGTGCTTTTTCAGATGCCAATCGCCTTCCTCAAGGTAAAATCAGCATTGCTCAAGCACTACCCAGTGGCGACAAGATGGATTGGATCATCGAGAAAAACAGTGAGTTAGGGCTCTGCGCAATACAGCCCATCAAGGCTGAACGGTCTATTCTTCAGTTGAGTGGCACACGCCTAGAAAAACGCCTCCAACGTTGGCAAGCCATAGCTAACAGCTCAGCAGAACAATGCGGCCGTAACATCCCCTTGGAAGTTAAAAACCTAAGCACGATAAAGCAATTTTTAGAACAACAGCAGCACGATTTAATCCTAGTTTGCCACCATGAAAACGGTGCTAAACTTACTGATTATTTAAAAGACTATATTAATGAGACAGCTCAGAGTGCACTACCAGACATTTGCCTAGTGATTGGCCCAGAGGGCGGATGGTCAGATAATGAACTCAATTTATTTGAAGAGTATGCTACAACTCAGCAGAAGACACAGCTACAAAAAGTAATTTGGGGAGAGCGGGTTTTTAGAACAGAAACAGCGGCCATTGCTCTGGCCGCTGCTTGTTTAACATTATTTGATTGGAACTAAATCGACTTAAAGGATTGATTAGAACCTAGTCACCAGAAATTTCACCGTAACGCGTTGGTGCCTTACCCGGCTCCGGCGCCTCGTGTGGCCCCGTATGCTCGATAAAATAACCAAAATAACGCCCTTTGCTTTCAGCAAATTGACTGACGTCTACTAAGATGCCATCTAGCTGCTTAGCAAAATCTCTAAGCGCCTCATCAGCCGAGTGCAATTGATTAAGCCACAGCACCATCCCCTTTTTTTGATCAGATACGGTCTCATTGAGACAATCAAGCAAAGCCTCTGTATCTGAACCAAAAAAAGAAGGATAATCTACTGCCTTAGAAATCGCCCGTAATACCGCAGAAATATTGCGAGCTTTATCACAATTTACTTCAAAAAAAACAATGCCATTGGAAGCAGCAGACTCCCTGACTGCTTCCACAATAGCAAGAGTCGCAGGAATTTCGCCGCTTACATCAAAGACTTGCTCTAAGCTTGTCGCCTTTTGTTTGACCATCTCATCTCCTCAAACAAGCAATTACTGAGATATTTAAATTTAAAAACGACCTAGCGGCGAAATGCCTTTTGACTAGCGTGTATTTGCATCAACTACTGCTAAGACCGTCATGTTAATAATTCTTCTTACAGTGGCACTAGAGGTCAAAATATGGACTGGTTTTTTACATCCTAAAAGGAAAGGACCAATTGACACATTACTACCGACTGAAGACTTCAATAAATTATATGCAATATTACCACTTTGCATATCAGGGCAAATGACTAGATTTGCACTACCAGTTAATGGGGAGTCCGGCATACGATCCAGACGTAACCGCTCATCCAGAGCCATATCACCGTGCATCTCACCATCAATTTCCAGCTCAGGATCACGCTCACGAATGATTTCCAATGCCTGACGCATTTTCTCACCAGACATGGGATAATCCGTACCATAGTCAGAGGAAGACAATAAAGCCACTTTAGGCTTGATTTTCATATGTCTTAGCTCCTCAGAGGCCATGAGAGTAATCTCGGCAATTTCCTCAGCACTAGGATCAGGATTTACGTGTGTATCGGCAATAGCAATCATACGCTCAGGTAGAATTAACAAGCTTAGACCAGCATAAGTACTGATTCCATCATCCTTACCTAGCACCTGATCAATCCACTGCAAGTGACCAGCGTAGTTACCTGCGGTACCGCAAATCATGCCATCAGCTTCACCAAAGTGCATAAGCATAGCACCGATTAAGGTCATGCGTCGACGCATTTCTACACGGGCTAAATCTTTACTCACCCCTAGACGTTTACGCATCTCCCAATAGGCCTGCCAGTAACGCTTGTAGCGCTCATCCATCTCAGGGTTAACCACTTCAACATCTTTATCTAAGTCAATACGTAAACCGTAACGCTTGATGCGCTCAGCTAGAACGTCCGGACGACCAACTAAAATCGGCGCGCAAATCTTTTCATCAATAAGTACCTGCACAGCACGCAAAATACGCTCATCCTCACCCTCAGTAAAGACAATACGAGATTTTTTATCTTGCTCGATATTAAACTCTCTGGCCATAGCGAACAATGGTCGCATAAAGGCACCTGAATGATATACGAACTCTTTTAAGCTACTAATATACTCTTCAAAATCCTCGATTGGACGCGAGGCTACGCCATCCTCCATTGCCGCTTTAGCAACGGCAGGTGCAATGCGTGTAATTAGACGTGGATCAAGTGGCTTAGGAATCAAATACTGCGGACCAAAAGAAATCTCTGTGCTGTCATAAGCTGCTGCTACACGCTCATTCTGCTCTTCTTTGGCCAAATCACAAATCGCATGAACACATGCAATTTCCATGTTACGAGTAATACCGATTGCACCAACATCTAGCGCCCCACGGAAAATGTAAGGGAAACAAAGTACGTTATTGACCTGATTCGGGTAGTCAGAACGACCTGTAGCCAATACCGCATCAGGACGCACTTCCTTAGCTAACTCAGGAAGAATTTCTGGCTCTGGGTTAGCAAGTGCCAAAATTAATGGTTTTTCGGCCATTTTCTTGACCATCTCTTGTTTTAAAACACCACCAGCGGACAAACCTAAGAAAACGTCAGCCCCATCAATAATCTGGTCCAAAGTTCTGAGAGAGGTGTCTTGAGCGTAACGAGATTTCTTCTCATCCATCAGCAAAGTACGTCCCTGATAAACAACACCTTCAATATCGCTAACCCAGATATTTTCTAAAGGTAAACCAAGGTCTTCTAGCAAATCTAAACAAGCAAGAGCTGCAGCGCCAGCGCCTGAAACAACTAGCTTTACCTCTTTAATATTCTTGTCAACAACATTCAAGCCGTTAATAAAAGCTGCTGCCACACAAATAGCGGTACCATGCTGATCGTCATGAAACACAGGGATACGCATACGTTCGCGTAGTTTCTTCTCGACGATAAAACACTCGGGCGCTTTGATGTCCTCTAAGTTAATTCCGCCAAAAGTCGGCTCTAAACCAGCAATAATTTCTATTAGCTTTTCGGGATCCTTTTCATTAATCTCAATATCAAAACAATCAATCCCGGCAAAGGTTTTAAAGAGTACTGACTTTCCTTCCATCACTGGCTTAGAAGCGAGTGCCCCAATATCACCTAAGCCTAAAACGGCTGTACCGTTAGTGATAACACCCACTAAGTTAGAGCGCGCCGTATATAAACTGGCATTAGCCGAATCCTTGACGATCTCTTCACAAGCCGCTGCGACACCAGGCGAATAGGCTAACGCCAAATCTCGCTGGTTAGCTAACTTTTTAGTTGCTTCAACCGAAATTTTTCCCGGTTTACCCTGACGATGGTAATGCAAGGCTGCTTCACGCAAATTCTCGTTCATTAACTTTCCTTTAAAAACCCTTTTGATTGCTGAGTGCTGATGTAATAATATTTGTCTCTCAACCGCCTACACAGTGAGCCATAGGCGATTAAATTAATTTCTACTTATACTAACTTATTCTGCGGCTGATTACAGCTAAAAAGGCCTAAACAGCTCGTCTAAGTATGGATATCGTCCCATCGGATCAAATAAACCCTTAATTTCGCTATCCTCCATGCCACCGCATTCGCCTGAATCATACAGTTCACTCCATTGCTCAGTACTTAACAAATGGCGCTTAGTGGCAGGAATTTTTCTGATAACTAACGACTGTACCCACACCAAACTACCCCGATGTCCTTGAAAAACTCTCGCAATATTGGCATCAACTAGCTTTTTGTGCAGCGCTTCAAAACGATAAGCATAGGACCAACTATCTGCACTCAAAGCTTCCTGAATCACAGGCTTTTGTAATAATTCAAAGAGTCGTGGAATGGACTTATGTAACAAAGGAATGCTTAATGGTGAAGTATCATTAACACCAAAACCGCCAATTACTGCGGCATCGCCATTAGCAAAAAGCACTTGAATACGCTCAACTCCTGACAAGAAACTCAGGCCAGGCCGGACATCATGATATTGTGGATCAGCAAACCACTGAGCTAAACTCAGATGTGGCGGCACCCCGACAAACTGCTCATAACCTTGCTCCAACAAGGTACCCACTAAGGTGCCTGCTTGCGCCAAACAAGCTTCATCACTAAAATAATCAACCCCACCTAACTCAGGCGAATGCTTTAACCATAAGCCTGCGCGCCCGGTCAATCGACCAACAGGCAAGGTACCATCAAGCACCAAAGCAATGTCATATTCTTGAGCTAAAGCTCTAGCATGCTCAAATTCAAGTTCACGCTCTAGTTGCAATCGAGCCTGTGGATAACCATCTTCACTATCCGCTAAAGTCTCCCACTGCCCAGAGGCAAAACGACGCAACCTGGTACAAAACTTGTCCCATGGTTCATTTGATGAGTTTTTTTTGAAATTTAAAAAGGAACGCCGATCCATGTATGTTGACACTCAAATCGTTAACAGTACTACTCGAAGAGCAAAGCAAGGAGCCTAAGAAGTATAATGCTTTTTTGCTTTCTTAATAAAAATGTCATACTGTAAATAACTCAGATATATCTTTTTTTCTATCAGGCATATTAACATGTTGAAACCCGCTAATCGCGTTATGGAGTCCGTAACTTTTCATGCAGTAGAATTTGCAAAAAAAGCACAATTGCTACGCGAATCCGGACGCGATATTGTCAGTTTAAGTATTGGTGAACCCGATTTCACTGCTCCTCCCCTAGTCTGCGAAACCCTAGTTAAGGCGTCACAAAGCGGACTCAGTGGCTATAGCCCAACGCTTGGCCTTGAGCCATTACGTTTGTGCATTGCCGACTATTATAATGAGCAGTTCGGCACGAAGATTAACCACAATCAGGTCATTGTCACTACAGGTGCCTCGGGAGGCTTGTTACTAGCATGTCAAACCATGCTAAACCCCGGTGATGAAGTACTGATGCCGGATCCGTACTACCCAGCAAACTTTAACTTTATTCTGACTGCCGGAGCCAGTACAAAATTGATTCCCTGCACACCAGAGGAACGCTTCCAGTTATCAGCAGAGAAAATTAAAGCCAATTGGGGTCCCAAAACTCGTGCAGTGCTAATCGCCTCTCCTAGCAATCCGACGGGTACTAGCATCACCGAAGAGGAACTTACTAAAATCTGTGCCGTAGTTAAGTCACTCGGTGGTTTTGTTATTTTAGATGAAATTTATCTAGGCTTAAGTTATGACGGTCAAGCTAAATCCGGACTAGCACTGGATCCAGATATTATTGTCATCAATAGTTTTTCCAAATATTTTAATATGACCGGCTGGCGCCTAGGGTGGATTATTGCACCCGAATACTTGGTACCTGCTTTTGAGAAGATTTCCAGCAGTTTGACCATTTGCGCACCAACCCTGTCTCAACATGCAGCCATTTCTTGCTTTGCGCCAGAGTCGATCGCACTGTATGACAAAAGACGCGCTGCCTTTAAAGAAAGGCGCGACTATTTATTACCAGAACTTGAGCGTCTAGGACTTGATGTACCGGTCAAACCGGATGGGGCATTTTATATTTATTGCGATATCAGCAAATACAGCGACGATAGCGTAGACTTCGCTAATCAATTACTGGAAAAAGCAGGCGTTGCCACTGTACCCGGTCTAGATTTTGGTCCCGCTTATGCTAAAAAAATGCTACGCCTATCCTATGCAACAGGGATTGATCAATTAAAAGTAGCAGTTCAACGACTAGAGGATTTTTTAGGTGAAATATAAAGATCTCAGAGATTTTCTAAAGCAATTAGAACAACGTGGACAATTAACGACCACAGACGTGGCAGTCTCTACACATTTGGAGATGACCGAACTGAGTGATCGGGTGCTTAGAGCTGAAGGCCCTGCCCTACTATTTAATCAGGCGGAACACAACGGTCAAACAGCGTCTATGCCCGTACTCACTAATTTATTTGGTACACCCGAGCGAGTTGCTTGGGGCATGGGTGCAGAGAACACCTCAGCACTACGAGAAGTGGGTGAGTTACTAGCTGAGCTTCGTGAACCTCAGCCACCCCGTGGCCTCAAGGATGCCTTTTCAAAGGTTTCCATGCTTAAATCCGCTCTCTGGGACATGGCACCGAAAATCCAACGCTCTGCTCCTTGTCAGGAAGTCGTATTAGAAGGAGAACAGGTTGACTTAAACCAGATCCCTGTGCAAACTTGCTGGCCAGGTGATATCGCCCCCTTGATTACCTGGGGACTGGTGATTACCAAAGGCCCTAATGCCAAGCGTCAGAACCTAGGGATTTACCGACAGCAATTACTCGGCCCTAACAAATTAATCATGCGTTGGCTCTCACACCGTGGTGGTGCCTTAGACTTCAGAGATCATGCTTTAGCCAACCCCGGCAAGCCCTTTCCAATCAGTGTTGCCTTAGGTGCTGACCCAGCAACCATTTTAGGTGCCGTTACCCCGGTCCCAGATAGCTTGTCAGAATACCAGTTTGCTGGTTTACTGAGAGGCTCACGAACCGAGCTAATCAAATCCATCGGTAATGACTTACATGTACCTGCTGGGGCAGAAATCATCCTCGAAGGACATATTCTGCCACGCAACCACCCTGATGCCATTACACCCGAATTAACTGATGACATGCCCCCTATTCCAGGCGGTTTTTTATCCGAATACGAGGTGGCCTTAGAAGGACCTTATGGGGACCATACAGGCTATTACAACGAACAAGACTGGTTCCC
>LSQX01306962.1_pt1 | contig 80856 bp, 81 predicted proteins | sample 654561 | NCBI WGS metagenome assembly LSQX01 (sample SAMN04489861, study PRJNA283612) | anaerobic digester metagenome | isolation source: 4 biogas reactors fed with cattle manure at either 37C or 55C with and... | place: Denmark: Kongens Lyngby | collected 2014
GCTGTCTAGTTTTCAAGGTTCAAGGCCGCATCCAACGCTATTAACTTGAGCGACCGATACTAATTCTACCACAGACCTTGGAGCTGATCAAGGGGTCTTCACCGGTCCCAGCAGTAATCTAACACTACCAAAAGATTCTAGACAAGAACAGCTGACTTTGGTAATACTACTGCTTGGGATGAGTTTTCGACAATCCCTACTCCCCTTCCACAAAGGCTGACCTTTCTGGTCAGCCTTTGTCCGAAGAGAAGCCTTCTCATCCATCACTTCAAAATCTAGGATGCACTTCTAATCATCATTGTTTTTGCCGGCGACCAACGCGATGGCTACCACCCGTCCTTCTCCCTCTAGGCGCATCAACTTTACTCCTTGAGTGTTGCGCCCAAAAACAGAAATCTCTGCAACTGACTGCCGGATGATCACTCCTTCGGCATTGATCAGCATCAACTCATCTTCTTCGTTGACGACCTTAGCTCCCACAACGGAGCCGGTCCGCTGTGTCTGGTTGATGGCTTTAATCCCCTTGCCGCCTCGGCCCTGAGACCGGTATTCATCCAAGTCAGTGCGTTTGCCGAATCCCTTTTCCGTCACCACCAACAGCTGTCCGTCGGGAACAACGACATTCATGCTGACCAGTTCATCACCGGGGTTCAAGGTGATGCCCTTAACGCCCATTGCCGCTCGGCCCATGGGCCGGACTTCAGTTTCAGCAAAGCGGATTGACATTCCCTGCTTCGTAACCAGCAGAATCTCCTCATCGCCTTGAGTGAGCCTGACACCTATGAGCTCATCGCCTTCTTCCAGCACAATCCCGATCAGGCCGGCCCGAGGGCTGTTAAACTCATCTAGGGCAGTCTTCTTGACACGGCCCATCTTGGTAGCCATTACAACATATTCTCCATTGCCGTAGTCTTTGATGGCATGAACGGTCTGCACTTTCTCTCCCGGCTCCATGGGGATCAGATTGATCAGTGCAACTCCCCGGGCCTGCCGGCTGGCTTCCGGAATGTCATATCCCTTCAGCCGGTACATCTTGCCTTTGTTGGTAAAGAAGACGATATGGGAGTGGGTGGAGGTGATAAACAGATGCTCAACAAAATCCTCCTCCCTGGTGGTCAAAGCTGTAACGCCCCGTCCCCCTCTGCGCTGGCTGCGATAGGTGTTCACCGGCATTCGCTTGATGTAGCCTTGATGGGTCAAGGTTACCACTATATCTTCATCGGCAATTAAGTCTTCAATCTCTATATCACTGGCCCGGCCGGTGATCTCTGTCCGCCGGGGATCGCCAAACCTCTCCTTGATCTCTAAGAGCTCATCCCGGATAATGCCATCGACTTCTTTAATGTCGGCCAGGATTTCCTTATACCGGGCGATTTTCTTGAGAAGCTCAGCATACTCTGCCTCAATCTTTTCCCTTTCCAGGCCGGTTAAGCGCCGCAGCTGCATATCGAGAATTGCCACTGCCTGCTTTTCCGTCAAGCCGAAACGGGTCATCAGCCCTTCTTTGGCTTCCTGATCGTTGGCCGACTTTCTGATCAGGCTGATGATCTCATCGAGGTTGTCCAGGGCAATGCGGTATCCTTCCAGGATATGGGCCCTTTCTTCCGCTTTCCGCAGTTCAAAGCGGGTGCGCCGTGTAACTACCTCCCGCTGATGGTCGAGATAGTGCTCCAGTACTTCCTTTAGGTTTAGGACCTTGGGCTCGCCGTCTACCAATGCCAGCATGATCACACCAAAGGTCTCCTGGAGCTGGGTGTGTTTGTAGAGATGATTCAGCACTATGTGGGGATTGGTATCCCGCCTTACCTCTATGGTCACCCGGAGGCCGTCACGGTCAGATTCGTCTTTCAGATCAGTAATCCCGTCAATGCGCTTATCTCTCACCAGCTCGGCAATCTTCTCAATGAGATTGGCCTTATTGACCATATAAGGGAGTTCGGTAATCACTATGCGGGTCTTGCCGTTGGACAGCTGCTCCAGCTGAACCCTGGCCCGCATTTGAATCCTTCCCCTGCCGGTGGCATAGGCTTCATTGATCCCCTCCCGGCCGAGAATTAGGCCGCCGGTGGGAAAGTCAGGGCCCTTGATGGCCCTTTGCAGGGCTTTGATGGGTACATCTGGATGGTCGATCAGCATGACCAGCCCATCGACGACTTCTCCTAGGTTGTGGGGCGGAATATTAGTTGCCATTCCGACCGCAATACCGGCAGCACCATTCACCAGTAAGTTGGGAACCCGGGAAGGCAGTACTTCTGGCTGTTCCAGGGTATCATCAAAGTTGGGGAGAAAATCAACAGTATCTTTGTCTAAATCCCGCAGCATCTCCTCGGCGAAACTGGTCAGCCTCGCCTCTGTGTACCGCATGGCTGCTGCCGGGTCACCATCAATGGAACCAAAGTTGCCGTGCCCGTCTACCAGCATGTACCGGTAGTTGAACTCCTGTGCCATTCTCACCATGGCATCGTAAATGGCTGAGTCTCCATGGGGATGGTATTTACCGATGACCTCACCGACGATACGGGCTGACTTGCGGTGGGGGCGGTTGGAACGCATCCCCAGCTCGTTCATGCTGTACAAGATGCGGCGCTGTACCGGTTTTAAGCCGTCCCGGACATCTGGCAAGGCCCGGTCTATGATTACTGACATGGCATACCGCAGGTACGAGGTCCGCATCTGCTCCTCGATACCCACGGGAATAATCTTTTGCTCAAACAAACTCATAGCCGCTTCACCTTCTCCTCCGTCCTAGGCCCCTACAAATCCAAATATCCAACTTCCTTGGCATGGGTCTCAATAAACTGACGCCTAGGTTCTACCTTCTCACCCATCAAGGTGGTGAAGATCTCGTCTGCTTCAATGGCATCCTCCAGCTGGATCTGGAGGATAGTCCTGGTCTCAGGGTTCATGGTCGTCTCCCACAACTGCTCGGGATTCATCTCTCCGAGACCCTTGTACCTCTGCAGGCTGATACCTTGGCGCCCGATTTCTTCCAGCAGCTTTTCCAGCTCTTCATCATCATAAGCGTAGTACTGCTTCTGCCCCTTCTTGACGCCGTATAGGGGCGGCAGGGCAACATAGACATATCCCTGCTCCACCAGGGGCCGCATGTAGCGGAAAAGGAAGGTGAGGAGCAGAGTCCGGATATGGGCTCCATCGACATCAGCATCGGTCATGAGGATAATCTTGTGATACCGGGACTTTGTTATATCAAACTCTTCCCCTATACCTGTCCCGAAGGCAGTGATCATGGAGCGAATTTCGTTATTGGCCAAGATCCGGTCTAGGCGGGCCTTTTCAACGTTGAGGATTTTGCCCCGCAGAGGCATAATTGCCTGAAAGCGCCGGTCCCGTCCCTGTTTTGCCGAACCTCCTGCTGAGTCGCCCTCTACCAGGAATATTTCACAAAGCGAGGGATCCGTCCAGGTGCAGTCCGCCAACTTCCCCGGCAGGGAACTGACTTCCAAAGCATTTTTCCTCCGGGTCAGCTCTCGGGCTTTTCTGGCTGCTTCCCGGGCCCTCGCGGCAGCGACGGACTTCTCGATTATCCGCTTGGCATCGGCTGGATGCTCATCTAGATAGATCCCCAAATTCTCAGATACCACAGACTCGACTATCCCCCGCAGCTCGCTGTTCCCCAGCTTGGTTTTGGTTTGGCCTTCAAACTGCGGCTCAGGGATTTTGACACTGACAACAGCTGTGCAGCCTTCCCTGACGTCCTCTCCAGCCAGGTTTTCTTCGTTGTCCTTCAAGAGCTTATTGCGGCGGGCATAATCATTGAGTGTCCTGGTTAAGGCAGACCGAAAGCCGCTGAGATGGGTGCCGCCTTCGTGGGTCCGGATATTATTGGCATAAGTGTAGATATTCTCCACATATCCATCGGTGTATTGAATGGCAGCTTCCACCAGCGCGTTATCTACCTCGGCTTGGAAGTAGACAACATCCTTATGGAGAGCCTGCTTGTTCCTGTTCAAGTATTCGACAAAGGAGACAATGCCGCCATCGTACTGATAGGTTTTGGCTTGCCCTGACCGCTCATCGAGAAATTCTATCTTCACTCCCTTGGTCAGGAAGGCCATCTCCCGCAAGCGATAGGCGATGGTATCGGCATCAAAATCTAGGGTCTCGAAGATTTCCCCATCCGGCTTAAAAGTGATCTTGGTACCTGTGCCGTCTGCCTCACTGATTACTTCCAGATCGGTTACCGGTTTGCCCCGGTTGTACATCTGCCGGTACAGTTTGTTGTTCCGCTTTACCTCCACTACTAGCCATTCAGAGAGAGCATTAACACAGGAGACTCCAACTCCGTGCAAACCCCCGGAGACGGTATAGCCGCTTTTCTCCCCGCCAAACTTACCCCCGGCATGCAGGTGGGTCATTACAGTTTCCACTGCCGATTTGCCCGTTTTGGGGTGGATGCCGACAGGAATGCCGCTACCGTTATCAATGATTGTCATGCTGCCATCCTGATGAATGATCACCTGAATGGTATCACACCGGCCCTGCATGGCCTCATCAATACTATTGTCCAAAACCTCGCTAAAGAGGTGATGAAGGCCACGGCTGTCGGTACTGCCGATATACATGCTGGGCCGGCGGCGAACAGCATCCAGGCCTTCTAATACTTGTATCTGCTCTGCCTCGTAGGCTTGCTGCCTATTATCCATATTATCCATACCCAATCCCCCCGAACTGCTGCAAACCTGGTTTTCTACGTCTCGGGTCATGCTTCCCAGACTTGGTAAGATGGGTTCTCTGCCCGCTTCTTTAAAGTAGTACTGGAGACGCTAGACAAGTATACGGTACTGGGGGTGATAACCAGCGAATGTGGTTTTCCTCCGGCAATATCCCGCACAATATCTTTCATCTGCGCTTTCTTCAGGTACAACTGGTTGTTCTCCGAACCCTCTACTGTTTCCCAATCGATAATGGCTATTATGTTATTGGCACGAACCACAGTGTCTTTGCCAAGGTGAACGAACAAGGCCCTCACCCTTCCCCGGCCAGCCGGCCGTCAAGAATCCGATATTCACGAAAATCACAAAGTCTATCCTCTTGGAGATAGCCGCGATCAGTGGTAGTCAGCAGTGTCTGCACTTTACTGCTGATAAACTCCAAAAACGATGATCGGCGAGAGAGGTCTAATTCTGAGAGCACGTCATCCAACAGCAATACCGGATACTCTCCCACTTCTTCCCGCATGAACTCCAATTCTGCCAGTTTGGCAGCCAATACCACTGTCCGCTGCTGACCTTGGGAGGCAAACTGCCTTGCATCTTTGCCGTCTACCCGGAAGAGAATATCATCCCGCTGGGGTCCCACAAGGGTGATTCCCCTTCTTAATTCTTGAGTACGATTAGCCGCGAGCCCTTGGGCAAAATCCTCAAGGATGCCTTCGGTGCTGAAATCTCCCTGGACATTGGAACCAATCCCTTCAGCGGCATAGAAAGGCAAATATTCAACAGTCAGAGTCTCCTCACCGCTGCTGATTTCCCACTGGCTGGTACTGGCCAGCTCTCCAATTCGATGAATAGCCTTGGCCCGGCGAAGCATAATCTGTGTTCCGTAACTGATCAGCTGTTCATCCCAAAGTGAGAGATCATCCCTTCTGCCTCTCCCTTCGGCAATACTCTTTAGAAAGCTGTTCCTTTGCTGAAGCACCTTATTGTAGTTCACCAAATCATGGCGATAAACCTTACTTGTCTGGACCAGCACTAAATCGATAAACCGCCGCCGCATGCTGGGGCTTCCCTTGACCAGCTGCAGGTCATCAGGGGAAAACAAAACTACATTCAAGAAACCCAACAGATCCGATTGGCGGCGCAACTCCTCACCGCCGATGATGAAGCGCTTGCGACGATCCCGGTACAGGTTAGCCCGCATGGTAAAGGAACCCATTCTTGTTGCTACTTGAGCCCTGATCTGAGCTTCCTCTCCATACCAGTTGATCAGATCCCCGTCTCGATTGATTCTGTGGGAGCGGCCTGTTGCCAAAAAGTACACCGACTCCAGCAGATTGGTCTTCCCTTGAGCATTATCCCCTACGAAAATATTAAGATGAGGATCCAGCTCAAGACTCAGCTGCCGGTAATTTCGGAACTGGCTTAACTCCAACGCCTGTACATGCAAAACACGGCACTCCCAACTCTAGCGGGCTGCTACCCGGAGCTGTACCTTGCCCTTCACCTCGATCAAGTCTCCCACCTTAAGCTGCCGGCCCCGGCGGCGCTCCTCACTTCCATTGACCAGCACTTCTCCTGCTTGGATCAACAGTTTCGCCTGGCCGCCGGTATCAGTAACACCAGCTAATTTCAGCAGCTGCTCCAGCTTAATGGTCTCGGTACTGATTGCCACGGGCCGCTCTTCCATTTTCATATAACACCCTCATTCTGTCAAATCACGGGCCTCGGGCTATATCACCCGAACAGGCATGATTACATACACATAGTCATCGTTATCAACGGGACGGATCATACCGGGATTGAGCCCACTGGATATGCCGATCCTCACCTTTTCACCGGGTACAGTCTTCAGCATCTCCAGCAAGAAGCGAGCTTGAAACGCACTGCTTACCGCTGGGCCGTTCTGTTCCACAGTCAGGGATTCACTGGATTCACCCAACTCAGCATCCCGGGTATCTAATTTCAGTATGCCCTCTTCGACGTTCAGAGCAACAATGGCCGGCCCTTTCTTGCCCATCAATTCAGCCCGCTCCAGAGCAGCTGTCAGCTCACTGCATGGGACTACTATCTCTGTCTCCGTTGCTGATGGTATCACCCTGGTATAGTCCGGATACTGGCCTTCCAAAAGTCGAGATACCAAAATCACATTATCCAGCCGGAAAAGAATCTGGGTACCCATGGAGGCTATCTCCAGCATAGACTCAGGATCCGATGGCAGGAGCCGCTGCAGTTCAACACAGGCCCTGACAGGCAGAATCATCTTAAAGCCCTCACCACCGTCAGCCTCTATCCGATTAAAACACAGCCGGCTGGTATCTGTCGCCACAAATCTCAATTCTCCCTCGGCGAATTCCAACAACACTCCGCCGAACACACTGTGGCTCTGATCCCTTTGGGCAGCATAGACGGTCTGTCTGATCATCTTCAGTACAGCCTCACTGGATATCCGCAAGAGAGGTTTGGGTTCCGCCGCAGTCAGGCTGGGAAACTGGTCCGCAGACATTGTCTGGAAGCGAAAGCTGCCGGTGCCGGCTTTGATCTCAATCATCTGCTGTTCAGGCAGCTCTTGGACGAAGATATCGCCAGCCGGCAGCCGCCGCACCAGTGATACCAAGTATTTAGCTTCCACAACGGTACGCCCCGGCTGACTGCCCTCCACCGGTGCATAGGCCTCTATTCCGATTTCGCTGTCAGTGGCCCTGACTGTGAGCTGGCCGCTGCCGCACTCTAGATAAATACCGGTCAAGATAGGATTTACATCGCGGCTGGCTACCGCCCTGCTGACCATATCCAGGCAGCGGAGCACTTCTCCTTGGGTACCTGTAAACCGCATCCCCGATCCCTCCTGTTGAAAAGTTGTGCATAGATCCTGAATAAGTTGTGGAGCCAATTATGTACTACGGCTTCTGTGTTGAAATGTGGAAAAACCTAGCTTGATCATCCCCACATGTTCAACAGCCCGGAGCCCCGTTTCCATCGGGGTATTGACCAGATTTCCACATATACACAGCCACTACTACTATGACTACGATCCTAGATCTATTTAGATCTGTATCACGTGATCCTGGAAATCTATCCACAGGCTGAGAAAAAGAGAAACAGAACTATACCGCCGCCGGCGCCCCGAGGCTAAGGATTCCGCAGCTCCTGGACCAGCTGGCTGATCTCTTTCTGAAGGCTGGGGTTCTTTTGGAGCATGCGCTGAATCTTTTCATAGGCATGCAGGACCGTTGTATGGTCACGCCCCCCAAACTCTTCGCCGATGCGGGGCAAAGATGAGTCAGTCAACTCACGGGCCAGATACATGGCGATCTGCCGGGGAAAAGTCACCGCCCGGGTCCGCTTTTTGCTGCGCATATCCGCGGCTTTGATGGAGTAGTGATTGGCCACAGCATTTTGAATCATCTCAATGGTGATCTGCCGCTGGCGAACTGAGCCAACAATATCCTTCAGGGCTTCCTCTGCAATCTCCACACTAATACTGCGGCGGCTCAATGAGGCTACTGCAATCACCCGATTTAGGGCACCTTCCAGCTCCCTGATGTTGGAATGGACCCGGTTGGCGATATAACTCAGTACTTCCTCCGGTATCTCCAGCGAATCGCTGGCAGCTTTTTTTCGCAAAATCGCGATCCGGGTTTCCAAATCGGGAGGCTGAATATCAGTGGTTAATCCCCATTCAAAGCGGGAACGGAGGCGCTCCTCCAGAGTCGGGATTTCCTTCGGCGGCCGATCGCTGGACATAACTATTTGCTTATTAGCTTCATACAGGGCATTGAAAGTATGGAAAAACTCCTCTTGTGTGCTTTCCTTGCCCGCAACAAATTGAATGTCGTCTACCAGCAGCACGTCGATGTTCCGGTACCGGTCGCGGAATTCCACCATTGATTTTTTGCCGATGGCATTAATTAGATCATTGGTGAATTTCTCAGAAGTGACGTATACAACCTTGGAGCCGGGGTTCTGCTCCAGCACATAGTGGCCGATTGCCTGCATCAAATGGGTTTTCCCCAATCCCACCCCTCCATAGATAAAAAGGGGGTTATAGGCCCTTGCCGGCGCCTCGGCTACCGCCAAGGAGGCTGCGTGGGCAAACCGGTTGCTGTTTCCCACAACAAAGGTATCAAAGGTGTACCTGGGATTGAGGATGCCGGGCAGTACTTCGTCTTGAGCGGTTGATAGGCTGGGAGCAGGATTGCTGGCCTTGGGCACATCAGGCTCTGATGCAGCTGCCTCAGGTTGATCAGGGATGGGGGTACCGGGCAGAATGAATTCCAGCTGCCAATCTTGCCCCACCATTTTTTGCAGGGCTTGCTGCATAGGCTCTCTATAGCGNNGAGTCTACCCAATCTTTTGCAAATTCATTGGCTATGCGCACATAGAGTACATTATTGCTGAGAGTCAGTGGGCGGGTTCCCCTTAACCACGTATTGAAACTCGATTGGGGCATCAGTGGTTCTATGCGAGAGAGAGTCTCCTCCCATATAGAAGCCAGATTGTCTTGCATGCCGGACTCCTCCTGACAAGATAACTAATAGGCCCGCCGATGCGGTGCTGGCAGTTAGGAACTTAAAGCAGCGATAACGCGGGCTCCAAGGGGGGTGAGGCTTCGTTTGCCATTGGCATCAGATTGAACCAAACCCATTTCTTCCAATACAACTAGATCCCGGAATGCAGTACTGAGGGACATGGCTAGTTCAGCGGAAGCGGTGGATGGACCTACTTGACCCAAATCTGCCACCAGGAAGAGTACCCTTCGCTGCCGCCTTGAAAGCTTTGTCTGTAGATCGGAAAGGGCCTCCGCCACGGCAGGGCCCTGCATGTTCAGCTGAGTGGATCTAGCCCCATCCTGCTGGTCTGGGACAGTCTCTGGATTAGTGATGTGCAGGTAACTATATTCGGTTTCTGGCAGATGATCTCCTGCCGTATGAGGGGCAATTTCCCCTGTCTGCTGGGCGGCTAGAAAGCCTGTCTCTACGTCATCATACGGTCCTGCACTGTCGTGCCGCATGCTGCTGGCAGCCGCAGGATGCATATCAATGGTGACCACAGTACCGCCGCCCAGATTATCGCTGATCAGCACTTCTCCTCCTGCAGAGGTGACCAGGTGGTTAACTACCGGCAGCCCCGTACCAGCTCCCCGTAGGAGAGCGGCATACTGTTCAGGAGCCTTGCTGTAGTAGCCAAACAGCAGTGCCCTCTCCTTGTCGGGAATCCCTGGCCCGTGGTCACTGACGGTTAAGCGGCTTCCGTCAGCAGAAATGGTGACAGCTGCCCCTTGAAATCCTGCATGGGCCAAGTTAGTAAGCAGTTCAGCAGCAGCAAGGGCAGGGATGGGAGAAGCCCTATCCTCTAAGAGGCTGCCGACAGCAGATATCAGCTTGTGGAGAAAACGTTTCGGCTCTTCATCCTCAATGATGATCACCTGCGGGCAGTCGCTTTCAGTTTCTTGATGGGCTACCACAGCCTGCAGCGTATCCTTCCTCGGTTCAGCAGGCATTGCGTTGCGGTTTTGCAAGAATCTCATGGGTGGAACACGCCTCCCTTTCGCAGACGAAAAACTAATCGAAAAAGGAGTTGTGAAAAATGAAAAGCTCAGCTTCATAGGTTGGGGATCTTGTATGCACAGGTGCCTGTGGATAACCCCTATGGGGAAGCCACAGCCTTTCCCCAGAATTTCTCACAGGGATCGTAGTTCGACGGCGGTGGAGAAAATCCTTGCAGTATGTGGATCAATTGAGGATAAAGTCACATGGTTTTGGCGAGTTATCCACATTATCAACAGGTTTTCCACAGGGAGAGGCTGGGGATTAAAAGTTAACGGCTGTTCCCCAGAAGTTATCCGCAGAGTCCACATGTTATCCACAATCGCTGGAGGGGGGATCACCTTGATTAGCTGGGTTTGCGTATGGGAATGGACAGTGGGGAAAGCCGTCTAGCTGGGCAAAGGGAGTTATCCACAGGGGTTTCTGAAAAGTACTGTCAGCAGGGTTTAGGTTGATTAGGGACATCAGGGCGACAGCGGGGGTGTTACTTATGTAAGGCCCGGCACAATTCGGCCCCAGCGGGGTATAATAGGTGAAGCCGGCAGGGTTGACAGTTGAAGAAGGGCCTTGCTATAATCGGTATGATATGTGCCAAGATTGTGCCCTAAATCCTTGCAGGTATGGTTTAGGGAAGCGGTGAACTTAATTGATCAGCCGATGATGATTGGCAGTAGGAGGTGGCGGAAGTGAAGCGGACTTATCAGCCCAATCGGCGTAGGAGAAAGAAAAATCATGGATTCCGCGCCCGGATGAGCAGCAAGGCAGGACGCAATGTTCTCCAGCGGCGGCGGGCCAAGGGAAGAAGGGTTCTTTCAGCCTAAGAGGGGCGAAGGGTAATAGTGAAGCGATTGCAGCGGTTGCTGAACCCGAAGGATTTTCGGCGTTTGTACTCACAAGGTGAAGTGGTTAAGAACGATCTGTTGGTGCTGCATTACCTGGCCAATGAGCTGGAAGTGGTGAGAGTCGGGTTCTCTGTAAGCAAGAAGCTGGGTAAAGCAGTGGTGAGAAATCGGGTAAAGCGGCGACTGCGGGAAGCTATACGAAGTGCAGCCGATGACATTAAGCCGGGGTATGACTTGATACTGTCAGCACGGGTAAGGTGTCGGGGCGCTAGTTATCAGGAAGTAATCGGGGCCGTGGCGGACGTGTTGCAGCGGGGGAGCCTGCGGATGGTTACTTACACAGAGGAGGCAGGTGATCAGAGCTAGAGATGGTTAAAGCTGTCGTGCTGGCTTTGATTCGGTTCTACCAGGGGTGTATTTCTCCTCTGATGTCGCCACGGTGCCGGTTTTATCCGACATGTTCCGAATATGGACGGCAAGCTGTGGAGAAGTACGGGGTTAGCCGCGGGCTGGCCATGTTGGCAAGAAGGCTTGTGCGCTGCCATCCGTGGGGAGGCAGCGGTTACGACCCCGTGAAATAGCTGAGGTACTGAACGGAGGCGGATTGGTTGGGATACTTGGAGACCGCGTTACGCTGGTTGTTGACGTTTTTCTATGATGTGAGTGGTAGTTATGGCATAGCAATTATTCTGCTTACAGTTGCCATCCGCTTAGTCTTGGCGCCGTTGACTTTCAGTCAGAGTAAGTCCATGGAGGCCATGAAGGCGCTGCAGCCTGAGATGAATGCACTGCAGCAGAAGTATAAAGATAATCCGGAAGAATACCAGCGCAGGGTAATGGAATTATATAAGGAACACAAGGTCAATCCGCTGAGTGGCTGCCTGCCCATGCTCATTCAACTCCCTTTCCTATGGGCCCTTTTCTCCGTGCTGCGGAACTTTGATTTCGGAACCGGCTTTCTATGGCTGACCAGCCTCAGTGAGCCAGATCCGTATTATATCCTGCCTGTGGCTTCTGCCCTGACGACCTACACCCAAATGATCATGACCAGCGCTGATGCCTCCCAGAAGAGCATGATGCTCATCATGCCTATTTTTATCGGCTACATTAGTATCAGCTTTCCAGCGGGTTTGGTTCTTTACTGGGTGGTCAGCAATTTGTTTTCCATGGGTCAGCAGTATTTGATCGCTCGAAGGATGAACCCTCAAGAAGGAGGGAAAGCTTAGACATGAAGACGATTGAACGCTCGGCTCGTACTGTAGAGGAAGCTATAGCCGAGGCCCTGGAGGAACTGCAGGTTGCTCGGGATGACGTGGAGATAGAGGTACTTGACGAGGGCACTAGGGCTTTTCTTGGATTGATCGGCGGCAAACAGGCCCGGGTTAGGGTGACTGTCAGAGACAAGCGGGAAGAAAAGGCCCTGGCTGCCGTTGAGTTTCTCAAAGGTATCCTTGACCGGATGGGTGTTGTGAGCAGGGTAGAACACGTCTGGGAAGATGAAGATGTACTTAAGCTGGATATCCAGGGTGAGGAGTTGGGTTTGGTAATCGGCCGCCGAGGGGAGACGCTGGATGCCCTGCAGTATTTGGTCAGCCTCGCTATGAATCGGAATGGCGAGTGGATTCGGATTATACTGGACGCTGAAGGGTACCGGGCAAGACGGGAAGAGACTTTGCGCAACTTGGCTTTGCGGCTGGGGGAGCGGGTGAAGCGAACCGGCCGGCGAGCAGTCCTCGATCCGATGAATGCCATGGAGCGCCGCATCATTCATTTGGCACTGCAGGACGATGGCGGGATAGAGACCCACAGCGAGGGTGTAGCCCCTTATCGACGGGTGATTATCGCTCCCAGGCGGAATCGGGCAGAACGGATGTAAGGAGATTTGAGCAGGAGTCTGCTGGACTTAAGATGATGGGCTTCTCAAGGATGAAGGCCCTTGGATATGGAAAGGGGCGTGTCGCTATGACGCGTTCCTTTTTTTCGCTTCATAGTAATGGGGCGGGAAACGAGGTGAGGTCATGACAAGCAGTCACTGGAGCGAGGACACCATAGCGGCAATAGCTACTCCCTTAGGTGAAGGAGGAATCGGCATTGTGCGGCTCAGCGGTGCCGATGCGGTTTCACTGGCGGATCGGGCCTTTGTATCTCCAAAGGGCCGGGAGCTGGCGTCTGCCCGCAGCTGGAGTTTAAATTACGGATGGATAGCCGATGAAAACGGTGAGAAGATCGATGAAGTGATAGTTAGTGTCATGCGGGCACCCCACAGTTACACCAGGGAGGATGTTGTGGAGATCAACTGTCACGGTGGTTTGATTCCCTTACAGGGAGTGCTGGAGCGTGTACTGGAGCTGGGTGCCCGTCTAGCGGAGCCAGGGGAGTTTACCAAGCGGGCTTTTCTGAATGGCCGCTTGGATTTGAGCCAGGCGGAGGCGGTAATTGACTTAATTCGAGCCAAGACAGATCGGGGCCACCGCCTGGCCGTGCGGCAGCTAGAGGGCGGCCTGTCCCAGGCCATCAGGGAGATGCGCAGTGAATTGGTGGGTTTGTTGGCCGCGATTGAGGCGGGCATCGATTTTCCCGACGAAGTGGGAGATATGGAACCGGAAGCGATTCGCCAAGTGCTTGGTGCTGTTGCTGAGGAAGTTGCCAAGATGCTGGCCACCGCCGACACCGGCAGGCTACTGCGGGAGGGTATTGATACTGCCATTGTAGGCAAGCCCAATGTGGGCAAATCCAGCTTGCTTAACCGCTTGGTGAGGGAAAACAGGGCCATCGTTACCGAGGTGCCCGGCACCACTCGGGACGTAATTGAGGAGATTGTCAATATCGGGGGTTTTCCCTTTGTAGTTCGGGATACTGCCGGCATCCGGCATACTGAAGATATAGTGGAAAAGATAGGTGTAGAGCGGGCAGTAGCTCTCATGGAGGGTGCCGACCTTGTCCTGTGTGTAATAGACGGTTCCAGCCCTTTGGAAGATGATGATCTGTCTATCCTGCAGCAGGTTCAGGGAAAGACAGCGGTTTTGGTAGTGAATAAGCTTGATATCGGCAGTGCAGAGTCTGATGAGAGATATGCGGAGATTCTCCCTGATGTGCCTATCGTAAGGGTCTCTGCCCAGACCGGTGAGGGCCTGGAGCAGCTTGAGGAAGTTATCGTCAGTCAGGTTGTCCAAGGGGGGATTGACCTAGCGGCGGACTCCTTGGTGGTCACCCGGGCCCGCCATAAACAGGCACTCAAAGAAGCGGCGGCCAGCTTGGAAGCAGCCCGGGAGACCCTGGAAATGGGTTTGCCCCAGGATTTGGTAGCGGTAGATATCAGAGGAGCAGCGGAAAGTCTGGGCGAAGTTACTGGTGACACCGTAAGAGATGAAGTCATCGAACGGATTTTCGCGGACTTCTGCATTGGGAAGTAGGGGTTTGTTTGAAGGCTTTATATGAATATGACGTGGTCGTAGTCGGCGGCGGCCACGCCGGGTGCGAGGCGGCCTTGGCTGCCGCCCGCCTCGGCTGCCGGACTGTGCTTGTGACAATGAAAATTGATACCATTGCGGAGCTTTCCTGTAATCCCGCCATTGGAGGGCCAGCTGCCAAGAGTCACCTGGTCAGAGAGATTGATGCTCTGGGAGGCGTCATGGGCCGGGTGATCGATCAGGCGTACATTAATATCAGGATGCTGAACCTATCCCGGGGGCCGGCTGTCCATGCTCTGCGTGCCCAGGCTGACAAGCGGCTTTATCAGAGGGTCATGATCAGCATGCTGCAGAACCAGCCGGGCCTCGACTTGAAGCAGGGTATCGTAACTGAGATTATCGTTGATGACGGCCGGGTTTGGGGAATTAAGACAAAGCAGGGTACAATTATTAAGGCAGGGACTGTGGTGCTGTGTACCGGTACGTTTCTAGACGGCTGGATAGTAGTAGGTGACATTAGATACCCCGGCGGCCGTCAAGGGGAGCCTTCGGCGCCAGAGCTTGCCGAAAGCCTGCGCCGGTTTGGGTTTAGCCTAGGGCGGTTTCAGACGGCAACACCGCCCCGCCTTGACCGGGGCAGTGTGGATTTCAGCAAGCTCAATGAGCAGCATGGCTCAGCAGTGCCCCTGCAGTTCTCGTTCTGGCAGCCCCGGCGGAAAATAGAGCAGATGCCGTGCTGGTTGACAAGTACAAATGCGGCCACCATCGAAGTGGTAAAGAACAACCTGCACCGGTCTCCCATTCAGACCGGCATGATCTCAACGGAGGGTCCCCATTTCTGTCCATCCATCGATCGCAAGGTGGTGCGCTTTCCAGACAAGGTGGATCACCAGATCTTCCTGGAGCCGGAGGGGTGGGAGACTACCGAGCTCTATGTGCTGGGCCTCACCACCAGCATGCCTGAAGATGTGCAGCTGGCGATGTTGCAGACGATTCCGGGTCTAGAGGATGTGAAGATCATCCGGCCTGCGTATGCGGTAGAGTACGACTTTGTCGATCCGTGGCAGGTGAAACCTTCACTGGAAAGCAAACTAATCCGGGGTTTGTTTACAGCAGGCCAGATCAACGGAACTTCCGGTTATGAAGAAGCGGCAGCCCAAGGTATCATGGCAGGGATCAATTCCGCTCGCTTTCTTCAGGGTAGGCCTCCCTTTTACCTCAGCCGGCGAGAGGCGTATATCGGAGTGCTCATCGATGATCTGGTGACTAAGGGTGTAACAGAACCCTACCGGATGATGACCTCTAGGGCAGAGTTTAGGGTTAACCTAAGGCAGGACAATGCCGACTTGCGGCTGGCCGATTACGGTTATCGCCTGGGGCTGATATCGGAAGCAGAGTACCGGCGGTTTGAGGAAAAGCGGGATATGATCAATGGAGAGGTGGATCGGCTGCGGCAGATGAGGGTCACTCCGACGGATGCTGTAAGAAAGGGTTTGCAGGAGTTGGGCAGCGGCGATCTGGCCAAAGCAGTGAGTGCCGCTGAAATCCTGCAGAGGCCTGAGTTAACCTATCGGGACTTGCCTCAAGTCGGCATAGAGATCCGGGAGCTGCCATGGGAAGTAGAAAGGCAAGTGGAGATCGAAATTAAGTTTGCCGGTTATTTGGAAAGGGAAAGACGGCAGATGGCTCACATGGCCAAGCTGGATGCCCAGGAGCTGCCTGCAGATCTCAACTACCGGCAGGTGGCAGGGCTCAGCTGTCAAGCAGTTGAGCTCCTGCAGCGGGTGGAGCCCTTGTCCATCGGTCAAGCGGCGAGGATTCCTGGGATCGAGGCCGGCGATATTTCCATCCTTCAGGTTTGGCTGGCGCAACGGGGGAAAGTAAGGCAGGGATGAAGATTGGACAGGTTTGATGTAATAGTCATAGGTGCAGGGCATGCCGGGTGTGAAGCTGCGCTGGCTGCTGCCCGTATGGGATTCCGCACAGTCATATTTACCATTGCCCTAGACAGTGTGGCAATGATGCCGTGCAATCCTTCAATTGGAGGCCCAGGTAAAGCCCATCTAGTTAGAGAGATCGATGCCTTGGGTGGAGAAATGGGCCGTAACACCGATTATGCTTATATGCACATAAGGATGCTTAATACCAGAAAGGGGCCGGCGGTGCAGGCACTTCGGGCTCAGACTGACCGCAAGGTCTATTCATGGCGGATGCGTCAAGTGCTGGAGAGGGTCCCGAACCTCTACCTCCGGGAAGGATGTGTGGACAATATCCTGGTACAGGGCGGCAAAGTCCAGGGTGTTACACTGGAGACTGGGGAGAAGGTGCTGGGACGGGCTGTAATCGTGGCTACAGGTACGTTCATGAGGTCCCTGATTCATATGGGCGAAGTAAACTATGAATCTGGCCCCCAGTCTCAGCGAACCACCCATGCACTAAGCCGCGCCTTGGAGAGGCTGGGGTTTAGGCTGGCCCGGTTTAAGACTGGAACCCCACCCAGGTTAAACAGCCGCTCACTGGCCTACAGCCGTATGACTCCGATGGAGGGAGAGTCCCTAACCCAGGGCTTTTCTTTCCGAGAAAAGCTGGTCGAGAGGGAACAAGTGCCTTGCTGGCTGACTTACACCACTGAAGAAACCCATGCCATCATCTCTGCCAATTTGCACCGGACAGCCCTGTACAGCGGTAGGATTATCGGGGTAGGGCCCCGGTATTGTCCGTCGCTGGAGAGCAAGATTGTGGAATTCCCTGACAGGGATTCCCACCAGGTTTATGTGGAGCCGGAGGGCTGGGATACTCAAGAGGTGTACCTGAGCGGAGTCTCTACCAGCCTGCCGGCTGATGTCCAAGTGGAACTGGTAAGGAGCATTCCCGGGCTGGAGGATGCTGAGATTATGCGGATGGCCTATGCCATTGAGTATGATTGTCTAGAGCCGCATCAGCTGCGGATGACCCTTGAATCCAGACACATCGATGGCCTCTATTTTGCGGGGCAGATTAACGGTAGTTCTGGGTATGAAGAGGCGGCTGCCCAGGGGCTGATGGCTGGCATCAACTGCTGTCTGAAACTGCAGGGTAAGCCTCCCTTTATCCTCAGGCGGGATCAGGCATATATTGGAGTCTTAATCGATGATCTTGTGACCAAGGCTATCGCGGAGCCCTATCGAATGATGACCGCTTTGGCTGAGTACCGGCTGCTGCTCCGCCAAGATAACGCAGATCGCCGGCTGGCAGCCTACGGCAGAGAGTTGGGCTTGCTGCCCCAGGAAGAATACGAGAAGGTGCAGCGGAAATGGGATAGTGTTGAGCGGGAGATGGAAGCGCTGCGCAGCTGGCGGGTGACGCCGTCAGATGATGTAAATCGAACCATTGAAGCAATAGGAAGTACGCCGTTGAAGCAGGCGGTATCAGGTGAGGAGCTTTTGCGGCGGCCGGAGATGTCTTATGCCAGGCTTCAGGCTCTGGGATGGGCCAGCCGTTTGGACAGCGGCCTTTGGGATTTGGTGGAGACTGAAATCAAGTATGCTGGCTATATCCGTAAGCAAGAACGGGCAGTAGAGCGCTTTCAAAAGCTGGAGGCCAAACGGCTGCCGGAAAGGCTGAATTACGAAGAGATCGAGGGACTCTCCCGGGAGGCCCAGGAGAAGCTGACAGCAGTAAGGCCGGAGTCTATTGGACAGGCCTCCCGCATTGCCGGGGTTTCACCGGCGGATATATCGGTGCTGCTGGTCTATTTGGAGCAGCGGAGGCGGGGGAAAGGGCGAAAGATTGCGCTAGATGAGAAGGGTGGCCGGGAGGAATGAGTCTAGGAAGGGAAGTGCGGGAGAAGGCTGCAAGGTTAGGTATTGAGTTGCCGGTTGAGGCAGAGATGCTGTTTAACAAGCATGCCGTACTCTTGGAGGAGTGGAATCGGTTGATGAATCTCACCCGGATTCCCGAAGAGGAGATGGCGGACAAGCATTTCCTTGACTCTGTAAGTGTCTTGGTGGTGCCCCAGATCCGGCGAGCCGTGAAAGTAATCGATATTGGGAGCGGCGCCGGTTTCCCCGGTATTCCTTTGAAAAGCGCGTGCCCGGAAATGCACATAACTTTGGTGGATTCTTTAGGAAAACGTGTAAAATTCTTAGAAGCTGTAGTGGACAAGTTGGGCTTTGAGAATGCGGTGTGCCTGCACGGGCGGGCGGAGGAGCTAGGGCAGGCCCCCGAACATCGAGAGAAGTATGACGCTGCGTTAGCCAGGGCCGTTGCAGGCTTGCCGGTTCTGTGTGAGTATCTCCTCCCGCTGGTGAGGGTAGGCGGTACTGCGGCGGCGATGAAGGGGCCTGGCGGCAGAGGAGAAGTGGAGGAAGCAAGCAAGGCTTTGCAGACTCTGGGCGGAGAGGTTGTCGATATAGTGGAGATCACTCTTCCCAGCGGCGACCAGCGGCAGATCATAGTGATGGAGAAGGTGAGTTCGACGCCGAGGGAGTACCCTCGTCGTCCCGGGATACCTCAGAAGAGGCCTCTAGTCTAGCGGGCAGTCGCAAGCAATTGAGTAGCGAAAGCAAGGTGGGAGCCGGTCCCGATGGGCGGGCTCTTTCTTGTTGTTGGAGTAGGATGTAAAGGGATGCTGAGGGCGCTCTGCAGTCGATCTGCGGATCCAGGCTGGGGATGTTTGGCAGCAGCCCTGACCAGGGCAGGAATGATTGCCAGACAAGGCGAAAAGCAGAGAGAGGGTAAGCAGCTTGTTGAGGCAACGGCTTGGGGAGGGTAGGGTATGCGGCTAGGAGATGTTCTCAAAGCTATGGGTAAGGACAGAAGCGGCAGCGGGCAGCAGCGGGATATGAGTGAAAACCGAGAGCAAGTGGTGGAGATCCCCGTGGCGGCAATCGAGGCCAATCCCTTTCAGCCTCGCTCACAGTTTGATGAAGAGGCCATGGCTGAGTTGGTGCAGTCTTTGAGTGACCATGGCCTGATTCAGCCGGTGATAGTGAGGCCTTGTCCAGGCGGGTATCAGCTGATTGCAGGTGAGCGGCGGCTGCGGGCTGCCAAGGAGTTGGGCTGGAAGACGATTTCAGCCATCGTCAGGGAGCTGGATGATGCCGCCAGTGCCCAGGTAGCGCTGATTGAAAACCTGCAGAGAGAAGATCTGAGTTATTGGGAAGAGGCAGAGGCATATCAGCGGCTGCTTCAGGAGTTCGGTATGACCCAGGAAGAACTGGCTGGCAAGATTGGCAAGAGCCAGTCTGCCATTGCCAATAAGTTGCGGCTCTTGAAGCTGAGCCCCCGGGTCCGAGGGCGTATTTCCCGGGAAATAATGTCGGAGCGCCACTGCCGGGCGCTGCTGGCGCTGGAATCAGAAGAGACTCAGTTGATAGTCATAGAGGCAGTTGAGAAAGGCCGGTTGTCTGTCAAGGAGACCGAGGCGTTGGTACGCAGGCTGCGGAAGAGAGACAAGGGTGAAGATGAGGGCCGGCGCCAAAAAGTAGTCAGGCTGTGGCGGGATGCGAGGCTTCTGCAGAATAGCGTGCGCCAGCTGGTAGAGGGGATGCGGGCCGGAGGAGCAGTCGTAGAGTTGGAGGAAAAGCAGGAGCCGGGATTATTGGAGATGAGAATTAGAGTCAAACAGGAGTCTACTGCGAGAGGCGAAACAGGTGACCGGGGAGAGGCAGGTGAGGCAGGTGACAGAACGTCTAGCCGTAGTGAATCAAAAGGGCGGAGTCGGTAAAAGCACCACTGCTGTTAATCTAGGTGCTTGTCTGGCTGAAGCAGGTAAGAGAGTGCTGCTGGTAGATATCGACCCCCAGGGCAATGCCACCAGTGGGGCTGGTATTGAAAAAAGCCAGCTCAACGGCTGTATGTATGATGTGCTGATTGAGGGCAGGCCCATGGATGAGGTTATTCTGCCTACTGCAGTTCCAGGCCTTGATGCAGCCCCGGCTGCATTGGAGCTTGCCGGCGCAGAGATCGAACTGGTGTCCGCTATGGCTCGGGAATACCGATTAAGGGACTCACTGGACGGATTGCAGGCCAGCTATGATTATATCCTGATTGATGCCCCTCCCTCCTTGGGCCTTCTGACCATCAATGCCCTTAGTGCGGCAACTGCCGCCCTGGTGCCAATTCAGTGCGAGTATTATGCCTTAGAAGGTGTAAGCCAGTTGGTCAGCACTGTCAGTTTGGTAAAGGAGCACCTAAACCCGGAGCTGGAACTTGCCGGTGTGCTGATGACTATGTACGATGCCCGCACCAATTTGTCCCAGCAGGTTGTAGAAGAAGTAAGGCGGTTCTTTGGCGACAAGGTTTTCAAGACCATCATACCCAGGAACGTCAGGCTGAGTGAAGCTCCCAGCCATGGCCAGCCAATCATCTTGTATGACCCCCATTGCCGGGGTGCCCAGGCCTACAGGGAGCTAGCCAGGGAGGTGATGAGAGCGTGAGCAGACAAGCATTGGGCAGAGGTTTGAAAGCGCTGATCCCCCAAGCAGAGGCGGAGCGGGGAGAGGAGATCAAGCACATCCCCGTAGAGGCAGTGGAGCCAAATCCCTATCAGCCCCGACGCCACTTTGACGAAGAAGGCCTTGCTGAGCTGGCAGCCTCCATCAAGGAAAAGGGAGTCCTGCAGCCGATAACGGTGCGGGAGAAGAATGGCACCTTTGAGCTGGTGGCTGGGGAGCGGAGGTGGCGGGCTGCTCAGATTGCCGGCTTGAGCGAGATCCCGGCGGTGGTGCGGGAACTGGCTGACCGGGAAGTCATGGAGATTGCACTCATTGAGAATCTGCAGCGGGAGGACCTAAACCCCATCGAAGAGGCCGAGGCCTATGCCGTTCTGATGGAAGAGTTTAGCCTCACCCAGGAGGAAGTGGCTCAAGCTGTTGGTAAAGGCAGGCCGACGGTTGCTAATCGGCTGCGCCTGCTGCGTCTGCCTGATGTGGTCAAGGGATGGATTGCAGAGGGCCGCTTGAGCGCTGGGCATGCCAAGATTCTAGTAGTAATGGATGGACAGCTGGCAGAAGAGCTTGCCCGTCGGTGTGTGGAGGAAGGCTGGTCGGTAAGACAGCTGGAAGAGTACTTGGAGACCGACCAAGGAAAGCGTAGAAAGGCAAGGCGATTCAGAGCATCCGGGGCCTCCAGTCCAGTAATCCGAGAGGTTGAAGAAAGGCTGCAGCAGGTACTGGCAACTAAAGTGAGGATTAAGGACAGGGACGGCAAGGGCAGGATCGAAGTGGAGTACTATTCCACCGAGGAACTCAACCGCATATTGGATGTAATCGGCGGCGGGCTGCTGGATGAATGATGCTTGACGCAGACGTGCAGCGGCGGCCTGATACAGAGCTGTGGCAGTGGCTGAAGGCCCTGTGGGGCAGCTGCCCCCGGGAGGCTGCAGCAGGCGGCGGCAGACTAAAGCGCGACGGGAGATGCTGGACATCTGCGCCGTGATTATACAGACGGGGCATATCAGCATGGGTGCCTGCGTAGAATACTGAGGTCTTGGGAGTGCGGCGGGAGCTAGAGCAGGCGGACGATGTATTCTTGCACCGGCAGCTGCTGGCACCGTTGACTAGCGCAAGTAAGGTCAAGGCACTTTTGAGGAACATGGGGAGAACTGGATGTTCCACGTGGAACATTGGAGTCAGCGGACACAGCAGATGTTCTACGTGGAACATCTGCTGTTAGGGTGGGCCTGTCCGTCGGTCTCTCCTTTAGATACTGCAATGATATGCAGCGGCAAATCTTGTGTAGAGGAGGAAGTGGAGTCGCCTGCTCCTACTCCATTGGAGTCAGAGGATTTCGCGGAATTGATGTGGGCTTATTTGGACTGTTTCTCCGGCGTCAGTGGCAACATGTTTCTGGGGGCTTTGCTTGATGCAGGAGTGCCGGCAGAGGTGTTCGAGGATGCCATTGCGTCTATGGGTCTGGAAAACGTGGAAGTCAAATCTTCTGTAGTAAGGAAGCACGGAATAGCGGGCCAATATGTTGAGGTAGTGTACCCTAAACAGCGGGTTCGCAGGCACTTGCAGGAGATCACCGATATTATTCAGGGGGCTGGATTGGACCAGGCGGTCAGCAGCAAGGCTGTTAAAGTCTTCCGCCGGCTTGCGGAAGCTGAGGCCAAGGCCCACGGTACCGCCATGGACAAGATTCACTTTCATGAGGTGGGAGCAGTTGATACTATAGTAGATGTCGTCTGTACTGTGGCCGGCTTTCACCATCTGGGAGTTGTGGAGATCCACGCATCACCAGTTCAGCTGGGCACCGGCTTCATCAAGTTTACCCGCGGTACCATGCCCGTTCCGGCACCGGCCACAGTGAATCTCTTGAAAGGCGTGCCCAGCTACTCCACAGGGATTGAGGCAGAGCTGACCACGCCTACGGGGGCAGCTTTACTGACATCACTAGCCTCCGCCTATGGCCCGCTGCCGGCCGGGCGCATCGTGGAGGTTGGGTATGGGGCCGGCGTCCGGGAGCTGCCCATACCAAACCTACTGAGATTGATCTTGTTTGAGCCGATGGGCAACGATGAGGGCATCCGGCCCCGGGAAGAAGTAGAACTACGGTCAAGCACGGATCTCTGAAGCCGCAATCGTGGCTGTCAAGGAATCTGAGGCCGGGACAAGGCCGCTTGCCTCTGGCCTGAGAGGTAAGCTGGCCGGAAGGCCGGGCAGGAATGCATTGGCTGCTGCCTCCGGGGAGACACTAAGACTATTGGGCTCCTAGGGAGGTGATGCAGATGGGTCTGCAGCCCATCATAGCCGTGGACGGCCAGATGGCTGGTGTGAAGCGGGCTCTAGAAGAAAGCGGTTATCAAGTTCAGGATCTGAGCAGGGGATTGGACCAAGCCGCAGCAGTCATTGTCAGCGGCCTGGACAGAAATCTCCTGGGGGTGCAGGGTATAGTCACTGAGGCGCCTGTAATCGATGCTGCTGGAAGGGACATCGATGAGATAGTCGCCGATGTGAGGCGGGTCGTTGAGCTGAAGAGCTAAGAACAATAACAGTAAGTAGAGGCAGAGCGGGCCGTCTATCCGGCCCGCTCTGCCTCTAGGCCTGCCGTGATTGATCCCAGCTGCAGTTCTCCTAGTGTGCTGTGGAAAGCTATTCGCCTGAGGATGGCGCAGCATGGTCTGCCGCCCAGCCATCTGTGTGCAGCTGGGGCAGCGGTTGCTGATTTCGTCCATCCATGCAGAGGTTGGGATGGAAGCATTCCCAATACCACCCCAATACCGCTGCAATGCTGCCGGCGATGACATCTGCCATCCGCATTACTAAGCTGAGACGTGTGTTCTGCAGAACAAAATACTCCATGAAACCACCAACATTCACTACTCCGACCAGATGAGCAGAACCCACCTCTGTCAGCTTCTTGTTGACGCCGGTACCTGGTTTGAGGGGGCCATCCTTAATGCTGATGTATCCTATGTTTTCAGACCTGCCTAGGCAAGCATCGATGGCGAGTACAAATGATGATCCCTTATCTTCCTGCAGCAACTTCATATACTCATCTAGGTTAGCGGCATGTACCGGCTCATCTAAGGTTCCGAACAGCCCGACGCTGGGCGGAAACGTGCCCAGTGAGGACAATTTCGATCCCACCAGCGGCCCCAGACAATCCCCGGTGGACCGGTCGGTGCCGATACAGACAATCTGCAACGGGGCCGACACTGGATGGATCCGGGGGTAAAGAAAATTCCATAGTTCTTCGGCTAAAGCTTCGACAGCCCCTGGGCTATCGACATGGACCCGGGAGATGAGGTTGAAGTCGCTTCCCAGCCCAGAGGTCTTATTCAAGTTCACCACTCCCCACACCAATCATTTACAGTGAAGTATATGATTGATGGCAGCTATCTATACATGTAGGGAGAGTGGAAGCCCGAGATTTCATCCAAAGAGAATCGGCCGGCGGGAGAGGGGCGTCACGGTTGATGATGAGCAGGCACTGGCAGATGGCAGCTGCATATATGGGAGCCGTTGTCGGTGCTGGCTTTGCATCGGGTCAGGAAGCACTGATCTTCTTTGTGATCTACGGGCCCCGGGGGATCTGGGGAATCCTAGCGGCGGCGCTGGGGTTTGCCGTGCTCGGCGCTCTCAGCTTCGCAGCCGCCCAAGAATTGGGAGGAGCATCATACGAGGAGCTGCTGAAGACAATCACCAGCCCTTTCTGGGCGAAGCTCTATGACATCGCAGTGACCAGCTTTCTTCTGGCCGGTGTGGGAGTCATGCTGGCGGGAGCAGGTTCTTTGGCGGTACAGCAGTGGGGCCTGCCGGCAATATGGGGTGTAGGGACAACGGCCCTGATTGCCGGCATCAGCTGCTACGGGGGCATCGAAGGCGTATTTTTTCTCAATACCCTACTAGTGCCGGGTATGGCAGCAGCTGCTGGGAGCTTGGGCTTCATAGGGCTGGCCGGCCTCTGGGGTAAAATCATCCAAACAGGAACTGCGGGCCTGTGGTCGGGGATGACTTCGCCTCTAGTCCCCACTTGGTGGCTGGGGGCCATTCTCTACTTATCCTATAACGCCATGTTGGGCATCGCTGCCTGCACGCCCCTGGCTGCCAGCCTGCCCAGGCGGAAACACGCGGTTTGGGGAGGAGCGGCGGGAGGCTTGGCCTTGGGCTTCATGCTCCTAAGCTCTAGCCTTGCCATCTGGAATGCGGGCCCCCAGGCGGCCCAAGCTGCAGTGCCTTTGAGCTGGATAGCCTCTGCTGCTGGTCCCTATGTAGGTGCCCTTTACGGGATTATCATCTGGTTTGCAATGCTCACCACGGCAGCCACCAATCTTTACGGAGTTGTCAAGCGGCTGGGGAAGAGCCCCCGACCGGTTCTTCTAGGCATCCTGCTGGCGCTAAGCTTCGCCCTTTCACTCCTCGGCTTTGGTGCACTCATCCAGCTTCTGTACCCATTCTTTGGCTACTTCGGCTGTTTCTACGGCCTGCAGATACTGGCATACTGCTGGCACCGCCGGTGCCGTGTCAGAATCCGGAAGTAGCACCCTCTAAACCGCCTCCCCCTAGATAACCGCTTGTGAGTACGATATAATAAGGGCAAAAATGAGAGGAGTTGGGCCGGCATACCCGCCAGTGCCGTAAACTCAATGCCAATGGATGGGATAAAAGAAAAGAGATTCCGGATTAATCGCTTAATGGAGCTGGGGCAGCTGGATGAGGCCCGGTCCGAACTGGATACCTTGCGGGAGCTGGAGGGTGACTCGGCCTTTGTCCTTAACAAGCTGGGGATTATCGCTGTGCGCAGCGGTGAATTGGAGCAGGGGAAAGAGTATTTTGAAAGAGCACTGGCCGTTGATGAGGGCTATGTTCAGGCATATAATAACCTTGGGAATATCTGCAGGGAAATCGGCGATTTGGATCAAGCCGTTGAATACTATCAACTAGCACTTAAGTATGATGGGGAGTATGCCACCGCCCATCATAACCTCGGAGTTGTCTACAAGCAGAAAGGCGATATACATAAATCGGTCGAGCATTTGAAACAAGCTAGTCGCCTGCAGAGGGTGATGGCCCGGCGGGAACTTGCCGAATCCCCCCTGGGCAAGGGGAAATCCATTCCTTGGCTGCTTATAGCAATAGCTGTAGTGCTGCTGCTTCTGTATAGAGCCAGGACCTAATCGAATTTGGCGGAAAGCTCCAGGCCTTCTAGCGCAGCGGAGTGTTGGGCGGCAAACAGCAGCTGCGGCGCCACCAGGGGCTTTGCTCGGGAAGGAGGGCTCATGAGTGTATCTTGTGATCAGTCTGCGGCGCCCTGTTCTACTGCTGGCAGTCGCGGCGATGATCATTGGCTGTGTATCTACAGCGGGGTATGCTTTCGTAACTTCGTATCTTTCTGGCGACACCATAGTGTCGGGTGTGAAGGTGGCCTCCATCAATGTCGGCGGCCTCACTATTCAGGAAGCAGCTGCTTACCTATCCGATTATCTGGATGAAATCGTCCACAGGCCGATTACCATTGTGTATGATGCAATGGAATGGCGGCTGCTGCCCTACGATCTCGGCATCACTGCTGACCTGGAAAGCATATTGCTGGCAGCTTTCCAGGTGGGAAGGCAGGGAACTCTCCTGCGCAAGCTCTCAGAGCATTATCAAAGTCAACTGGAAGGCTGGGACATTCCCCTCATCGTCTCAGTAGATGAAGCAAAGCTGACCAACGCCCTCCGCAAGATAGCAGTCACAGCAAACGTTCCGCCCCTTGACGCCCGCATAGTCCTCACTGACGATGATATAATCCAAATAATCCCGGGGGTTCCCGGGCAGAAAGTAGACATGGCCAAGTTGCTCGAGGATGTGATCTCTGCATCGACAAGGCCAGATGATCGAAGAGTGGTCCTCAGGCCGCAGATGGTTATACCTGACTTCAGCACAGAGGATGCCCGTGCACTGCGGGTGCAGCGCTGTATCGCTGAGTACACTACTACCTTTGATGCCGCAGACCACAATCGGGTTAATAACATCCGCTTGGCTGCAGGTTGCTTGCAGGGTGTGCTGCTCAAGCCCGGTGAAATGTTCAGTTTCAACCGCCAAGTAGGCCCTAGGCTGGGTTCCGGTGGCTACAAGCCTGCGCCGGTTATTGTCGGCGGTGAGCTGCTTCCGGGAATTGGCGGCGGCGTCTGCCAGGTTTCCACAACACTGTACAATACAGTCCTGCTGGCCGGCCTCGATGTGACTTCCAGATCGCCCCATTCTTTGCCAATTACCTACGTTCCCTTAGGCCGAGATGCCGCAGTGGCTTACGATTATATGGATCTCGCCTTCCAAAACAACACCCCCTATGGAGTGCTTCTTAGCGCCAAAGTTCATGAAGATCGGCTGACCGTCAGAGTATTCTCTGATGCCCCCCTGGAACGGGCCATTGAACTGGACAGTCAGGTTGTGAAGGTCCTGCAGCCCCAAGTGGTCACTAAGATTGATCCGGCATTAAGCCCTGGGGCTGTAGTTGAAGAAAGACGGGGCCGCCAGGGTTATGAAGTCCTTCTCTGGCGCACGATAAAAATGGGAGATCAGGTGATTGAGAAGCAACTGGTAGAGCGGACTATCTACTGGCCCCAGGACAGGGTGATCAGGCAAGGCCCTGAGATGCAGGGGGAGCCTGAGTAGCATCTTCCGCGCTCTATGGGATGCCCTCAAAGATCAGAACGGCAGATGCCCCGGCCCTTGACGGGCCGGTTTCAACATTGCTTGCGGCCCGGGGATCGACTGCCGCCCAAAGTTCTGTCTAGAACCAGGCTAAGCAGCTCGACGCTTCCGAATAATAACAACTGTGCGATGGCTCCTTCTGAGCCAGGGATTGAGCAGTATCTGCAGTATCCAGCACACGGCAGTTCCCTCTTTTCTTAGGTCTAATCGGTCATTCCCTGTATCAGGATATGGGAACTGAAGGCTGGGTGTGCCCCCAGCCAAATCTCTTTCCTCGGGGATGGAGCAGGCAGGGAAAAATCCTGTTTCTACCTAAATACACAAGTATCCCAGTGACTGGTTGCGAATCTCTTTACAAGTTGAGGCCGGGAAGAGTGTACGAATGGGGGTTTTAATATGGCCGGTAGAGTCACCCCTTTGGCTGCTAAGCACAAAGCCTTGGGGGCGCGGTTTACTGAGTTTGGCGGTTGGGAGATGCCTGTTCAGTATACGGGGATTATTGATGAGCATCTGGCTGTGCGGCAGGCGGCTGGACTGTTTGATCTCTCCCACATGGGGGAAGTAGAGATCAGGGGGCCTTTAGCCCTGGAGTTTGCCCAGTGGGTATTGACCAATGATATTTACCAAGTGGCCCCGGGCCGGGTGCAGTACAGTCTACTATGCAATGAGGCAGGAGGCATCATTGACGATCTGCTGGTTTACCGGCACGCTGACTACATAACCCTGGCAGTCAATGCCTCCAATACAGCCAAAGATGTGGAATGGCTGCTGAAGCAAGCCAGCGAACCCCGGTACCAAGGCAAGGTAGAGATCGTCAATGTGGGTGAAGAACGGGCAATTTTGGCCGTGCAGGGACCGGCAGCACCGAAGATCATGGAAGCAGTGGGCCTAGATACCCTGGATCTGCCCTATATGGCCTTTCACCTGCTGGGGGATAAAGGGGAACTGATGGTATCCCGCACAGGATATACAGGGGAAATCGGCTATGAACTTTACATGCCTGCAGATGATGCTGCCCTCTGGTGGGAGAGATTTATGGCCCTGGCGGAGCCCATGGGACTGAAGCCGGTTGGCCTAGGAGCCAGAGATACTCTGCGGCTGGAGATGGGATACACTTTGTACGGCAGCGATATCGACGAGTCCACCACTCCCTGGGAGGCAGGACTAGGCTGGGCTGTGAAGCTGGACAAGGAGTTTATTGGCCGTGATGCTCTGTTTGCGTCAAAAGGCAAGCATTCCCGGCGGCTGGCCGGCTTTACCCTCCAAGAGCGGGGGATTGCCCGGGGTGGATATCCTGTACAGGCAGAAGGCCAGGTGGTGGGAGAAGTCACCAGCGGCTGTATGTCACCATCTCTGAACCGTGCTGTTGGCCTGGCCTATGTGGATATTTCCCGGGCAAAGACTGGTACGCCCATTGAGATCATCATACGGGGAAAAACCGTGGCAGCAGAGATCGCGCCAACACCCTTCGTACCCTCCCGGGTCAAGGACAGCGTTAGCTAGATTGACGACAACTAAGATTAAGGAGGAACTGAGCATGAAGGTGCCAGGTGACCTGAGGTACGCAAAGAGCCATGAATGGGTAAGAGTAGCCGATGATGGAGTCGTTATTGGAGTCAGTGATTATGCCCAGTCAGAGATGGGAGACATCGTCTTTGCCGATCTGCCACAGGTAGGGGCAGCATACGAGAAAGGCGAAAGCATGGCGGTGATTGAATCTGTGAAGGCCGTATCCGACATCTATGCTCCAGTTGGGGGTACCGTCATTGAGGTGAACGAAGCCTTGGTAGACAGTCCGGAATTGATCAATGACGATTGCTACGGCGAAGGGTGGCTGGTGAAGCTGTCTCTTGATGGAGAGGCGGAGCTCGATGAGCTGCTGTCTCCCGCGGAGTATCAGGAGCTGCTGGAAACTGAAGCGTAAGTGGGAGAGAGCGGCTCAGGATGGAGACCGGCCGGCCAGCAATCTGTAAGAAGGAGCGAAGAACATGGGTTATCCCTATTTGCCCCTGACTCCGGAGGAGCGGCAGCAGATGTTGTCAGCTATAGGTGTGGAGTCAGTTGAGGAGTTGTTTTCAGATATTCCCCGGGAAATAAAACTGGAGCAAGAGCTGGATTTGCCTGAACCCCTTACCGAAAGTGAACTGCTCCGGCATGTGCGGGAGCTGGGCGATGGCAACATTTCTCTAGATACACATGCTTCCTTTTTAGGGGCCGGAGTCTATCAGCACCTGGTTCCCAGTGCAGTATACCATCTGGCCAACCGGGCCGAATTTCTCACTGCCTATACCCCCTACCAAGCAGAGATCAGTCAGGGAGTTTTGCAGGCTACTTTTGAATACCAGACATTGGTCTGCAGCCTTACAGGGATGGATGTTGCCAATGCCTCTATGTACGATGGAGCCACAGGCCTGGCAGAAGCAGCACTGATGGCCATCAATATCACCGGCGGCAGCAGGGTGATTGCCTTTGAGAGCATACATCCTGACTACCGGGCGGTGGTGGAAACCTATCTGAAGGCGGTAGGGGCTGAGCTAGTGGTACTGCCCGCGGGCCGGGGGACAGCTGATCCTGCGGTACTTACCCCATACTTGGGAAAAGACACTGCGGCTGTGCTGATCCAGCAGCCAAACTTCTTCGGTTTGCTGGAGCCGGTCAACGAGATTGGGGCGCTTCTGGAACAGGCTCCCACATTATTTGTCGCGTGTGTCAATCCCATCTCCTTGGGAATACTCCAAGCTCCGGCTGCCTATGGAGCCGACATAGCTGTCGGTGACGGTCAGCCCTTAGGAAACCCGCCGGCCTTTGGCGGCCCTAGTTTCGGTTTTATGGCAGCTAGGGAGAAGTATATCAGAAGAATGCCAGGGCGGATTGTGGGTGAGACCCGGGATGAGAATGGCAGCCGCGGGTTTGTTCTGACGCTCCAGACTAGGGAACAGCATATCCGCAGGCAGAGAGCTACATCAAATATCTGCACCAATGCCGCTCATTCGTCGTTGATTGGGGCCATTTACCTGGCGCTGCTGGGTAAAGAGGGACTGAAGGAAGTGGCGGTCCAGTGTGCTCAGAAAGCCCATTATACCGCGGAGCAGATTGCTGCACTGCCCGGCTGGGAGCTGCTGTTTGAAGGTCCGTACTATCACGAGTTTGCCGTCAAGGCCCCAGTACCTTGGAGCAAAGTCAATGAAGCTCTCTTGAATGAGGGGATCATCGGAGGGCTGCCCCTGGGCAGAATGTATCCCCACCGCCCAGAGTGGCAAGACGCAATCCTCTTTTGCGTAACGGAAGCTAGGACTGTCGGTGAAATTCAGCACTTAGTTCAGGTGCTAAAGGGGGTAGAGTAATGGCCGGCCAGAAGAATTTCCCGCTGTTAATGGAGCTCGGTGCACCCGGCAGACGAGCTTACCTGCTGCCCGAACTAGACGTACCCAGCCAAGCCGTAGAGGAGTTGATTCCCAGTGAGCATCTGCGGCCAGAGCCAGCTCCCTTGCCTGAGCTAAGCGAGCTGGAGGTTGTCCGCCACTACACTGGCTTATCCCGGCGCAACCACGGTGTTGATGTCGGTTTCTATCCGCTGGGGTCATGCACCATGAAGTACAACCCTAAAGTCAACGAAGATCTTGCCGCATATCCGGGATTTGCCAGTTTGCATCCCTATCAGCCTGAGGCAACCGTTCAGGGTGCACTCCAGCTGATGTGGGAGTTGGAGCGGTATCTATGTGAGATTGCTGGACTGGCAAGGGCCACTTTGGCACCGGCGGCCGGTGCCCACGGCGAGCTTACGGGATTGATGCTGATTAAGGCCTACCACGAGAATAGAGGAGAGGGGCACCGGGATGAGATCATCATCCCCGACTCCGCTCATGGGACAAATCCTGCCAGTGCCGCCATGTGCGGCTACAAAGTGGTGGAGGTAGCTTCCAACCAGCGGGGCAGTGTTTCTGTCGACGCCTTGCGTGAAGTGGTTGGGCCCAAGACAGCCGGCTTGATGTTAACCAACCCCAATACCCTCGGGCTGTTTGAAGAGGACATACTGACCATCAGCGAGATGGTCCACAGCGCAGGAGGGCTCTTGTACTTCGATGGTGCCAATGCCAATGCGATTTTGGGCAAATGCCGGCCGGGGGATATGGGTTTTGATGTGGTTCACTTCAACCTGCACAAGACTTTCTCCACACCCCACGGAGGCGGTGGTCCTGGATCTGGGCCCATTGCAGTGAGGGATAACTTGGTGCCCTTCTTGCCTATGCCGGTGGTGGAAAAGCGGCAAAGGCTTGCTGATGGAGCCGGTGCCGGTGAAAACAGCCTTGGGTTTTACCTAGATTATGATCGGCCCCTTTCCATAGGGAAAATCAAAGGCTTTTACGGCAACTTCCTGGTAATGGTGCGGGCCTATGCCTATATCCTTTCCATGGGGCCAAAGGGATTGAGGCAGGCCAGTGAGGATGCGGTCTTGGCGGCCAATTACCTGATGGCCAAATTGAAGCCGGCCTATGATCTCCCCTATGACCGTATCTGCAAGCATGAGTTTGTCCTGTCGGCAAAGCGCCAGAAGGCCTATGGGGCAACTGCCAGAGATATCGCCAAGCGGCTGCTGGATTACGGCATACACGCACCAACCGTGTACTTTCCGCTCATAGTGGAAGAGGCTTTGATGATCGAGCCTACAGAAACTGAAACAAAGGCAGTTCTTGATGAGTTCATCGAAGTAATGCTGGCTATTGCCAAGGAAGCCGAGGAGTCGCCGGAGCAGCTGCAGACAGCTCCACACAGGACGGTAGTGGGAAGGCTGGATGAAACTCTGGCAGCTAGACACCCCGTTGTGCGCTGGCGGGGCGAGAATGTCATGGAGGCTAAGGCATAGGATGAGCAGCAGGCCAAAGGTCATTGGTTATCTCGGGCCCCAGGGGACATTTTCGGAGCAGGCGGCAAGGCTCTACCAAGCCCGGCTGATGGATGGGCAAGTCCTGCTGCAGCCCTTCTGCAGCATCATGGAGCTCATCCTGGCAGCTGATACAGGCAGGATCCATCAAGCAGTAGTGCCGCTGGAGAACTCCTTAGAGGGGCCAGTGGCATTGACCTTGGACATGCTTGCCCATGAGGTGGATCTTAAGATGGCGGCGGAGATCATCATCTCCGTTCGCCATCATCTATTGGCTCGAAAAGGCACAGTCTTGTCTGATATTGATAGGGTTGTCTCACATCCCCAGGCTTTGGGGCAGTGCCGTGCCTTTCTCCAGACACGGTTGCCCAGGGCGGCACTGGTTACGGCCAGTTCTACAGCAGAGGCGGCCAAGGCTGTGGCCGACAGCGGCAGCAAATGGGCAGCCATCGGCAACGCTGCGGCAGCGGCAGTTTACAAACTTGAGATCCTCGCCTCAGATATTCAAGACAACCGGGCTAATGCCACCCGGTTCTGTGTTCTCGGGAAAGAAGACTGCAGAGAGCCCACCGGGGATGATAAGACTTCCATAGTCTTTTCACCCCGGCAGAATAGGCCTGGGGTCCTGTATGAGCAGCTGGCGGAATTCGCCGGCCGGGGTCTAGATTTGACCCGGATTGAATCCCGTCCGGCCAAAAGTGTGCTCGGCGAGTACCTGTTTTTTGTCGATATTGCGGGCCATAAGACTGCTCCCGATACAGCCGCCGCCATTGCAGCAGTTGCTGCCAGCAGCAGTTTCTTCAAAGTCCTTGGATCATACCCGCGCTGGAAGGAACAATAATTCTACTTGGAGGGGATAGGATTGCTCGACGGCACCACCGTTGGAAACACCGTTGCCAACTTGCCGGGTATCTTGAGGGCCCTGTTCGCTATTGTTGTGATTGTGGTCATCACCAGAGTCGCTGTCAGGGTCGCCAGTTATGTAATTACCAAGTTCTTCGAGCGGGAGGCAGCTAGAGGCAAGCACGGGGACCCCAAGCGCCTGCAGACCCTGATGAACATACTAAACAGCGCTGTTCGCTACGTGGTTTACTTTGTCGGCGCTGTAACAGTCCTTGAAAGACTAGGGGTGCCCACTGGCTCGATAGTTGCTACTGCAGGGATTGGCGGTTTGGCCATAGGTTTCGGTGCCCAGAACTTAGTCCGAGATGTGATTACCGGCTTTTTCATCCTAATGGAAAATCAGTACTCCGTCGGTGATTATGTGCAGATCGGAGATGTGACCGGGGTCGTAGAGGAACTGGGGATGAGAGTCACTAAGCTCAGGGATAAGAGCGGAGCACTGCACATTATTCCCAATGGACTGATCGAGCAGGTGACCAACAACATGGGTCCGGCAATGCGGGTCTTGTTCAATGTCCTTGTCTCCCATGATGAGGACTTGGACAAGGTGCTCGCGATCATAGAAGGGCTTTTCCAGGAACTGCGGCAGTCGGGGATGCCCGGTGTAGTGGAAGGCCCCACCCTGCTTGGCATCAACGATATAACAGACACCGGCGTTCTCATCGGGGTTCTAGCCTATGCCGAAGCTATGGAGCAGTGGGGTGCGGAAAGGGCTATTCGGGGAGCGATACTCAAGAGATTTGCCGAGGAAGGCATCACATCGCCTTATCCCCGTCAGTATGTAGTTGTTCGCCAAACCCATGGCTCAAGCGGGCCTTCCGCTGCGGAAGAGCAGGCTGTCCGGGAAGCATAAGGCTAGTTTAGCTGCTGGTTTTCGGCAGGCTGGGAAGAACTTGATGACGATCAAGAGGAGGGAAGCGCCAATGCTGCCTGTGTATCGGTTGGGAGATGTTGTTCAAATGAGAAAAGAGCATGCCTGCGGCGGCGATCTGTGGGAGGTCATGCGGATCGGCATGGATTTTCGCATCAAATGCCTGCAGTGCGGCAGAGTGGTTATGCTTCCCCGGAGGAAATTTGAGCGGGCAGTAAAAAGGGTAGTGAGGGAGGAGCCGTGAAACCTGTGGGGCCGTGCGGGTCTTTCGGGAACCTCTGAAAGCTCGGTAAGCGGCACCTCTGTTCGATGGTGAAGGAAAGGGGTAGTGAATATGTATTCAATGGGTATAATCGGTCTTCCCAATGTGGGCAAGTCTACACTCTTCAATGCTTTGACCCAAGCTGCTGCGGCGGCAGCCAATTATCCTTTCTGCACCATCGAACCTAACATAGGGATCGTGCCCATACCAGATGAACGCTTGCAGCAGATCGGAGAAGTCGTCCAACCTGAGAAGCTCACACCAGCGGTTATTCAGTTTATCGATATCGCCGGCCTAGTCAGAGGCGCCAGCCGGGGGGAGGGCTTGGGCAATCAGTTCCTTGCCCATGTCCGGGAAGTTGACGCGCTGGTACATGTCATTCGGTGTTTTGTAGATGAGAACGTCAGTCACGTGGAAGGGGACTTGGAGCCTCTCCGGGACCGTGACATTGTTGAAACGGAGCTGCTCCTTGCCGATCTTCAGACTCTGGAAAAGCGGCAGGAGAGGGTTTCGCGCTACCTGAAAACCGGTGAGGACAAGTATAAAGCCGAATTGCAGCTAGTCCAGCGCTTGGTTGAGCACATCAGTCAAGGGCTTCCTGCCCGCACGCTGCCGGTGAAAGAAGATGAAGGCTCACTGCTTCAGGAGTACCGGCTGCTGACTTCGCTGCCGGTGCTCTACTGTGCCAATGTCAGTGGAGATGACCTGCCTGAGATCATAGAAGGCGGTGACGGCGGCTCCTCAGGGCGCCACTACCGGGAACTGGAAAGAGCAGCCCGGGAGGCAGGGGCTGCCTGTGTAGCCGTTGCTGCCCAATTGGAAGCGGAGCTACAGGAACTGGAGGCGGGGGAACGCCGGGAGTTCTTGGCAGAGCTGGGCATACCGGATTCCGGCCTGGACCGGTTGGTCAGGGCAGCGTATCAGCAGCTGGATCTGGTGACTTTTTATACCATCAAGGGGCCAGAAACCAGGGCCTGGATCATACCCCGGGGGACAAAGGTTCCCCAAGCAGCCGGCAAGATCCACAGTGACATGGAGCGGGGCTTCATCCGGGCTGAAGTTCTCTCTGCAGAAGAACTGATTGAAGCAGGGTCTTTTTCCCGGGCCAGAGAAATTGGAATACTGCGTTCTGAAGGCAAGGATTACGAGGTGCAGGATGGAGATGTCATGCTGATCCGGTTTAATGTCTAGACAGGTTTTCAGAGCCGGCCCTGTGTCAGAGGTAATTGCAAATCTTCAAACCCAGCCATGTTGCATGGGTGGGTTGTCAATGGTATAATTACCATGGTCATCCCTGCTCCAGGTGCGTCCTGGGGCCATGTCCATAGGGAGGAGGTGGAGCTATGGTGAGACCATACGAGATTATGCTCGTCTTGCAGCCCGGTCTTGAGGAAGAAGGCGTTGATGCTTTGTTGGAGCGCCTGATGGGTGTTGTTACCGGTGAAGGCGGCACCATCGACAATGTGGATCGATGGGGCAAGAGACGGACGGCTTACGAGCTTCAGGGGTTCACCGAAGGCTTCTATGTGGTGATTGATTTTCAAGCGGAGCCCGCTACAGCCAGTGAGTTGGAGCGGATCGTGAAGCTCTCCGACGGGGTCATTCGCCATCTGCTGGTACGCAAGGAGAAGTAAGCGGCAACTCACGGCTAAGTTACAGCTCCGTTCCGTATACTGACAAGGAGGAGCATCAATGCTTAATCGAGTGATATTGATCGGCCGCCTGACAGCCGACCCCGAACTGCGATATACCCAAAATGGCACTGCGGTTACTAATTTCCGCTTGGCCGTAGATCGGCCGTATACCAGCCAAAGCGGCCAAAGGGAAGCAGATTTCATTCCCGTGGTTGTTTGGGACAAGCAAGCAGAAACCTGCGCCAATTATTTGAACAAGGGACGCCTGGTAGCAGTTGATGGCCGGCTGCAGGTACGTTCCTATGATGCGCAGGATGGGTCCCGGCGGTGGGTGACCGAAGTAGTTGCCCAAGACGTAAGATTCCTCGACAGGGGCAGGCAGTCTGACCAAGAAGGCGGTGCCCCCAGGGAAACTGACCAGTCGGATGATTTCTTTGTTGAGGATGTGCCCTTCTAATAAGGAGTGAGATGTGTGGCGAGAGAGCGAAGAAGGGGCCGTAGAGGCAGGCGCAAGGTCTGCAATTTCTGCGTTGATAAAGTCGAATATGTTGACTACAAAGAAGCAGGCAGATTGCGCCGTTATCTATCAGAACGGGGAAAGATACTGCCTCGGCGGATAACCGGGAATTGTGCACGCCATCAGAGGCAGTTGACTGTTGCCATTAAGCGTGCCCGTCAGGTTGCACTGCTTCCATACACAGCAGAGTAACCACAACTGAATTCTAGACATAGCAAAGGGTTAACTGCTTGGCGGTTAGCCCTTTTTCACACATTTTGAAAGACTGTACAGCGGCGGAACCGGGTGTGGGGACAAATTTTTGCCAGGAGGTGTGAGGCATGCCTATGCCGAAATCCGATATCGGCATTGCCCGCAATATCAAGACCATTGAATGGCTGAAGGCCGAGTTGGTCTCCGGGGTAGCCACGTTTTTCCGGGGTCTAGTCAGAAACACAGAAGATATGATGATTGATGGCTTAGCCAATATAGTGATCACGTGCTTCATCCTGGGAAACCGGCTGGGATTTAGTTTTTCTAGATTGGATGTAAAGATCGAGAACAAGATCAAAGCCAATATTGAGCAAGATCACGAAATAGAGCAGTGGTACGGTGATTTTTCTGCTCTGCTGCGGTACCTACAAGACAATAAGAGGTGAAGAGGATGCGACAACCAAATAGCACCAGGTCTCTAACAGAGGGGGCCATGCTGGCGGCCATCACTGTCCTGCTCTCTCTTCTGGGTGCCTATTTCTTGCCTTATCTTTTTTTTATTACGCCTGTACCGCTGATCATTCTTGTCTATCGCCATGGCATGAGGCCGGGGATCTTGGTGGCTGTAACTTCAGCACTGCTGGGCGGCATAGTGCTCAGCACCTTGCCGACTATGATTTTCCTGCTGATTCTGGGCCTAGTCGGCCTAGCCATGGGAGAAGCCCTGCGGGAAGGCTTTTCACCGGGTAAGATTATGTTGATAGGCAGCGCCACATCGATAGCAGCCATGGTGCTAATGGTTTTGGTAACGTCATTTTTGCTGGATTATAATGTGCTGGAAAGTACGATAGAACTCATGGAGCGCTCTCTGCAGCAAAGCATGAGCATCTACGACAGGCTGGGCATAGAGACTAATCCGCTGCTAAATGAAGATTTTCTGGGAGAGTTTATGCGGATGCTGCGGCTGGCTTTTCCAGCGGCGATACTGACTACCGCTGTCATTATGAGCTTCGTCAATTATTGGCTGGCCCATCTAATCTTGCGGAGGTTAGGCGTGAAGCTGCCGTGGCTGCGTCCATTTCGCTTCTGGCGGTTTCCCTGGTATTTTGCCTGGGGCTATATCCTGGGACAGGGTCTGCCGCTGCTCACCCGAGGGACAGGCGATGGCAGTATATGGTTTGCCCTGGGGCTTAACCTGCAGATCCTTTTCAATTATATCTTCCTGCTGCAGGGGCTTTCTATCCTCTGGTTTTTCCTGGATAGAGCTAATGTCGCCAAAGCCATCCGCTGGCTGATTGTTTTTTTCATGTTCAACCCCTTGTTTATGACCCTGATTGTCTGGGCAGGTGTCTTGGATACTTGGTTTGACTTCCGGAAACTCGGACAGGACGAAGCCGTGTAATTATGCTGCTAAGGAGGGAGCTGCATGGAGGTTATCTTGAAGCAGGATGTAAAGAGCCTTGGAAAACAGGGCGATAGGGTAAAGGTGGCAGAGGGCTATGCCCGCAATTTCCTAATTCCCAGAGGGCTGGCAGTGGAAGCCACCAAGGGCAACATTAAAAGCCTGCAGCATCAGAAGAAATTGGACCAGGAGCGGGCATCCCGGGAAAGGGCAGAAGCTGAGAAGATGAAAGCTGTCCTGGATGATCTGGACCTGGTGATCCGGGCCCGCTCGGGAGAAGGCGGCCGGCTGTTTGGTTCAGTGACCAGCGGCGATTTAGCGGACGCAATCAAAAAAGCGGCTGGTATCGAAGTTGACAAACGGAAGCTGGAATTGGAAGAGCCCATTAAAGCCGTAGGCAGTTACAGTGTTAAGGTAAAGCTCCTGCCTGGGGTGACAGCTAATCTAGGTGTTAAGGTAGAATCGTCTGAGTAGCTAATGTAGTTAATCCTTCCGGTATTGAAAGGGGAAGCTCCAGCATGAAGAGCATAATCCGAAAACTCCTGACGAAGAAAGAGCACAAATTAGGCATGAAGCTTTCCGGCGAAGAGCAGCTGAAACGGCAAGTTACAGCGGTTTACGGCCTTTTGGCTAATTTGATGGGGTCTGACAAACTGGTGATGAAGGCCGGAAAGCTGGATGCTCTTCACCTGATGCGCTCTGATCGTTTGGAGGAGCGGGTATTGGCTCTGAAGAAAATCGTGCTGGAGGATCCCACCCTGAGCAATGTGCCTAAACCGGAGGAGATCCCAGAGGAACTGCGGGAGATTGAAGATGTGTTGGCTGACCTCTTGGCTCGCCGCACAGTCCAGGAAGCCCTGGAAAAGAAAATGGCAGAGCGGATGGAGGAGCGGCAGGAAGAATATCTCCGGGAGCTCCGGATGGAGATATTGAGGGAAGAAAGGGGCCCAGACAATCCCTTTACCCTGAAGAAGTACGCGGAACTGGAGAAATTGGAGCAAAGGAAGCTATCAACATCCATCAATGAGTATCTAAGGCCCACGGATCTGACAGCGGTAGTGGGCCAGGAGAATGCCATTAAGGCCTTGTTTGCCAAGATCGCCTCACCCTATCCGCAGCATGTGATTCTATATGGGCCCCCTGGTGTTGGGAAAACCACTGTGGCCCGGCTGATACTGGAAGCTGCCAAGCAGCTGCCGTATACGCCCTTTGAATCTGACGCCGAATTTGTGGAGGTGGACGGTACAACCCTGAGATGGGATCCCCGGGATGTGACTAACCCTTTGCTGGGGTCGGTTCATGATCCTATCTATCAAGGAGCCAAGCGGGATCTGGCCGAGGGGGCAGTCCCAGAACCAAAGCTGGGTTTAGTTACCGAGGCCCATGGCGGAATCCTATTCATCGATGAGATCGGCGAGCTTGATCTCATGCTTCAGAATAAGCTGCTCAAGGTGTTGGAGGATAAGCGGGTCAAGTTTGACTCTTCCTACTACGATCCTTGTGATCCCAATGTGCCGAAGTATATAAGGAAGCTGTTCGAAGAAGGGGCGCCGGCAGATTTCATCTTAATCGGTGCCACAACTCGGGACCCGTCGGAAATCAACCCGGCCTTGCGTTCCCGCTGTGCTGAGGTGTTTTTTGAGCCCCTGAGCCACAAGGATATTCAATCCATTGTGGCCAGTGCTGCGGAGCGGCTGGGGGCCGAGCTGGAAGCGGGGGTCGCTGAATTGATCAGCGAGTACACAGTTGAGGGACGGAAGGCAGCCAGCATTTTAGGTGACTGCTACGGTGTCGCTCTCCAGCGGTGTGGAGCCGGCGGGGACCCGGCGGGGCCGGTGACGATTACCAGGTCGGACCTGGAAGGTGTGATTCAGACCAGTCGGCTGGTACCCTATGTGACGGTCCAGGCCGATGAAAGCGCGGAAGTGGGCAAGGTCTTGGGACTGGGAGTCAGCGGCTTTCTCGGTTCTGTCCTCGAGATCGAAGCTGTTGCCTTTGCTGCCAAGGCCCAGAGTAAAGGTACGTTAAGGTTCAACGAAACCGCTGGTTCCATGGCCAAGGATTCGGTCTTCAATGCAGCCTCAGTGGTGCGGCTGCTCACCGATAAAGAGATCTCCGATTATGACCTCCATGTAAATGTGGTGGGGGGCGGCAAGATTGATGGCCCTTCGGCAGGACTCGCTGTGACCTTGGCCTTGATTTCAGCCATTGAGGGCATTCCTCTGCGCCAAGATGTTGCTGTTACCGGCGAGGTCTCACTTCAGGGCAAGATCAAGCCGGTGGGCGGCATTCAAGAAAAGATTTATGGAGCTAAGCAAGCCCAGGTAAAGCGGGTGCTGGTGCCCATGGAGAATGAGCGGGAGATCCCCAAGGGGCTCAGCGGTATCGAAGTCATTCCCGTGGGCTGCGTTCAAGATGCCTTGGCGCTGATCTCGGCATCGGAGACATCGACGCCTGTCTCAGCCTCCACCTTTGATGCCAAGACAGTCCAGTGGCCGGCTAAGCATAATCGTCACCGCCTAACCAGCTAATCGAGAATATCCTTTTGGTGCTAACTAGGAGCAGGAAGGGGACTAGTGGTGGCATACGGTTCTGAGAGACGGTTAACGGGCAGTACAGGTGTGCTGGGCGTCATCGGCGATCCCATCGCCCACAGCCTGTCGCCGGCGATGCAGAATGCCGCTCTGGAAGCCTTGGCACTGGATTATATCTACGTTCCTTTTCATGTCAATCCTCTGCATGTTGGGGAAGCCATAGCGGGGATGAAGGCCTTTGGGATTAGGGGGCTCAATGTCACCATCCCCCACAAGGTGGCTGTCATTGATCATATAGATGAGATTGAACCAGTGGCAGGCCTCATCGGGGCTGTCAATACCATCAGCAATGAGGGCGGCCGGCTTGTGGGCTACAATACCGACGGCAGGGGTTTCTTGCAGTCCCTTAAGGAAGAAGCAGATCGCGAACCTCCGGGCCAGCGGATAACCATCATTGGGGCAGGGGGGTCTGCCCGGGCCATCGGGTTTCAGCTGGCTGTTTCCCAAGTTGAGCGCTTGGTCATAGCTAACCGGACCAGGGGCAAGGCCTTGGCCCTGGCAGCTGAGATAGCCGATAAGACCAAGTGCTCCACTGTAGGCATTGGCCTTCACCAATTGGAATCATACCTGCCGGCCACCGATATTCTCATTAATACGACTTCCCTTGGTATGCATCCCCAGGTAGATACTATGCCACCGGTGGAGTGCGGGAAGCTGCCGTCCTCCGCCCTAGTCTGCGATATAGTCTACAATCCTTCCGAAACACTGCTGCTAAGAAAAGCTGCTGCCTGCGGCTTACCTACATTGCCCGGTTTGGGAATGCTGGTTTACCAAGGGGCAGCAGCACTGGAAATCTGGCTGCAGGTTAAGCCTCCCATCGATGTGATGAAGGCTGTTGTCAAGCAAGAACTGGAAAACTGCAGCCAGAATTAAGCCAGCACTAGACGATGGGCGGCTCACCTTTGATGGCTCTGACCAGCTCCATGGCTGCAGCTACCTTTGGCTTGGGGCCGCTGACTACAAGGCCCACACTGCCCTCGCTGCCTCCTACGCCGCCGCCAGAGACCTGTACTGCTTCGACGCCGCAGAGAATGTCCAGGGCCTCTACTTCGGTGATGATCGCAGCACCGACAACGGGAATCATGCCGCAGGCCATGCCCATGGTATCATCAAAAGCATGAATGCCCAGCTGCCGGACGGCTGCCTCCACTGATGGGATCAGTTTCTCCCGGGACACCGGGATGATCAGATGGCTGCCCCGGGCATACAGTGTACCGAGTGCCGATCCAATGGTGCCTCCATTGGGAGCTCCCACTAGGACGCCGGCCATGCCCGATGGATCCACAGCATTGGCCCCTTTGATAAACACATCTTTACCGGTAAAATCTTGGAGAATGTCAAGCCACGGGCGGGAGCTTCTCTCGCCGTTTTCAAAACATACAGGCGTCAGGCGGGTTTCACTGGATGTAGCTGTAAAGACGCCTTGTGTAATAACGCCGGCGGTGTAACGCATCTTCTCCACCGGCTCCTGAAGGACTTCCTCGGCGACGTAGGCATTGGTAATGCCGGTGGCTATGATCAGCTTGCCTTGTTTTCGAGCTGCTTGTACTTGCGGCAAGGCCGCAACTGCTTTGCCGATTAACCGTTTGCCTTCAGAGACAGTCAAAGAGATGAGAGCCTTTCCTGTGCCGTTGTCCGTCATTGGCTGATCACTCCTCTAGCTCTAATGGGCAAGCCTATTGATCCATGGCTTCCAGGTATTGTCGGCAGAGACGGTTGATTTGCCGCTGGGTCTGGACCAGTACCTCGGTGATCTCTTCCTTGCACTGCCGAACCAGTTCCTCATCGAACAAATTGATTTCAACAGCTTTTAACAGGGTGCTCAGCTGCTGGTTCAATTCTCGCTGTGTATTGACCAAAGCTTGCCATTGACTTTCCACGGGTAATAATGCCTCCTACTAAAGTCGGAAGGTGTCTTCTCCCACCAAGTGCTAAGTTTGTATTCGACACCACCATCTGCTGGACCTGCCGCCCCCAGAGCGCAGGTAATAAGGGACAAAAAGAGTACATATAGTACTAGAAGACTTTCCAGCCAGAAGTAGTTGAGACGAAGGGAGAGAAAGGGCCCCTGCTGCCGATGGGGCCTGCAGCGTGAAGAAGAAACTGCGAATCGGAGTCATTTTTGGTGGACGTTCCAGTGAACACGAGGTTTCGCTGATCTCGGCATCCTGTGTTCTCGCTGCGATAGATAAAGACAAGTACGATGTTGTACCAGTAGGTATCACAAAGAAAGGGCAATGGCTGCTAGGTGACAATGCCTTGACTCTTCTTACTCAATACGCCCAGGCGGAGCTGGAGGGTACAGGAGATCCTTTAGAGGAGCATTTGTTGAAGCAGCCGGTTCCGGAGGTAGTGCCGGTATCTTTGGTTCCCATCCCTGGAAAAGCCAGCATCGTATCACTGAACCCTCAGGAAAATGCTGTGGCAATGCATCATCTCCTCGACGGCCTTGATGCAATATTCCCGGTGCTCCATGGAACCTACGGAGAAGATGGGGCGATTCAGGGCCTTTTGGAGCTGGCTGATGTGCCCTATGTGGGGGCAGGGATCACCGGTTCGGCAGTGGCCATGGATAAGGCGATGGCCAAGGCTGTGCTGGCCGCTGGAGGATTTCCGCAGCTGCCGTATTTGGTAGTGCTGCGTTCCCGGTGGGAACAGGACCCCGAAGGTGTACGGCGGGACATAGAGGCCCGCATTGGTTATCCTTGTTTTGTCAAGCCGGCTAACTTGGGCTCCAGTGTAGGGATTTCCAAGGTGCGTGAGCCCCAGGAGCTAGATGCAGCACTGGCAGAGGCAGCTCTTTACGATCGAAAGTTGTTGGTGGAGGAGGATGCCGGCAATGTCCGGGAGGTGGAGTGCAGTGTTCTCGGAAATGATGATCCAGCTGCATCCATACCAGGAGAAATTGTACCTTCTAGAGAATTTTATGACTACATTGCCAAGTACCATGACAATAAATCCCAGCTGATTATTCCGGCGCGGATTTCACAGAAGACCAGTGAGAGGATACAAGAACTGGCTGTAGAGGCCTTTAAGGCCGTTGACTGTGCTGGTATGGCTCGGGTCGATTTCTTCGTAGACAAGGAGACTGAAGAAGTCTACATCAATGAAATCAACACGATACCTGGCTTTACTCCTATCAGTATGTATCCTAAGATGTGGGAAGCTAGCGGGCTCTCCTACGGGGAACTAATTGATCGCCTGATTGAGTTAGCTATCGAACGCCATCAGGACAAACAGCGCAACGTAACATCATTCAAGCCCAATGGCTAAAAGCCGCCGCCAGCCCCCATGGAGACCATCGGCCTGAAGCCGTAACGATATGCCCGGAAAGGGCAGAAAGGACCGATGTTAATGCGGCGAATAATCAGGATTCTGGCACCAAGGGTGAGGTTGTGGGGGCACCTTCTGTTATTGGCTGCATCGCTGGGGGTTGTGGGCTGGGCGTGGCTGTTTTATAAAAATGTCTGGGATGCTGCTATTCCAGCGTTTGGTTCACCAGAGCCTTATTTGGAATCCCTGCGCTGGCTGTTGGCCAGGTACCTCTTGGCCGGCGGAGGCCTGTTGGTCGCGTGGCTGTCGGGCTTAGCCATGGTCCGCTCCAGCACGCCGGGCCGGGTGCATGGGAGCGGCCGGCAGCGGCAGATGGGATAGTTTTGGGGGAGCAGTTACTTGAGCCTTGTTCAACTGGATGGAATCACAAAACACTACGGAGACAGCCTGGTCTTTGAGCAAGTTACAGCAGCCATCGAGCGGGGTGATAAGATCGGTCTGGTGGGTCCCAATGGGGCAGGCAAGACTACACTCTTGGCGGTGATAGTCGAAGAGACCCTGCCGGACAGCGGCGTGCTCCGCATGGCCGGTCAATGCCGCATCGGTTATTTGCCCCAGCGGCCGGAAAGCACCTGGGACATGACCTTGAGGCACCTGCTCCTGGGGGAGTTCAGTGAGATCCGGGCCATGGCTGATGCCCTGCGTCAGTTGGAGAAAGAGATGGCCTCTCCGGAGGTCTATGAAGATCAGGGGCTTCTAGATCAGGTCATGACCCGCTACGGCCAGCTGCAGGAGGAGTTCCGGCTGGCAGGCGGCTATTCATACGAAGTGAAGATGAAGCAGGTCATCTACGGCTTGGGATTTACCGAAGGGGATCTTGACCGGTCTGTTGGGGAGTTTAGCGGCGGTGAGAGGGTGCGGGCAGAACTTGCCCGGATACTTTTGGCGGAACCAGATCTGCTGCTCTTAGATGAACCCACTAATCACCTGGATATGGACGCGACAGAGTGGCTGGAGGGCTACCTGCGGGGATTAAAGCAGGCGGTGGTGCTGGTTTCCCATGACCGCTACTTCTTAGATCGAATCTGTACCCGCATTTGGGAATTGGACAACCATCAATTGTTTCAATACAAGGGCAATTTCACCCATTATGTGGAGCTGCGGCAGGCGAGGCTTGCCCGCCAGGAGGCCGAGTATCAAGCAGCTGCAGCAGAAGCACAGCGTCTGCAGGCATATATCGATCGGTACCGGGCCGGCAACCGGGCTAAGCAGGCCCAGAGCCGGGAGAAGCGGTTGGCCAGGTTAAAGCCTGTGTCTAGGCCGTCTAGGACTGGAGCCATGGATTTGGAGCTGTCCTTTGACAGCCGGACAGTCAAGCAGGTGCTGCTTACAGAGGAACTGGCCATCGGATATGATGAGAAGCCGCTGGTAAGCGGGTTAGATCTATCTATCCTGCGGGGAGAACGCTGGGGGATCATCGGCCCCAATGGTGTAGGCAAGAGTACTTTGCTAAAAGTCCTCACAGAAGAGGAGCCTCCTCTAGAGGGCTCATTCGCGTGGGGGGACGGCGTTTCCATTGGATACTTTCGTCAAGGGTTGGATGACCTGGAGGACAGCAGCACTATTTTAGATGAGGTGTTGGAAGTCCGCAATCTGCCGGTAGGCGAAATGCGCAGCTTCTTGGCTCGCTTCCTGTTTACAGGGGAGCGGGTTTTCAGCCAGATTGGCAGTCTAAGCGGCGGAGAGCGGTGCCGGGTTGCACTGGCCAAGCTGATCCTGGCGCGACCTAATGTCTTGCTATTGGATGAGCCGACTAATCACTTGGACGTGGTCAGCAGAGAAGCTTTGGAGAATGCCTTGGCAGATTTTCCAGGTACGCTGCTTTTGGTGACCCACGACCGGTATCTGCTGGACAAGCTGGTGACCAACCTCTTGGTGTTGAAATCGGGCGGGTATGAGACCTTCGAAGGGACTTACAGTTCCTATCGGGAGTGGAAGCGGCAAAGGGAAGAGGCTGCTGCGGCGGCTGCAGCTGTTGCTGGTCCAGCCCAGGGGAAGAGGGCCCCTATAAGAGAGCCCAGCAGGGATGTGCAGAAGGAGTTGGCCCAATTAGAAGCAACCATCACCCTGGCTGAGCGGGAACTAGAGCAATTGACCCAGGAGATGGCGGATCCAGATATCTACTTAGATGGTGAAGCCATCAGATCGGTATCGCTGCGGCACCGGGAGATATCCCAGAATTTGGAACAGCTCTATCAAAGGTGGGAAGGGCTCATCCTGGAGCTTGAGCAGGATTCCAGACCGCTCTAGGAGAAGTACTTAATGTTGCGGCAGCAACCAGCTGAGGCCTTTGGGATGATCACCCAAAGGCTAATTTGAATGCTGGCAAGTAGTTGCCGGGAGGGATATGGATGGCAGCCGATAATACCAGGGCTTGGCAGATAGAAAACCCTTGGCGGTTGATTGCTGTGCCTCGGGAACTACTTACAGTCTATCATCGGGTTATAGGTAACGAAGCTGTCCTTCTGTGGCTCCATCTGCAGTGCTTCGGAGAGAACAACCTGTTGTCGGATATAGACACTCTGGTGGCTGAGCTCCAGGCCCGTACCGGGTTCTCCCCGGAGACAGTTATGCTGGCTCTCCACCGCTTGGAACAGTACGAGCTGGTGGAGATGAAGGAGCGGGTGATCAGACTGAGCCCGCCCCTGACTGCTGAGCAGTTTGCTGCCCGCTTTGCCGGTGAACTGGCTGCCGGCATTGAAGAAGGGCAAGTTGATGCAGAATTGGCATATGGAGCCCTGGAGGCAGCGGAAGGAGAAGAGCAGGCCTCAGCCGCCGATGCCCTCCCCGAGACCTTGGATCTCGACTTGTCCAGTGCAGTGGGGGCTGCCGAGGAAGAGTCGGAGGTTGCAGAAGAGCAGGCCATCTTGGATAAGGAGGCTTTCTCTTCCCCCGAGGCTGACTTCCAGGCCGTGCTTGATCTCTATCATAAGCGTATCGGCATGATGGGCCCAAAACAGCGGGACAAGCTCCGCTTCTGGGTAGAGGAGTCGGGGATGAGTGCAGAAGTAGTAGCGGCAGCCATTGACATCACAGCCCGCAAGGCGGAAAATCCACGCATCCAGTACCTAGAAGGGGTTTTGCGCAACTGGTATAATGACGGTGTACGGACCTTCGAGGAGGCACTGAAGAAGTATCCAGAGATTGCCGGCGATAGTGAGAGTGCCTCTGCAAGCTATGAAGGAGCCCCCAATGCGGGAGCATACACTGAAGCTGATCAAGAGCTAATTCAAAAATGGAAGGAGCTTTACCCCGATGAGTATAGCAGCTAAGCAGCTGGATGACCGGGAGGGTAAAGTCCCATTTGTACCCATGGATCTCGATGCCGAGCGGCGGGTACTGGGCATCCTGATCAAATACCCAGATAAAATTGATTTGGTCATAGATAAGCTGAAGGCCGCCCACTTCTACGATCGGGTTCACCGGATGATCTTTCAGGTCATCTTGGAGCTGTACCAGTCTAAAGGCAGGATCTCGTATACGCAGGTATATGCCAGGCTGCGGAAGGAGCAAGAGATTGATACCTTAGAAGAGGTATTGGTGGGGATTACCGAGTCCTTTGCCAGCCAAGCAGAACTGGATCCCAGTGTGGAAGTGCTGCTGGAAAAGGATGCCAAGCGCCAGATTCTCAACGCTGCCCAGAAGATCGAACAGATGGTCCTTCTGGAAACGGAGGACAGTATCGAGGGCTATCAGGCTAGGGCCCAAGAACTGATATTTGCTGCCACCAATGCTGCAGCCAGTCCCGAGGATGATGCCAAGGACCTCTTGGAGGTCCTAAATAAGTGCTATGTCAATCTGCTGCAGAGGCGGGAAGGTAAGTCTACCCACGGATTGTCAGTGCGCTATCCGTCCATCGATGCCTTTACAACCGGCTTTAAGAAAAAGGACCTGATTATCTTAGCAGCCCGTCCCAGCATGGGGAAGACTTCCTTGGCCCTGAACTTCGCGGTAAATGTGGCCAAGCGCAATATACCGGTGCTCATCTTCAGTCTGGAGATGGATGATGAGCAGATCGGGGATCGGTTGGTTCTCAGCGAGTTGTTCCGTACCAGGGGCAGGGGGCCGGAAGAGGTTACAGCCTTTGATTATGCAACTAAGATGACCGATACCCAATTTGCTGTAACCCAATCCATCTTTAACGATCTCTACAAACTGCCCATTCAAATCGTTGACAGGCGGGGCCTGACAGTAGCAGAGATCAGGGCTAAAGCCAGGAAAGCGAAGGCAGAACAGCCGGACCTGGGATTGATCATTGTGGACTATCTGCAGTTGATCAAACCTCCAGCAGATACCAGGAAGAACTGGTCACTGGTGGTAGGTGACATTGTCAGGGAGCTGAGGGATCTCGCAGGCGAGCTGGATCTGCCTCTCATCCTCCTATCCCAGCTGAATCGGGGGGTAGAGAGCCGGGAGGATAAACGGCCCATGATGTCGGATCTCAGGGACAGCGGCAACATCGAGGAGTTTGCCGACGTGATTATGTTCTTGTACAGGGAGGATTACTACTACCCTGAACAAGCTGCTGAGAAGGGGCTGGAAGGCGCCACTGAAGTGATCTTCGCTAAACAGCGAAAAGGGCCCACCGGCAAAGTCAAGCTGCGTTACCTTAAGGAATACACTCGCTTCATCGAGGAAAGCCTTCGGGAGGAATAACAGGCAGGAGTATGGATATGGAGCTGTTCGAAGAACTGGAGCGGATCAAGATTCGCTTTGTGGCGGCATATGACAAGCTGGTGAAACAAGGGGTTATATCAGAAAGGGATTACCAAGAGATTCTTGAAATTATCGATGATCTAGACAGCTACAGCCTGGAGGAGCTGCAGGAGCGCCTGGGGCGTTTCCGCCAAGTGCTGCCTCTCCAGGATGAAGGACTTACAGAGGAGTAAAGGCCTGACCGGCTGAAAACTCACTTTGAAGCCCAATTAGACTGGAGGTTTGTGCTTTGGGATTGGTTCCGGCAGCCCGGCCCCAGAAGCGCCGCCTATGGCCTTATTTGATTGCGGCGGTGGTGCTTCTTGGTTTAGGTGTATATCTGACAGCAGCAAAGACAGTAACCATCATTGTAGATAACGAAGTACAGCAAGTGGTGACAACTTGGACCGGCAGCGTAGATGATGTTCTCGCCAAGGCTGGTGTTGCCCTGCTGCCTGAGGACCGTGTAGAACCGGCTGTCAATGAGCGGGTAACCCGGGGCATGGAGATTCGCATCACCCGGAGCTTCCCGGTTACCCTAGTGGTAGGCGGTTCCGAGAAGACAGCGCGGTTCATCGGCGGCTCTGTAAAGGACCTTCTGGAGCAGCAGGGTGTAGAGCTGGGGGAGATGGATCGGGTTATTCCTGATCTGACACAGGAAGTGGCTAGCTCGCAAACCGTGGAGGTTATCAGAGTCACTGTGGAACAGATAACCGTGGAGGAAGACCTTCCCTATGCAAGTAGGGAGTGGGCAGAGCCCACGTTGGAGAAGGGCAAAACCAAGGTTGTGCAGCAAGGCCAATTAGGTGTCCAGGAAAAGGTCTATGAAGTGACCTGCGAAAACGGCCGGGAAGTAAACCGGGAACTGCTCCTGACCCGGGTAGTAAGAGAGCCTAAAGACGAGATAATAGGAATAGGGACCAGGGAGCCGTCAAAAAGCGTCATCACCACCTCCCGGGGGCCGATCCAGTACAAAGAAGTGAAGGAAATGGTTGCCACGGCGTATTATCCTGGGCCGGAGAGTACCGGCAAGTGGGCAGATGGGATCACTGCCACAGGGGTGAAGGCGGGTTATGGAATTGCAGCCGTAGACCCCAAAGTCATACCTTTGGGAAGCCGCCTGTACGTCCCGGGCTACGGGCACGCTTTAGCCGCTGATGTGGGCGGGGCTATTAAGGGGAATCGCATTGATTTGTGCTTTGACACCTACAATGAGGCTATCCAATATGGGCGGCGGACGGTAAAGGTGTATATTTTGGAGTAGACGGGCAGGTTACCTGCCCCTTTTTGCATACAACGGGGGTTAGATTGTTTTGGAGCCAAATGCTGTAGATACTGCCTTGGCTGCGCCTACCGCGGTTCGCCGCCTGGCTGCCAAGCACGGGTTTACCTTCCGCAGATCCTTGGGACAGAACTTCTTGATCGATGGCAACATCTTGAGGAAAATCATCCAGTCGGCGGCAATCACCAAAGCAGATACAGTTATAGAAGTTGGTGCCGGTATTGGGACTCTCACCCGGGCTTTGGGGAGTACTGCCGGGCGGGTACTGTCACTGGAGGTTGATAGGCGGCTGGAGCCTATTCTCCAGGAGACCGTTGGCGATTATGATAATGTGGAGATTATCTGGGAGGATGCCTTGAAGCTGGACTGGCCCAGCTTTTGGAAGCGCCAAGGGTTGTCCCGGGCGAAGTTCGTTGCCAATCTGCCGTACTACATTACATCGCCCCTCTTGCTCAACATCTTCTGTGAATGCCCTTTCCTGGAGAGCATCACGGTAATGGTGCAAAGGGAGGTAGGAGAGCGATTTACTGCCCAGCCTGGAACCAAGACCTATGGAACACTTACTGTCTTGGCAGGCTACTATAGTGAAGTAGAGATCTGCCATATAGTGCCTCCCACGGTTTTCATGCCTCCTCCAGATGTGGAATCTGCAGTAGTGAAGTTTACACTCCGGCCCTACGAATTGGAAGCCGTCGATCCGGAGTTGCTTTGGACAACTGTCAAGGCTGCCTTCAGCCAGAGGAGAAAAACCCTGGCCAATTCCCTTGCCTCAAGCCTCAAGCCTTCTCTTTCCAAGGCAGCAGTCAATGATATCCTGCAAGCTTGTGGTATTTCCCCTGAGCAGCGGGCAGAGACTTTAACTGTCGCGGATTTTGTTATACTGTCCAACCACTTGGCTGCCGTGCTTCCCAGGGAGGGACGCTGACTTGGGGAGGCAGAAGTTGCCGGCAGGCATCGACAGGTAATGGGCGGTGGTTTGCAGAATATCTTCTTTATTGGGGTGAGTGTATGGAATACCTTATTAGTCCTTCCAAAGGCCGCCTCTCCTTTGAGGATGCTTTTCAAGATATCATCCTTTTTATAGAAGAGCAGCCTGATGCAGAGTACAAGCTGATCATCGGTACTGATTCCCAGTACTCCCAGGACAGCACCTGCTTTGTCACTGCCATTATTGTACACCGGCTGGGCAAGGGTGCCAGGTATTACTATACCCGGGAATGTGAATTTGTCGGCAAGTCACTGCGCCAGCGGATTTTCTACGAGACATCCCGCAGCCTTGCCCTGGCTAGCCGTGTAGCAGAGAAACTGGCGGAAAACGGCCACGCCGACCTTAATGTGGAGATCCATCTAGATGTAGGTGTCAACGGCAGAACCAAGGAACTCATCCGGGATGTCACCGGCATGGTCATCGGCAGCGGCTTTGATGCCCGGATCAAGCCCGACTCCTACGGAGCCTCTAAGGTCGCCGACAAGTTCACCAAGTAAGGACCCCCGTATAGAGCTTCTGATTGTTCCTGTCGATTTCCCTACTGTCTTTCTCCCCATGCCATGACCCAGTTCTGCTTTGCCCCCTTGTGCCTGTTAACCTTTCCCGATCCACATCTGCCCTCAGCACATCTGTTTCCAACTCTCATAGAATGATTCAGGACTCAATGCCCTGTTTAGCCGATCCTAGCCCACGACGATGCAGGTCTTGCGGGAGGCCGGATAATGATGTGCAGGAGAATTGTGATTAACGGACGGGTCTGGGAAGGCGACGCCTCCTGGAGATGGGTAGATGAAGTGCTGCTGCTTCCCCTTCAGGCCGCAGTAGAACGGCTGGGGGCAAGCCGGCGCTGGGCTATCTATCCCCAGCAGCTGGAGATAGAAAAGGATGGAAAGACCTTAACCCTAGAGATTGGTGCTGCAGCTGCCTGGCTGCAGGATGAGAGAATATCGCTGGATTGCCCCGTGTATTTGGATAATAACGCAGTGATGGTGCCGGTTTCCCTTCTTTGCCGCTTCTTTAAATTGTCCTGGGCACTTGTGGAGGATGCGGGTGCCGCAGTCTTGAGCAGAGCTGAACCGGCCCTTATTGGAAAAACTGTACTGCTAGACCCCGGCCATGGAGGAGAGGATCCGGGGATTATCAGCGGCGATCTGATTGAAGCCGAGTTCACGTGGGATGTTGCTTGGCGCCTCGGTAGCCTTCTGAGGCTGAGCGGAGCTGCGGCAGCCTTTACGAGGCAGCGGGAGGAGACGGCTTCTCTCATCCAGAGGACGGCGGCAGCTGAGACGGCAAAGCCGGACCTCTTGATCAGCATTCACTGCAACAGCTTTATCCATCCCGGCCGCAACGGCCTAGAAACCTACTGGTACAGCAGCTGGCCGGCCCGGCAGCTGGCCGAATACATTCATAGGGAGACTATTGAGGAGGTGGAGATTCCCGACCGGGGAGTAAAGGAATCAGCCTTTTACGTCTTGCGTCATGCGCCGACAGTATCCGTGTTGGTGAAGTTGGGATTCGCCACAGGAGATAGGGATGGACACATCCTAATGGACAGATGGCTGCGAGAAAGGGCGGCTTTGGGCATATTCAGGGGAATCCGGGCATTTATGGAAGCAGGAGCTATTCAAATGTAAAAATCTTGTTGCAAAGGGCCGATGACACTCCTTGACAGGGCAAGGAGGGCGCTGATATAATGATTGTTTATTTGACTGGAAAACCGGGATGTGGTATAATTGCACTGACGAGAAAGAGGGAAGGTGATGCTCGTGCCAGCACAGAACGCCAGAAGTCTGGATGCCATTAAGAAAAGTCTGGAAGCCAATGTCGGCAAGAAGGTTAGACTGCGGGCGAATCGGGGACGTCGCAAAGTTATAGAGGCAGAGGGAGTGCTGGAGCAAACCTACCCCAAGCTTTTTGTGGTGAAGCTGGACAAACCCAGTGCAATCAAACGCCTTTCATACACTTATGCTGACGTACTGACTGATACCGTACAGGTAACCATTGGCGACAAGCAGGTTGGCTCAGTTTAGCAGCCGGTCGGCCTAGATACTATCGTTGATACGAACCCCAGGTGGGTCCTTTATGAGGATTCACCTGGGGTTTTGTTTATCTTTGTTTGACTTCTAATTCGCCGCCGCGGCCGCATAAGAATTAAGGGACTAAAGGAGGCAGCGGTCGATGGGCCACCGGATTTGGCAGCCGGGGAAGCGGACAGTCTTGCGTTTGGGAAACAAAGGCCTGGCGGTCACTTGGCTGCAGGAACGGCTGAAATCCCTGGCATATGATGTGGAAGTCGATGGAATCTATGGATACCTCACCGAGGATTGTGTCTGCTCCCTGCAGCGGGAGTACGGCCTGAGAGTGGATGGCATAGCCGGCCCCCGAGTTCTTGAACTGCTCCAGGATAAGGATATTCAAGAAAACGCACCCAGCTGTCAGCTATGGGGTGCAGTACAGGGCGGGCAGTTCTGGCAGCAGCTTCAGCGCAAGCCCTATGAGGCTGTAGGCCAGAGGTTAACCGGCATGGTGCTGTACTGTTTTGAGGTTGGGGAAGACGGCGATGTTATCGGAGAACTGCCGCAGGCGGCTCTCTCTAACCAGCAGCTAGCCAACGTCAAGCTAATACCTGTCCTTAGCAACTATGACTGCGGCCGGGGCCTTTATAATGAGCGTGCATTGGAGGCACTGCTGAAACGGCGAGATATGCTGCGCCGGTTCCAGGAACTAGTCAGGAGTCTATTGGCCAATGGGAGATTAGGTGGTATCGGGCTGGACCTGCAGGGGGTGGGAATGGGATATGCGCGGCGCTTTGCAGCTCTAGCTGCTAGGGTACGGAAACTGGCCGATGGCTGCGATAAGCGATTGTACATGGTTCTAGTACGGGCAGCCGTCAAGGGGGGCTTTCCCCGGGGCGTGGAAAGCTGGGTCTGGACGCTGCCGGACCGGATAATTCTCCAAGCTCCCCGGGAGCAGGCAGCTAGAGAGCCAGGCCCCAGGATGGGCTATCAGTGGCTGCAGGCAGGGCTTAAAGGTGTGTCTCGGCATTTGCCCGCCTGGAGGCTCTTAGTTGCCCTGCCGGGAAACGGTATAGCTTGGTATATCGGGAAGGATCAGGGATATCAATACCTTTCCTATGATGAAGCCCGCAAACTCGCTTATCTGAAGCAAGCGGCTATCCGCTGGGACAACTTGGAGAAGGTCTCCTACTATGATTTTGCCGATGAGAAGGGACGCTGCCGTGTATGGTTCGACAACAAAGACAGCCTGAGGTGGAAACTTGATTGGCTGAAAGGTCAGCATGTGTCAGGCATCGTCATCACGCCGCTGGGCTGTGAGGACACCCGAATATGGGAAGAGCTGGGCAGGCAGCATTTACCAATCTAGCCAGCAGCCGCCCAGCATATAAATGACAGTGTTAAGCGTTTAAGGAATAGAGGGGGGAAAAGGTAGATGGCGTTGAGAGTGAAGGACGATATTATCCAATTGGAGACAGTAATCGGCACGAACTCTACCCAGACTGTAGCCGACGGCACAGCGGTCATTCCCGGCAGCATGCTGCCGGCGGATCGGATTGTGAAAGTAACTGCCGTTCCCAGCATAAGGGAACACTGGGTGGAAGAAGATAGAGTAAATGTGGATGGGGTTATGACGGTAACGATCATCTATGCCGGGCAGACAGACACAGGGCAGACTTACTATGGAAGCACGCAAATTGCTGATGCGATTCCTTTCAGCCATTTTGTGGACCTGCCCGGGGCAATGCCTGAGATGTGGTCTCAATGCAGCGCGGCAGTGCTGGATCTCCAATCTTCTGTCAGAAGCGACGGCCGCACTGTAGATCTTGACATAGTCTTGGAGTTGACGGCAGCAGCTGTGTCAACTCAAGAGATCGTAGTGGTTACCGATGCTGCAGCAGACCCTGCTGTTCGATTAAAGGCAGCCAAAGATGTCCTTCATATCGAGGATGTGATCGGCAGGGGAACTGCTAGAGCACAGATCCGGGAAATTATTCCCATACCTGGTGGAGGCGGGCCTGACCTCAGGCTGCTGGAGGTACAGGGCAAATTCCGGCCGGTGGAAAACCGTGTGGATATAGACCGGGCGGTGATAGTGGGAACGATGAGCTATAGAGCCATCTGTGCAGGATATAGCGCCGATACAGGGGAGGAGCAGATTGTCATACACCGCTGGGATGACATATCCGCTGTGGAGCTCAGTGCTCAGATTTACGGCAGTTATGCAGGCATGACCGCCCATCCCCAGATAGCTGCTCCCCTGATCTCCGGCCGCTTGGCCAATGACGGGCAAAGCCTGGCCATCGAAGGCGAGCTGACTGCGGAGATAAAGGTCGTGCAGCCCCTAAATATCTCGGTGGTCACTGATCTATCCTCAGACAGCGATGTAGAAATTGCGGTCAGGCAGGAAACGATTAAAATTGAGCAGGTCGGAGAGGCCGCAGCCAAAGATATTTACGTGGACGGCACTGTTCAGCTGCCAGCATCCCATCCTCCTCTGGAGCGGCTGCTGGATGTGGAAGCCCGGGCTGCCGTTACCGGAGCCTCTATAGTGGGCGGACGCGCGGTGGTGTCGGGGTATATCGACCTATCAGCTTTATACGCTGCCAGGACCGATGATTTCAGCCAGCCTGTCTATCACGCCGCCTGGGGCAATGCAGAAACCTTTGAGGCCAGCATTAATGTTCCAGCGGCAGCGGCTCTGGCCGAAGGTGAGGTTGAGGCAGATATCGTCATCCATGATGTGCGGGCTGAGCCTATCAGCAGGGATACCATCAGCTTCCATGTGGTGGGTTCTGTGTCTTGCCGTCTGAAGGAGGCCGCATCCAAGGAAGTAGTGGCTGAAGCTGTTGAGCTGCGGCGCTTTAAAGGCAGGCCGCCCACTTACACTTGCGTGACCTTACAACCGGAAGACACTCTCTGGAAGCTGGCCGCTAAGTACCGCACCACTGTGGAGAACTTGTTGGAAGTCAATCCTGACCTCGCGGAAACTGCCATGACCATCGGCGGGCTGCCGGTGGGCAGCAAAGTGTTGATTACACATTCTGCATCCTCCGAATTGGAATAGCTTGCGGAAGAGGGTCTAACCAGTAGGCTATCGGGTTTGCAGCTGATTTTGAGAAAGTGAAATTGATTGTGCTGCTGCCGGCGCATAATTTTGCACCGGCAGTTGTGTTTAGAGCTGACATAGCCTGTCATATACCTTCGTAATTGGGTTTTTGAACCGGCAAACTGTTATATGAATACCTTTATTTTTGAAAAGCATAATCTGTATCATCCATACCCATACTATAGATTACCAATCAAGCAAAGAAGGAGGGGATTAGGATGGGTTCCCAGTTGAGGGAAGCAGCTGTTGGATCAGAGAACGCTAACCGTATGTATACAGAAGAGGAAGATCAAAAAATCTTAGCTAAGTGGTGGAACAAAAAACTCAGACCAGAATTGGCGAAGGAACTAGGCAGAAGCGAAGCCGCCCTTGCCCAGCGGTTCTATGCCATTTTGAAAAAAAAGGGTATAGAACCTAAGTCTTATAGGGCTAAGATGAAGGAGGAAGCAGGCAAACGGCACTTGCAGCCCACCGCAGCCGGCCGGAGCTGGACTAGGGATGAAGATATCATCCTGTGGCGAGGGGCAAGAGCCGGTGACAGCTTCTCTGATATCGCCGGCCGGCTTGCCGGCCGCACAGCCGAGGAGTGCCGGGAGCGCTATGAAGCCCTGCTTCAGGCAAACGCCAGTGTAGATGTCCCTGTGCAGCCTACGGACGCTCTTGGAGCTGCGGCTGATCAGAGGAGAGAAGTGGGGGGCTCTGCGGCTGATATTGAACATACAGTCCAGGAATCCAGCGAAAACGGCCAGCCAGAGTATCCGAAGGATGGGCAAAGCGAAGACTCAGAGGATTTCTTGGATGTCCTCAGGCGATTCCCACAGCAAGCTGAAGCGTTAACTCACCGCATGGATGGCATCGAGAATGATATGCAGTACATCAAAGGCAGCCTGCAGTTCAGCCTGGAGCACTTGGCCCAGGGGCTTCAGAATGTCGTCAATTATCTTGTCGGGCAGGAGCAGGATTTTACGGCCTTTGAGAAAATCCGCCAAGAGAATCAAGCTCTCCGCAGTCAGTTGACAGAGCTGCGGCAGCGGATGGAAAACGAAAAAAAGGAATTGAGAAAAGTCTACAACGAGCTGGAGTTCTGGCTGGGTGAATTCTTGGAAATGCGCAAGATCGAGAAGGTAGCCAATCTTGGAGAGTTGATTCCCAAACTCAAGTACTCCTATGACAAGTTTGGAGTGCTCCTGCAGATTGAAAAGGAAGCCTAGCTCCGGCAGCAAGCAGCAGCTGGATACGAGGCATGCCCTGGGGTCTACGCCGCCAGGGTTTCTTTTTGGAGTCATTTCCAACAGCCGGCAAACGGGGATAATTATTTCTGCCGGCTGCATTCGCTGAGAAGAGATGACTATGGTACAAGAGGGGATTTAAGTATATGATAATAGGTAAAAGCAAGGTAAGAGGAAGGATGGGAGACGACTTGGGAAAGCCAACAACTAAAAAGACGGGGCTCAGGAGAAGGACACTCCACTCGATGACCGGTGGTTTTCTGGGACTCATAATGTTCTTGTCATTCTTGTTTGCGCCGGTGGGCCTGGGAGTGGCCGAAGCACTGACGCCGGATGATGTGGGAGCCGATGTGGCTCTGCTGGTAGCTGCAGGGACCAATCAGGTACTTTTGGGAAAAAACACGGACAAAGTCGTGGAGCCCGCCAGTATAGCCAAGATCATGACTTTGCTCCTGGCTTTAGAAGCCGTGGACAGGGGCGAGATTTCACTTTCCGACAAAGTATTAGTAAGTCCGGATGCAGAAGCCATTGGGGGCTCCCAAGTTTGGCTGAGAGCCGGTGAAGTGTTTACATTAGAGCAACTGCTCAAAGCAGTAGCCATTCAATCAGCCAATGATGCCGCCCATGCGGTGGCTGAACACGCAGCCGGATCTGTGCCGGCCTTTGTCAAACAGATGAACCGACGGGCCCAGGAATTGGGCATGAAGGATACCATATTCACCAATGTTCACGGCCTGCCGCCGGACCCCGGCCAGGATGCTACCGTTACCACTGCCAGGGACATTAGCAAGATGGCCCAGGAGATCCTCAAGTTCCCGCTGGTCTTGGAGTGGACATCTACGTGGACAGACGTATTCCGTTCCGATAACCCCCGGACGGTGTTATACAATACCAACAAGATGCTTAGGGAGTATCCTGGGCTCGACGGCCTCAAAACAGGCCACACCGACAGCGCGGGCTATTGTCTGGTGGCGACTGCGGAGCGCAGCGATCTGCGGCTGATATCGATCGTTATGGGGACAGCCAGTGATGCCCAGCGGCGTCAAGAGACCCGCAAGCTGCTGGATTACGGCTTCAAGGGATTCACCAGCCAAAGACTGGTAGAACACAAAGAGATAGTCGGTGAGGTTGTGATCAAGAACGGAGTGCCGGAGACTGTGAAGGCAGCAGCTGCAGCCCCCTTGGAAGCCCTTGTAGAGAAAGGGAATTCGGCACCTTTCCACCGGCACTTGCAGGTGCAGCCGGATTTGGAAGCACCTTTAAAGGCCGGTGACATTGTGGGAGTAATGGTAGTCAGCCAGGAGGACAGCATTCTTGGCCAGGTGCCGGTAGAGCTGGAGGAAGATGTCAGGCCGGCCGGTTTCTTTGTTAGGATTTGGCGCTGGCTGCGGGATCTTGTAAAGTCGCTTATTGCTGCGGAACCATCGGCTTAGCGACGGGAGTAGGGAGTTGTGGATTATTGGGTCCCATAGTTGAAAGTGCCCATGCAAAGATCAATTTGGCCCTGGATGTCGGTCCAGTAAGGCCCGATGGTTATCACGAGATTCATACCGCGATGCAGTCATTGGAGCTTCAGGACGTCGTACTGCTGGAAGAACGTCCCCAGGGCATATCCCTGAATTGCCTGCGAGGCAATCCTCTTAGTCAGGGAGCGCAATCTTGCTTGGAGCTATATACCGCTCCGCTGCCTCCCAGTGATGACAGCAATCTAGCATGGCAGGCAGCAGCGCTGTTGATGGAGACGGCGGGAGTCCGGCGGGGTGTGTATATCGTAATCCGCAAGGCTATCCCATCGGCAGCCGGCTTGGGAGGCGGCAGTGCCGATGCCGCGGCAGTGCTGCGGGGCCTAAATCGGCTGTGGAACCTGGGCATGGACTTCCGGGAGCTGGCTGCAGTAGGAGTCAAAGTAGGCGCTGATGTCCCCTTCTGCCTGTTGGAAGGGACTGCAGAGGCGGCTGGTATTGGTGAAAGGCTTAAGCCTGTGGCATCACCCCCGCCGTGGCCGGTGCTGCTGTTGAAGCTGCCGGCGGCGGTATCCACGGCTGCCTGCTACGAGGCTTACGATGGTCTGCAAGACCCTCCCCGGGTAGATACCGCCGGGATGCTGGAAGCTTTAGCAAATCAAGATCTGGCCCAGGTGGCAGAGCGCCTCGGCAACTCCTTGGAGGCGGTCACAATGCAGCAGGTGCCGGAGCTGGTGTTTTGGCAGGAAGCTATGGAAGCAGCCGGCTGCTTAGGGGTGTTGATGAGCGGCAGTGGCCCTACGCTCTTCGGGCTGGCCCGTGATGAAGGGCATGGGCGTGATGTATTTGAGCGCCTGACAGATGCCGTCAGGCAGGAACAGCAGGGTCAGTTGCCTAACCTATATTTGACTAAGTTCTTAGCAAGCAGGGAGAACGACCTGTTCAAAGGAGGCGCTTGGCATGCGTAAACGGCTGGCCCCCATCCAACTGGATAATTACAAGCCTCTGCGGGATATTGTTTTTGAAAACCTAAGGGAGGCGATAATTGCCGGCCAGTTGCGCCCTGGCGAGAGATTGATGGAAGTACAGATTGCCGAAGAGCTGGGTGTAAGCCGGACGCCTGTGCGGGAGGCAATCAGAAAGCTGGAATTGGAAGGCCTAGTGATAATGGTACCCCGTAAAGGGGCATATGTTTCCAATGTATCCATTAAGGATATTACTGATATATTCCAAATTCGCAGGGTCCTGGAAGGTTTGGCGGCAGAACTTGCTGCCGAAAGGCTAACAGAAGAGCAACTGGAAGAATTGCGGCAGCTGCTGGATCGTACGGCAGAAACCATTGATAAGCTGGAAGTTTTGACTGCAGTGGATATGGATACAGGTTTCCACCAGGTGATCTATGAAGCAGGCCGCAATGAGAAGTTGAGCAGCATGCTATATCATCTTCGGGAACAGATCCAACGCTTTCGTACCCAGTCCTTGAGCAGGCCGGGGCGCCTTCAGCAGGCCGTTATGGAACACCGGGCGATCTTGGATGCTTTAGAAAAGGGCGACGGGGAGCTGGCCCGCCGGCTGGTGGAAGAACACATCGAAAGCGCTGAAAGCGCTCTTCTGGCTGCCTTTGAGGAAATTGGAGAAAAGGAAGAGGACTCATGAACCAGGTCGATGCGGTAGTGCTGGCTGGTGCAAGAAATACAGGGCGTTTGCGGAAAATGGACAGCAGCTTCTATGAAGCTAGTATTGAGATCGCTGGACGGCCCATGTTGTACTATGTGCTGGATGCCCTGACTGCCGTTCCTGAAATCAGGAGAATAGTGGTCACAGCCCCGTCGGGGGCTTTTGAAGGAGACTGGCAGGGCAAGGTTGCCTTCTTGCCGGCTGCTGACAGCATGCTGGAGAATATACGCCGAGGCATTGCGGCACTTGACGGCGAGGGCAAGGTCTTGATCGTCACCTCTGACATTCCGCTGATCAACCCTGCAGCGATATCGGATTTTATCCAAAGGTGTAAAGGCCGGGAAGCAGATATTTATTATCCCATTATCTGCCGGGATGCCAATGACAGGGAGTTTCCTGGAGTCAAGCGGACCTATGTGCGTCTGCGGGAGGGAGTCTTTACCGGTGGCAACATGGCCCTGGTTTCGCCGGAGATTATCGACAAGTGTGCTGCAATTATCGAGCGGGCCATTGCGATGCGCAAGAACCCCCTGCAGTTGAGCCGGCTGCTGGGATTTAAGTTTATCATCAAATTCCTCCTTAACCAACTGAGTCTACGGGAGATCGAGGCCAGGGTTCAGGATGTACTGCGCTGTCGGGGAGTGGGAGTGATTTCCCCCTATCCACAGGTGGGGATCGATGTGGATAAGCCCAGTGATCTGGAGCTGGTACGGCAGTTGTTGGAGGGGGAGGAGCGGGCTTACTCCCAGCAGGATCTAATGAGTGGAAAGGATATGCATTTTCACTGAAGGGGAAGCAGGTTTGGCAGCAACTGACCAGCATAGCTGCCTCCTTAGGGGTCTAAACTAGGAGTGGACCCGATAGGAGGTGAAAACATGGGTGCTGGCCAGAAGAGAAACACGCCTCTCATCCAGGAGGCCTACCAGGCTCTTCAGCAGTTTAAGTACGAAACCGCTAACGAACTGGGCATTCAGGTGCCTGAGGGAGATTACTGGGGTTACGTCTCATCTCGAGACTGCGGTGCGGTAGGCGGCAACATGGTACGGAAAATGATCGCTGCGGCTGAGCAGTCCCTCATCGCTCAGGCCGGCGGTAATACACAGCAGAACTACTAGCATTAGGCATCAAGACTAATGGTACGCATCACTGAAGTACACTGCTTTACACTGGTGATGTATACCGGCGCTGCTTTATTATATGAGCCCGCCATCTGGCGGGCTTAACCGTGATCAGGGTATAATAGTAATAGGGATTTATTTCTAGCAACTTATTCCTCACAATTAGGGAGGGGAAGTGTATGTCAGCAGCTGCGGTGGTTCTCGCGGCAGGGAAAGGTACCCGCATGAAGTCTGCAGTCCCAAAGGTTCTCCACCCCATATGCGGACTCCCTATGATAGCACATGTAGTCAACAACCTTCGGGAAGCAGGTGTTGAGCGGATCCTGGTTGTGGTGGGTCAAGAGGGACAGGAGATCCAAGGCCTCCTGGGATCGGAAGTGGAGTATGTCGTTCAAGCAGAGCAGCTGGGAACTGGCCATGCGGTGCTGCAGGCGGAAGCCGTCCTGCAAGGCTGCAGCGGCCCCGTGCTGGTAATCCACGGTGATACGCCCCTATACCGTCCCGGCACCTTGCGGGATCTCATCGAGGCCCATCAGAGTTCCAAAGCTCTTGCCACAGTGCTGTCAGTGGTTGTTGATGATCCCACAGGCTACGGAAGGATCATCCGGGACGCTGCCGACCGGTTTGCCAAGATCGTTGAACAGAAAGATGCTGGCCCAGAAGAGGCACTGGTGAAAGAGATTAACAGCGGCACCTATGTTTTCGAATGTGAGCCGTTGTTTGAGGCTCTGCACCAGATTAGCCCCGAAAACGCCCAAGCAGAGTATTACTTGACAGACGTGCTGGAAATCATCAAGGAGCAGGCAGGCAAAGTTGAAATCTTTATCCACGGCGATCATGAAGAGGCATTGGGGATTAATAACCGGGTGCAGCTAGCAGCAGCAGAACGAATCCTGCGGGATAGGATTCGGGATAGATGGATGCGGGCCGGTGTGACTATGGTGGATCCTGCCACTACATATGTGGATGCCGAGGCTGAACTGGCACCAGATGTAGTCCTTTTGCCTTTTACCTTTATCGAGGGCCGTACCCGGGTAGCTGCCGGTTCAGTCATCGGCCCCTTTAGTCGGGTAAAGGACTGCGTGGTGGGAGAAAATGTTACCATAAGCCAGGCAACTGTTCTGGAAAGCTCCTTAGATGCAGACTCCACAGTTGGCCCATACAGTTACATCCGGCCGGGATGCCGCCTGGCTGAAAAGGCCAAAGTCGGAGGATTTTGTGAGATCAAAAACACGACTGTGGGGCCGGGGAGCAAGGTGCCCCACTTGACTTATCTGGGAGATACAAGTATCGGAAGCGGAGTCAATATTGGCGCGGGAACTATTACCTGCAATTACGATGGAAAGAAAAAGCACCCCACAGTGATTGACGACGGGGCCTTTGTCGGCAGCAACTGCAATTTAGTAGCGCCTGTCGAAATAGGAGCCGGCGCCTATGTGGCAGCGGGATCTACCGTTACCAATGATGTGCCCCCAGGAGCTCTGGGAGTAGCCAGAAGCCGGCAGCGCAATATCCCAGATTGGGTTCAGCGCTGGAGCAGCAAGACAAATGCTCCGGAAGAGGGATAATGATACGATTCTCGAATAACTCGAAGGAGGCTCTCAGTCCTCCAAAAATGTTGATGGGACAGGAAGTGAGCAGGGGTGTCCATCAGACACAATTATAAGAAGCTGAAGATATTTACAGGGACTGCCAACCCAAAACTAGCCCAGGATATTGCCCGTTATCTGGGCACAACGGTAGGACGTTCTGAGGTAAAGCGGTTTAGAGATGGCGAAATTAACATCCGCATTGGCGAGACAGTGCGGGGCGCCGATGTGTTTGTCGTTCAGCCCACAAGTGCTCCCACCGATACGCATTTGGTTGAGCTGTTGATTATGATTGATGCTTTCAAGCGCGCTTCAGCTAAAGAGATAGCAGCTGTCATTCCGTATTACGGGTATGCCCGGCAGGACCGCAAGACGCAGCCTAGAGATCCCATCAGTGCTAAGCTGGTTGCTAACCTGCTGACCGCCGCCGGCGCTGATCGGGTATTGACCATGGATTTACATGCAGGCCAGATTCAGGGCTTCTTTGATATTCCGGTGGATAACTTGCGGGCGATGCCTATCTTGGCTAATTACTTCTTGGAAAAGCAGCTGGAAGACGTGGTTGTAGTATCCCCAGATGTCGGCGGAGTTTCCCGGGCCCGGGAGTTTGCCAACCGCTTGGATTGCGGCTTAGCCATTGTTGATAAGAGGCGGCCGGAGCCCAACATGGCCGAGGCTGTCAATGTGATTGGAGACATCGAAGGGAGAACGGCAATCATAGTCGATGACATAATCGATACAGCCGGAAGCATGGTGGAGGCAGTCAGGGTGCTCATTGATCGGGGTGCCAAAGAAGTCTATGCCTGCTGCAGCCATCCGGTGCTTTCACCGCCTGCTACTGAGCGCTTAGCAGCATCCCCGGTGAAGGAAGTGGTAGTCACCAACAGTATCCCCCTCTCGCCGGAGAAGCAGCTGGACAAGATCAAGGTGCTGTCTGTTGCGCCCTTGTTCGGGGAAGCCATCAGGCGCATCTTTGAGGAACTGCCGGTAAGCAAGCTCTTTGACTAGGTCTGGCGGTACCTATCGGCAGGTGAGGGTTATTTGACCAGCCTGTCTGCCCAGTGGTATAATATTAGGGCCCTTGAAGAGCCTAGGATAAGAAGTCTGTATCGCGCTGATAATGTGAGGAGGACAAGACTATGCGACAATTCCAGTTGGCTGCCGAAATCCGTCGGGAGACGGGTAAAGGCGTCAACAATCGATTGCGCCGGTCAGGATATATTCCTGCGGTTGTTTATGGTTCGGGTAAAGAAAATGTCAATGTGCAAGTAGAAGAAAGGCTTGTTGGCCGTCTCATGCGGCAGGGCGGGTTGAACCGGCTGCTGACCCTCCAGATAGATGGACAGGACAAGGCTGTCCTTGTGCAGGAGGTTCAGGTACATCCAGTCCGGGGCAGTCTGCAGCACATTGACTTTCTTGAGGTTCGCTTGGACGAGAAGGTTACCGTGACTGTACCGATCCAGATAGTGGGAGATGCTCCAGGTGTCCAGGAAGGCGGTGTTCTAACTCAGTCGTTATGGGAGTTGGAAGTATCCTGTCTGCCGACAGACATTCCAGATGCTCTAGAGATTGACATCTCCGGACTAGCCATCGGTGATACACTCTTGGTTAAGGATATTCAGGCTCAAGAGGGTGTCGAGATTACAGCGGATCCCGAAGAGACGGTATTGTCCATTGCGGTTCCACAGGCAGTGGTGGATGAGGCCGACGAAGCAGTTGAAGGCGAGGCTGCCGGCGAAGGTGCGGACGAGGGTGCTCAGCAAGCTGGTGCAGAAGAGCCGGCGGAGTAGTGTTGCCGCTCATGGTGGGTTGGCTGCCCAAAAAATGGGGGCCAAATCCGCGAAGCTTATCTCTTTGGTTAAATGCGTGGCGAGTTACAGGCTGCGCATTTTTACTTTGCAGGACCTTGGTATGTAGGGAGGTAGAGGGGCCGCTAGTGCGGCCGTCAAGCCATGAAGGCTATAATCGGATTGGGGAATCCAGGTGACCGCTATGCCGCCAATCGTCATAATCTGGGCTTTATGGCGGCAGATCGGCTGGCTGACCGCTGGAAGGCGCCGAAGTGGGGTCACCGCCATCAGGCACAGGTAACCAGCATTTCTCTGCCTGAAGGGCAGATACTATTGGCCAAGCCGCAGACATATATGAATAACAGTGGTACTGCCGTGAGAAAGATCTTAGATAGTTACGGCATAGCACCCCAGGATCTGTTGATTATCTATGATGACTTGGATCTGGAGATTGGGCAGCTGCGGCTGCGCCGCACAGGGACTGCCGGCGGCCATCGGGGAGTCAGTTCGGTCATATCCTGTCTGGAAACACAGGATTTTCACCGCTTGCGGTTGGGGATCGGCAAACCTCCTCCAGGAGTGACAGTTGTCGATTATGTGCTAAGCGATTTTTCCAACCAGCAGTGGGAGACAATCAACAAAGTAATCGCCAGCGCCTGCGAAGCTGCTGCTGTTTGGGTGAAGGACGGCATCGATGATGCCATGGCCCGTTTCAATGGGATGCATCTAAAGGAAGGCTGAGCCAATGCATAAATCTGCAGGTACTGGCCTACCTTAGTATATGAACTGTAGAGAGCTTGTACGGGGGACTGGCGCCCTTGATTGGCATGGAGTATATGATTAGATAATATGGGATATATGCTTAAGGCACTGGCTGTCGCGGGAGCCGCCGCGCTCTTTGCGCTTAGGGTCAACCGCATCCTGGCGGCTGGATTTGGCGAAGTGGCTGTGAGGCTGCTGATTCCCGTAGTAGAAGAGGGGCTCAAAACGGGGTCGGCTCTTCTCTTTGGCTTGTCGGTGCCGGTTGTCCACATCGGCTTCGGCCTCTATGAAGCTGGATACGACTTGCTTGCCAATCCAGGTGTGGGCCGTACCAGACGCTGGCTGGCGGCTTTCTTGGCCATTATTGGGCATGGGATTTTTGGCTGGTTGACCTGGTGGCTGCTGTGGAGTAAGGGGAGCGCCATCCTGGCCCTTGCGCTGGCGTGTACAGTGCACTGCTTGTGGAACGCGACAGTACTAGGTATAAAGCGGTGATGGGAGGCTTTAGGGTATCTTCCGGGTTATTTGCCGCGCTTTGAATTACTTCCGGGCTTCCTGGCGGCGGGAGGCTTTGAGGCTTCTATGATTGGTGGGAGGGGACAGATTTGGGTATGCACGGGCTTCTACGCACTATTACACAATCGGAGGATTTTAGCCAGCTAGTGTCCGGATTGCGGCGGGGACTGGCAGAACAGGCAGTGATTGGATTGGCCGGTTCTCAAAAAGCCGCCTATGTCGCCGGGCTTTATGCGGAAATCAAAGGCAGTCCTCAGCTGCAGAAGGGCCCGCTGTATGTAATTACTTATACTGTCTATCAAGCTGAGCAGCTCCATGCAGACCTGATGTCCTTTGTGCCCCGGGAGGATCTTTTTTTCTTCCCTGCCCAGGAAGTGTTTGTATACGAGGAAGTTACCCGCAATCTTGATATTCTTCGGGATCGGCTTCTAGCCTATAGGGCTATCATGGAAAGAGGCACTCCTGTTCTGATCGCTCCCATTCAAGCTTTGGCGGAGAGACTGATTCCGCCGGAGGTTTTCTTATCTGCCAGCTTTACCATCGATATGGAAACCCGGGTCCGCCTGGAAGAGCTGGCTGTTGAGCTGGTCAACATGGGATACCAGCGCGTGGATTTGGTGGAGGCTCCAGCTCAGTTCAGCATCCGGGGAGGCATTGTGGATATCTACCCTCTGACCGAAGAGCTGCCTGTGAGGGTGGAGCTTTTTGACGACGAAGTTGATTCCATCCGCAGATTTGACCCTGAGACGCAGCGCTCCACAGAAAACATTCCCGGTTTCAAAGTCGTGCCTGCCAGTGAGTTCATTCTTCCGGAATCAGTGCGGGAGCAGGGTATCGCCGCTTTGCGGCAGCAGGCTGATTTGCAGATCAGGCGGCTGGAGCGTGCCGGCAATACTCAAGGGGCGTCGGCATTGGAGGAGAGATTGGCAGCCCACCTAGAGAAGTTTGAGGAAAGGGCTGCTTTCGAAGGGATGGAGCAGTACAAGCCCTATTTTTACACCAATCTAGTCTCTCTGCTGGATTATGCCGATGGAGGCTATGTGATCTTTGACGAGCCGGCCCGTACAAGCGAACACCTCCGGTCATTCCTCAATGACTTCCAGGAGTCTTACAAGGGGCTCCTGGAGAAGGGCCGCCTGCTGCCCGGCATTGCCGACAACTACCATGACTGGCCAAGTATTCTTAACGCCGCCCGCCGCCATCATCTTCTGTATTTGGCGGCCCTTTCTAAGAGGGCTCCAGGAATGAGCCCGCTGCAAACCATCAATGTCTATGCTAGGCCGCCGGAGTCATTCCACGGCCAACTGGAGCGTCTGGCATCAAGCATCCGGGGGTGGCACCAGGAAGGCTGCGGCGTGGTCATGGTAGTGTCTACCGAGGAACGGGCCCATCGTTTGGTTGAAGTGCTTAAGGACTATGATATAGTCAGTATTTTCGTGCCGGAGATAACGACAGAGCTGATTGCCGGCAATCTACTGGTAAGCACCGGCACTCTGGAAGCCGGGTTTGAACTGCCCCTAAACAGGCTGGTGGTGCTTACAGAGAATGAGATCTACGGACGGTCTCGGCGGACACGGCGCAGCCGCAGCATCGAAGGCGGAGTCCGCATCACCGATTACAGCGCCCTGCGGGAAGGAGATTATGTAGTCCACATAAATCACGGCATCGGCCGCTATCTGGGAGTCCAGACTCTGCAGGCAGCCGGTATTCATAAAGACTATTTAGTGGTGCAGTATGCCGATGCCGATAAGCTCTATGTGCCCATCGACCAAGTGGGGCTCCTGCAGAAGTATGTCGGCTCAGAAGACGGCCCGCCGAAAATCTACAAGCTCGGCGGCGGTGAGTGGGCTCGGGTGAAAAAGCGAGTCAAGGAATCTGTCCAGGAGCTGGCAGAGGGCTTGCTGCGGCTCTATGCTGAGCGGCAGACCGTCCAGGGATACCAGTTTTCAACAGACACTGTGTGGCAGGCAGAGTTTGAAGAAGCCTTTCCCTATGAACCGACCCCTGATCAGGTCCGGGCCATTGAGGATGTGAAGCGGGACATGGAGGCTCCCAAGCCGATGGATCGGCTGCTGTGCGGCGATGTAGGATATGGGAAAACAGAAGTTGCCGTCAGGGCAGCCTTCAAAGCAATCATGGACGGCAAACAGGTTGCTGTCTTAGTGCCGACTACCATCCTGGCGCAGCAGCACTACCGCACTTTTGTCGAGAGGTTTGAGGGGTATCCGGCCATTATTCACGTACTCAGCCGCTTTCAGTCGCCTGCCGAACAAGCGGCGTCCCTGGAACAGTTGAAGTTAGGAAAAGTTGACATTGTCATTGGAACACACCGTCTGCTGTCCAAAGATGTGGTGTTCAAGGATTTGGGTTTGGTGGTTGTCGATGAGGAACAGCGCTTCGGAGTAGCACAGAAGGAACGCCTGAAGCAGCTGAGAAAATCGGTGGATGTCTTGACTCTGACGGCAACTCCCATCCCCCGGACGCTCCACATGTCTTTAGTTGGCGTAAGGGATATGAGCCTGATCGAGACTCCCCCGGAAAACCGCTTTCCCATTAGGACGTATGTCATCGAATACAATGATGAGGTGATCCGGGAGGCAATCCAGCGGGAACTGGCAAGGCAGGGGCAGGTTTACTTTGTTTACAATCGAGTGCAGACCATTGACCAGATGGCGGGCCATATCCTGGGACTCGTGCCGGAGGCCCGCTTGGCCGTTGCCCACGGGCAGATGGAGGAAAGCCGGCTGGAGCGAATAATGCTGGATTTTCTGCACGGAGAATATGACATACTCCTGTGCACTACGATTATCGAGACTGGCATGGATATCTCCAATGTCAATACACTGATTGTCTATGACGCTGATCATATGGGGCTCGCCCAGCTGTACCAGCTGCGGGGGAGGGTAGGCAGGACCAATAGGGTTGCCTATGCGTACTTCACCTACCGCAGGGACAAACTGCTGTCAGAAACAGCAGAAAAGCGCCTCCAGGCCATCAAGGAGTTCACCGATCTAGGTTCGGGCTACAAGATCGCCATGCGAGACTTGGAAATCCGGGGGGCGGGCAATCTCCTGGGGCCGGAACAACACGGCTTCATCGCCTCTGTTGGTTTTGAGCTTTACTGCCGCTTGCTGGAAGAGTCGATTAGGGAGTTGAAGGGCGAAATTAAGCAGGTACCACCTGAACCGGTAATTGACCTCGATATCGATGCGTACCTGCCGGACAGCTATGTAGCCGATCCCACCCAGAAGGTCGAGCTTTACAAACGGATTGCTGATCTCGGCAGCCGGGATGAAGCCCAGGAGCTGTTGGAGGAAATCGAAGATCGGTTCGGAGAGGCTCCAGCTGCCGCATATAATCTCCTTGCCATTGCCCGCATCAAGGTGTTAGCCAAGGAACTGGGAATCGGAAGTATCAGTCAAAAAAGGGAACAATTCATTGTCAGAATGCTGTCAGGCCTCAATTTGCCTGAATCTGTACTGCGGAGATTGTCGGGGTTACCTGGAAAGAGGCTGCGGCTCTTGGTGAGAAGAGGCTCTCAGATTAGATTCCGCAGCCTGACCCGGGACGGCCAGGAGCTGTTGAAGGAACTGGAACAGGTACTTGAGGTGATGCGGGAGACTGCAGCCGAATCCAGCGTGGTCTGAAACCATGGCGGCAAGCTGGGATGAGGCAGCGGTAATGAATAAAAGGACTATGCCGGCTATATACTATCTGTGACGACTGAGTGCGCCCAACATAAAGGAGGGGTGCTGTTTGAAGGCAACCGGTATAGTTCGAAGAATTGATGATTTAGGCCGAGTCGTTATCCCTAAGGAGATTCGCCGTACTCTGCGGATCAGGGAAGGAGATCCGCTGGAGATTTTTGTCGATAGAGATGGGGAAGTTATTCTCAAGAAATACTCTCCGATCGGCGAGTTAGGTGATTTTGCGCAGGAGTACGCCGATTCACTGTTCGAAGCAACGGGACGCATCTCCATCATCTGTGATCGGGATGCTGTCGTGGCAGTGGCCGGTGCCCCTAAGAAGCAGTGGATGGATCGAAGCATACCTAGTCACATTGAAGGGATCATGGAGAACCGTAAGCCGATAATCCTGCCTCCCCCCGATGGTTCTGAGGGCGTCGGCGAGATCGAGGATGAGCAGTGGGCATTTCCCAACCAGGTACTGGCACCAATCGTGTCGGAAGGCGACCCCATCGGTGTGGTCATGATCTGCTCTACCGAACCCACAGAGAAGATGACTGAACTGGAACTCAAGCTGGCAGAAACAGCAGCGGGTTTCTTGGCAAAACAAATGGAATAGCATTGTGACAGAGAGTCTAGTACGGCGGGTGGATTGCAGGCACCCCCTCTAAAAACCTAGGTCAAGCAGGGCCAAGCCTTTGTCTTTTGCTCAGGCTTGGCCTTTTCTATTGCATGCCCGCAAGCAGAATAATGCTGATTGTCAGCATAGCCTTGCCCTTCCTGCAGTAAATATGGGAGTGACAAGGAGGGTGCATCCGGTGAGCAAGCAGTCCTTTGCAAGAGGTGCGGTAATCCTCGCCGGGGCCAGCATCATCAGCCGCTTGCTGGGGGCTTGGTATGTTGTGGCCCTTCCCCGCATTATTCGAGAGGAAGGGATGGGCCTTCTGCAAATGGTACGGCCCTTTTACAATCTGGTGGTCATCCTGTCGGCAGCGGGGCTGCCTGTAGCCCTCTCCAAATTGACAGCGGAACAGTTCGCTATAGGCAATACCCGGGGTGCCGTACAGATATTCAAATTAACCTTAGCGCTGCTTCTGGTATCTGGAGCAGTCTTCGCGGGCATATTAGGGGCCGGCTCCAGATGGCTTGTGGAAAACATTCTCCGGGACCCGCTGGCATATCCCGCGCTCTTGGCTTTAGTCCCATCTGTTTTTTTCCTGGGGGCAGCATCTGCTTTCCGGGGTTTTTTCCAGGGCATGCAGCATGTGATGCCTACCGCTGTCTCACAGGTGATTGAGCAAGTTTGCCGTGTCGGGGCAATGCTGGCCTTAGCTGCAGTACTGACGCCCCAGGGAGTGCAATTCGGCGCAGCGGGGGCTTCCTTTGGGTCTACCATAGGCGCTGCTGCAGGATTGACGGTGATGGCGGCCTACTACATTAGGTGGAGGAAGAATAGAGTGCTTCTGCCTGGAAAGGCACCCGCCGGGCAGGCTTCCTTTGCAGTTGGTGTCATCGGGCGGCTGCTTTCCATGTCGCTGCCTATTGTCATGGGCTCTATCCTCTGGCCCGTGATGCAGATGCTTGATACTAGCCTCGTACCTGTGCGGATGCAGGCTGCGGGGTACAGCCAGAATGCTGTCAGAGAAGCCTTGGGGCACCTCGGTATGGCTCTTTCTCTAGTCCACTTTCCCAACGTCATCACCCAGGCATTATCGGTCACACTGGTGCCAGCCATTGCCGAAGCCAGTGCCTTGAACTCATATCGCCAGATTCAGCGGCGGGCCAATGATGCACTGCGGATCGCTGTCATCTTCGGCCTGCCTGCCTCCACCGGCCTGCTCATCTTGGCTGAGAAGGCAGCCTTCTTGATGTTCGGCTACGCAAAGGCCGGAGAGCCCTTGAGAATCCTAGCACTGGGGACTCTGCCCATCGGGCTGTTTCAGGTCTGTTCTGGGATACTGCAGGGATTGGGCTTAGTCTCCATACCTGTGCGGAATTTGGCAATCGGAGCTATTGTCAAACTGGCAGTAAATTATTGGCTGACAGCACTGCCGGGAGTGGGCATCAGGGGAGCGGCATGGGGCACGGTCTTCGGGTTCGGCACGGCCAGCCTGCTGAACCTGGCCGCCGTTTGCCGCAGGGTGCGGATGCAGCCTGATTGGCAGGAGATCCTGCTTAAGCCAGGGCTAGCCTGCTTAATCATGGCCCTTGGTGTTGTGGTCGCCTATGATGGATTCTACAGGCTCCTCATCTCTATGGCAAGAGGCAGTGGCTGGGTGTGGGCCCGCACCCATTCTGAAGCCCTGGCTAACGGCTTGGCTGCCGTAGGAACAGCCTGTGCCGGTACAGGCATCTACGGCCTAGGGCTGTTGGGAACTGGCGGCCTGTACCGGCGGGATATTGAGATGATTCCCAAAATCGGGAGAAAGCTTAGCCGCTGGTTCAGCTCTTACGGCTGGCTAAAGTAGGATAGCTACAGCTCCTTTTTGGCGGCATCCCACAATTGATCCATCTCCTCCAAGTCCATGTCGGCAAGCTCCCGTCCTTGTCTTGCGGCCGTCTCTTCGATGTAATGGAATCTAGCTATGAACTTGTCGGTGGCCTCCCGCAGCGCCATTTCCGGATCTACATCTAGATACCGGGCTACATTGACCAAAGCAAACAGAAGGTCCCCCAGCTCCGAGTGGACGGCGCTGTGATCTTCCTTTTCCCAGGCTGCCTGCAGCTCTTGCAGTTCCTCTAAGACCTTGTCCATGGCCCCGGATATCTCATCCCATTCAAAGCCTACCTTGGCGGCCTTGGCCTGGATCTTCTCTGCCCTGGTCAGTGCCGGCAGGCCTTTGGGTACGCCATCGAGTACCGATTTGAACTCTTCGCCGATCAGTTCCCGTTCCCGCTCTTTGATCTTCTCCCAGTTGATGCTGACTTCTGCTGCATTTTCCACCTGAACAGCTCCAAAGACGTGGGGATGGCGGCGAATCAGTTTTTCAGTCACTGCCGCGATCACATCATTGATATCAAATCGCCGGTTCTCAGCAGCGATCTCAGCATGAAAAACCACCTGCAGCAGGACATCGCCCAGCTCTTCTTTGACATGTTCCCAATTGCCCTGGTCGATGGCTTCCAGAACCTCATATGTCTCTTCAACCAGGTAGCGCCTGAGGCTTTCATGGGTCTGCATCTGGTCCCAGGGGCAGCCTTCAGGGGCCCGGAGCCTTTGCATAACCTCAACTAAGGGGTCCAATGGATAGGCGCAGCTTGCCGAAGACGGGCTCTGCGGCATCTGGCTATGGTTAGGCTGCTCCGGCACGTACACAGAGGTCAAGTGGTCGATCCAAGGCAGGGTGTCCAGCTGATAGAGAGGAATAGCCGCGATCTTTTCCTCCCCTGGCACCCCGGCAGCCCTAATTACCGTGATAGGATATTCATCGTCAAATTGCTCCATTAGTCTTAGCTTGACATCTGAGGCAATGAGCCGGTTATACACTTGAGTCAAGAGGAGCGGCCTTCCAGACTGGTACCCATCCAGCTCAAATGCATCTCCTATCACCAAGCCCGCCGTGGGGTCAATGCCCAGGGCGGCGTAGACGGCATCCAAGCAGCTCATGCTGGGGATAATCCTCAGACTCTTGCCGGTCCCCTTGGCCCATTCCAGCAGCTGAGCCACAGAGGTTTCTGCAACGGTCGGGTGTCCGGGAACTGCATAGGTTACGGAGCCCCCCTTATGCAGCTGGGCGGTGAGGATCCTGACAATCTCGCTGTAGACCTGATCGAAAGAGCGGGCAGTCTCATAGATTGAGTCAAAAGTGGTATAGCCGGAGGGTGAGAGGCCCAGCTCCTCGATGAGCCAAGGGATGATAGGGTGCAGCTTTGTTCGAAAATAGATGTGATCTGCCTCCCGCAGAGCGTCAAGGGCTCCAAGGGAAATCTGATCCGGTGAGCCTGGGCCAAGGCCGACAATGGTAATCTCTGACATCGGTTTTATCTCCTTTGATATCTCCTTGAAAAGGCGGAAGGCCCTACGCCATTCGGTAGCTTTACCGGCCATGGGCTGAAATACACCGGCGAGCTGAGCCTTCCATAAGAAAAGGCTTAGCCACCCACTCACAGTGCCAGGGAGCTAAGCCGGTTGGTTACAGAAAATGTAGTGACTGACTACTTTGCCACAGCTTCCTTGAGGTTTTTCCCCGCCTTAAAGGCTGGAACTACAGTGGCCGGGATGTCGATGGGAGCACCGGTAGCAGGATTGACACCTTTGCGGGCAGCCCTCTCCCGTACCTCGAAGGTACCGAACCCTACGAGTGTAACCTTCTCGCCGGCTGCTAGTGCCTGGGAGATGGTGTCGAGGACTGCTTCAACGGCTTCACCGGCTGCTTTCTTGGACAGCCCAGATCTCTCCGCTACAGCCGTTATCAACTCGCTCTTGTTCACGCTTTACCCTCCTTGATAAATTAGGTGGACAATCGCTGATTGTATTCGCTGTAAAGCAAGCTGTTCCTGCTTTTTAGACAGATTTTGCCACTAAAAATCCCTCTATAATGGGAAAACTATGCCTGCCGGCAGCCTAAAACTGAAAAAATGGAGAAAGCGGTGGGAAGATATGGATTTTGGAGGCAGCAGAAAGACCGTCATTGCCGCCGTGCTGGTGGCCGCAGGTTGCTTAGCTCTCATCATCGGCTGGCCCGGTGGCAAGAAAGGGGCAGTGCGGAATTTCGCCAAGGAACCGACCATCACCGTCTACATGAAGGACGAAGACAAGAAGGAAGAGATGCCTATTGAAGAATACATTGTCGGCGTTGTAGCTGGAGAGATGAAGCCCAACTGGCCCCTGGAAGCCTATGCTGCTCAGGCCATCTTGGCCCGGAGCTTCACCATGGAGTTTATCAGCCGGGGAGGCACTCGGGCGCTGCACGGCACCGACATATCGACAGATCACGAAGAAGCCCAGGCTTACAATGCTGACAATATCACACCTATCATCAGAAGGGCAGTAGAGATGACCAGGGGGGAGGTCATGACCTACAAAGACCAATATATTCGGGCTTGGTTCCATTCCTACAGCGGAGGTCATACCGCTACCGCCAAGGAGGGCCTCAACTTCCAGGAGGATGAACCGCCCTATATCCGCAGTGTGAAGCTCAAGGATAATCCCTATGCCCCGGCAGATGTCAAAGAGTGGCGGGCCAGCTTCCCTTTGGCCAAGGTGCAGGAGATCTTGAAAGACTTGGGTGCAGACGTAGGCGATATTCAAGAGGCTGAGATCACCAAAAAGGGGAGCACCGGGCGGGCAATGGAGCTTACCTTTAGGGGTGCCAAGGGCAGAAAGACGGTGCCAGCAGCAGATTTTAGAGTAGCCTTGGATGCCATGACCATGAAATCTACATGGTTAAGCCGGTTTGAGGTGCAGGGGAATAGCCTAGTTATGACGGGCAAAGGGTTTGGACATGGTGTAGGCCTAAGCCAATGGGATGCCTATATGCTGGCTAAGGAGGGCAAGTCGCCGGAGGAGATCGTAAAGCAATTTTTCAAGGACGTCGAAATCAAGAAACTCTGGGATTGAGCTGCAGCTAATCGCGATGCCGCAGCGGCTGTCAAGAGCCGCTGCTTTCATATGGAGGGAGGGAAATGGCATCAAAACCCCATCTTGCGCATAACCTTGTACCAGGAATTAGCGATCATCCTAGGAAGGGGTCAGGGTTATGGAAGAACGGCAGCTGGCTATCAGGAAGAGGCATCAGATTACCCTGCAGAACCGGGAAAGGCTGTTAATTGATGGCGTAACCCATGTGGAGAGTTTCGATGACATGGAAATAATCCTGCAGACCGATGCAGGCACACTCATCATCCGGGGTGAGGGACTGCATATCAAGGAGCTGAACATCGACAGTTCCAACTTGGCGGTGATCGGCCATGTCTCAGCAATGGAATACACCAGCGAAGCCGGCGATCGAAAGGGCAAGGGCTTTTTCGGCAGGCTGTTTAAGTGAGGATTAGGGGTTTGTAGGCTGCAAAGGCACATTTGGCCCCCTGGCCGCATAAGCTAATAAAGTCAATTTATGTGTTTACAGGGGGGCACGGCATGGATACTCTCGCGGGGCAGGTCCATGGGTTTGCCGCAGCTATAGCGGCGGGACTTACTTTAGGGCTGTTCTTCGATTTATACAGACTCTGGCGGAGAGCTGCCCGGCCGGAGAGGGCGGTCACCGCTTTGTCAGATCTTCTCTTTTGGCTGGCTGCAACACCGGTAACCTACATCTACCTATTGATAGGCAACTGGGCAGAGCTGCGGTTTTACGTATTTCTCGGCCTGTTCCTGGGCCTTTTCCTCTACTTCTCGGTACTTAGTATCATTGTGCTCAATGTGCTGCTTACAATCGGGTATTACACAGAAGTGCTGCTGGGAGGCCTTCTGCAGGGAGTGCGGCGCCTCTTTACGCTTCCCTGGGAGGGGGCCGCCCGCTGGCGTGCCAGCCGGCGATGGCAGCCCGGCGGGGCTCTGGGCGTCCGGATGTTTTCCTGGAGGCGGGCCAACGGCAGGAGCTTGGCCCCAAGGGGCTTGCGCCCCAAAATCGCTTTTTTCAGAAAATAAACCCACCGCCACCTGCTGCTGCCGGCAGCTCCCGCAGGAGTTTCCAGCTTGATGCCGAAGATTACCTCACCATGGTTTCGGTTTCAGTTTTCCTGTCTCGGTTTGTTCGGCTTAGGTAAGAGGGCGGAGGTGGGCAGTGTGGCAGAGGATGTAATATCCCTCGAGTCCAGGCGCAAGGCCAAGCCCAAGGCCCGTAAGCGCTGGAAGGTAAAACCCCGCTTCTTCCTTCTGCTGCTCAGTCTACTGCTGATCTGGGTGGCAGCAGGATTTGTCAATCGCTACGTGCAGATAGCCGTGCTGCGGTCCAAGATAGTCAGGGTGGAAAGGGAGATTTCTGCGCTGGAGACCCGCAACGAATCCGTCAGACAGCAGCTTGAGGAAATGCAGGCCGATGATTACATAGAGCGGGCGGCCCGGGAGAAGCTGGGGCTGATCAAACCAGGAGAGACAGTCTACATCCCCATGCGGGCGGCAAGTCCTGACGATCCGCTGGATATTGCCAAGCGGCCCGGTGCTGGCGGTGCTGCAGCCGGGGGCTACTGACCGGTTCCACAGGGCTCTCGAGGGGGAAACCACCTGGCTGGATAGTGGACAAGGCCGGATCTCTGCCGCTTTGCAGGAATATGGTGTGTATTGACACTAAATTGCTGATAATGTATACTTAGCTCAGCGGGGTAGGTCCTGTACATTCTATGAGGAGGCATATATCAACGTATGGCAATTGAGGTCGGCAGCATTGTCGAGGGGAGAGTAACCGGCATTACTAATTTTGGCGCTTTTGTAGAGCTAGCCGACGGTAAGACAGGCTTAGTTCATATTTCTGAAGTGGCCGATGCCTATGTCAAAGACATCAACGATTACCTAAAACAGAATGATCGAGTCAAAGTAAAAGTCATTAACATCAATGGCAACAAGATCGGACTATCTATCAAACAGGCAAACACCTCCAGCAATGACAACCGCGTCAATCGGAGGGTTTCCCGGCAGGATTTTGAAGAACGGCTCTCTAGGTTTCTCCGGGACAGCGAGCAAAGGCAGCAGGATCTCCGGAAGAGCTTGGACTCGAAACGAGGAGGCCGGGGAGGTCCAGCGCGGTTTTGAGATAATTATAGATTTTGACTGCAGAGGCGCCATGGGGCGCCTCAACTATTACTCCGGGAAGGATACTGTTAGGCAATGCTGCACCAGAAGGAACTAGAGAAAATCGCCCGGCAGTTGGGCAGGACCCCCCAAGGGGTGGTTGATGTGGCCAAATACTGCCTAGCTGGGCACCCCCAGGTGATCACAAGCTATCCCATCCGGTGGCGGCCTGATGGCCCCGAGATATTTCCCACCTTGTACTGGCTTACCTGTCCGGCCTTGAGGCGGCATGTTGGGGCTCTGGAAACAGAAAGCTGGATCGAAAGGCTCCAAGAAATGTTGGACTGCGGGGGGCAGTTGGCGGAGCGCTGGCAGGCGGCCCATCGGGAATACGCCAATAAAAGGCTCCAGCTCGTGCCCGGTGATGAACTGGCCGAGCTTTCCCTGTACTATCCAGCTCAGGCTGAAGCCTTGCGGGAAACGGGGATTGGCGGTATTAGGGGACGGGGCATTAAATGCTTACATACACACCTGGCTGATTTCCTAGCTGACAGTAAGAGGCTGAATCCCATCGGAAGCCTAGCAGCAGCAATACTGGAAGACAAGGGCATCAGTGTCGATTTTTGCTTCGATTACCAACTTGAGGGCTTCTGCCGGGGACACGATGCTGCCAACAGCAGTTGATCATTGCCCAGCCCATGCATCACTTGGGTGCGGCGTGTGCCGGTTGTCGCCCGGAGGAGAACCGGTTGAAGATTTAAAACTGAGGCCTGCAGAAGCAGGCCGCACATCATGGGAGGGGAGAGTGCACGTGAAGAAAGTCAGGTTTGGCCTGGTTGGGATGGGGAATATCGGCATCCATCATTTCAGCTATTTTCCGGAGCTTGAGAATGCTGAACTAACCGCGATTTGCGACATCGACCCCGCTAAAGTCCATGAGCTAAAGCTGCCGAAGGATTTCGATTACGCCGCTGATCAGGCAGTGCTCGATGATAGCATCGCCCAGTTTACCGATTACCGTGCAATGCTCGATAGCGGCAGGGTAGATGCCGTGATTATCGCTGTTCCCCACTATTTTCATCCAGATATGGCTGTGGAGGCTTTTCGCCGAGGCATCCATGTGATCTGTGAAAAACCGGTAGCCATTACCGGCCGGCTGGCCCGGGAGATGAACGCCGCCCATGCAGATTCGCAGGTTGTCTATGCCGCGATGTTCCAGATGAGAACTAACCCAACGTACATAAAGATCAAGGAGATGCTGGAGGATGGGACTTTAGGTGAGGTTCGCCGGGTAAGCTGGATTATCACGGACTGGTTCCGCACACAGACCTACTATGATTCCGGCGGCTGGCGGGGCAACTGGACCGGCGAAGGCGGCGGGGTATTGATGAATCAGTGTCCCCACAATCTGGACCTTTTTCAATGGTTTTTCGGACTCCCTAAACGGCTTTATGCCATGGTGCATTTGGGGAAATGGCATGACATCACGGTGGAGGATGATGTTTCGGTTCTAATGGAGCTTGCCAACGGTGCAACAGCCAGCTTCATTACAACCACTGGCGACACTCCTGGAACCAACCGGCTGGAGATTACTGCTGATAACGGCAAACTGGTTCTGGAAAAGGGGCGGCTTACCTTTTTCAAGACTGAAGACTCGGTGCAGAGGATCATTGAGCAAAGTGAAGTTGGTTTCTATGCAGTCAGTCCAGAGGTGATGGATGTGGACGTGGAGCCCAAACCTCACGGCCATAAATGGATTACGCAAAATACCATCAATGCCATTCTGGATAAGGAGCCGCTGATTGCACCGGGTACCGAAGGCCTAGAATCTGTGCAGCTGGCCAATGCCATCCTGCTGTCGGGAATCAAGGGCCGCCCGGTGGAGGTGCCGGTTTGCGAAGACGAATTTGATGAATTGTTGGAGGAGCTGCGGGCTGAGGAGCGCCGGAATGCCCCAGACAAGGCCTTCGATTGGGAGGCATATATCAACTCCTTTAGCAGGTAATGGGAGAAGCTGTAGGATTGACGGATTTACTGCTTGGCAGATTGCATCTGCTGCTTGCCAAAGGCATATCAGCAGCATCGAGCTTTGCTCTACTCAAAGAACAAGGAGGCGCTGGCTATGATGAGGCTCAGTGGGTTCGCAGACGAGATTTCACCAGATCTTGATGAACAGCTGCAGGTTCTGGAGCAAGAGGGAATCGGATTTCTAGAGCTTAGGAGTGTGTGGGGGAAAAACGTGGTCAACCTCGATGATGGCGAGATCAAACAGATCAAGAAAGCACTCGATGCAGGCGGCTTTGGTGTCTCGGCCATCGGTTCACCCATTGGCAAAATCGGAATAGAAGACCCCTTCCCACCTCATCTTGATGATTTCCGGCGCATTTTGGATATCGCCGCAGCCCTGGACAGCCGGTATATTAGGCTTTTCTCTTTCTACATACCAGAAGGGAAGTCACCTGAAACATACCGCAATCAGGTACTGGACAGGTTATCGGCGATGTTGGAAGCGGCAGAAGGCCTGGATGTGATGCTGCTCCATGAAAACGAAAGCGGCATCTACGGCAACACAGCAGAACGCTGTCGAGATCTGATGGACAGCCTGGCAAACAGGAAGTTACGGGCAATCTTCGATCCGGCCAATTTCGTCCAGCAAAAGCAAGAGCCCTTTGCCCATTGCTATCCGCTGCTGGAGGATTATGTAGAATACTGCCACATTAAAGATGCTCAGATGGCAGACGGCAAGGTCGTCCCCGCCGGACAAGGCGATGGGGAGATCCGGGAGCTGCTCGAGGCACTGAAAGGCAAGGGCTATACGGGTTTTCTATCCCTGGAACCCCACTTGGCTGTAGCCGGCAGAGCGGGGGGCTATAGCGGGCCCGACCTCTTCCGCAAGGCGGCTGGGGCCCTGAAGGAAATCCTGGATGAACTAGGCATCAGCTATACGTAGGAATAAGCTGACTTAGCCCGGCTGAGCGAGCCCATTGACCAGATGGGAGATGTGATGTATAATTATCTCGCCAGCCTGCCGGAGTGGCGAAACAGGCATACGCGACAGACTTAAAATCTGTTGATCT